>Ga0256839_1004850_pt1 | contig 12835 bp, 6 predicted proteins | sample 354166metaG_FD_185968 | JGI IMG/M metagenome (GOLD analysis project Ga0256839, IMG submission 185968) | Hydrothermal vent microbial communities from Mid Atlantic Ridge, Atlantic Ocean - 354-166 | ecosystem: Environmental > Aquatic > Marine > Hydrothermal vents | place: Atlantic Ocean: Mid...
ATTAGTTGGTTGGTTGATTGGTTATTAGTTGATTGGTTATTGGTTGGTTGGTTGATTAGTTGATTGGTTGATTGGTTGTGGGTAGTGTTCCTGCTGAAGGCTGCTAGCTAAAAACTCTTTTCCATTCTAATTTATTCCAACTTGCGTCTGCTCGCATTTGTCATATTCGCCTAATTCTTCTACCTTTGCGCGCCATTACCAAAAACATTTACTATGTCTCACGAAGTACGAATAGGATTATTGGCTTTTATTGCAATAGCAATGGGTTTATGGGGTATTAAATTTATCCAGGGTAGTAATATTCTTAAGCGTTCTGATACCTATCATGTATATTATAGTGAAGTAGGAGGAGTGAATGTAGGCACTTCTGTCAAAATAAGAGGCGTTTCTGTTGGTTCCGTATCTGCTGTATCATTAAATGTAGAAAACCGGCAGGTAAAAGTCTCTTTTACTATGAGCAGAGATGTTCCTTTGCCTAAAAATACTAAAGCAATATTGAGTACTACTGGAATAATGGGGGACAAAAATATTATTTTGGAATATGGAGATAATTGTACTGGAGATAATTGTGCCCAGGATGGTGATGTTTTTGAAGGGCATTTTCAAGGCATGGTTGAATCTATGGTAGGCAAAGGAGGTATAGAAGGCTATATCGACGAATTAAAAAAAGCTATACTAGAACTGACAGACTCATTAAATAAAGGTATGCTTGACGAAACGAGTGACAATCCTTTAGCAAAAACTATGCGTGACTTACAGGCTAGTATGTCAAATATGAAGGAATTGACAGGCCGCTTTAGTAGCCTAGTGCAAAGAACTGCTCCCAGTATGGAGCAAAGCCTTGGAAATATTAATCAGTTAACCGAAACTTTAAGTGCTCAACGTCAACACATCGCTGGCATCATTTCTAATGTAGATAGTTTAAGTAATCAAATTGTAGATAGCCAGTTAGACCAGGCTATCGCTGATATCAAAACGACTATTCAGAAATTAAACCAAACCATGGACACCGCAGACACAGCTTTGTTAGGTGTTTCTATGGTGATGGATAAAGTTCAAAAAGGAGAAGGTTCATTAGGCAAACTGATACAGGATGAGTCGTTGTACAATAATCTAAATGCTATGTCATATAGCCTGGATTCCCTATTATCTGATTTTCAAAATAAACCCTATCGGTATATGCCGCTTAAAAGCCGCAGAAAGGTTCAAAAATATGATAAACAGGATGAAAATTAGGATTCATTAACTTTTTTGTAACTTTCCGCAAACTACAAGCGTGCAGCAGACGTAAATTAAAGTATAGGATATATTAAGGACACTATTTAAATTTTATATCTTTATACTTCGAGATATTTTTTCTTCACAATCAACCTCACAACATGAAGGTTTTACGTTTACAATTATTACTTGTCATGCTATTGGCAGGTACGGCTGGTCTATGGGCTCAGGTCACAACAGCCACCATTTCCGGTAAAGCAATAGATGCTGATGGCGCTCCGCTAATAGGGGCTACCGTTTTAGCAACCAATAACAGTACTGGTACTCAATATGGGACAACCACTAACATTGAAGGGCGTTATACGATTCCTAATATGCGTATTGGTGGGCCATACACAATTACAGCGTCTTACATTGGTTATTCTGATGATGTCGTTGAAGGTATTTATTTAGCACTAGGGCAAACGGCTCGTGTTACCTTCAACTTATCAGAAGGTGTTGATGTAATTGAAGGCGGTGTTACTGTTGTTGGAACTAAGGATGCCAATGTTAATCGTGAACGCACGGGGGCTGCTACGCTTCTAGGCGGAACAGAATTGACACGTCTTCCATCCATTAGCCGTTCCGCTGCTGATTATACAAGATTAACACCATCATCTGATGGCAATAGTTTTGCAGGTCGTAATGATCAATTCAACAATTTCAGCCTTGATGGCTCCATTTTCAACAACCCATTTGGTTTAGATACTGGTACACCTGGTGGACAAACCAATGCACAGCCTATTTCTTTGGATGCCATTGACCAAATAAGTGTCAATCTTGCTCCTTATGATGTAAAATTGGCAGGATTTACGGGTGCATCAGTTGATGCAGTAACTAAAAGTGGTACCAATGACTTCAAAGGCACTGTTTTTGGTTTTTATCGTAATCAAAGCATGACGGGTTCAAAAGTAGATGGGGACGATATCTTTGTTGCTGATTTATCACAGCTTCAAACAGGTTTTAGCTTTGGAGGGCCAATCATCAAAAACAAATTATTCTTCTTCGTCAATGCGGAATTAGAAGACCGTTCTGATTTAGGATCTAATTTCAAAGCAGCACGCCCAGGTCTTTCTGGCGCGCAGGTATCTCGTGTTGAAGCATCAGATTTAGAACTGGTTTCCAACGCTTTAAGAGATCGTTTTGGTTACGAAACAGGAGCTTATGAAGGCTTCCTATTTGACCAAAATAATACAAAAGGAATTTTCAAACTAGACTGGAACATTGGTAAAAACCAGACGCTAACGGCTACTTACAACTTTTTGGATGCCAGCAGAGACAAACCTGCTCACCCCGAAGCAATCGGTCACCGTGGTCCTGATGCTATTACTTTGCAATATCGTAATAGTGGTTATACTATTAACAACGTATTGAAATCAGGAATCATAGAACACCGTATTTTGTTTAGCGATAAAGTGTCTAATAAGTTCCAGGTAGGTGCGACTTCTTTCCGTGATTCACGTACCCCATTTAGTACACCTTTTCCTTCTATCATTATCCAGCGTGATGGTATCAATTATATCGTTGTTGGTCATGAACCATTTTCGGTTAATAATAGATTGAAGCAGGATGTATTCCAAATGAATGAAAACCTAAGTATTTTCTTAAACAAACACACTATTACCGTAGGAGGAAGCTTTGAGAAATTCCAGTTTGACAACAGTTTCAATCTAGGTAATTACCCAGGTGTTTTCGGTGGTATCCCTGGAACACAAAGTCCACAGGCTTTTGTTGACAGTGTAGCAATCGGAGCATTAGATGCAGTGGTAGCCGCTGCAGAAGATGCCTTTAAAACAGGCAATAGCCCAGGCGAAGGTTTTGACAATAGTAACTGGGCTTTGGCCGAAACAAATGTTGGGCAACTGGGCTTTTATGTTCAAGACGAAATGGATATTAGCGACAAACTCAAATTAACCATTGGTATTAGAATCGACAAGCCGCTTTATTTCGACACTTCTGATAAAATCAAAGAAAACATTGGTCGCCAGTGTTGTTATGATCCTTCTCTCACTTATTATGATGAAAACGGTGATGCTATACAATTTGACCATACCGTTTTACCTGATGACAAACCATTGATTTCTCCTCGTCTAGGGTTTAATTATGATGTGAATGCAGATGAACAATTTATCATTAGGGGTGGTTCTGGATTATTCACTGGTCGGTTCCCATTTGTATGGATCGGCAACCAGGTTGGCAATCCTAACTGGTGGTTCTATACGGTCACAAAACCAGATTTCCAATTCCCACAGGTATGGCGTTCTAATATCGGGTTTGATAAAAAAATGAATGGCTGGACTATCTCTGGTGATTTTATTTACACCAAAGACCTGAATGCGATGATGGTTCGTAATTATGGTTTAAAACTACCAGGAGCCTCGCTTAAAGGTGTTGATAACAGACCTATTTACCGTGATACAGATCGTGCAACGAATCCATTCGGTGGTCCTACAAATGCCTATGTATTTACCAATACAGATATTGGAAGATCAGTGAATGCTTCTCTACAAGTAACAAGAAACTGGGAAAATGGTTGGTTTACCAGCTTGGCCTATAACTTCCTTGATTCTAGAGATGCGAGTTCTATTGAAGCAGAAATTTCAAGTGATGGCTATGCACGTAATCCTGCTTTGGGTAATGTAAACCAAGCAGTTGAAGCACATTCTATTTATGGTAATCGCCACCGTGTAGTTGGTTCTGCTCACAAGCGTTTTGAGTATGGCGGCAGTTGGTCTACTACTCTAGCTACCTTCTTCGAGTATGCACAGGGAGGCAGATTTTCTTATCAGTACTCTGGAGATATCAATAACGATGGCTCTAACCTAAATGATTTGATCTACATCCCTACTTCTGGCGAGGTGGGCCAAATGAACTTTAGCGGTGATGCTGATGCCCAGCGTGCTGCATTAGAAGCATTCATCCAACAAGATGAATACTTAAATGCCAACCGTGGTAAATATGCAGGAAAATACGCAATCCTCAGTCCGTGGAACAGCCGCTGGGACGTACGTGTCCTTCAGGCATATACTTTATCTAATGATAATGTTGTAGAGTTCAGTATGGATATTCTAAACTTTGGCAACTTAATCAGTAGCAAATGGGGTGTTCGTCAGCTACCAAGTAACAAACAACCTATCGGTGTAAGTGTTGATACCGACGGCAATCCAACTTACAGCTTTGATACGAACTTAAAAGAGACTTTCACCAATGATTTAAGTCTTCTATCTCGTTGGCAGTTGCAGGTAGGTCTGCGTTATAGATTCTAAGCTTAGGAACGATTAAACAACTACTAAACGAGTGGCCTTGACGATGTCAAGGCCACTTTTTTGATTAGAGCTTAATCCACCCCAAGTCGTATGCCCTCCGAATGGCTTGTAAACTCAGGCGCGTACATACTTTGTATTGTCGTAATGCCATTGGAAAAATCGCCTTTATGAATCACTCTAACTGGGTATTCAAACACATAAGTGCCTTTGGGCAAATAGGAAAAGAAGAAATTTGTCGCCACATCGCCCGTGCTTTCATAATAGCCCAGGCCATCTTGCCATTTATAGCGACTTAGCACATTGATTGGTTCAAAACCACTCGCTCGCATATCTTTCAGATGCAGGTATTCCATCGTCCTGTCTGCTCGTAATTCTATGCGCACAATTAGTTTATCGCCTGGATGTAGGCTGTTTCCAGCTTTTATGGCTTCCAGTTTTGGCCCAGTATCAGAATTAACCTCTTTGAATACCTGTTTTTTAAGTTTCAAAGGCGTTTCTTCAAAAGATGTTATCTTATCGAGATCTTCAAAATATTGCCAGTAAGCGGCTCCCCATGTCACCACATTATTGGGATTATCTACCTTGATACGAGCCATATCTTTATTAACAGCCGTACTATGCCAGGATGTTTTGAAATAGCCCGTGCCTGCTTCCGCATTAGCCTGTGCATTTTTTATTTGCTGATCGTAGCGGCTATTGCCTAATGTAATATTGACAGGCGCATCGTCAAGTAGCCAGTTATCACCCGAATTTAGAAGGACATAAACCGCTGCGGCAGTGGCTTTGGTCGTCTTCCAACGATTGGTTTGTTTGTTTTTCAATAACCATACTTTTAGATCATCAACAGCTTTAGCATCTTTTGCTATTTCGTCAAAAACTTCAATCATCAAAGTATGGGTTTCTATCGGTAACTGATACCACCAATAGCCTGTATCGTATTTCCAGTACATCCCCATTTCATCATGATGCAATGCCCTTTCTTTTAATGACGCGACCATTTGAGTTGCGGTAGAAAAACGTTCATACCTATTCAATCCCAAGGCTAACATTCCCTGCATATAAATGGACTTTGCTGTCCAATATTTTTCAGCCTGGTCTAGATAATATACCGTGATCTGTTGTATTTTTTTATTCTGCTCAATCTCCTTGAAAAAAGAACGCGCATAGAGGTAGTGAATCACTAGCTGACTCAAGTGGTCATCTTCCCATTTAGCATTTCCTTTTTTAACCTGTTTCGCTAGATCATCATAGTGTTCTACTAGACGATCATCAATATATTGCACTGCTTTTTTCAACACCTGACTCTGTTGTGAATCGAGATCAAAAGCACCTAATTTTTTAAGATGGCCAAACCCTTCTACAAGGTATTGGGTGATATACCAATTGTCTTTACCGCCTGAAAACCATGCAAAGCCGCCATTAGACAGCTGTCGTTGCTCTATTTTTTGAAATGCTTTATCTAACTCTTGATTCATTTTATTTAAATCAAAAAGCAAGCCGATGTTTTTCTTTTGCACGGCTTCACTTTGAGCTTCCAACACCCAGGGCGTTTCGGCCAAAAGGGCGGATTTTAGTTCTTGATTTTTGGATAAATCACTCAATAAGGCATCTGTATTTTTCCATTGTTCAAAAACACGTTGAATTTTTGGATGCTGCCTGCTTAAGCTCGAACCCAGGCTGTTAGCGAAAAATCGGTTGAATATCTGCTCTGTACACTCGTGTGGATATTCCATCATATACGGCATGGCCTGTACCGCGTACCAGGCAGGGTTAGAGGTGAATTCCAACGTAAATTTATGGTTTTGCAAAGTACTGGAATTGTTATCTGCTAAACGGCTAAAAGTAAATTTCTTTTTGCTTTTTCCTCTTACGGGCAATGGCATACTTTCGGTCACCAGCATACGATTGGTCAAAACAGGCAGGGAGCTTTCCTCGCCATCAGAGTGATTGTCTGCTCTTGCAGTCACCCTGTGTGTAATGGCCATTACTTTTCCTTTTGGTATGGTTAACTCCCAAGATAAAGGCGCAGATTGACCTGCTTTGACAGTGAAGTTTCGGTCATTATAAGCATTGCCCAATAAATCATCGACTGGCTGCATGGAAATGGCATCAAATAACTCTAATTTGGCCGTACCATTCATGTCTTTTGCTGTCAAATTACTCACCTTAGCCGTAAACTCAATACGATCCCCTTCTCTAAAAAAACGCGGTGGGTTCGGGACAACCATTAGGTCTTTTTGAGTAAGAACAGTTGCCGTCATCGTACCTACTTTCAGGTCTGTGGTGTGGGCTAAACCCATAAATTTCCAGCGTGTCAAAGCTTCATTCATGGTGAAATGAATAATAACATTACCGTCCTCATCTGTTGTCAGATCAGGAAAGAAAAAGACCGTTTCCTTTAGATTGGTTCTTATTTTAATGGGTTCATCGGTTGGTACTCCTGACGGTTCTTCAGCTACTGGCTTATCAATACCAGATGCCTCCGTAAAATCATCTATTTCAATAGCATAAGCTAATGCTTTTTCATCTCTATCTATGCCTAAAGCATCGACTTTAGTTACCGCTTCCATTAATACTGGCGATGACGCACTATCTGCCATTTGAGCAGAAAATTTCAACTCGCCTGAATTCATCCTATTTGCCTGTCTAAATCGTGCTAAACTCTGATAAAAATCCATCCCGAACCAGTTCAAAGAACGGTATTCCCGATAAGGAGCAGCTATACGATCAGCATAATGCTGTAGGTTTTGATTGCTGCTCGTACTAAAGCCTTTAGCCGCAATATTTAAATTACCATACCGATCGGCATACAAGGACATTGACCAGTTGTTGGATGCAAATTGATCCAGAGAAGCATCGTACATGGTCGCTAGCATTTCAGCCGCTACTTTATCCTTTTTATCGCCCAATATTTTAACAGACCATTGTTCTTTAGCCCCAGGCAGCAATTTATCTCTAAAAGTATTGAATTCCAATAACAACTCCTTATTGGAATAAGGAACAATCATTCTTTTTTTGACAACAACCGCTCTATTTTGCAATACACTACTGAGAGTAACTGTAAAATCACCTCTATCACTTTCCGTTACAGGATAAGATAATTGTTCCAGCCCATCTATTTTTATCCATTTTTCTTTAATTCCGTTTTTGCGTTCTATATGCACCAAAACATAGCGATCCAATCCACTTCCATACCAAATATTAGCCTGCTCGCCTGGCTGAAATGACTGTTGCAGCATAGTACTCCATGAAAACTCATTGCTGGGCACACTATTTTTCAACTCAAAAACTGTGATTATTTTTTCGACCTTTACGGCAATACCGTATTTGTCTTTGGTGTCCAATATTAATAGATATTTTCCTGGCTTTAATGGATGCTCAATAGCCATTTCCTGGCTTTTTTCGCTATCAAAAGCTGCCTCTATAATAGTTGCTCCATGCGTCCAGTTTTGCGCCTCATTTTCATCTTGATAAGGAAGAAATGGAAAATCTTTTTCAAAGTCAGCCTTGGAAATCATCGGGCTGTCTGGTTTTTTCCAATAGCGTTTTCTATATACTTTTGAAGGGGTCAATAAAGCTATTATTTTGAATTGCCCCGTGGCTTTTTCAAACTCCCCGTTTAAGTTTTTCGTAGCAATTTTGATGGTATTCAGACTATCCGTATGAATTTGTTCAGGAGTATTAATTGATACACGCAAAGCAACGTAACCAACCGAAACAGTAGTGCTTGTGCTCTGTGTTTCCCCCGTAATGTCAACCACATCGGCATAAACGGTATAGGTAAATTCAGGCTTTTTATCTTTAGCAATAGTGGGATCAGGCATAGCCGCAAAGCTAATTTCAAACAAACCATTTTCATCGGTTTCAGTCTCACCGCTAAGCACCTCCACCTCACTGGTGTTATAGCCGCCCCATCGATACATCCAATACGGCACGTAGGGATAATGCGCTTTGCGAACTATACGATAGTTGACAGTCGCACCATCAATATTGTTACCAGCAAAAGCCTTGGCAGTACCATTGATGGTCACTTGGTCGTTTAAACGAAAACTTTCTTTTACAGGATTAAACTGGACTTCAAACTTGGGTCGTTTATATTCTTCTACTCTAAAATATTTATTACTATTACCAAAACTGGATGTAATCAACATTTGGCCTAACAAACCTCCAGAAGGTACTACAAAATGACCATTAACAGATCCGAATTCATTGCTTATAAGCTCAAGTTTGGATACTTCCTGATGATTAGCATCATGAAAAGTGATCGTTACCGCTTTATTTGCCTGAATACGGGGTGCTTCCTCATTTTTTTGAGTCATCAGAATACCTTTGAAGTAAACAGTTTGCCCAGGCCGGTAAATAGCTCTATCCAAAAAGAGATGGGTACGCTGACGAGTATAATCTTGTGGTTGATTATTGTAATTGTAAAAGTTATCCTCTAGGAAAAGTTCATCCGTTTCATTGACCAATTTCACCTTAAACTGATCCCTCACACGGCCATCATAAACGAAAAAACCATTTTTATCAGAATAGGTGGTATAAATTTTATTGTACTCATACCTTCTTCTTATAGAATTGTAAGTTTGATGATAAAAAGTAGCTTCCACATTGGCTTTGGGAGCGCCAGTGGTGCGATCAACGACTGCAAATCTGTTTTGGTTATCATTATTACTTTTTATACTAAAATAAGCTAGATCAGAAACGATTGTCGTCGTATAATTAATGATTGATTTTTCAGTAAAATCAGCCGTATTACTAACCAAAATAAAGTATTTACCATAGGGCAAATTTTTAATACTCAATTCTGTAGAGTGCGAACGATAATCATCCTGTACAGGCAAGGTTTCTGTCCATGACCGCACAGGTCTTAACTTATATAAAAAGGTAATTCTGTCTTCCCAATCGATTTTATCAAACTGCTGCTCTGTTTTTTCATCAAAAAGAACAGCACGCAGCCAAATTTTATTGGTATTGGTATACTGAATTGAAGCTAAAATAGCTTGATTAGAAGGGTTAACGGCTTCTGTTCGAACAGAAAAATCTGCCGTTTCCAGTTGATGAATAATTACATCACAGGATTTTGCACCAAACGAATCAGGGTATTTATCCATCGTTTTCTGACAAATAGCATATACTTTTTTCAGATCGTCTTTATGTGGATCATCTTTTCCGCCCTTGTATTGCCGAGCTTCGCGTTGAAGATGCTTAGCGATGTGAAAATAAACCTCTGCTGCTGCATCGTGGTTTTTATATTGTTCTGCTAAACGATTTAAAGCCGCTAGATAAAGCGATTTCTTATCGGAATGAATGGAATTATTTAATACAAAAGAGAGTCGTTTTAAAGTAACATCTATTAAAGCATCAGGCATTTTATCATTCAAATGATATTTCGTTAACTTCTGAAAAACATGGAGTGCCTGCAGCTTCTTGGACGAAGCGTCTTTTGATTCAAAAACGGTGTTTATAAATTCGTTGGCAGTGCTAAAAGCAGCTTCTTTTTCAATATAAAATGTATAAGCAGGCTGCGTCAAAAAATACCGTTCACTTAAGAAAAAATCAAGCGCCCGATGGGCTAAAAAATCATATAAATTAGGACGCAATTGATACGCCCCTTTTCCATTCGTGATGGCATTAAATTGTTTGATATCAATCTCTTTCAGTGCTGGGTTATCAACAGAAGCCAAATATAATTGCTGACACTGCTGGCTGAAATCATCCAGTGACCATGTTCGAATATCTGATGTTTTATCGCCCTGAATCTGCGTTCTATTCTGAATTTTATACCATTGCTGATCCATGTATTTGACGTACATTTCAGCCATAACAGAATAGAGCAGGTTTTTTATAGGATAAGGGACACTTTCTATTTCTTCTCTTGTCTGGTTAATGGCCTTCACCAGGCCATCTTCTTCCAGTTGACTAATGTATTTGCTTTTGTAAATCGTCGCCTTGACAATTTGGGCTAAATTATTCTCTTTTTTTGCCTTGGCGTAAATACGCTCAACGACTTCTTGTGCTGATTTTGGCAATTGCTTCTTATCAAACGCCTCGACTTCTTTCCATAAAGCATCGTAAGGATCAGTGGTTATTTCCTGCATAGGTAGGTCTATTGGTCTTGCGTTTGTAGCGGAACAATACAATAGGCTACTAAAAAGCACAAGGACTAGGGATAGCGATAATAGGATATTTTTTCTCATTTATTTATAACGTTGTAGATAAAGTAAAGGTACAATCAAAAACATATAATTTCCCATTCAGTAACAATTTCTTAGCATTCATCCAATAATTTACTTGGTTCAGCGATTTTGGTAACGTTTTTACATTTAAAGGCATTAACATTGTGTAGAAATTGATCAAAAAGGGGGTAAAAGCAGCTCCTTATGGTCGTAAAGATGACTATTAATAATATGATAACATCTTTTAACATTTATTTAAAAGTTTGGCAGGCAACATATTCCAACCATATAGAGTTCTAAGGATGTCTTTACAAACGAAAAGAAATTTCACTTAAACACCCTTTTTAACACCTAAATTTACGATACCATGAACACACGAAAAATAAAATTAGCATTAACTGCAGGATTAATCAATAGAAGTACAAACAACAACGCTTTGGCAGCAGTCAAAGATTTGATGAACAACTTTGTTGATGATGCTGGTCGTTTTATTGGCTTAACTCCCCTAAGCAATAGAACAATGGGCGCAACCGTTAAGGAACGCTATGCTTTAAGATATGAACATTGTACCCTTAATGTAGATTTGCTTTCTTACCCAAAAGCCAATCACCAGATGGTGCAGGGATTTCAATTGCGCTAGTGGCGTAAGAACTAAATAACACACATATTAAACTTGCTCTTTTTCGCCTACTCTTCACCAATAAATGGGTCATTTATCTCGATAAACTTCCCATTTATTGGCTCGATTAGACAAAAAAATAGACGGCGTTTAATATAGGAATAACTTAGTTCTTACGCCACTAGTGGCTTTTATAATTTAAAACATATCCATAAAGAGGCTTCTTTCGCGAGAAAGAAGCCTCTTGACATTTAATACACATCCACTAAGATTTTATAAATATCTTCGTCATCTTTAACTCTACTACTATATTGTTGTAAATTTTCAGCTTCTAAAATGGGCATTAACTCCTGATTATTATCGGCCGTAGCGATAGGTAATTCATTCGCTTTTTCTATATAAATAGTATCTCTAAGCATTGTTTTTATATACCTTATTATGGGTATCTCTTTTTCTATATAAATAGTGTCTTTTTTTATTTTATAAATGGTATTAACTATGGCGGAATTGGTTACAGGAATATGCGGTAGCTGCGACCAACGCCCTAGGATAAAAACGCCTGTTAATACGGATGCCCATAATAAATACTTGCCCAGTTGTGGTAATAAAGGTGCAACAACGGAGCTGTGGTGGTTGCGAAAAGCCTGCATTAACTCCACTTCCATTGCCCTGGGTGGCAACGGAGGTGTTGCTCTTTGCATACTTACTATTATTGCGCGTTGTGCCTCATAATCCGTAGCAGAAAGGTATTGTTCCACCCAGGTCTTTTCCTGTTGGCTCAAGTCAGAGAATGGCTTTTCTACCATTAGTTTTTCTAATCTTGTATATTCATTCATAGGTCTAAAATCTTTCTACTTTGTAATTTTTCAATCGCCCAGAGAGGTGTTTTAATGCATAATGCAAACGAGATTTAACCGTCCCTTCCGGGCATTGGGTGATTGCACTAATTTCTTTAATACTCAACCCCTGTTGGTGGCGTAAGACGAAACACTGACGGTGTTTTTCTTCTAAACTGGCAATTGCTTTTTGAAGCCGTTTTTGCCAAATTTCAGTATCCATGCCTTTTAGAAAATCCAATGAATTGTCTTTTTGCCAATGTCTGGCCATGACGACTCTTTTGGATTGCCTTTCACGGCTTCTGTATTCATTTTTCACCATGTTGGACGCTAATGTATATGCCCAACTTGAAAATTTTTGTTTAGTGTCGAATTTTTCTTTATGTTCAATGATTTTCATAAATAATTGCTGGGTAAAATCTTCAGCAATAGCCTTATTTTGATTGAGCATTCGCCAAAAAAAAGCATATAATTGAGCACTATAACGCTGATAAAGGGCATTAAAAGCAAGCTCGTCTCCTGTTTGAAGACGCTGCATGAGTTGCTCATCGGATATATTTTGTTCTTTTTTGCTCAACGTTCAAAGTTCCGTTATAATCTCGAGGTAAAGACGCGTTAACGTATTGCCGTATCTTTACGTTTAGACAAAGGGGTTACGCAAAAATAAATTCTTCATGCTAA
>Ga0256839_1004851_pt1 | contig 12833 bp, 11 predicted proteins | sample 354166metaG_FD_185968 | JGI IMG/M metagenome (GOLD analysis project Ga0256839, IMG submission 185968) | Hydrothermal vent microbial communities from Mid Atlantic Ridge, Atlantic Ocean - 354-166 | ecosystem: Environmental > Aquatic > Marine > Hydrothermal vents | place: Atlantic Ocean: Mid...
CGCGTCACGGGAGACCTTCCTTGGACATCAGGGCCAGCGATGAGGAACCAAGATGTGTTGAGCGGTGAAATGACGACAAGCCGCGCCCACTCGGAGACTCGTTACCTAGTCTTCGGCCAGATGGCGGCTCAGAGTTTACTTGGAACTCTCCCTCTCCGCCCAGAACCTCCCAGTTTGTCTCTCACCCCGACCGTCGGTGCTACCGGCGTCGGGCCGGGTGGCAAATTGTGCTCTGGCGACCGAGCGAGTATAGTACCAGGCAACGGCTATTTTGCCTGGTTTACCAGTTTTTGTTGTTTCTGGGAGGAATCATCTGATGAACGCCGCTGTCCGAACCGAGAGCCACCTTGTCTGGCCGCTGCTGTTTTCCGTACTGGTCTCGGTGAGTGTCGCTTTCGAGTGTGTTGCCTCGGACGACGGGGACAAGCCGCACAAAGTTACCGACGCGAAGTTGGGGAATACGCGCAATGTGCATGCCTGCGGTAAGCTGTTTCTGGCCGGGCAGCCGTCTCCCGACGACATCGCCGTGTTGAAGGAAAAGGGGATTCAGCGAGTGATCACGTTGCGGACCGACGGCGAAGTCGACTGGGACGAAGCCGGCAAAGTGAAACAAGCGGGAATCGAATTCGTGAAGATCCCGTTCGGCCGCCCGGACTCGCTGACCGACCAGGTTTTCGACAAGGTGCGCAAGGCGCTGAAAGACCACCAGAAGCCGACGTTGCTCCACTGCGGGTCGGCCAACCGGGTCGGTGCTGTTTGGTTGACCTATCGCGTGCTCGATGAGGGCGTCCCGGTCGACCAGGCGATCAAGGAGGCCAAACGGGTCGGATTGCGATCGTCGGCCTATCTGCAGAAAGCGCTGGATTACATTCGTCGCCACAGCAAGGGCTAGGCGATCGAAATCGCCGCCGGCGTCTGATCGATTTCCGCTCATGTTCTGCATCACTCGCCCCGCACTACGTGGAGTCCCGGCTATGACGAACGCGAAGAGTATGTTGGTCGCCATCGCAATGTTGCTCATCGGCTGCGTGGGAACAGACCACGGGGCTGTTGCCGCCGATTCGCCCCCGGACGACGGCAAGTTGCGCATCATCGTGTTCGGGGCTCATCCCGACGATGCCGAATACAGTGCGGGCGGCACCGCCGTCAAATGGGCCCGGCTGGGGCACCACGTCAAGTTGGTGTCGGTGACCAACGGAGACATCGGTCACTGGGCGATGGCGGGTGGTGCCCTGGCGCGGCGAAGGACGGCCGAAGTCAAGCGGGCATCCAAGATTTTGGGAACGACGTCGCAAGTGTTGGACATTCACGACGGCGAGTTGATGCCGACACTGGAGAATCGTCGCAAGATCGTACGATTGATTCGGGAATGGAAGGCCGACATCGTGATTTCCCATCGGCCCTGGGACTACCATCCCGACCATCGTTACGTGGGTGTGCTGGTGCAGGACGCGGCGTACATGGTGACGGTACCGTTCTTCTGTCCCGACACACCTCCGTTGAAGAAGAATCCGGTGTTTCTCTACGACAGCGATCGCTTCCAGAAGCCTTATCCGTTCCGTGCCGACATCGCGGTCGACATCGATGACGTGTTTGAAACGAAGGTTCGAGCGATCGTGGAGTTGGAATCGCAGGTGTTCGAAGGGGGAGCCAACGGGAGCGCCGAAAGGGCTGCCAAGAGCCCGCCTGCTTCGCAGCCGGAAGCTCGACTGGAGATGGTGCGGCGATCATGGGACCGGCGACAGGGCGCGGAGGCTCGCAAGTACCGTGCGGCTCTGGTGCGATGGTACGGCGAGGAGCGCGCCGCCAAGGTGAAGTACGCCGAGGCCTTCGAGATTTGCGAGTACGGGCGGCAACCGAACGACGAGGAGATTCGGAAGTTGTTCCCGTTTTTCGGCAAGTAGAGGCGGTTGGTTCGGTTTGCCGACCATAAGCAAAACAAATACCACTCTGACGCTGTCCGGCAATGATGGATGCCAACCACTCTCGACTTGCCATCTCCTGCACTTTACTGCGTTGTTGGTTCGCGGTTGCCGCGTTGCTGGCCCCGGACTGCTGCAGCGGAGAGGAGCTGGCGGGAATTCGCGTGCGGACTGAACCGACAGCGTCGCCGGTCTCCATTTCCTTGAAGCTGCTGGCTCGCCACCGTTTGCAGATCAACGCGGATGGCCGTTCGCTCGAGTCGCCCGCCAGGTTGCAAATCGAGTTGCCGATCAGCGGTGCCGACTCCTGGCCGGTGTTCGATGTGGAGGTTCGCGACGCCGGTGGTCAGCCGGTCGAGCGACGCCATCCGGGAGTCGGTTGGGAGCGGTTTTCGATCGAACTGCCGACTCGGATGTGTCGATTCGTGGTGCAAGTAGCGCCGACCAAGCCACGTGAGAAGCGTTTTCCCGAACAGGATCGCAAGGTCACCGATGCGGAGCAGAGATACCAAGCGACGGTCGCACGGTGGCAGGGAGATCGCGATGCGGCTCTTTGTCTACGGTTCGACGATGCACATCCGAGCCATCTGGCCACGGTAATGCCGATGCTGGAGCGCTACGGTTACCGGGCCACATTCATGATCAATCCCGGCTTGGAGAGCACCGCCCGAGGAAGCAAGGTGGCGTCCGCCTACGCGAGGCATCTCGACCGGTGGGAGGCGGCTGCTCGCGGGGGTCGTCACGAGTTCGGCAACCACACCAGCCACCACCGCGGCGCGGCCAGCGATGAGGAGATGGACCGTGAGATCGGGGAGGCGGCACGGGCGATCTGGAGACTGTTTCCTGATCGCAGCAAGTTGTTGTCGCTCAATCTGGGAGGCGGGACCTGGTGGCGGACCCGGCGCCCTTTGCGGTATTACCTCGAGCGTTACCCGTCGTTCGTCGTGACCGGTTCGCTGGGAATGGATGATGCTTATGGCGATCGGGTCGCGGTGTTCCGCCGACACCTGCAGCGGAACCTGGAAGGTGGTCTCGGTTGGTGCAAAGCCCATTTTCATTCCGTGGGGGACGACCTGGCCACCAGCGAAGCCAACTTGCGTGCCGTGTTGGAAATCGTCCGTGCTCAGGAAGACCGGCTGTGGATCACCGGGCTGGCCGATGCGTACAAGTACCTGGTCGAGCGTCAGAGCTGTCGGTTGGAGATGGTGGACGCGACGGACCATGAGATGAGTCTGCGCGTAACCTGCACGACCGATCCCCGGCTGTTTGACCAGCCGCTGACGATTCGAGTGTCGTTGCCGGTCGATTGGAGGCAGGCGGTCCGCGTTGTCGATCGTGCGGGTCGAGAACGAGAATCAACGGTCACACGACGCGACGGCCAGGCCGTGGTGCTGTTCGATGTGCGGCCGGTGACCGACACGTATCGGATTTCATCGAAATAACGGACACTATCGTGTCAGTTGTTTCCCGTTGCCCATACGGCGGCCAGTTCGATCATCAGTTCGGTGGCGGCCACCATTTCGTCGAGGCAGGCCCATTCGAGTTTCGAGTGTGGATTGTGTTGTCCCGACGAGAGATTGGGAGTCGGCAATCCTTGTTCGGTCATCATCGAGCCGTCGGTGCCGCCGCGGATGATGGAGAGTGTGGGCTGGCGGCCGAGTCGTCGGTGGGCGGCCACGGCATAGTCGACCGCCCGCGGTTCCCGTCGCAATCCTTCGGCCAGGTTGCGGTACTGAGGACGAACGTCGACCGACACCTCGATTCCCGGAAGGGTTCGCTCGATCTGCGAGGCGGTTTCCCGGAGGAACTCGGCATACTCCTTCAGCTTGGGCGTGTCGAAGTCTCGCAGCAGAACGCTCAGGGTGCACGCGCCCACTCCTCCTTCGATCTTGTAGGGATGGAGGAACCCCTGCCTCCCTTCGGTCGATTCGGGAGCCCATTTCGAGCGAGGCAGCGCGGCGACGAACATCCCGGCGGCGCGGACCGCGTTGACCATCCGGTCTTTGGCGATCGAAGGATGAATGTTCACTCCTCGAAACGTGATGGTCGCCAAGTCGGCCGAAAAGGTTTCTACGTCGATCTGATCGGCACCTGGGCCGTCGAACGTGTAAGCGGCCACGGCTTCCAGCTTGCCCACGTCCAGATGTTGGATCCCGCGCCCAATCTCCTCATCACAGGTGAAAACGACTCGCACCGTGGGGCGAGGAAGTTCGCGGTGCTCGATGAGCGTGGCCAGACCCTCCATAATGATCGCCAACCCGGCCTTGTCGTCGGCACCCAGCAGCGTGGTGCCGTCGGTGGTGATCAGTGTGCGGCCGATCATCGTGTCGAGTTCCGGGTTGTCGACCAGGCGGATGATCTGAGTGGAATCGCCGGGCAGGATGATGTCGCCTCCCCGGTATTCGTCGATGACCTGCGGCCGGACGTTGGCTCCTGTCGTCTCAGGCGAAGTATCGAGATGGGAATTGAAGGCGATGGCCGGTGCGCCATCGACATTGGCGGAGAGCCGGGCCCAGACCAGAGCATGCTCGTCCTGATACACTCCCTCGGCTCCCATCTCCTCGAGTTGCCGGCAGAGCAGTTTCCCCAGTTCCCACTGTCCGGCACTGCTGGGGTATTGCTCCGTGGTGTCATCGGCAGTCGTGTCGATGCGCACGTACTCGAGGAACCGGGAAAGCAATCGGTCGCGTCGAACCAGAGCCATGTCGAGGCATCCTTGGAGGTCGAGGCATCCTTGGAGTAGGGCCGTGTCTTCCGAGTTGTTGGTGTTGCGACGTTGTCCATCATTGTATCATTCGCTCTTCGGTTCAAGTCGGCTCACTGCCGACAATCGACTCGCCGTCTCGTGGAGTGAATACGGATCGATTACGATGGACCGGTTGGGGCATCACGAGCGGGAGCGTGGAATCTGGCCGGGAATCGACCGACCGAGTGGAGGGCTATTGGGCAGCCGTGACGTATCAAATCGCCGCTATTGCCGGATTCTACACCCTGGTGTTGGCAGTCGGGCTGCGGGCAGCGAGGACGGAACGCAAGGAAGATTCGACGGGCAACCTGCTGTTGGCCGGCCGCAAGATGCCGTTGTGGGTGGGGATCTTCACCATGACGGCGACGTGGGTCGGCGGCGGCTATATCAACGGGACTGCCGAAGCGGTCTACAGCCGATCGCAAGGGCTGGTGTGGGCGCAGGCTCCGTGGGGCTATGCCTTGAGTTTGGTGTTGGGAGGGTGGTTTTTCGCCAAGCCGATGCGGCGTGCCGGCTACACGACGCTGTTGGACCCCTTCGCGGCTCGCTACGATCGCCGCGTCGCGGCCGTGCTGTTCTTCCCGGCGCTCTTGGGAGAGGTCTTTTGGTCGGCCGCCATCTTATTGGCTTTGGGAACGACGTTTGCGGCGGTGTTCGATCTTCCCTTCGAGCTTTCGATCATCGTTTCGGCGGCTGTGGCCGTGGGATACACGTTGTGCGGCGGGCTGTGGTCAGTGGCTTGGACCGACGTCCTCCAGCTCGGGCTGATCGCCATCGGCTTGGGCTTGGCGATCCCGTTTGCTTATGGAGGAGCGGGCGGTTTCGAACATGTCACGATGACGTACTGGAAGCAGATGCCCGCCTTCCCTCAAGGTATTCAGATCTGGCCGTGGCTCGACGCGGCCCTGATGTTGATTCTCGGCGGCATTCCCTGGCAGGTTTATTTTCAGCGCGTGCTGGCGTGCCGGACGCCCCAGGCCGCGGCTCGGCTGTCGGTTGGTTCGGGAATCGCTTCTCTGCTGATGGCACTGCCGGCGATCGGACTGGGAATGGTCGCCTCCGTAGTCGACTGGAGCGTGGTGGGTGCCGAGCCTCCACCGAGTGATGCCGTGGTGTTGCCCTATGCGCTGAAATACCTGACCCCGCCCGCCGTGGCTCTGTTGGGATTGGGTGCCATTTCCGCGGCGGTGATGTCATCGGTCGATTCATCCATCTTGTCGGCTTCTTCGCTGTTCACGTGGAACGTCTATCGTCCGCTGTTCCGGCCTGGAGCGACCGACCGCCAGCTCCGCCGGACTTTGCGAACCACGATCGTCCTCGTGGGAACATTGGGGACCCTCCTCGCGCTGCGACTGCAAAGCGTGTATGCCCTGTGGTTTCTTTGTGCGGATTTGGCCTACGTGATCCTGTTTCCACAACTGGTGACGGCATTGTTTGCTCGAAGAACTTCGTCGGCGGGAGCCATCGCGGGCGCTGCCGTCGGACTGTTGGCGCGACTTTGCGGCGGAGTCCCCGAATTGGGGCTTCCTTGTTGGTTCGAGCATCCTTGGCAGGCCGAGTTGGGAGACTCGCTTCCCGTGCGAACGATCGCCATGTTGTCGAGTTGGTTGACGATCGTCGTTGTTTCACGAATGAGGCCACCAACGCAGCGATGGTCGCCTCGAGGTGCGCCAGGTAAGGTAGAGGCTGCCCGCGACGTAGTAGAGGGGAAACAGCAGCGAGGCGACGAGGAGTCCGCGATGGGCATCGGGGAATTGCAAGAGCAACAGGGAGACGGATAGAGCCCACAACATGGAGAGCGGGAGTGTTATCCGTTTCCACTGCCGAGTTCGCGACGGGTAGATGTACTTGATGGGGACGAACACCAAAGCGATCAGAAACAGGATGATGGCCGCGTTGAACAGAGGGCTCGAGTCGAGCAGGAACAAATAGAAGATCACGATGTTCCAGTAGCTGGGGAAGCCCTTGAAGAAGTGGTCGTCGGTCTTGGCATCGGACTGGCAGAACTGGAACGCCGATGCCAGGCAGACGGCTCCCCCGATTCCCCACGCCATCGCCGGAGGCAGCAGGTTCGAGCGACCGAGTGCGAAGGCCGGCACCAGCACGTAACCGACGTAGTCGACGATCATGTCGAGCAAGCCGCCGTCGAAACGGGGAGTCCGCTGTTGGACTCGGGCGGCTCGAGCCAGTGAGCCATCCACGGCGTCGATCACGACGGCGACGGCGAGCCAAACGAACATTCGTTGCCACTGGCGGTCGGCGGCCGCAGCCAGGGCGAACAGGCAGCAGGCGGCTCCGCAAGCCGTCAACAGATGGACGGCCCAGGCCGCGGCCCGCTGCGGCAGACTGCCGCGGTGGTCGGTTTTTTCGGATTCCAACGCCAATCTCCCTGGTTTTTTGTATCCTCGGCGGTTCTCGGCGGACAATACACAGTAGCAGGGACGGGGATCAAGCGAGGAGAGTCACCGATGGAAGCGGCGGAAGTTTTTGAGATTCTCGTGCGGGAAAACGCGGACATGCTGATCACGTTCATTCGTGCGGCCGTCCGAGATGATAGTCTGGCTGATGACATCTTCCAAGAAACGATGCTGGTGGCCTGGCGCCGGCTGGGCAGCTACGACCGGGATCGGCCGTTTGCGCCCTGGCTGCGCGGGATCGCCCGCCGCGTCCTGCTCGCTCATTTTCGAGGAAATCGCCGGCAGTTCTACACCTGCAGCGAGATGGTACTGGAGCGACTCGATACGTGGACCGCTTCTTTGGAACAGTCTCAGGGGGATACTTGGCAGGAGAAGCTCGAGGCGCTCGACGACTGTATCACTCGGCTCCCCACTCACTATCGAGTGGCCATTCAGGCCAGATACGAACGGGACCTGACCCACGATCGCATCGCCGAGGAACTGGGGTTGTCGTTGCCCGGCGTGAAAAAGAGGCTGCAACGGGCACGCGAACGTCTGTTCGACTGCATTGAGCGCAAGTTGCGTCGATCACCTCAACATGGAGTTGCGACCTCATGACCGATTGGCACCATTCCGACTGGCATTCCCACCGGATTCACGCCGAAAACCTGGAGGATGGAAGTCTGCGAGCGGAGCATCTGCCTGCAGTGGCACTCGAGGGTCTGGCGGCCAGCCAGTGGATGCATGCTCTGTTGCGCACGCGATACGAGCAGCGTGCCGGGGACCCCGCGCGCGAGAATCGGGTGGCACGCGTACTGGATCAGATCACAGCGGAGCGTTCGCGATGGAAGATACGCACGCGATGGACCCGCCGGGTTTCGCTGGTGTTGGCTGCATCTCTGATGCTCATGGCCGGCTGGTGGATCTGGGACAGCCCGCCCAGCGCGATGGCGGAATTCGAGCGAGTGCGTCAGGCGATGCTCGACGATACTCCTCGCCGCTTTCGCGTAGAAATGGAATTCCAAGGGTTGGTGGCCACGCGAACGTTGCCGGGCGAACTGACCGTCCGAGGAGCCAGGCAGTTCGTGTTTCGCGGGCAACTTCCGCTGGGACGCGAGTTTCTGATCGGACTGGACGGGAACGTCGGCTGGGGCGTACCGCCGGTGGGACCGGTGGTGGTGTCTCCCGATCCGGCTCTATTGCAACGGTGGGCCGAGCGTTTCCCCGGTCGAGTGCACCCTCAGCTCCTGCACATCGACACGGTATTGGCGCGCATGGCCACGGACTACGAATTGAAACACGGCAGGGCGGCGGACAAGCGGCGGGTCGTGATCGAGGGAACTCGGCGCGCAACGTTGCCGCCGCGATTTCCCGACGAGGTTCGACTGGAAGCCGATTACGAGACGGGAGTGATACAACACCTGGAGATGAAGTGGACTCGGCAACGGCCGGTTCCCCATCCGAAAAGGATCACGCTGCAGTTCGAAAAGGAAGTCCAAGTGGAATCTTCATGGTTTTCGCACCGGCAGCACCATGATGAGTCGCGGCCAGTTTGGGAACTCGAGGAACAGAATCTCTCAGGAGGCAAGCAATGATGACCGTTCGGCGCTTCAATTCACGACGTTGCCTGTGGCGAGCCGCGATCCTGTGCTGCGGTCTGCTCGCATTTGCCCCTGGTGCGCCGGCCGATCCGCCTCCGGCATCGTCCGAGTCAGAGCCCGAATCGGGCAGGGCGCTCCGATTGGAGGCTGCGACACTGCCCGCTTTGGGATTGTTGGACACAACCGGGAAGAGTCACGATTTCCAGCCGACGTACGGCCGCGTAACCGTCGTTCTGTTTCTTTCCTGCGATTGTCCGATCTCCAACCGGTATATTCCGGAGCTGAATCGCTTGGCCACTCATGCCGATTATGCCGGTGTTCGCTGGTATGGTGTCATTAGTGACGCTACTGTGACACTAAGGGATGCGGCCGAGTACCACCGGGAATACAAGCTCAAGTTTCCGTTGCTGTTCGACTCATCCGGCGAGGCCGCGCGGCGCCTACGGCCGACCCACACTCCGGAAGCGTTCGTGTTCGACGGCGAGGGGGAGTTGATCTATCGGGGACGCATCGACGACCGTTTTCCCGATGTGCAGTACGACAAGGGCCGGGCGAAACGGCACGATCTCGAGGAGGCTGTGAAAGCGGCCATCCGTGGGAAGAAGGTCGCGGTGCCGCGGACCGCTCCGGTCGGATGTCCCTGGGAACCACCGCCGGCTCCGTTGGGGAACGAGGTGACTTTCAATCGCCATATCGCCCCCATCATTTTTCGGCGGTGTACTCCCTGTCATCGCAAGGGCCAAGTGGCTCCCTTTCCTTTGGAGACGTATCGTGATGCGGCCAAGCGGCGGGGCTGGATCGCCGAAGTGACGCGGCGGCGGCTGATGCCGCCTTGGAAAGCGGCTCCCGGGCACGGGGAATTCGCCAACAACTGGCGGCTCAGCGACCGCGAACTGGCCTTGTTGCGAACGTGGGCGGATGCGGGGGCTCCCGAAGGAGCTGCCGAAGACCTGCCGCCGGTGCCTCGGTTCGATGACGGTTGGAAACTCGGCAAACCCGATTTGGTGCTGAAAGTGCCTCAGCCGTTTCAGGTTCCGGCCGGTGGTCCCGACATCTACCAGTACTTCGTATTACCGCTTGGGCTCGAAAAGGACCGGTACGTTCGCGCGGTCGAGTTTCGACCGGGGAATCCTCGCGTCGTCCACCACGCTATCTTCTTGCTCGATGACCGCCAACGGGCTCGCAAGCTGGATGAGCGTGATCCGGGGCCCGGCTACCAGCGCTTTGGTGGCCCCGGCTTTCTCCCCAGCGGCGGCATCGGCGGATGGGCGCCCGGGATGCAACCGATCGTGGCGCCGCTGGGCGCGGCCCGCAAGGTCCCCGCGGGCAGCGATCTGGTGTTCCAGATTCACTACCATCCCAGCGGAAAGGCGGAGACCGACCAGTCCGAAGTGGCAGTTTATTTTGCCGAACCGCCGGTCGACCTCGAGATCGGTGGCATTCCGCTGATCAACCGCAAGTTCGTGATTCCCGCCGGTGCCCGGGAACACAAAGTGACGACGACTTTCCGTTTGCCGACCGATGTTAGGCTCCTTTCCATCACACCACACATGCACTACCGGGGCAAACAGATGAAGGTCGACGCTCGACTTCCCGACGGGTCGCAGCGTCCTCTGATCTGGATTACCGAGTGGGATTGGAATTGGCAGTTACGGTACGAGTATGCCGTTCCGCTCGAGTTGCCTGCGGGAACCGTCATCCACCTGGAGGCCATTTATGACAACTCCTCGGACAACCCGGCCAATCCGGTGATTCCGCCGGTCGAGGTCCGCTGGGGAGACGCTACCGAAGACGAAATGTGCCTCTGTTTCCTGGAGATCGCCACCGAGCGGCCGGAGCAGATCCGGCTGCTGCGTCGTCGCATGCTGTTGCAGGAGCTGGTGCGCGATCCTCTGCTGTGGCGCAGGTTCACGCCGGGGGCTTACCAGGAGGGTCCCTGACCGGTGGCAGTCGGCCGGAGGCTATCGGGACGGCGGTGCCATCCTTTTCGGAGCTGCGCCGCATCGCGTCCACCGCAGGGTGTGATATACTCGGGGCCGGATCGGCGAGGCTTGCGAGTGTTCGCCGGCTCTTCTCGAGCAGAACCGGCTTGACCACAGGAGCTGCGGTGTGAATTCGACCCAGGACGTGCGCTATTTCGTGTTCGACATCGAGAGCATCGCCGATGGCGATTTGATTGCTCGAGTGCGTTATCCTCAAGACGAACTGTCGGCCGAGGAGGCGATTGCGCGCTACCGGGCCGAGCTGCTGGAAGAGAAGGGGACGGACTTCATCCCCTACACCTTTCAGATTCCGTTGTCGATCGCGGTCGGCAAGGTCAACCGTTCCTTCGAATTGGTCGATCTGGTCGTGCTGGACGAAGCCGAGAGTCGGCCTCATGTGGCAACCGATTTGTTTTGGCGAGGATGGGAAGCCTACGGTCGTCCGACGCTGGTGACCTTCAACGGTCGATCGTTCGACCTGCCGCTGTTGGAGCTGGCGGCGTTTCGCTACGGCTTGTCGGTGGGCGGCTGGTTCGACCAGACATTGCGATCCTACGACCAGCCTCGCAATCGCTACAACACGGCGGCTCATTTCGATCTGCACGAGCTGATGACCAACTTCGGTGCGTGCCGATTTACCGGCGGACTCAATTTGGCGGCTCAGATTCTGGGCAAGCCCGGGAAGATGGACGTGCAGGGGCACATGGTGCAAGACCTCTATCACTCCGGTGAAGTCGCTCGCATTCACGGCTATTGCCGCTGTGATGTGCTGGACACGTATTTCGTCTTTTTGCGGGCCCAGGTGATGCTGGGCAAATTGCCTCTCGATTCGGAACAGCAACTCGTTCGCCACACGCGGGAGTGGCTCGAGACGCTGCGTGATTCGATGGGCGGGATCGACGAATATCTCGAGCGGTGGGGCGAGTGGCCCAATCCGTGGCGGGAAGCCGGGAGTGGGGCGGAGAGCGAACCGCAGCCGTGCGAGTCGGGCGGCACGCCGAGCAACGCCTCGTAAGACCGCCGCGGGGCCGTATCCAGGGCGGCGTGTCGATTCGATTCAAGTCGGAGCATGGCCGGACCCGATGACCGATCGTAGGTCGTGCCGCGCCGGCACGGTGCCTGGCACGCGGGCACGACTGTCTCCATCGGACCGCACGCACTTCGCTGTTTTCGTCTCTCGGCGGCAGCTCGACCGGAAGGAACCGGAACCGTGCACAAGGCCTTGCTGCTGGTGATCATCCTGCTCGCTACGGCCGGCGTCTGGTACGTTTCCCAAAACTATGAGCTGGTGGGCATCGACCAGATCCGCTTGGTGCCCAAAGGGAGCAGCCGGACGGCAGCCGGTCCCGCCCGTACGGGAGACCTGATTCGGATCGCCTCGTTCAACATCCAGACTTTGGGGCGAGCCAAGTTGGCCAAGCCAAAAGTCGTGGAGCGATTGGCCGAGATCATCCGTCAGTTCGACGTGATCGCCGTTCAAGAGGTTCGCTCACGCCACCAAGACATCCTTCCACGATTGATCGAATACGTGAATGCCGGCGGGCGGCGCTACGATTTCGTGTTGGGGCCGCGCGTGGGGCGCACTCGGCAGAAGGAGCAATTCGCCTTCTTGTTCGATACGGAGACGATCGAAGTCGATCGCTTCCAGGTCTACGCGGTCGACGATCCATCCGACCTGTTGCACCGCCCGCCGCTGGTAGCGCCGTTTCGTGTTCGAGGCGTTCCGGCGAACGAGGCTTTTACTTTCACTCTGGTCAACGTTCACGTCGACCCTGATGAGGTGAGTCGGGAGATTCGCTGGTTGCCCGATCTGTTCCGGGCCGTTCTCAACGACGGCCGCGGCGAGGACGACGTGATCGTGCTGGGGGATTTCAATGCGGACGACCGCAAGCTGGCGGCGGCATTGGCGGGACTTCCCTCGGCCACCGTTGTGCTGGAGAGTACGCCGACGAATGTGCGGATGACGGCTCAGTACGACAACATCTTGTTGCTGCTGCCGGCCAGCCGCGAATACACCGGGAGATCAGGCGTGTTCGATATCCTGCGCACCTTCAACTTGACGCAGGATGAAGCGCTGCAGATCTCCGACCACAATCCGGTGTGGGCTAGCTTTTCCGTGAGAGAAGGCGGGCCCGCGTCTTCGTTGGCCGTCGCTCCTTGACGCGGGCTTCGCCCGCCAGGCTGCA
>Ga0256839_1004852_pt1 | contig 12832 bp, 19 predicted proteins | sample 354166metaG_FD_185968 | JGI IMG/M metagenome (GOLD analysis project Ga0256839, IMG submission 185968) | Hydrothermal vent microbial communities from Mid Atlantic Ridge, Atlantic Ocean - 354-166 | ecosystem: Environmental > Aquatic > Marine > Hydrothermal vents | place: Atlantic Ocean: Mid...
ATGGATGCATTTTTACAATAAGGACACTTTTTTACAAGCCATCTGTAAACAATTCCTTTTTAGACTCGATATTAGCGTACTTTGCTTAGGTTTTCAGCAACCAATTTTCTCGCTTTAACTCGAAAATCGCTACTTTACGCCACTATAGAAAAAAATAGAAAATTTTAGAAAATACTTATATACTATTGAAAACTTTTGGAGAGATTTATGGCAAAGAGCAGAAAATATGAAGATAGACTACCAATAGGCGATGCAATAGTAGAGTTTTATTCTGCCCTGGATATGATTGAGGAGTATTACACCAAAAAAGGATACCGCAAGATCACGATGCTGCATAAAGTATTAAAAGAGAAATTAGGATGGAAAATGCCTTATGATACATTTAGGTATCACTTCAATAAAGAGTTTGGACCCAGGGCTAAATCTAAGCCATTAAAAGATGAAGCTGTAGAGAATATAACTGTAGCTCATCAATCTCCAAATTCAGATCAAAAGCAAACTCCAAAAGAAAAGAAATATGCTCCTGGACCAATCATTTTAGATCCTACAAAACGAAATGAAAAAAAGATCTATAATGGCAGTATGAAAAATATTAAGAGAGATGAGATTTAGTTAAATCATTTTCAAAGACTTATCAATATCCGCTTCTACTATTTTCCAATTGTTAGGCATATTGAAAATTTCATCAATTTGTTCTGCTGATAGGTTTTCAATATTAAAACCTAACACATTTCCAAGTTTTATAATTTTCTCTTTATAAGTAAGTTTTGGATTCTTCTTATAAATATTGAAAAGTAATACATGATAAACTGCATTCATACGATAAACTTCACTAAAGTCTATATCTGTCCCCTTTGTATTCCTAATAAGTGGGATCATTTCTCTAGTAAGGCTTAGCCGAATAAAATTACTCATATTCTGATCAAAGTGATTAATAATGCCAAATTTATCTTTTATCTTGTACAAGACTGCTTCATCTTCTTTATCCTCTTCTGTATTAGAATATTTACTTTCAAGAAGAAAGCCAGGGAGAGCATCTCCCACCATCCAAACACTTGTAATATCTGTATTTTCCAACTTCTGCATGTCATAAAGATAAATCAATAGCTTGTAATAAAGATCTGTAAAGAGATCATACTCCAGAGAGAAATTTAGCTCTTCTGATACAAACTTGAGGTAATCAAGTTTTGATCCTTGTAGGATAGCTTCAAAATCTTTTAAAATATCAAGTTTAGAAATTTTTTCATACTGAATCCACTCTTCTAAATCTGATTTAGAAAAATATGTCTCGAGCAAGCGTATCACTGGTCGACCCTGTTTTTTAAATGTATAGTAGCTTCGCTCTGATATATCCAACAATTGACTAACAACGTGTCTCATTTTTCCTCTTTTGTATGCTAAATATTCATAATTATATCAAAACAATACAAATATTTTGTAATATTTCGCAATTTTTAATAAAAGACTAAGTTCTTTCGACCTATAATGCCAAATATTCATATATGTTTCTATTTATATAGTATATATATGAACATACTTCATAAAGGATGATACATGAATGATTGGGTTACACCTCTTGAATGGGAAGATGGTATTCAAAATATACCAAAGATGAAACGAAATACACAAAATTATCTCAGATCTAAAAAAAGAGTGGAATATACAAAAAGTGGAAGATCTGTTATCTATAAAAGAGAGTGGATAATGGATTACTATCGGGTAAATACTTCCCATGTTGTTCCAAAGGCTAACTAATGGCAGTAAAAATAGTATCAATGGCACTAGATAGTCCATATAAACCTACACCAAAATTAGTTCTAGTTGTTTTAGGTGATTTTGCGAATGATCAGGGTGTATGTTTTCCGTCACGAAGAACTTTAAAAAATAAAGCAAGTATTGGAAAAACTACTTTAAATTATATTCTTGATGCTTTTGAATATATAGATCTTCTTAAAAGGAAAAAACAAAAAAGACCCAATGGTAGTGATACGTCAAGTTTGTATTTTATACAAGTAGAAAAACTTTTCATGCTTTCAAATATTGAGAATACAATCAAGCGTAAATATCAAATAGATGAAGACTTAACGGATGAAGAAAAAACAGAGCTAAATAAAAAAATAGAACATGAAATAGAAGAAGAAAAAAATAAATATCTTAATGAGTATTTACACGCATACAATGCAGTTAGAAAATCTAAGGGGAGGTCACCTTGTGACCTCCCCCATAAAGTGTCCAAAAATCCTCATGTGACCACTAGGGGTCACGGGGGTGACCACCTTGAACCATCATATAACCACCAAGAAGATATTAACATATCTTCTCTCTCTAAGAGAGCTTTGAAATCAAAAGATAGTTTTATCAATTATATTCGAGCTAATTTTATAAATAAACTTATTGTAGAAACAGTAGATCAATGGACTCAAAAGCCTATTGCTATCTCTACTTCAAATCAAGGGCACCTTTATAATCTTAGAACGTCTGAAGACTTTAAAGGTCCTAGAGCTAGAGAGCTATGGGCTAACTTATATGATCTTGCACTTAAGGGAAAATTATCATGTTTACAAGAGGAGAAAACAGTATGGATAATGAATATATAGACACTATGGATAAATTAAAAGCTATCAAATATCTAATTGAAAGTACAGCTCGTAACACAAATGGAGATGATATTGAATATGCAAGAGAAGCTTTAATTTTTCTCTCTGACAGTATGAGTGATGCGTTAAAAAATTTAGAAAACATAATAAATACAAAGGAAAACTAAATGACAAAACAAAATTTAAATATTGTGATGAATGCAAAAGGCGGAATTTCAAAAAGTTTCGTATCGGCTCTTTTACTAGAGTTTTTATCTGATAAATCAAAAGCTATCGGAATAGATACGGATCCAAATAACCATTCACTATCTGATATAGAGAGTCTTGACGTAAATTTTCTAAATATCATGCCCGACGGTAATGAAGTAGATCTTAAAAAATTTGATGATCTCACGATGTTTCTAATTGAAGATGAAAAGATAAAAAACAGACATGTAGTAGTAGATATTGGTGCTACAACGTTTACTCCATTTTTTCAATATGTTAACGAAAGTGGAATTTTTGAAATACTCAACCAATCATATAACATTTTTGTACATATTCCAGTTGCAGGAGGTGAAGCTATGAAAGATACTCTCAATGGAATGGATCAGATGATAGAAGCATTTGGAGATAGCTGTAGTTACATTGTGTGGGCTAACGAACATTTCGGAGATCTAAAAGATGCAGAGGGAAACAGTTTTGAGGAACTACCTCAATACACCAAACACAAAGAGAAGATCTTTGGACTTGTCTATATGAGAAAAAGAGATGTACTTTTTTCTGCTGCCATTGAGAAAATGAAAAAATCTAAAAAAATCTTTGCAGATGTAAATATGGATACATCATTTAACTTGCTTGATAAGAGTAGGTTGCATCGGGTGAAAAAAGAGTATTGGGAGATCCTTGATGTAATTATCCCTACTGGATCCCATACAAATAAAAAAGAGGAGGATAAATAGTGACACCAAAACAAACGGAAGAGATATTAGATGCTATTCGAAAGACATATGGCATCTCAACCACTGAAAGAGATCCTATCTTTGCAATTTTGACTGGCACAGAGGTGCTATTTGAGGATCACTTAGCAAAGATGGATATTCAAAACATGGAATTTTACGCCAAAATAGAGGGATTTATCAAAGAGATCCAGAATGAAGCTAAAAATCTAGCAGAGGTTAGGATTAGTAGGGCGGTTAATGAGGCATTTGAACGCCTGGATGATTATAAAAAGGAGATAGAAGAGGTTAAGGCTACACCATCTTTAGAGGAGCAGACAAAAAGCGGTGTGGATATGCAAAAAATGATGTGGTATTTATTTGGGTTACTAACATCTGCTTGTCTAGGTTTTGGACTGGGTTTAATAATATTATAAAGGAAAAATACAAATGAATACAATTAAAAAATTAACATTATCAATGCTTTTGGCAGCAACGCTTTTAACTTCTGTAAACGCAGGATCAGTCGGTGGCTTTGGTGGCTCTCTTGAAGTTACTCAATGGGGTAGATTTGGTGCGGAAACGGTAGATCGAGCAGCAGCTTATGGTAAACAGTTAGAAGAGTACGCTCTCCAGGCTCAACAATATCAACAGCAGATCCAACAATATACCAATCAATTTCAATCATATCAAATGATGCTCCAGAACATAGGAAAACTACCACAAGCACAATGGGATCAATTTGCACAATCGGTAAACGGTTTAAAAGACTCTCTTTCTTTTGGTGAGGGATTGGCTTTTACCGCATCTAGCTATGATGCAGACTTTAGTAAACTTTTTCCAGGGTATGATGAATATCTAGCAGGGGCAGCAGGAAAAACAACACAAGAAAACTTACATGACTTTAAAGCTCAATACAAGCAACTAAATACTTCAACTAAAGACACAGTTAACGGGGCGTTAAAGGCTCTTAAACTTAGAACAGACGATATGCTTACAGATGAAGGAACCATGAGAAATTTATCGGCATTATCCACTTCGGCAGCAGGACAAAAAGCAGCTATCCAGGCAGCGAATGAAATCGCTTTACATCAAACACACCAATTAAAAAAATTAGAACAGACAATTATGTCACAAGCTAATATGCAGGGTGAGTTTATACTCCAAAAACAAGAAAAAGAAGAATTACTTAAAGCACAAAATGATGCCTGGTACGACAAAGCTAATTTTGAAAAAGATTCTAGTAAATACAAAAAGACAACGAGGCATCTATGAGTAACGGAAAAGATTCGAGTATCAATGGTTTTACACCAGAAAACATAGCAGAGACTCTTACTGGAATCATTTTAATCTCTATTGCGATTTATGCTTTTGATGCTCTACCAAGTGGAGAGAATCTTTTTTCGATTAGATCCACTCCCATGTGGCTTATTATTCTCGTATTAACCTATAAGGGGGTGTATATGATATTTCAAGCAAATAGAGATCAAAAAACACGATCTCAAAATAACAAGGAAAATATATGAAAACTATACTAAATACAATATTATTTACAAGCATGGCTTTTGCATCTACGGGATGTTCTGATAAGAGCAGTGAGAAAAAAATACAATGTGAAAAAAATCTAGTGAGCATCCAGAAGAGATTAGATAATAAAGATGAATCAGCTGTATTTGATCTTATCAAATGGGAAAAGAGATGTAAAAAGGAAAGTGAGGAGTCCTGGAGTAATAAAGCTAACTTCAAAAAAGATCCAAGCAAATACAAAAAAACAACGAGACATTTATGAAAAAAAATATTTTACTACTTTTTTTACTACTAATTTTATTTTCCAATAGCTTATATGCTACCGACATGAGCTCATTCTTTGGTGACATGCAAGAAGCACTTGAAGATAATATAAAAACAATGTATCTCCCAATAAAAAGTGCGGCACAGTATATTTTTTATTCTCTCGCAGTATTTGAGTTGGTCTTTGTATTTGGTCTTATGGCAGTAAAAGGTGAGCTAGAACTAGGCGGTATATGGGCTCAATTGATTAAAATCATGATGATAATTGGACTTTTCAATATGTTCTTTGCCAAGCCCGAATGGATGACAGCTATATTTAACGGCTTTAATGATCTTGCAGATAGGGCTAATGGTGGGAATACCCCATCACTAGATGCAGTCATGGATAATATAGGGAGTTTTTGGGGGGATGTTGTTAAGCAAATAAGTAAAAATGGATTAACTGGTATTGGTAATAGTTTACTCCTGCTTGCTTTTTCCATAATTGCAACAATTTTCATATCCTTAATGATAGGTAGGGCGATGCAATACTATGTATTCTTCTTGTTTAGTCTTTATGTTGGTGTATTCTGGTTTGCATTTTCAAGTTGGTCATATACTAGAGCCTGGGCATATAACGCAGTAGTAAATATAATTAGACAAGGTGCCAAATGGATGATGATGATGCTTACTATAGGTGTTATGTTTACATTAATAAATGATGCCATAAATATAGGAATAGCCCATTTTATTACTCTTTTCTCACTTGCCGTTATCTCCATAATTATGTTTGGATTTAGTGTTGGTATTGACAGTTGGGTGGATAGTTATTTTACTGGTCATGGTGGTGGAGAAAATAATCATGCAGGACAAATGCTTAAAGGTATGGGGATAGGTGCAGCAGCAGGTGCCATTGGTGGAGCAGCAGCAGGACTATCACAAGTAAAAGCAGCGGCAGCAGCAGAAACATTTGGATCTTCAAGTATTCCTGGATCTCCAGGAGGTGGAGGCAGTACAGAAAAAACGGGTAAATCTGGAAACTTTATGAATAGTGCTAAATCGGCAGCTAAAAGTGTTTCGGCAGTTGGTTTAGGTGCTATGGGTGGTGCTACCTCTGGAGCCATTAAAGGTGCTGCGGGCTTCTCGACACACTCCGCAGGGAATAAGTCTGGTGCAGGTATTGGGAAAGCGATTGTTGGAGCAGCTAATGCGATGAAAGGGAATAATTCAAATTCTAGTGAGACGAATACAAATGATAGTGATAATGTAGACGGTACGATCTCAAAAGGATCTGACAATAAATCTAGTTATGTCTCTGGAGTACCTAGTGGATCTGAATCCAATAATGATAAGTAAAAAGGATCACTATGAGTGAAGAGATTAAGAAACTACTAGCGGATAAAAAAGAGATTTTTTCTCAATCTATATCATATGATTATGATGAGATAACTCATCTCAAAAAAGAGGCAGCTAACAAGATTGAAATATTGGATAGCCTTGAGGATGTTATGAGAGACAATGATGAGTTGAGATCCTTACTTGTTGAGATTAATAATATCTCCAAAAAGAAGGCTTAATATGCTTGAAAAGAAACAAAATCGTACTTATCATATTGACACTCTTCTAACAAAAGCAGAATATGATGTTATCTCTCTAAAAGCGGATAACTACGGTATTAAGAAAAGTCAATTCACCAGAAAAGTATCTTTAGGTTATCCATTACCACCATGTAGAGCAGATCAAAGAGCCGTGCAAGTTTTGATCTCTCTGCACTATGATCTAAATAAATTAGGGAACCTCTTTAAAATGTTTATTCATTCACGAAATAAGAGCTATGAAAAGATTGAAACAGTAGCAAATGAGATAGAAGAGACTTCAAAAAAGATTTTATCTGTTTCGGAGGATCTCCTATGATTGTTAAAAAAGTAGCAGCTAAAAAAGGTACTGGATCATTTGGAGGTCTTGCAGATTATATTATGGATAAATCTAACGATGGAGAGAAGATTGAGAATGTAAGTTTTTCTAATTGCCCTTACTCGGACCAAGAGAAAAATTTATCTTACATCAAAGCAATGCAAAATCTAAACCAAAGAATAAATAGTGATAAAACACTTCATTTGATTGTTTCATTTCAAGAAGATGAAAAACCAACGATAGAGCAGTTAAAAAATATAGAGGAGGAACTATTGAAAAGTATAGGCATGGAAGATCATCATAGGTTGAGTGTGACTCACGCCAACAGTAATAATTTTCATATCCACATTGCAATAAATAGAATCCACCCTATAAATAATAATTTGATTGATCCTTATAGAGATATTCCAAAGCTTCATAAAAAGGCTGTAGAGCTAGAGGAAAAACATAAACTTCAAAAAGATAATCATATCCCTAATTGGCAGCTAGAAAAAGACGGCATCAAAAAAGATATTGTCAAGCATGGTAAAGCCAAAGATATAGAGATCCATTCTGGTATGGATAATCTTTTGACATGGATCAAAAACGAAGCATTAGAAGATATTAAGGCAGTTCTCAAAGATCCTAACTCTACCCTGGAAGATTTACATAAAACTTTAGCAGATAATAACCTAGAGTTAAAACTTAGAGGTAATGGGATTGTTATCGGTGATAAAACCCGTAATCTCTTTGTAAAAGCCTCTGATGTTCATAGAGGTCTATCCAAAGGAAAGCTTACTAAGCGATATGGAGAGTTCAAAACCTCTAAGATCGACACAACACCTAAAAAGAAATTTGCAAAACCCGTTAATAAATATTGGCAGCAGTACCAGGAACAATCTAAAGAAAAGAAGAACTCCAAAACCGAAGATCTTAGATTAGAAAAGTTAGCTAGAACAACACTAAAAGAAGCAATCATTAAAAAGTATGCAGAACGGATCCAAAAAGTACAGCTTAATCCTCTCATCAATAAAAAAGATAAAGCCAAGGTTAGAAAAGATATCTACACTCAAAGAACTAAAGAGTTAAAAGCCTTGCAAGATACGTTTGCAACGAAGAGAAAAGAAATCTACTCCAGAACGAAGCAAACGAGCTATAAAGAGCATCTTATGGAGTTAGCCTTACAAGGTGACGAGGGAGCATTAAAAGAGCTTAGAAAGGTCAAACAAGAGATCAAACCTAATGACTCTGTTTTGATGCACCCCAAAAAGAAAGTATCACACTCTATTTTTAAAACAATGATCAACAAGATCACAAAACAAGGAAACGCAGTTTATCAGATCGGAGAAAATTCTAAGATCATAGATAAAGGAGATCATTTAAAGATCTCTATAGATAAGAGTGAGGCAGACATGGTAAAAGCTCTTAATATGGCTATAGCTAAATATGGTAACACCTTAGACATACAAGGAAACCTTGAATTTAAAAAGCGTGTAATGATGGTTACTCAAAAATACGATCTTAAAATTAATTTCACAGATCCACAGATGAAGAAGATCCAGGATCAACACCAAAAACAAACTATAAATCAATCTAAGAAAGGAATGAGCCGATGAATACACCACTTTATTTAAAAACGAATGATATGGCAAAACTTATAGGGTATAGCGGAGACTACCTCCTAAAAAATAGAAGTATATTATTTTTTGAGAATGTTCACTACTTCCCTAAAGAAAAGCGTCTTGATTGGAAAGTATTAAAAATGATTGAGTGGGTAGAAAATCAGAATTTATCTACACAAGCAAAAAGTATTTTGGATTTGGTATCATAGTCATGCCCATTGTCTACTGGAGAGGATAGGTAAACATGGTAAAAATGTTCAAACGTGGTAATGGTAAATTGTACTTGGAGTATGAAGCCTACGGCAAGACAGTACAAAAGAGTACGCGATTGCCTGACACGCCACAAAATAGAGCATTAGTAAAAAAAGAAGTGATTCCAGCACTTCAAAGAAAAATAATCAGTGGTGAATTGAATCAAGAGAAGCCTAAGACATTTTCATATTACAGTGAAATATATCTTAGCGATAAAACACACTTAAAAACCTATAAAAAGGTTAAAAAATATGTTGAGTCTGTTAATGCAGTTCTTGGTGATATTCCAATAGATGCACTTAGAAAATCAGATATTAAAGATTGGGCTAGAGAGATGTTGATTGCAAGGACATCGAAAACAGTTCGTAACTACTTGACCAGTATAAGAGGTATCATTGATATAGCTATAGATAAAGAGGTACTTAAACATAATGTAGCTCACAATCTAAAGCTACCATCACATAAAGCACAAGAGGTAGAACCTTTTACCCCAAGTGAAGTACAAAAGTTGTTAAAACATGCAAGTGTGTTTTACACACTTTACCTAGCAATTGGATTTTATACAGGATTGCGTACAGGCGAAATATTGGGCTTGATGCAAGGTGATATAGATTTAAAACGCAGGGTAATATCTGTAAAACGTTCTATATCAGACGGGGAACTTTCTTCCCCTAAAACAGAGAAGAGTATTAGAGAAGTACCGATACTTGATGATTTAGTACCCTATTTAAAGTTCTCAAAAAAATCTTTATGGTTATTTCCTAAAGATGATGGTTCTTATTTAAAGGGTACGCATGGTAATCATTATAGAGAGTGGTGTAAACTGCTAGAAGATTGCGAAATACCATACAGAAAGCTATATACAACACGTCATACATTTATTGTATCAATGTTGAAGTATAGTGATTTATCAATTTTGGAAATTGCACAGATGGCAGGACATACTACTACTCAAATGATTATACAAAATTATGGAAAGTATATTAAAGGTGAACATCTAAAGATAGACAAAAGTTTGAAGTTATTTACTGACAAATCAACTGACAGTATTGCCTAAACCACGTGTTTTAGGGCTTTAAATGGTGGAGATGAGGGGAATTGAACCCCTGTCCTAAAATAGCTAGAACTATGACTCTACATGCTTAGACAGTGTTGTTAAATTTAATCTAGTTTTGTACTACACTCAAAACTTTGCTAGACGAGCTAAGATTCTCACCCTGTGGCATAGCTTCCACGGGGCATAGTCATCAGATGTGATACCCAAAATGTCCGAAGACTCCTGTTAAGATGACACTCCCAGGCAGGGCAGTCCTCCGCGTGAGCGGGGTTAATGACTTACGCTACTGCGTAAGCTGGACGGTAATCTGTGTTGTTTGCGTTTAAATGCGTGTGAGCCGCGTAACGGAATTGCTCAGTCCGACATGCACATAGCCCCGACTACTCCAGTCGAAACCAAGTCACCCCCATAAATGGAAAGTGGTGGATTCTAACACTTTTGGGTTACTTTGTCAATAGCAGATGAATGATGTAGTCTCTAAGAGAGATAACGCTAAAATTTGGGGATGAAAAAACTATTATTTTTACTACTCTTTTTAACACTTTCCCCACTCTATGCAGGCAAGATTACTGTGGCGACTGCAGCCAATGTGTCTTACGCTATGGACGATTTAATAAAAGCTTTTAATCTCTTGCATCCGGAGACTAAAGTGCAAGTGATACTGGGAAGTTCGGGCAAACTCACTGCACAGATAATGCATGGAGCACCTTACGAGCTTTTTATGTCTGCAGATATGAAATACCCTTATGTTCTTTACGAAAAAAAACTGGCTGTGACAAAGCCTGTGGTTTATGCAGAGGGTACTTTGGCGATGTTGTCTCAAAAAAAGCGTAATTATTGTGCAGAACTTTTTGTTTTAAAAAGTCCTAGTATCAAAAAAATAGCCATAGCTAACCCCAAAACTGCTCCTTACGGAGCAGCCACAAAAGAGGCACTGGAAAATGCAAAACTTTATGACAAAGTAAAAGATAAACTTGTCTATGGAGAATCTATCTCTCAGACACTTTCATTTACCATCAGTGCAGCAGACATCGGCATCATAGCTACCTCTGCTCTTTTTTCACCAAAGATGAAAAAACATAAAAAAGCAATAGACTGGGTAGAAATAGACGAGGAACTATACACCCCTATAAAGCAAGGTATTGTGATACTTAAAGAGGGTGAAGAGAGTGTTGAAGTCAAAGATTTTTATAATTTCATGTTAAGTAAAAAAGCAAAAAAAATATTGAGTTCTTTTGGGTATAAGGTCAAGTAGGAAAAAAGAAAAATAGTGACAAAAGGAAAAATAAACATGACTTTGAGAGCTAAAGCACTATTGGCGATGCCATTAGGTACCATCGTTGGACTCATAGGTATCAATGTAGAGGGGGAATTTTACGCATGAGTATGTTGTAGGTGGACTTTTCTACATCGTAGGTAAGATGTGCATTACCGCACTTAAAATTCTGGTAGTCCACTTAGTATTTTTTTCACTCATTACAGGGGGTTCTTGGCATAAGAGATGTACGTAAGTTGGGAAGTGTTGGGCTCAAGTCTTTTGGACTTTACATGCTAACTACTGCCATAGGCTTAGCACGTTCTTTTCTACACCTAGTCCAAGTACAAAAGTATTTATAGGAAAAGAAGCACCACCTATCTCAGATGTCCTCATAAACATCATCCCTGACAATGTAGTACAAGCTTTTGCAACAGGCAATATGTTACAGATTATTTTCTTTTCTATTTTACTAGGTATTTCACTACTTATGGTAGGTAAAAAAGCACAAAGCATCGCAGAGGGTGTAGAAGTCATGAACGAAGCCATGATGAACATGGTAAACATCGTTATGTCTGTAGCTCCTTACGCGGTTTTTGCACTGTTAGCTAAAGCAGTGGCAGAGTTAGGGTTTGACTTGTTGGCACAGCTTGCGGTGTATGTACTGGTACTTATAGCTGCACTTATGTTTCATCTCTTTGATACGCTTATGTTTATACTTAAATTCTTTTCAGGACTAAGTCCTAAAGTCTTTCTAGCCAAGATACGCGATGCTCAAACCTTCGCCTTTTCCACTGCATCATCTAACGCTACCATACCTGTGACATTACGCTCTGTGACAAAACGCATGGGTGTTGACAACTCGGTTGCTTCTTTCACTGTGCCTTTTGGTGCTACTATAAATATGGACGGCACAGCCATCATGCAAGGGGTAGCTACCGTTTTCATAGCAAATGTTTATAGTGTAGACTTAAGTGTAGGTGATTACCTTACGGTCATACTCATGTCTGTACTAGCTTCCATAGGTACAGCAGGCGTACCTGGTGTTGGACTCATCATGCTTTCTATGGTATTTCTACAAATGGGCTTACCTGTGGAAGGTATAGGGCTGATAATGGGTGTTGATAGACTACTTGACATGGTACGTACCTCAGTCAATGTCACAGGTGATGCTGTGGTGACTTGTGTAGTTGCCAAGAGTGAAGATGAGATAGACTTAAAAACATTTAAAGATGTGAATTCAGGTTTAGCAGAAGAACTAGAGATAGATGATGCCAGTGAAAATGCTTTGGCTGAGGTGGTGCGTAAGGTGGAGGAGGGTTAAGTCACAAAGCATCTTCACTATAATCTTTAAGAGTACGCCATCCCTCTTTTTTGGCTCGTTCTGTATTGTTAATAATTTCTATATTTTGAACGATACCATTTACTATTTCAATAATTCTTTCCCATTCATACCTAGGAAAACCAAC
>Ga0256839_1004853_pt1 | contig 12832 bp, 11 predicted proteins | sample 354166metaG_FD_185968 | JGI IMG/M metagenome (GOLD analysis project Ga0256839, IMG submission 185968) | Hydrothermal vent microbial communities from Mid Atlantic Ridge, Atlantic Ocean - 354-166 | ecosystem: Environmental > Aquatic > Marine > Hydrothermal vents | place: Atlantic Ocean: Mid...
CCCCAGCACCCTTTCCAGGCGCGGGGCATCGAAATGGGGATGACGACGGGAAAACGGCCGCCGGCGCACATCCGCCACCCCTTGCACCGCACCGTCGGCCAACAGCGCCAGCAGGGCCGCCAGGGTGCGGTCACTGTGCCCCACGGTGACGATCACCGGCCCCTTCATTGCCGCTGCAACAAGGCCACATCGGCCAGAGGCAACGACAAGCGCGCCCCCAGATGATCCGCCAACCAGCGGAAACTCGCCGCCGAAAAAAAGGCCACATGGGTGGGATCACGCACATAATGCCAAGAGGGGAAACGCCAAGCCTCGGTAGCCCGCTGGGTCATGATCGCCAGCACCCCGCCCGGCTCCAGCAAGGCCCACAAACGCCGCAGCTCCTGCCCCGGAGCCGCCAGATGCTCCACCACCTCCGTGGCGGTGATCACCTGATAACGTCGCTGGAACACCGTCTCATCCGGGGCATAGAACGGATCGAAACACTCCACCGCATAACCCGCCTCGGTCAACAACGACGCCAAGGCCGGCCCCGGGCCGCAGCCGAAATCCAACACCCGCGCCGGCGGTGGACGCACCACCCGCAGCGGCACCAGCAAACGGGCGAGAAAACGGCGGTAACCGGGATCGGCGGGATCGTTCTGATGCAGATCGTACTCCGCCCGCTCTTCCTCGGGCGAAAGATGCGCCTCGGCAGGCACGAAGATCAAATCACAGCGCGGGCAACGCAGATAGGGCCGCCGCCCATCCAGATAATGGATGGCGGCATCCTCCCACTCACACAAGGGGCAACGGGGCGCCCCCACCTCGCTCAGCGACTCAGCCAGTCCTGGAACTCGCTGTCCGTCAGCTCACGCACCGGCAACACATAGGCCCGCTGGGTGGTAGGGTCGGTGGGATCCCCCTTGGGAATGGGCGTGACCCCACCATTGGTCGTTCCCACCGCCCACACCCGTTCCTCCCAGACATCGTCGGCGGCTCCGGCGCTGATCTGTGCCACCGGCGTCGAGGTCCAGTAATAGCCTGAAGGGTGAGTCGGGAACACGGCCCCGTTCAGCGCCGGATCACGACATTGGCGCTCGATGATGGAGGCCAGCTCCTTGACGTTGGGCAGGTGCCAGCCATCGGTATAGCCGCTGCCCAAGGGATCGTTGGCGCGAAACACAGCCACCGCCTCCAGGGCCCCGCGCCAGCTGAAGAGCCGCTGCTCACCGCTCACCACCTCACAGGCCCCGCGTTCGAGGCGGAACCCCAGCGGGCAACGAGCCCACAGCAGACCGGTCTCCTTGTCCACCACCACGTCATACCCCTGGGGCAGATGGAACCGCGCCGTGGGGGTGGTGGCGCGGATGGTGTCCGTGCCCTCGCCGTCACAGTTCGCCGGCACCGCCGCCTGCACCGGGAGGGCCAAAACGGCGCACAGCGCCCACAGATATTTGTTCATGCGCATCGTCATCACCCCCCTCAAGGCCCATCGCTCACCAGCCGCACCAATGCAGTCTGCGACTTACTGAGCGGCACGTCCTCGGGAATGCCCCTGAATCGCATCCCCCAGACCTGGGCCGGATCGGCGCTGAGCGGCGTGGTGGACCAATAAGGATAAGTGGGGTTGGCGTTGGGGAAGAACGCTTCATTCAATGGCGCGGGGAGATACCCCGTCGAGCGCTCCACCTCGTCACGGCGATTGTAATCGTTGCCGTAATCGGCGATGGATCGCAGCTCCTCCAGGGTGGGCAACCGCCACCCCCCACGGCCGCACCAACGCTCGGCATTGGCGATGGCCACCAGCCGCCCGGCGTTACAGGTCCCCTGGCTGCAATCCGGCAACCCGGGCCGCCCCGCCTCACCGCCATTGGCCTGGGCATCGACGTCGTACCAATAGAACGGAGTGGATTCGCCATGCACGGCCGGCTCCGTACCCTGCGGCACCTTCACCTCCCACACCAGCCCCGTGGTCTCGTCACGGACACAGTGCCACGGGGTGGTGGCGTAATCGGCACTCTGATCGGCCAGAGGAACCCCATTGGCATCCAGCTTGGTGAAGCGGAACCCGGTGGCGTTCACGTCCCCCGTGGCCGCCCGGGCCTCGGCATCGGCACCGAACAAGGCATCCTGGCCGTCATAGAAATACAACTCGAGAATGGAGGGTGCGTCGGCAACGGGAGCGGTTTCATAGGGCTCCTTCCAGGTGTGATCGTCCACATAACGGTCCACCACCCCATCGTTGGCCGTACCGCCATTCCTACCGTCGTCCCAACCGATGTTGTAGGCGAAACGGACCACCCCGGTGTCGTTCAACCGCCGCCGCGGCGCCGTGCTCACCTGAGCATAGTCGGGGCGGTCGTCGTCGCGGATGGTCACCTGGGCCAACTCCCGGCTGGGCGCGAACACCGCCCCTTCCATCTGCCGCACCACGCCGAGCACCAGCTTCTCATCGTTCTCCGCCTGACCGTCGTCGACGATACGGGCCAGGAAACGCTTCTCCGTCTCACCCGGAGCAAAGGTGAAGCGCAACGGCAGGCGCTGGGGATTCCCATCCGCGTCCTCGAGGAGATAATCCACATAAGGCGTGGCCTGGGAGTCACCATTGGTATTCACCTCCACCACCGCCGGCGCCCCACTGGGGATGTCCAACGCCACGGTGAAGATGACCGTACTGGCATTGCCGCCCGCGGCCACCTCCTCCACCGCCGTCACTCCGGCGGAGATGCCGGCAAAGGGCGGCCGATCGAAGTCCTCGATGGTGATCACCCCCACCGCTTCGGCAAGATCCGCCCCCTGGGCATTGGAGAGCACCAGACGGAATTCCTCGGCATTGCGTTCATAGAGCGCATCGTCGATGATCACCACCCGAATGGCCTTGCGCGTCTCGCCCGGCGCGAAAACCAGCGTACCGCTGGGCTGGGCCACGGTATAATCCGCTCCGCCCACGGCACTGCCGTCCTCGATACGGTAATCGACGCGCACCTCGCTCTGGCGTGCCGGCTGCAGCACCACCTCCAGATCCAGCTGGGTATTCGCCCCGTCACTGCGGTCTTCGAGAATCGTCAGCGTGGGGGCATGGAGCCCCGGGGGCGTGGTCTCCAACGGCGGACGGCCACGGCCACAGGCCGAAAGGACCAGCGACAGGGCAATCACGGCCACCAACGCCGCGCGACCACGGGGAGACATGGAGTGAGTCAGGCCGGCTCCCATTTGGCGCCTCGCATCAGAATTATTTATCGTTTTCCAGTTGGAAACTATATCACAACTGAACGGCGCCTCGACAAGGCGAGACCACAGATGAGAAAACATCACCAAGCCATTGTTTTTCAAGAAAAAGATCCCCGTCGAGAAACCATTCCTACCCCCTTTATATCGGACAAAGCCTCATGAACAACAGGGTATGGTTGCAGCGGGACCTGGCCCACTTGTGGCACCCGTGCACACAGATGAAAGATCACGAGACTCTGCCACTGATCCCCATCCGTCGCGGCCAGGGGGTGTGGCTGGAGGACTTCGAGGGCAAACGCTACCTGGACGCCATCAGCTCCTGGTGGGTCAACCTGTTCGGCCACGCCAACCCCCACATCAACGCCGCCCTGCGCGACCAGATGGAGACCCTGGAGCATGTGATCCTGGCCGGTTTCAGCCATGCCCCGGCCGTCGAGCTGGCCGAACACTTGGTCCGGCTTACCCCCCCCGGCCTGGAACGGGTGTTCTATGCCGACAACGGCTCATCGGCGGTGGAAGTGGCTCTCAAGATGAGCTTTCATTACTGGCGAAACTGCGGCCAGCCCCAGCGCACCCGCTTCATCAACCTCTCCAACAGCTACCACGGCGAGACCCTGGGCGCGCTGGCGGTGGGCGACGTGGCCCTCTACAAAGAGACTTACCAACCCCTGCTGCTGCAACCGATCACCGCCCCCTCTCCCGACTGCTACCTGCGCGAGCCCGGCCAATCCTGCGAAGACCACGCCCGCCAGGCCTTCCGGGACCTGGAACTGCTGCTGGAGCGCCACGCCCACGAGACCTGCGCGGTGATCATCGAACCCCTGGTGCAATGCGCCGGCTACATGCGCATGTACCCGCCGGTCTATCTGAAATGGCTGCGCCAGGCCTGCGACCGTTTCGGCGTCCACCTCATCGCCGACGAGATCGCCGTCGGCTTCGGGCGCACCGGCACCCTGTTCGCCTGCGAACAGGCCGGCATCAGCCCCGACTTCCTCTGTCTCTCCAAGGGCCTCACCGGCGGCTACCTCCCCCTCTCCGCGGTCCTCACCACCGACGCGATCTATCAGGCCTTCTACGACGACTACGAACGCCTCACCGCCTTCCTCCACTCCCATTCCTACACTGGCAATGCCCTGGCCTGCCGTGCCGCCCTGGCCACTTTGGAACTCTTCGAGCGCGAGCCGGTGCTGGAACGCAACCAGGAAAAGGCCCGCCTGATCCGGGAGCTGTGCGCCGAGTTGGAAGACCACCCCCATGTAGCCGAGGTCCGCCAGACTGGGATGATCACCGCCATCGAGATGGTGCGCGACCGAGCCACCCGCGAACCCTACCCCTGGCAGGAACGCCGGGGGCTGCGGGTCTATCGACACGGCCTGGAGAAGGGGGTACTGCTGCGCCCGCTGGGCAACGTGGTCTACTTCATGCCGCCCTACGTGATCGAGGAAGACGAAATCCGCCTGATGGTGGACACCGCCAAGGAAGGCATCACACTGGCCACCCGCGACTAACAGGCTGTTGAAAAACGTCTTCAACAGCCTGCTAAGCCCCCCGGCGGAGCCAATTCCGACAACGGCCAACGGGGACGCACGGTGAACGCCCAGCCGCTGCGCTCCCCCGCCGCCAACCGCAACGCACCCACATGGGCAATCATCGTCCCGTTGTCAGTGCACAGAGCCGGCGGCGGAAAGAACACCCCCACACCGTCCTGCCGCCCCCAGGCCAGCAGGACCTCACGCAGCCGCCGGTTGGCCCCCACTCCCCCAGCGACCACCAATCGTTCCATCCCGGTGGCCGCCACCGCTCGACGGCACTTCACCAGGAGGGTCTCCACCACCGCCTCCTGGAAGGCATGGGCGATATCCGCCCGGGCCCGGGGGTCCTCGCCATGGACCTCCACCGCGTTCAACACCGCCGTCTTCAAACCACTGAAGCTGAAATCCAAGCCAGGACGATCCACCATCGGCCGCGGAAAACGGAACCGCCCCGGGCAGCCCTGCTCGGCCAACCGCGCCACCTCCGGGCCGCCGGGATACCCCAGCCCCAGCATCTTGGCGACCTTATCGAAGGCCTCGCCCACGGCATCGTCCAGGGTCTCCCCCAGGATGCGATAGCGGCCCAACCCCTCCACGGCCACCAACTGGGTGTGGCCACCAGAGACCAACAGGGCCAGAAAGGGGAAATGCGGGGCATCATCCGCCAACAACGGCGCCAACAGATGCCCTTCCATATGGTGGACCGCCACCACAGGCACCTCCCAGGCCCAAGCCAAGGCCGAGGCCACCGAGGCCCCCACCAACAGCGCCCCCGCCAGCCCCGGCCCGGCGGTATAGGCCACCCCCGCCGGCCGCTCCACTCCACACTCGGCCAACAGGGAACGGATCAAGGGCGCCAGATAACGAACATGGTCCCGCGAGGCCAGCTCCGGCACCACCCCGCCATACTCAGCATGCAACGCCACCTGGCTGTGAAGCCGCTCGCCCAACACCCCGCGACGCGGGTCGAACAGGGCCACCCCTGTCTCGTCGCACGAGGTCTCCACCCCCAAAACAGGCCCATCGAGACTCAAGGTTTTCTTTGCCTCCCCGAAACAAAGCGGCTATCATACGCGCTTTTCTCAGCCCGACTCAAAAACGAAGAGGAGCCACATGCCTGCGGTCAAGGTCCGAGACAACGAACCCTTCGACGTCGCCCTGCGGCGTTTCAAACGTGCCTGCGAAAAAGCGGGCGTGCTCTCCGAAGTGCGCCGGCGCGAGTACTACGAAAAACCCACTCAGATGCGCAAGCGCAAGGCTGCCGCGGCCATCAAGCGCCAGCTCAAGAAAATGCAGCGCGAGGCCGCCCGCAACGAAGCCCAACGCCGCGCCCTACGTCTCAACACCTTGGACCTGGGCTGAATCAACCCCGCCCCATGTCCCTGAAGGACCGAATCCAAGAAGCCACCAAGGACGCCATGCGCGCCAAGGACAAGGCGCGCTTGGCCACCTTGCGCATGATCAACGCCGCCATCAAACAGCGCGAGGTAGACGAACGCATCGAACTCGGCGACGATCAGATCCTCGCCGTGCTGGAGAAGATGCTCAAGCAGCGCCGTGAGGCGGTGGAGCAATACCGCAAGGCCGGCCGGGAGGACCTGGCCGCCAAGGAAGAGGCGGAAATGGCGCTGATCCAGGAATTCCTCCCCGAGCCGCTGAGCGAAGACGAGCTCGACGCCCTCATCCAAACCGCCATCGAAGAGACCGGCGCCCAAAGCATCCGCGATATGGGCAAGGTGATGGCCCGGCTACGCCCCCAGGTCCAAGGCCGTGCCGACATGAGCCAAGTGAGCGCCAAGATCAAGGCCCGCCTCGGCGCCTGACTCCGGGAGGCCGCCCATCATGGCCGGCAAGATCCCTCAACACTTCATCGACGAAGTCCTCGCCCGCACCGACATCGTCGCCCTCATCGACGCCCGGGTTCCTCTGAAGAAAGCCGGGAAAGAATACGTCGCCCGCTGCCCCTTCCACGACGAAAAGACCCCTTCCTTCACCGTCAGCCCCAGCAAACAGTTCTATCACTGCTTCGGCTGCGGCGCCCACGGCAGCGCCATTGGCTTCCTGATGGAATACGACCACCTGAGCTTCCCCGAGGCCATAGAAGAACTGGCGCGCCAGGCCGGCCTCCCCATGCCGCGCGAACACACCGCCCCCGCCGAACCCCAGAGACGCGACGGCGAGGAAGGCCACCGCCTCAGCGCACTCCACGCCATCCTCGAACGCGCCGCCCGCCACTACCAAATCCAACTCCGCCGCCACCCCCAACGCGACCGGGCGGTGAATTACCTCAAAGGCCGCGGCATCAGCGGCGAGATCGCCAAACGCTTTGAACTCGGTTATGCCCCCCCCGGTTGGCACCACCTCGAAGAGGCCCTGGGCCGCGGCCCCGCTGAGCGGGCACTGCTCCAAGAGGCCGGCCTGCTCACCCAGCGAGAAGACGGCCAAAGCTACGACCGTTTCCGCGACCGCATCATGTTCCCCATCCGTGACCACCGCGGCCGCTTAGTCGGTTTCGGCGGGCGCCTCATCGACGGCGACGGCCCCAAATACCTCAACTCCCCCGAGACTCCGGTATTCCACAAAGGCGAAGAACTCTACGGCCTCCACCAAGCCCGCCAACAGCGGAGTCTGGAACGCCTTCTGGTGGTGGAGGGCTACATGGACGTCATCGCCCTGGCCCAACACGGCATCCCCTATGCCGTCGCCACCCTGGGCACCGCCCTCACCGAGCAGCACCTCCAACGCCTCTATCGTCACGTGGACGAAATCATCCTCTGCTTCGATGGAGACCGGGCCGGGCGGGAGGCTGCCTGGCGCGCCGTCGAGACCCTCACCCCCTTCCTCGACGACCGCCGCAGCGCCCGCTTCGCCTTCCTGCCCCAAGGCGAAGACCCCGACAGCCTCATCCGCCGGCTCGGCCGGGAGGCCTTCGAAGAACAGATCGCCCGCTCGCTCACCTTCTCGGACTTCCTTTTGGAAAACCTCACCCAGGGCAGCGACATGCGCAGCACCGACGGCCATGCCCGCCTGATCCAAAAGGCCCGCCCCTACCTACAACGCCTCCCTGAAGGGGCCCGGCGGGAAGAGCTGCTCAACCGCCTGGCCGGCCGGGTCCAATGGTCTCCCCAAGAGCTGGCCCGCCGCCTGGAACTCCCGCAGCGCCAACGGAACAGCAGCCGCAACGAAAGACGTGGCCAGCGCCGTCCACCCTCGCTCATCGCCCGCATTATCGCCATGCTCCTACAGGCCCCGGAACTGGCCCAGCGCGCCGGCGACCCCGAACGGCTCGCCCGGCTGGAACTCCCCGGCAGCGGCCTGCTGCAAGAACTCATTCAGATTCTCCAACAACGGCCGCAAACCACCTTGGCGATGCTGTTCGAACATTGGCGCGGGCGGCCGGAAGGCCAATATCTCGCCCGCATCCAACGCCTCATCCCCCCCATGGAGGAAGGCGCCCTGGTAGTCGAATTTCAAGACGCCATGGAACGAATCGAGCGCTTGATAGTCGAAAGCGAGGTTGAGAGCCTATTGAAAAAGTCTCAAAATCAAGGACTCAGCCCGGAAGAGAAACGACACCTTCAAGCCCTGCTGCAAGCACAGCGGCAGGGATGAGGGCAGGCATTTCCGTTTCGTCTATATTTTGGATCACGATTCCCATATAATCGCGAGCTATTTTTTCCACGGCACAGGTACTGTCGGTTGAGCCAACACATGAACACGGACCAGCAGTCTCAGATCAAACTCCTCATTGCCAAAGGCAAGGAACAGGGCTACCTCACCTACCGGGAAGTGAACGACCACCTCCCGGACGAGATCGTCCAGCCCGAACAGATCGAAGAGATCATCCAGATGATCAACGACATGGGGATCCCGGTCCATGAACAGGCCCCCGACCCCGACTCCCTGATCATCCCCGAGGCCGTGCCCGACGAAGAAGTGGTCGAAGAAGCGGCTGCGGCGCTGTCCACCGTCGACAACAACTTCGGCCTCACCACCGACCCGGTACGCATGTACATGCGCGAGATGGGCTCGGTGGAACTGCTCACCCGCGAAGGCGAGATCGAACTGGCCAAACGCATCGAGGACGGCCTCAACCAGGTCACCGAGGCCCTGGCCTCCTACCCCAAGACCATCACCGCCCTCTTGCAGGAATACGACAAGGTCGAGGCCGGCAAGATGAAGCTCTCCGACCTGGTCATCGGTTTCCGTGACCAGGAAGACACCCCGCCCGCCGAGGCCAGCGACGACACCCCAGTGGACGACGGCCCCGACCCGGAAGTGGCGCGGGAGAAATTCGAGCGCCTGCGCAAGCTGCACGACCAATACATGAAAGGCGTGGCCAAGCGCGGCAACCGCGATGCCAAGTCCGCCGACGTGCGCGACGAATTCACCGCCTGCTTCATGGAATTCAAGCTCGCCCCGCGCTTCATCGACCGCCTCACCAAGGAACTGCGCGAGACGGTGGAAGAAATCCGCGTGCTCGAGCGCAAGATCATGGACCTGTGCGTCAACAAGGCCCGTCTGCCGCGCAAGGCCTTCATCACCTCCTTCCCCGAGCACGAGACCGACCTCGCCTGGATCGACGCCCACCTGGAAGCCGGCAAGGCCTACTCCAAAAACCTGGCCAAATACGTCGACGAGGTCCACGCCGCCCAGCGCAAACTGGCCGAAATCGAACAACAAGCCGGCCTCTCCATCAGCGCCATCAAAGACATCAACCGCCGCATGTCCATCGGCGAGGCCAAGGCCCGTCGCGCCAAGAAAGAAATGGTCGAGGCCAACCTGCGGCTGGTGATCGCCATCGCCAAGAAATACACCAACCGCGGCCTGCAATTCCTCGACCTCATCCAGGAAGGCAACATCGGCCTGATGAAAGCGGTGGACAAATTCGAATACCGCCGCGGCTACAAATTCTCCACCTACGCCACTTGGTGGATCCGCCAGGCCATCACCCGCTCCATCGCCGACCAGGCCCGCACCATCCGCATCCCGGTGCACATGATCGAGACCATCAACAAACTCAATCGTGTCTCCCGCCAGATGCTCCAGGAAATGGGCCGCGACCCCACCCCCGAGGAGCTGGCCGAACGCATGGACATGCCGGAAGAGAAGATCCGCAAGGTCCTCAAGATCGCCAAGGAACCCATCTCCATGGAGACCCCCATCGGCGACGACGAAGACTCCCATCTGGGCGACTTCATCGAGGACCAGAACGTCCTCTCGCCGGTGGACGCCGCCACCTTCGAAAACCTGCGCGAGGCCACCCTGAGCGTGCTGGACAGCCTCACCGCCCGGGAGGCCAAGGTGCTGCGGATGCGCTTCGGCATCGACATGAACACCGACCACACCCTGGAGGAAGTGGGCAAACAGTTCGACGTCACCCGCGAACGCATCCGCCAGATCGAGGCCAAGGCCCTACGCAAACTGCGCCACCCCAGCCGCTCCGAGCAACTGCGCAGCTTCCTCCTCGACTGACCGAAAAACGGGGCCCCAGGCCCCGTTTCTCTTTAGCCCGACCGACGCTTATAATCTCCCACCCCGGGCCTGTAGCTCAGTTGGTTAGAGCAGGGGACTCATAATCCCTTGGTCCCAGGTTCGAGTCCTGGCGGGCCCACCATTTGAAAACAATGAGTTGTGGTCTTCTGTACCCATTCAAATCCCTGGCGTTTTCGAGCCTGGGCTACCTATGGGCTACCTCAGCGGTCAATTTCGATCACCCTGAGTCACTGCTAGGGGTAGTCACTCCCCTGCCTGCATGTCCTCCCACGCTGCCAGCAGCGATGCCAGCCCTTTCCCCTCGACTTCGAGTGGGCCACCCTCACGTCCGCTGAGCTCCTGGCGGGCCGGGGCATCAAGGCCAAATAGTTTTGCCTTGCGTTCCATGATTTTGATGATCCGGTCGGTGGCCTTCAGGTCGCCCTCGAGGGCTTGGGGCCAAACGGCTTTCAGGGCAGCCTCCAGACGCTCGTATTCCTGGGCCCGCAAGCGGGCCACGTCTTCGGCGAGGCGTTCGGACAGGGCGTTCAGGTGGGTCACGATCACCTTGTGGGCGTATTGGGGGCTGCATCCGACGTCGTCGGCGATCTCGCGCAGCAGGTAGCCGGCACGGCGCAGTTCGACGATGCGGTTCTTGCGTTCGGCAGCAGTGAGGTGGGAGGTGGCGGTCTTTGTCATCGATGGGGTCCTCATTGATTTTCAACTTCCTGTGGCTCAACCGGACCAGGGCAACCAGTGCGCGCAGTGCCGGCGGTCGTTGTCCCAGAGCCCGGCAGGCGCTTCGGGTTGGCCCACGGCACAGTGGCCGAGGTGGGGGTGATCGATACGCCGATAATGGGCGCAGTCGCTACAGCGGACCGCTCCGGGGCGGGGGATAGGACGTTCCCCGATCCGGTTCCAGCACCAGGGACAGGCATCGAAGGTTCCTGTGGTCCATAACCAGATGGGACCGCATTGACGGCAATTGGCGTGCTGGTCATAACCAAGTGGAGGTTGCCCGTGATCCATGAGACGTCGGTCCACCAGAGCCCGGGCGAGGGCGCGTAAGGTCTCAGGGGTCAGTTCTCCGTTGCGCCAGTCCGCCACATCATCGTCGGATAGGGCATCCCGCACCTCGCTCACGGTGATGTCGAGTCCTTTGCACGTATCGGCCAGGGACTCCAGTAGTTGGGAGCTTTCCTGGCCTGAATCCCTATACGCAGAATCCGCACTATCTGCACAATTCCCTGCCTCAGTGGGTTTCTGCGTGTTCTGCGAATTGTGCGCATGGGGCGTTCTGGTCGAAGGGTTTACCCCGAGGATATCGCGCCAACTCATCGCCAAGTCCTCGCGATGTCGGGGCGGACGCACACCATGGGCGAGGGTGGACGGCCGGGACCATCACGTGGTGGTTCGATTACCTCTAGATAACCACGTTCTTCCAGCACCTCCAAGGCTTCGCGCAGCTTGGGGACACGGGGGAAAGTGCCGCGTAGGGCGTTGAAGGCATCGCGCACGGTGAAACGCTCCACTCGGCCCCGCTCGATCCAGTTCCAGACCACCCGGGCAGCGGCAATGGTGGGATCGGCCCCCATCATGTCCAGCGCTGCCAGGTTGTGGCGGGTGATAACGGCCATGATCTCCAGGGCGGCGTTCATGGTCTCGGCAGTGATGGCGGCCTCCCAGGGTGCGCCATGGGCGTGCTTGATGCCATGAAGTACCCCGGCCAGACGTGCCGCTGTCCCCGGAGCCTTGCCTGCCCAGTCGGTGAAGTGTTCCAGTTCCCGGCCAGGTTGCATCTGCACCTCGATGGCCCGCTGGAATTCACGCCATTCCGCATAGGCTTCATGGCTCAGACGCAGCAGGTGGGGGCGTTCGTCGCCGTGCTCGTCGAAGGCTGGTTCCCAGTCCAGCATGGCTCGGAGACCCGCCGCGTAGGCGTCGCGCACCCCCTCCGGCACGGGATTGGATTCGAGCGGGCGAAAGCCCAGCGGGGACGGCGGCAGCAAGTAAAGAAACCGCCCCAGCAATCCGCGTCCACGGAACCCCGGCTTGGCCGCCAGCCCTCGGAGAACCTCCGGCTGTACGGCAAGCCCGAGGGTCAAGCGTGGGCATCCGAGCAAGACTGGGGGGCGTCCCTGACGGTCCACTCGGTCGGGGTCGCCGCTGTGGACTTTCAACAGCAGGTCGAGGTTGGGAATGCCGTTGGAGTATCGGCCCTGCAACAGGTCGAAGATGCCCCCTTCGCTGGAGAGCCAGGCCATGCACTCGCCATGATCCGACAGCAGTGTTCCCAACCGTTCCGGAGTAGCATCGGACGTGTACAAACGGGGCAGGATTGGGATAGCGGGCAAGTCCGATTCGATGTCGGATATCTCTTGCGTCAGTCGTCGGACCTCAGTGGGGTCCTTTGCCTTGGCGGCTTGGCGTCGCAGTTCTTTGACACGAGCCTCCAGGGTCGAGCGTTCGCTGGTGATGCGCCGAATTTCAGGCTCCAGCGACTTCGCTCGGTCCCGTTCCCAAGCTGCCAAGGGCGCAATGGCGGCGTTCATGACGGCTGACTTGCGGTTTCCAGGCGGCAGGGCCGTTACCAACCACAGGTTGGTGGGCTC
>Ga0256839_1004854_pt1 | contig 12832 bp, 10 predicted proteins | sample 354166metaG_FD_185968 | JGI IMG/M metagenome (GOLD analysis project Ga0256839, IMG submission 185968) | Hydrothermal vent microbial communities from Mid Atlantic Ridge, Atlantic Ocean - 354-166 | ecosystem: Environmental > Aquatic > Marine > Hydrothermal vents | place: Atlantic Ocean: Mid...
GACCTCACTAAAATCGAAGGGATTATGCCCGCACTGGAGTCGAGCCATGCGCTTGCCTATACAAAGAAACTGGCACCGACGATGGGCAAAGATAAAGTCATCATCGTCAATCTCTCTGGGCGTGGTGATAAAGATATCCATACCGTAGCAGGGCTTGAGGGGATCACGGTATGAGCAGAATCAAAGGGTGTTTTGAGGCGCTGAAGGCAGAGAACAGAAAAGCACTGATCCCGTTTGTGACGGCGGGTGACCCAAACCCGGCAGTGACGGTGCCGCTGATGCACGCGATGGTTGAGGCGGGTGCGGATCTGCTGGAACTCGGTGTGCCATTTTCAGACCCGATGGCCGAAGGGCCAGCCATTCAAAAGGCGTGTGAACGCGCGCTTGAGCATGGCACCAGCTTGAGTGATGTGCTGGCAATGGTGAGTGAGTTTCGTCAGACCAACACCACCACACCCGTGATATTGATGGGGTACATGAACCCGGTTGAGATCATGGGCTATCAGCCATTTGCAACGGCCGCCGCTGAGGCGGGAGTCGATGGGTTGTTGACGGTTGATATGCCGCCGGAAGAGGCGGGTGAGCTGCTGGCGGCACTGAAAGGGGTTGAGATCGATCCTATCTTTCTGTTGGCACCGACCACCATTGATGCGCGTATCGCCAAAATCTGTGCCGAGACGAGTGGTTTTGTATACTATGTTTCATTGAAGGGTGTGACGGGTGCGGCTAATCTTGATGTTGGCTCGGTGAAGGCGAAGGTGGCGCAGATTCGCGGTCACACCGACCTGCCGATCGGGGTCGGGTTTGGCATCCGCGATGCGGAGACGGCGCAGCGCGTTGCGGCCGTGGCCGATGCGGTGGTGGTGGGCAGTGCGGTGGTGAATCGTGTTGCCGACAATGCCGAGTCACCTGAGAAGATTAACGGTGCCGTGGCTGCACTGCTGCGTGAGATGCGCAGCGCGATGGATGCTGGCCCACCGAAGGTGAGTTGGATGGCAAGACTATTTGGAGCAGGCAATTAGTATGAGCTGGTTTGAAAAACTGATACCGGAAAAGATTAAAACGGAGGCGAGTAAGAAACGCTCGATTCCAGAGGGGCTATGGACCAAATGCGATTCATGCAATCAGATCCTTTACCGCGCGGAGTTAGAGCGTAGCCTCGGGGTCTGTCCGAAATGTGGCCACCATAGCCGTATTGGGGCGCGTCGTCGTCTCGAAGGTTTTTTGGATGAAGAGCCACGTCAGGAGTTAGCCACTCATATTGAACCGGTCGATATTTTAAAGTTTCGCGATGTCAAGAAATATAAAGACCGCATCACTCAGTCGCAAAAAAACAGCGGTGAAAAAGACGCCCTAGTGGTGATGATGGGGCAGGTGAATTCAGTGCCGCTGGTGGCGATGGCGTTTGAATTTCGCTTTATGGGTGGTTCGATGGGTTCGGTGGTGGGGGAGCGCTTTGTGCAGGCTGCCAACGCCTCGCTTGAATACAACATCCCTCTAGTCTGCTTTTCTGCCAGTGGCGGTGCGCGCATGCAAGAGGCGCTCTTTTCACTGATGCAGATGGCGAAGACCAGTGCTGTGCTGGCAAAACTGCGCGAGCGCGGTATTCCATTTATTTCGGTGTTGACCGACCCGACAATGGGTGGCGTTTCGGCGAGCCTTGCGATGTTGGGGGATGTTAATATCGCGGAACCCAAAGCACTGATTGGGTTTGCCGGGCCGCGCGTGATCCAGCAGACGGTGCGTGAGACGCTTCCCACAGGCTTCCAGCGCAGTGAGTTTCTGGTTGAACACGGCGCGGTCGATTTTATTGCCGATCGTCGTGAAATGCGAGACCGTATCTCCTCGCTGTTGGCGATCCTGACCTCGCGTCCTTCAAGCACAGATCAGATCTCGATGTCACTTCCTTCTAAAGAAGCTCCTTAAGTCGTATCTTGTTGCTAGCAGGCCGCTCCTAATATGCGTTTTGATTCGCTCGATGAGTGGCTTGCGTGGCAAGAGCCGCTTAATCCAGCCGAGATAGCGCTGGGTCTAGAGCGGGTGCGTATCGTGCTGCAGCGCCTCGCTTTAACATCACCTGAATTTATAGTGGTCACCATTGCGGGCACCAATGGCAAAGGGTCGAGTGCCGCGATGTTGCAGTCGATCTACCGCGCAGCAGGTTACCATGTGGGCGCTTACACCTCGCCTCATCTAATACGTTATAACGAACGCATTACACTCAACGGTGCTGAGGTGGATGACGCCACGTTATGCCGCGCCTTTGAGCAGATCGAGCAGGCGCGTTGTATGCAGGGTGATGAAACCCCGCTCACCTATTTTGAGTTTGGTACGCTGGCAGCGATCGTGATTTTCCAACAGATGAACGTTGATATTGCCATTTTAGAGGTCGGCCTAGGTGGGCGGCTCGATGCCGTTAACGTGCTGGACCCCGACATTGCGCTGGTAACGATGGTGGATCTGGATCATCAGTCATGGCTGGGCAGTGACCGTGAAACGATCGCGCGTGAGAAGGCTGGCATCTATCGTGCTGGGACTCCCGCGATCTGTGCCGAGCCCACACCTGCGCATAGCCTGATCGCTCATGCAACTGAGATTGGCGCGCAATTTTACAGCCTGAATAAGCAGTTTAGCTACGGCCTTAATGCGACCGCTGATGATGGCTCATGGCATTGGCAGAGCGGTGATCAATGTTTTGACAAGCTGCCCCCGCTGGGGCTACGCGGCGCTTTTCAGTTGCAGAATGCGGCCGGAGTATTAATGGCAGTTCTGCTATTGCAGAAGCGCTTTCCTGTTGAGTTTAGCAGCATTAAGCGCGGCCTTGAGCAGGCGCAGGTTACGGGGCGCATGCAGCGGGTATTTGCAGATAAGCTTGAAGGGGTGATGTGTCTATTGGATGTTGCCCATAACCGTTCTAGCGCAGAGGTGCTGAGCGAGGCGTTAGCTGCAGAGCCTCTTTCAGGGCAGACCCACGCAGTGGTGGCGATGCTGGCGGATAAAGATATTGGTGCAGTCGTAGAGGCGATGGCAGGCGTGGTTGACCACTGGTATGCGGCGACACTCGATAGTGCGGTGTGTCACCGCGGCGCAACGGCTGAGGCGATGCTTACCCACTTTGCCTCAGTGGCGCCGGGGGCGCAGCCACAACCACAACCATTCCCGAATGTCGTGACGGCGATTACTGCGGCATTGCAACGTGCTGCGGTGGGGGATCGGCTGGTGATCTTTGGTTCTTTCTACACCGTAGCCGAGGCAAAAAACTTTTTTGAGGATGTTGGGTGTCGCGAGGCGAATTGAGGTAAAATCACTGCTTTAGGATGATGCGCGAGATCAAACAGAGGCCACCGGTGTTGAGATGATCGAATTGAGGCGACATGAAGCAGGAAAATAAGGTTAAGCAGCGCATTGTAGGGGGTGTTGTATTGCTGGCGCTGGCGGTGATCTTTATTCCAATGGTGCTCGATTTTCGCAAAGATTACGATCAGGTGATTAATGGTAGCAACATCCCGCCTAAGCCAAAAGATTTTCGGATCGAAACGTTTGAGTTAAATGAGACACCCCAGATAAAAGTACCGCGGCTTGCACCGGAAGATTCGGTAGAAGAGAAATTGCAGCAGCACCCATTAGTGCAGCAGAAGAGAGCAGCTGATGCCGCAGCGCCTAAAGTGGTTGCGCCAAAGCCGGTGGTCGCTGAGAAAAGCAGACCGTCAGCGAAGCCATTGCGTGAAGGGTGGACAGTGCAGGTGGGCAGTTTTGGGAGCGAAAAAAATGCGCAGGGACTACGCAATAAAATACGCCAGCGCGGCTTTGCAGCATTTGTCGATAGCGTGCATGTTGAAGGGAAGCTTAGCCATCGCGTGCGCGTTGGGCCTGAAGCGGACAAGGGCAAAGCGAATACCTTGAAGAAGGTATTGCAGAAAGAGATGGGCTTGAAAGGGCTTGTGATTTGGCAGCAGCAGTGAGCCAAAAAAATGAATAAAAATGGAGCGCTGCTGCAGTGACCATTGTTTGGCTTGATTACGCCCTGCTGGGCGTGGCGTTACTTTCAACATTGATCGGCGTGCTTCGCGGCTTGGTTAAAGAGGTGATGTCGCTATTGGGGTGGGTGCTTGCGGGCTGGACAGCGCTGCAGTTCTCCACCAGTTTTGCCGTATTCCTAGAAAACTTTGTAAGCCATGATGGGCTGCGTTATGCACTGGCTTTTGTCAGCCTATTCATAGGGGTGTTGGTGTTGAGTATGTTGGTGAATCATCTGGTTGTTAAACTGGTTCACCTGAGTGGGTTGAAAGGGATTGATCGTACGCTAGGTGCTCTTTTTGGGACGCTGCGCGGTGGGTTGATCATCGTGGTGCTCGTTCTATTGGGTGGCATCTCGCCGTTGGCAGCTGAACCTGTTTGGTCGAGCTCCTTTATGGTGGGCTATTTTGAGCAGATTTCAAACTGGCTGTCTGACAGTTTTTCAGGGCAAATTGGGGATAATATCCAACGCCAGCAGATCGATCTTTAATTGATCGTGGCAGCGGTGAGCCTAACAATTTTATTTTTGATGAGGGTTATCTAATGTGTGGTGTGGTCGGACTTGTCCAGAAGAGTAACGTGAATCAGGCGATCTATGATGCCTTGACAGTATTGCAACACCGAGGACAGGATGCCGCCGGGATTATGACCTGTGATGATGGAAAACTCTACCTGCGCAAACAAAATGGCCTAGTACGAGATGTTTTTCACACCTCTCATATGATCAACCTACAAGGCAATGTAGGTGTCGGTCATGTGCGATACCCCACTGCGGGTTGTGCCTCTTCTGCTGAAGCACAGCCATTTTATGTAAACTCCCCATACGGCATTGCACTGGCTCACAATGGTAATCTTACCAATGCTGATGAGCTGAAGGCGGCGCTATTTCACGAGGACAAACGCCACATCAATACCGACTCTGACTCCGAAGTTTTACTCAACGTTTTTGCTCATGAGCTGCAATGTGCCAACAAACTTCACATCGATGCAGACGATATCTTTGAAGCGGTACGCGGTGTGCACAAGCGCTGTAAAGGGGGCTACGCTGCGATCGCAATGATTACTGGCATTGGCATTGTCGGTTTTCGTGACCCTTACGGTATTCGTCCGATTGTCTTTGGCAAGCGCACCTCCGATGTGGGGGATGAGTATATGATTGCTTCTGAAAGTGTCGCACTGGATGCGTTAGGTTTTGAGCGTATTCGAGATATTGAGCCGGGCGAGGCTGTTTTTATTACAGTGGATGGTGAACTGCACACATTGCAATGTGCGGATAACCCCGTATATGCACCCTGTATTTTTGAGCATGTCTACCTAGCGCGTCCCGATTCAATCATCGATGATATTTATGTCTATCGCGCACGCTTGCGCATGGGTGAGAAACTGGCCGATAAAGTTCAGCGTGAATTTGCAGAGAATGATATTGATGTGGTGATTCCGATTCCAGACACCAGCCGAACGGCGGCACTGGCGCTGGCCAATAAACTGGGTGTGCGTTATCGCGAAGGATTTATTAAGAATCGTTACATTGGCCGCACCTTTATTATGCCGGGTCAGCAGCAGCGTAAAAAATCTGTACGTCAAAAATTGAATGCGATTGAGCTGGAATTTAAGGGTAAAAACGTTTTATTAGTGGATGATTCAATTGTGCGTGGTACAACCTCTGGCCAGATCATTCAAATGGCGCGAGATGCCGGTGCGCGTAATGTTTACTTTGCCTCTGCCGCACCGCCGGTACGTTACCCTAATGTTTACGGCATTGATATGCCCGCCGCTGAAGAGCTGATTGCCTATAACCGAACAGATGAAGAAGTATGTGAAATCATTGGCGCTGATAAATTAGTTTATCAAGACCTTGATGATTTGATTGATGCTGTGCGCGCGGGTAACCCAGCGGTAGAAAGGTTCGATACCTCCTGTTTTAACGGTGAATATGTGACCGAGGATGTGACGCTAGAGTACCTCAGTCATCTTGAGAAGCAGCGTGCCGATAGTGCTAAGGGTGAAAACAAGGCGAAGGCCAACGTGATTGATATGCACAATACGCCGTAGCGCTTACGCACTTCCTTGCCCGGTATTGACACCCGCTGGGCACAGGCGTAAGGTACGCGGGTAGTAGAGCGGTGGGCAACCACCGGGCGCCGATTTGAAAATCAGCTTGCGGGCGCCTAAAAATACAGCTAAAGCGGGGAGAGCCTGCTTTAGTTTTTCGACTTGGCGGGTTTTTTTGTGTCTGGATTTTTGTCTGTTGGCCACTTTAACACCGCCGCTGTTCTGATGATTTTTGTGGGGATGTGGCAATGACAGAAAAAGATTTTAGCCAGTACGGTATCGGCACACGCGGTGTGCGCGCAGGCCAGCGGCGCACACAAGAGGGTGAGCAGTCGGAGCCGATCTTCACCACTTCCAGCTTTGTTTTTGATAGTGCCGAACAAGCGGCGGCACGTTTTTCAGGCGAAGAGGCGGGCAATATCTACTCGCGCTTCACCAACCCCACCGTTAATACCTTTGAACGACGACTCGCCGCCCTTGAAGGGGGAGAGCGTTGTGTGGCAACAGCGTCGGGAATGGCGGCCATCACAGCGGCCTGCCACGCGTTGTTAAAGAGTGGTGACCATATCCTCTCCTCCAACGGGATTTTTGGCAGCACTACAGTGTTGTTTAATAAATACCTGTCACGTTTTGGTATTGAACATCGCTCAATTCCCCTGTGCGATCTTGACCGTTGGAAGTCATCAATCCAACCGAACACCCGGATGCTTTTTATCGAGACGCCCTCAAACCCGTTGGCTGAAGTGGTCGATATTAAAGCGCTGGCTGAGATCGCCCACCGCAAGGGGTGTCTGTTGGTGGTAGATAATACCGTCTGTACGGCAGCACTGCAGCGGCCACTTGAGCTAGGTGCAGACCTAGTGGTGGTCTCCGCCACCAAATACCTCGATGGTCAGGGGCGTTGTGTCGGTGGTGCGGTGGTGGGTAGTGGTGAACTGATTGAAGAGGTATACAGCTATCTGCGCACGGCGGGGCCGAGCATGAGCCCATTTAATGCGTGGGTTTTTATGAAAGGGCTGGAGACACTACGTGTGCGGATGCAGGCACATAGTGCCAGTGCATTAATGCTAGCGCAGTGGATGGAAAATCACGCAGCTGTAAAAAAGGTCTTTTATACGGGGCTTAAGTCGCACCCACAGCATACGTTGGCCACACATCAGCAAGATGGCTTTAGTGGCCTGCTCGCTTTTGAATTGAAGGGCGGGCGGGATGAGGCGTGGCGTTTCATTAACGGCACTACACTGGTTTCAATTACGGCTAACTTGGGTGATGCTAAAACGACCATCACACATCCAGCCACTACTACGCATGGGCGTTTGTCTGATGAAGAGCGGGAGGCTGCTGGTATCCATCAAGGGCTGGTGCGTGTTGCGGTGGGGCTTGAAGATGTTGAAGACCTACAGGCCGATCTACAGCGTGGCTTTGATGCGTTAAAACAGGGCCAGTAATGAACGGCAACTGCTCTTGGCAGTGCTGGAAAAGTATTTAATCCTCGCGTTTAAAGAGTGGTAAGGTTTCAAGATCCACTGCGCTGATAGGGTCAAGGTGGATCACAACATCAGCGGTGGGAAACACCAGCATCACTTGCGCTTCTACTTGATCTGCAATCTCATGCGCTTTGATCAGCGGTAACTCATCGTCCAGCTCAATATGCATCTGGATAAACTCTGTGCGCCCAGAAAGTCGGGTGCGCAGGTCGTGCATGCCGTGTACTTCAGGATGGTTTTTTGCAATGTTGATAATCTGCTGACGTTTTTCATCGGGCAGTTCGCGGTCGAGCAGGTCATGAAATGCCTCACTGCCGATCCCCCATGCGCTATAAAGAATGTAAGCTGCGATGGCGAGTGCAAACAGTGGATCCATTCCGAGCCAACCAAATTGTGAGAGCAGTAGAGCAGCAATGATGGCGGCGTTGGTGAACAGATCCGTCTTGTAGTGAAGCGCATCAGCGCGGATTGCGGTTGAGTTAGTTTTGTTGATGACATGGCGCTGTATTGAAATCAAGATCAGCGTTGCGATGATTGAGAAAATCATCACCCCCATGCCCACGCCAAAGGCCTCTATCGGTTGCGGATTTACCAAGCGCTGAATGGCCTCCACAATCAGAAACAGGCCAGAGCCTGCGATGAAAGTCGCTTGCGCCATCCCCGCTAGTGACTCTGCTTTGCCGTGTCCAAAACGGTGGTCTTCATCGGGGGGAGCTAGCGCATAGCTCACCGCCAGCAGGTTGATGATTGAGGCCGCGGCATCCATGAGTGAGTCTATGAGCGAGGCAAGAATGCTCACAGAGCCTGTCTGCCAGTAAGCGCCCAATTTAGCGATGATCAGCACGGTAGCGGTAACCACCGAGGCGCGTGTGGCCAATTTGAGCAGGCGTTCACTTTCAGCTTTATTTATAGGGTCAGACATCACGCAGTAGCTGTTTTATTCATTAAAGGATAGCGGTGATTATAAAGCAGTCATGTGGGTGTCTCTAGGGCGCACCGCACTTAATTGCTATAAAAATTGCAAAATACTATGTCAGGAAAAGCGATCAAAGCGAGCCACTTTCACCGCTGTGAGTTGTTTTATAGTCGCCGGAGGGCGGCGGGGCTAACCACGTTAGCGCACATGGGTTTGGGCGCGATTTTGCTCAAGTCTAACAGGGGGAAGCCGTTACCGTTAGTGTAAGTTTTACTATGAGGTTGTTGTGGGAAAGAGTCATAAAATAATTACAGCCCCAGTGGTTCGTTTAATGGATCGCTTGGGAATGAAAGAAAAACTCTATTTGATTGTCAGCTTGTCCCTTCTCCCTGTTTTAGCCTTAAGTTATATGACGCTTTCATTTCTTGATGAAGAGGTTGCTTATCTTTCACAGGAACGAGGTGGCATCGAAGTCGAGCGCGCGTTACAAGCGCTTCTGGTGATGGCTGGGCAGTCCAGAGGCGCGACGAACAGCTATCTTTACAGTAGTCAAGAGGGTGACTTGCATGCTGTCACCGAAAAGCAGCAGCGCGTCGAAAAGTTGCTGTCTGACTTTGAGTCAATGGAAAAAGAATTCACTGCTGATTTTTCGATAAGTGAAAGAAGTCTGCCGATTCGTGAGGCGTGGCAAGCGGTTAAAAGAGCATTTAATAACGGTCAGGCTGAAGCAAGCTTTGCGGCACATAACCGAGTGATTGAGCTAACGATTAGCTACATGAGGTATGTGGGGCGCACTGCACGCCTGTTACAAGATGAAGAGATTGAAAATGCCTATATGGCCAGTCTATTTATTCATAATAACCCTTCGCTCATTAATAATATCGGGCTGATCAGGGGGATAACTGCCGGTATTCTGGTGAGCCCTGATTTATTGGTAAAAAAACGCGTTGAGCTAATGGTGCTTATCGACCGTGTTGAACTTCAATTTTTAACAATATTAGAAGAAACTTCATCTATGCTGCGTGAGCGGCCAGAGTTGAGCAGTGTTCTGTCGTTAGATTTCAACGAAGTGGAAGCCTTTTTACAGGCCACGCGCAAGCAGGTCAATCGATTAAATGACGGCTTTCAATCTAATATAACGGTTCAGGATTATTTCTCACTGGGTACCATTGCCATCTCAAACACACTCAAACTCTCCAATGAAATGATGCCGGTAGTGATGGCATCTATCGAAAAACGTATCCTACAAAAAGAGCATGAACGAAATATATTTATTGCGGTTATTATCGCTACGATCTTAGTGTTGACCTATCTGTTGGTTGGCTTCTATTTGAGTTTTACGGGCAAACTTCGTCGCCTATTGACCCATGCTAATAAGGTGGCCGAAGGCGATTTAACCCATCATGCCGTTGTTGGTCACATTTCTCATGATGAAATGGGGCAGATTTCTCGTGCGATGGATCACATCTCTCAAGGGGTGAGTCATACTGTTGCCGCAGTGGTTCGCACCAGTAATCTCTTCACTGATGTCTCAACGCGTTTGTCTGAATCGAGCCAGATCACAGAGAATTCAGTCAGCAGCCAAGTGGAGGACAGCGCCGCTACAAGCCGTTCCATTTCTGAACTTTCATCGATGGTTCAGGATGTCTCCAGCAATATTTCAGATGCTGCTCACTCCGCCAAGCAGGCGGAAGCGTCTGCTAATAGCGGCCAGCGGGTGGTGTCAGAGGTTGTCGAGTCGATTGATATATTGTCTGGAGAACTCGGCAAGGTGTCGGAGGTTATCAGCAAGGTGAACAACGATAGTCAAGAGATTAGTGGCATCTTGAAATTGATTAGAGAGATCGCAGAGCAGACTAACTTGCTTGCACTAAATGCTGCAATTGAAGCCGCACGTGCCGGTGAGCATGGACGCGGTTTTGCGGTAGTCGCTGATGAAGTGCGCAATCTGGCCAATAAAACCCATCAAGCGACGCAAGATATCCAACTTATGATTGACGCATTGAAATCAGGGAGCAATCGAGCCGTTGAGGTGATGCAGACGAGTGAAATCCAGCTCGAAAATAGCGTTAAACAGGCGAAAATTGCGGGCGAGATGCTAAATGAAATTACTCAAACAGTCTCGTCGATAAGTGCTATGAATAGTCGCATTGCCATCTCTGCTGAGCAGCAGAGTGAGATGGCGAAGGTGTTGGATAATAGTGTGATAAATATGACGAGTGCATCTCGACAAGCCGCTACTGTCGCCCAAGGAACAGTGGAAGATGCCTGCATTATTAGTGCTTTGGCGTCAGAATCACAATCGCTCATTAAGCGCTTTATCATCAGTGATGAGCAGTTAATGGCGGCGAGTGTACAGGCAGAAAATGTGCTATTCAAATGGGATGAGAGTTTTAGTGTTGGTATTCCTGAAATTGATCGACAACACAGAATTCTTGTCGATATGATTAATGACCTGAGTAAACAGGCGGCTAATGATCGCGGCCTACAATTGATGAAGCGTATATTGCAGGGGTTGGTCGATTACACCGCCTCTCACTTCTCGTACGAAGAGGCGATGTTGGAAAGGCAAGGCTATGAGGCGCTGGAGAGGCATAAAGCAAAACATAGAAAGCTAATTGCTCAAGTGCTCGATTTTCAGGCGCGCCTTGAAAATAATGAAGAGCATATTGTGGTTGATCTACTCGGGTTTCTTAATGACTGGTTGGCTAAACATATTAAAGGGGCGGATAAAAAATATGGTGAAGTGCTGGCAGCAAAGAAGGCCAGTGCTGAAGCAGAAAATAATCAGCAGCCTGAGGCGGGCGGTGTCGACCTATTTTGATGAGTGTGGGGGTGCTTAAATATCTGATCTTAATTGCTATTAAGACGTATACTTTCTTCCTTGATTAAATAAGGTTGAAGATAAACGCTATGTTAAAAAAACAGCAGATGGCTCCCGCTTTCTCTTTACTGAACGCAGAAAAATCCGAAATTAGCTTGGCTGACTTTAAAGGTAAAAAAAATGTAGTGCTCTATTTTTACCCTAGAGACGATACGCCGGGGTGTACGCTTGAGGCAAAGGAGTTTAGTGAACTTGTCGCTGAGTTTTCCCGATTAAATACGGTGGTGATCGGCGTTAGTAAAGACTCTTGCAAGAGTCATCAATCTTTTATCGATAAATATAACTTAAACATTGAACTGCTTGCGGATACTGAGGGTGAGCTATGCGAACGTTATGGCGTATGGCAAGAAAAAACCAAAAAAGAGGTAACGAAAATGGTGATTATTCGCTCGACTTTTATTATCGATAAAAAAGGGAAGTTAGCTAGCGTTGAATATGGCACAGCATCGAGTGGCCATGCAGCGCTCGTTTTAGAAAAAATCAAAAAGCTTTGAGTGATGCTCAAACGGCTACCGCATGACGATGTGTTAGTTGTTGGGCTATGTGATGACGGAGGGCTTGTCTCGTCCCGTGTGTGCTTTAATTTCGGCGACCTCTTCGGCAAGTAGGATCAAGCTGGCAAGCGCCTGCTGACACGCCTGATTAAGACGTGAGTGGTCAGTTTCATAGTGTTCAATATAGAGGCGCAAGGTGGTGCCTTGGGTGCCGGTGCCCGAGAGGCGAAAGATTATCCGCGCACCATTAGTGAAGTGTATGCGCACCCCTTGGCCACTGCTGACGGAGGCGTCAATGGGGTCGGTGTAGCAGAAGTCATCGCTGTGGGCGACTTCAAAGCTGCCAAAGCATTTTCCTTTCAGGGTGTCGAGTTGAGCGTGTAGCCCTTTCATGAGTAGCTGGGCGCGGTCGTTATCGACCCCTTCATAATCGTGGCGGGTGTAGTAGTTGCGGCCATACTTTTGCCAATGCGCGGTGACGATTTCAGCGACGGACTGTTTCCGTTTAGCCATAATATTAAGCCAAAAAAGCACTGCCCACAGCCCATCTTTTTCGCGAATATGGCTGGAGCCGGTACCGAAACTCTCCTCTCCACACAGGGTGACTTTATCAGCATCCATTAAATTGCCAAAAAACTTCCAGCCGGTGGGCGTCTCATAGCAGGGGATGCCGAGCGCCTCAGCAACCCGGTCGACCGCCATGCTGGTCGGCATGGAGCGCGCGATGCCACGCAGGCCGTCTTGATAGCCGGGTGCGAGGGTGGCGTTAGCCGCAATGATCGCAAGGCTGTCGCTGGGGTTAACAAAGAAGTTATTGCCGAGTACCATATTGCGGTCACCATCCCCATCGGAGGCCGCTCCAAAGTCGGGGGCATCAGGGCTAAAGAGGATATTTACCAATGTTTTGGCATAGGTGAGGTTGGGGTCTGGGTGGCCATTTCCAAAGTCGATGAGTGGCTCGGCGTTGATGACGGTGCCTACG
>Ga0256839_1004855_pt1 | contig 12830 bp, 11 predicted proteins | sample 354166metaG_FD_185968 | JGI IMG/M metagenome (GOLD analysis project Ga0256839, IMG submission 185968) | Hydrothermal vent microbial communities from Mid Atlantic Ridge, Atlantic Ocean - 354-166 | ecosystem: Environmental > Aquatic > Marine > Hydrothermal vents | place: Atlantic Ocean: Mid...
CGGCGCCGGGCAAACCTGCTGGACGGTGCGGCGCCGTTTTACCGGATCTATCGCTGCGCCTGTGGCGGGCATGTGGCGGTGGGCGCCATAGAGGCGAAATTCTGGGCGGCGTTGCTTGCCGGGCTGGAGCTGGCGGACATGCCCGACCAGATGTCCCGCCGCGACTGGCCGGCGATGGCCGAAAGGCTGGCCGCGGTCTTTGCCGGGAAGAGCCGCGACCACTGGGCTGCGCATTTTGCCGCGAGCGATGCCTGCGTGACGCCGGTTCTGTCGCTTGCCGAAGCGCCCGATCACGGGCATATGGTCGCGCGCGGGGTCTTCGGGGCGGCCGGTCCGGCGGCGGCGCCACGGCTGTCCGAGACACCGGGGAGTGCCGGGGCGCAGGCGCAAAGCCGGCCTCTGGACCCTGCGCAACTGATTGCGGTCTGGTCGGGCGGCAGCGGGTGAACCGGCGACCGGATGCGGGCTGAAACGCAAAGAGCCGGGCGTGAACCCGGCTCTCGTGTCATTCAAGCCCGCAGGTTGCGGGTCAGGCGGTCTTTTTCCGGCGCCCGGCGAAGCCGAGAAAGCCCAGCCCCGTGAACATCAGCGCCAACCCGGCCGGAAGCGGCACGGCGGATACTGCGTTCGCGACCGTGAAGTCAAACGACCTGATCAACGCCGACGAAAGAATACTGGAGCCTCCCGGCGCGGTGAGGTCGATGCCGAAAATGAACATCAAACCGGATGGAGACGTTGCATTCGGATCGATCGGAAAACTGACTGTTTCAAGCATGGCTGACGCGAAACCGACAGGCGGCTGAGCCTGCGTTCCGGGATAGCCCATGATGAACGGGAGTTGCGGGGCCGCCAGACCATGCCCCCGGCCGGTCATGCTGTTGAAGGTGACTTGCTGATCGGCCTGGATCAACAGGCTGGTCATGCCGTTTCCGGGCCTGCCGAAGGACAGACCGCCGCCATTGGCCTGGCGGAAACCGTCTGAACCATAGGCAGTCGCCGTGATCGTGAAGTTGACCCCGTCGACGGTGTCGGTCACCACGTTCTGGCCGAAGGTTGAGGCGTAGGTTGCTGTCGTGAAATCCAGCGTCGATGCCTGCGCTCCGGTCAAGGCGCCAAAGCCGACGATAACGGCCGCAGCACATCCAGTTGCGATTTTCTTGAGAATTGTCATTATTTCTTTCACCCTTTTTATCAATAAGTAACGCCCTTGTTATCAGCGGAATTCTGGTAGGCAAAGCGAAAAATAGCCTGTTTCCAATATGTTGACAGTGATTGTTTGCATGCATGATTATTCAGCTCTGGGCCGCGTCGCCGGACGCCTTTGTCTGCGTGGCTCTGGCGTTTTCGCGCGGCAGAACGGGACGGGTGCGCTTTGGCGAAGGCGCGGCTGCCCGAGCGCGCAACGGTGCGAGGTGGCTTCGGCCGAGGGTGGGTCTTGCGGCCACCAGCGCGCGCGTGGCGGGGGCGGGTGGTGCGCCGTTACAGGCGCCCATCGGTGAATTGAACCAGATCCCGGAGATTTCCATACAGATCACGAAAGACTGCCACTATCCCATAGTCCGCCTCTTTCGGCGCACGCTCGAACTCGATGCCTCGCGCCACGAATGTTGCGTAGTCTTTCCAGAAATCATCGGTTCCGAGAAACAGGAAAACCCGGCCACCGGTCTGATTGCCGACAAACCTTGACTGCTCCTCGCTCGACGCGCGGGCAAGCAATAGGGCACTTCCTCTGCTCCCCTTTGGAGCAACGGTGACCCATCGCTTGTCTTGTTCGGGTTGGTCGACGTCTTCCAACAGGGAAAAGTCGAGCTTTTTGACGAAAAACTCTATTGCCTCGTCATGGTCTCGCACCAGGAGCGCTGTACAGGCAAGCGTGCGGGGCATCCCATCTTCCTTTCAAGACCGGGCATGCCCTGACTTGCCGCCCGATTGGTCGGGGCCGTTCACTTGGGTGCCCTGCTGACGTTTCCAGCGTCTTGCAGCGGGTTTCCAGCCGGGCCGAAACTCCACGGGCCAGCTCGCAAGCCGCAGGTTTCAGGAACCGCGAGCGAAATGCGCAAGGCAACTTTCAAACATCCAGCTCCTCCACGAACCGCGCGTTTTCCTGGATATACTGAAACCGCAGTTCCGGCTTCTTGCCCATCAGGCGCTCAACCAGGTCGCCGGTTTCGCCCGGTTCGTCCTCATCGATGGTCACCCGGATCAGCTTGCGGGTGGCCGGGTTCATGGTGGTGTCCTTCAGGTCTTTCGCGTCCATCTCGCCCAGCCCCTTGAAGCGCTGCACGTCGATCTTGCCCTTGCCGCCAAGGCCCGCTGCCATCATCGCCTCTTTCTCGGCGTCGTCGGCCACGTAGATGCGCTTTGCCCCTTGCGTCAGCCGATACAGCGGCGGGCAGGCCAGATACAGGTGGCCCGCGTCGATCATCGGGCGCATCTGGGTGAAGAAAAACGTCATCAGGAGGCTCGCGATATGGGCGCCGTCCACGTCGGCGTCGGTCATGATGATGATCTTGTCGTAGCGCAGGTCGTCAAGGTTGAACCGCGTGCCCATGCCCACGCCAAGCGCCTGGCACAGGTCGTTGATCTCGGCGTTGGTGCCGATCTTGGAACTGGCCGCACCCAGCACGTTCAGGATCTTGCCGCGCAGGGGCAGAAGCGCCTGGGTGCGCCGGTCGCGCGCCATCTTGGCGCTGCCGCCCGCGCTGTCGCCCTCGACGATGAACAGCTCGGTGCCGGCACGGTTCTGGGCGGTGCAGTCGGTGAGCTTGCCGGGCAGGCGCAGCTTTTTCGTGGCAGTCTTGCGCGCGGTTTCCTTTTCGGCGCGGCGCTTCAGGCGTTCTTCGGCGCGCAGCACCAGGAAATCGAGGATCGCGCCGGCGGATTTGGTGTCGGCCGCCAGCCAGTTGTCGAAATGGTCGCGCACCGAGTTTTCCACCATCTTCTGCGCGCTTTCGGTGGACAGGCGGTCCTTGGTCTGGCCGACGAAGGACGGCTCGCGGATAAAGACCGAGATCAACGCGCAGCCGCCACCCGTGAGGTCGTCGCGCATGATCTGGGCGGCCTTCTTGTTGCCCGAAAGCTCGCCATAGGCGCGGATGCCCTTGAGGATCGCGGCCCAGAAGCCGGCTTCATGCGTGCCGCCCTCGGGCGTGGGCACGGTGTTGCAATAGGACTGGATGAAACCGTCGCGGCTTGGCGTCCAGTTGATCGCCCATTCGACGAAGCCCGGTTCGTCGAACTTGTCGGCAAACTCGACCTTGCCGGCAAAGGGGCGTTCGGAATAGGTGGTGGCCCCGCCAAGCGTTTCCTTGAGGTAGTCCGCCAGCCCGCCGGGGAAGTGGAACGTCGCCTCGGCCGGGGTTTCGCCGTCGTCGATCTCGCTTTTCCAGCGGATTTCGACGCCGGAAAACAGGTAGGCCTTGGAGCGCACCATCTTGAAAAGGCGCGCGGGCTTGAATTTCAGCTTGCCGAAGATCTCGGCGTCGGGGTGGAAGATGATCGAGGTGCCGCGCCGGTTCGGGGCGGCACCGGCCTTTTCGATGCCCCCTTGCGGGATGCCGCGGGAAAATTCCTGGACGTAAAGCTCGCGGTTACGGGCGACCTCGACGCGCAGATGGTCCGAGAGCGCATTGACCACGCTGACGCCGACCCCGTGCAGCCCGCCCGAGGTCTGGTAGGCCTTGCCGGAAAACTTGCCGCCGGCGTGCAGCGTGCACAAGATGACCTCGAGCGCGCTTTTGTCGGGGAATTTCGGGTGCGGGTCCACCGGAATGCCGCGGCCGTTGTCGCGGATGGTGACGGAATGGTCGGCGTGCAGTTCCACCTCGATTCGGTTGGCGTGGCCGGCCACGGCCTCGTCCATCGAGTTGTCGAGCACCTCGGCCACCAGGTGATGCAACGCGCGCTCATCCGTGCCGCCGATATACATGCCGGGGCGCTTGCGCACGGGTTCCAGCCCTTCCAGCACTTCGATGGAGGATGCGTCGTAGCTCTGGTCACCGGTGGGGGTGAGAAGGTCGTCGGCCATGGGGCTGCTCTTGTTGGTTTTGATTTGGGTGCGATTAGATCATGAAAGGCCGGGGGGGTGCAAAGGGAATTCGGGTGTTGGGGCCAACGCACCCGCACACTCTATGCGTTCAAGACAATGATCTCAATCGGCCAGGCCATTACATGAATTGGAAGTCGGGATTGTGATTGCGCATCCGCATTGGCAGTTTCAGATCATAATCATTTGTTTTCCGGGCCTCGGCTGTTTTCTCAATCAGAAAACGCAAGTTCTCCGGGTTGTTGGCTATGCGCGACCAAGGGACAACCGACATCTTGACTTTGGGCGCAAGCAGATTGTGGATGACCCGTTCCGGCAAGTCGGGGTTTCTCTGGCGATACTCATCCATCTGTTTAATGGAAAACCAGTTTGATCTATCTATATCTGGATAAATCCGTTCCTGTTCCCCGGAAAGGCCGGCATGTATCAAATTGTTTCGAGATGTCGGAGGATCAATCACCAGTATCCCCGACCGCTTGTTGACTGACCCGTCAATCATGCTTGATTTCAACTCCCAATCGACGTGTTTTCGAAACCGGGTTTCGGTTCCGCATAGCAGGATCGTGACCGTCGAGTCGCGCAGGTAGTTATCCCGGATAATCTGTCGAATCCTTTCAGCTGGAAGCGTGTCGTCGATGTCATCGGTGTCAACAGAGCGGTCGATGAAGATATTGTCGGCTTCATTCATTTCAATCAGGTAGTTCTTGTAATCCTGATCGTTTTCATGGTGGTAGCTGATGAATACTCTTCGCATTTGCGGTTCCTAAAAAAAAACTTTTGGGCAGCTTGCAAGATCATGATGGCACCAAGCGTGAGCGCGGCGATGGAAATATATGTCGATGATGCCTTCCATTTGTTGGAAATGTCCGGAATGTCCGTATCGCCAATCAGTTCCGCAGCTTTTTTCAGCGCGGTCTGGTTCATTCGCACACCTTGGTTGACTTTTTCGATGACCCAACCGATCAAGACCAAGGATCCGCCGATCAAAGCACTGAACCACCATTCTGGCGCTCCGGGGGTCGCCCGCAAGACCAACGCGGTGGCTGTGCCAATCGCAACAAGGATTTGCAGCATTTGCCAACGCAACTTGTCTAAATGCCGAAACGTTTCGTAGCGTTGACGGTATACTTCGAGCGGTGTTGCCTCAGACATTCCATTCCCTGACAGGTCGAATTCGACTCGGTGACAGTATATGAACGAATGGGGAACATCTCAAGGTTCGGTGAGCAAGGGAAAAAGCCGAGGTGGAATCAATGAAGATAATGCCCGGCATCGCCGGGCAGCGCCCGACCGCCCCCATGGGCGGGCGCTTCACGCCCACCCGCGGTCGGGCGCTGCCCTCGGTTGCCCGGGCGGGAAAAGATGCCTTTGCCGCCCGGGGCGCGTCAAGCGGGCCGGGCTGCGCCTGCCTGCCCCCCGGCAGGCGCATTTGCGCCCGCCCAGGCAGGCGCTGCCCTCGGTCTTGCCGTCTGATCCCCCTTGCCTCCCTTTGCCCGATCGGGTTGGCTGGGGTTGTCCGCAACAGGCAGGAGCACCGGCCATGGCCCACGATCCGCAAGCCAACAAACGAAATGCCATCGCGTTCTACGAAATGGCCTATCTCGGCGATCCGGCGGGGGCGGTGGCGCGTTATGTCGGGGAAGACTACATCCAGCACAACCCGGCTGTCGGCGATGGCAAGCAGGCCTTCATCGACTATTTCGAGGACATGGCGCGCGACTACCCCGACAAGTCCATCGAGTTCCTGCGCGCCGTGGCCGAGGGCGACCTGGTGGCGCTGCACACCCACCAAACATGGCCCGGCGGCGATGAATACGTGACGATGGATTTCTTTCGCTTCGATGAAAACGGCAGGATCGTCGAGCATTGGGACGCGATCCAGCAGATCCCCGAAACCAGCGCCAACGGCAACCCGATGTATTGAACGCGCGCGCCGGCCGGGTTTGCGAGGGCGGCGGGAAATGACAGAAGGGCCTGATGCGGTGTGGATCAACCCTGGGCCGGTCTGAAAGGGGCGCTGAGCGCGGTGGCCTGGCCGACGCGACCCACCCGGCGCTCAGGGCGCGAAACACCCGCGCAAGGCTGCGCAAGACGGCGAGGCCATGCCTGCACGGGCCGGAAAATACCGGCAAGGGCGGTGGCACCCGTGGCCGGGCGCAGGCCGCGGTTTGCGGGCGGCAAGACACCTGGCCCTGAAGGCGTTTGGCCCGGCCTGGTTCTTTGGGTAGACTGGCCGCGAGGAGGACGCGGCGATGTTCAGAGCCCTTGCGATGTTCCTTGCGCTCTGGGTGGGCGCGGGCGCGGCCCTGGCCCAAGGCGGACAGCCGGGGGAGCGGCTGCGCGTGCTTGTCAAACCGGTGCCGCCGTTCGTGATTCTGGCCGAAGACGGCGCGGTTTCGGGCTACAGTATCGAACTCTGGCAGGCGCTGGCCGAACGGCTTGGGGTGGACAGCGACATCAGCGTCCGGCCGGACCTGCCGGGCCTGCTTGACGCCATCGGCAAGCGAGAGGGCGATCTGGCCATTGCCGCGGTGACGATCACCGAAGAACGCGAAGGGCGGCTCGATTTCTCGCACCCCTATTTCCGGTCCGGTCTGCAAATCATGGTGCCCGCCGGGCCGGCCGGGCTGCTGGCGCGCACCGGGGCGGTCGTGCGCTCGATGTTTGCCTCGCCGGTCTTTCGGCTGGCGCTTCTGGTGCTGGTCGCGATGGTGCTGTTGACGGCCCATGTCGTGTGGCTGATCGAGCGCCGCCGCAACCCGGACTTTTCGCGTCCCTATCTGCCAGGGCTCTGGGACGGGATCTACTGGACCATGGTGACCATCTCGACCGTTGGCTACGGCGACAAGACCCCGAAAACCCACGCCGGCCGGGCGGTTGCGCTGGGGCTCATGGTGTTCGGCTATATCGCCTTTGCCTGGTTCACGGCGACCATTGCCTCCAGCATGACGGTTGCCGAACTGGAAGGCGCGATCAACGGGCCGGACGATCTGGCCGGCAAGGAGGTTGCGACGGTGGCCGGGTCGACCAGCGAAGACTGGTTGCTGGCCCGTCCGGGCGTGCGCATTCAGGCCCATGACACGATCGAGGGGGCCTACCTGGCGCTGGAAGAGGGGCGTGCGGATGCGGTTGTCCATGACTACCCGGTGCTGAGCTACCATGTGCGCGGGGCCGGGCGCGGCAAGGTGCGGCTGACCGGGCCGGTTTTCCAGCCTGAATCCTATGGCATCGTCTTTCCGCCCGGCTCTGCCTTGCGCGAGCGCCTCAACCGGGCCTTGCTGAACCTGACCGAGGCCGGCGAACTGGCGCGGCTGCACCGAAAATGGTTCGACGAACAGCCAAACTAGGGGCGGGACCGGTTCCCCCTGCGTCCTGCGGAAATGACGGATTTTTCCGCTGACCGCGTTGCAGGGCATGGAAAACCAACAGGATCTGCCTGCGCGCCCCGCGCCTGGTCAATGACAACATCTGTCAAACCGGTGGCGCAGGATCAATCGGGCCGGACCCCGGAGCCTGTCGCGTTCATGGGTATTCAGGCGAAACGCTCCAACGCCTTGTTTTCGCATGTCCCGAAAGCTCAAGACCGGTGCCCTCTCTTGAGCGGCAGGCTTCAGGGTCGCGCGCCTTGTGCCATCATCGGCCCTGCAAGATCGGCACAGCAACCGGCCCGCACCGTCGGCGCGGGCCGGTTGGCGTTTTTTGCAAGGCCGAAATCAGGTCTGGCCGTGGACCCTGTCGACCACCTGGGCCAGTTCTTCCTCGATCTTCGGGTCGATGTGAATGGCGTCATCGACACTGAGCGCGCCGGCAGTCGGGTCGTTGTAGACCTCGGTGTCCAGCTTTTTCTCGGACTTGGCGACGATACAGCTGACCGCCGCGTCGCCCGAGACATTGACCGCCGTGCGGATCATGTCCATCAGCCGGTCGACCCCGAGGATCAGACCAATGCCTTCGACCGGCAGGCCGACCTGGGTGAAGACCATCGACAGCATGATCAGCCCGACACCAGGCACGCCGGCGGTGCCGATCGAGGCCAGCACCGACATCAGGATCACGGTCAGATAGCCGGCCATGCCCAGTTCGACGCCATAGACATTGGCGATGAACACGGTTGCCACACCCTGCATGATCGCGGTGCCGTCCATGTTGATGGTGGCGCCGAACGGCACGGTGAACGAGGCCACCGAATTGTCCACGCCATAGCGTTCGGTCACCGTGCGCATGGTGACCGGGATGGTCGCGTTCGAGCTGGCCGTCGAAAAGGCAAAGACCTGCGCATTGCGGATCTTTTTCATGAACGTGACCGGGTTGAGGCCGGAAAACACCTTGAGCACGATCATCAGCGTGACGAACAGGTGGAACATCAGCGCACCGACCAGCACCAGAACGTAGCCGGCAAGCGAAGCCAGAAGCTCCAGCCCGAGGTTGGCCACGGCCTTGCAGATCAGGGCGAACACCGCATAGGGCGCAACCGCCATGATGATGTTAACCATCTTCATCATGATCTCATTGGCGATTTCGGCCCCTTCGACCACGCTTTTGGCCTTGGTGCCGACCATGAGGATCGAGATGCCGACCATGATCGAGAAGAAGATGATGGGCAGCATGTCCCCCTCGGCCATCGCCGCAAGCGGGTTGGTCGGGATGATGTCGATCAGCACCTGCGTCAGCGGGGGCGCCTCGCGGCCGGAAAAGTCGGAGGTGGTGGCCAGGTCAAGGCCGCCACCGATGCCCAGCCCGGCGGCAATGATGATCGCCGTGGCAATGGCAATTGCGGTGGTCAGCATATAGAGCGCAAAGGACTTGGTGCCGACCCGGCCCAGCATCCGGATGTCGCCGATGCCGCAGACACCGCAGATCAGCGAGAAGAACACCAGCGGAACGACCAGCATTTTCAACGCGTTGACAAACATCTTGCCGACCACATGGAACAGGCCGTTGACGATGTAGTCTCCGGTGAACGTGCCCCCTGCGTTCAGCCCTGTCAGGTTGAATGCCAGTCCGAGCACAATGCCAAGAAACATGCCCAGGAGCACCTGGGTGGTGAGTGTCATTTTCCTTTTTTCCGACATTTCTTGTCCCCTGTTGGTTGTGTTTTTCCTTTCAGTTTAACCTGAAGATGTGAAATCGGTGGAAAATCGCCCATGGGCGGGAGCGTGGGCGAAAATGTGCTCACACCCGGGGGGCAAGTTCTGCGATGGTGCATGAAGGGGTCGGCCTGAAGGCGGATCGGTCGGAAAGAAGGAAAAGAGTGAGCTGGATCAAGACAATTCCCCATGCCGAGGCAACCGGCAAGCTGAAGCGGCTGTATGACCGGATCAAGGGGCCGGGCGACAATGTCGACAACATCATGATGTCCCACAGCCTGCGTCCGCACACGATGGAAGGCCACATGGCGCTTTACAAGAACACGCTGCACCACAGCGCCAATTCGCTGCCAAAGTGGTTTCTCGAAACGCTGGGCGTCTGGGTCAGTTCTCTGAACGGTTGCGACTATTGCGTCGAGCATCATTTCGCGGGCCTGGCCCGCCTGCTGCAGGACGATGAGCGCGCCGCGGCGCTGCGGGTGGCCATCGAAGAGCGCGACATCGGGGCCCTGCCGCTCGAGCCGGCGCAGAAAATGGCGATGCTTTATGCGCAGGAGCTGACGCTGAACCCGGCGGATGTGAGCGAGCCGATGGTCGCCGGGCTGCGCGCCGGCGGGCTGGAGGACGGCGAGATCCTCGAAATCAACCAGGTGGTGGCCTATTTCAACTATGCCAACCGCACGGTGCTGGGGCTGGGCTGCGCGACCGAAGGCGATGTGCTGGGGCTGTCGCCGGGCAATTCCGACGACCCCGAGGACTGGGCGCATGGCTGAACGCGGCTCATCGCGTCCTTGCGGACGCTCTTCGCCCGGCAGCGATGAGGGCCGCAAGGCCCCGAAGAGCGGTCGGTTGGCCGGACCGGGCGCGTAGCGATGTCGGGTTTCCCGATCATTGATCTTGCGCAGTTCGCCGCCGCAGACCCGGCCGGCCGGGCCCGCATCGGAACGCAGGTCGACCGGATATGCCGTGAAACCGGGTTTCTGGCAATCGCCGGTCACGGCGTGCCGGCGGCCTCGATCAACGCGATCTGGGCTGCGGCGCGTGGCTTTTTCGACCAGCCGGCGTCGGCAAAACAGCGCGTCGCCCCGCCGCCGGGCGCCCCCTACGGCTATCTCGGACCGGGGGCCGAGGCGCTGGCGAAAAGCCGTGGCGAAGACACGCCGCCCGACCTGAAGGAAAGCTTCAACGGCGGCCCGCTGGCCGTGCCGCCGGGTGAAACGGATGCCGATGCGCTGGCGTTTTGCTACGCGCCGACGCCCTGGCCCGACCTGGCCGGTTTCCGCGCGGCATGGCAGGGGTATTACCGCGAGATGGAGGCGCTGGCCGCGCGCATCATGCAGCTTTTCGCGGTGGCGCTGGGGCTGGAGCCGGACCATTTCGCACCGCTCATCGACGCGCCGGTTTCGGCGCTGCGCGCGCTCAACTACCCGGCAACCGACAGGCCGCCGGCGCCGGGCCAGCAACGGGCCGGGGCGCATACCGACTATGGCAGTCTGACGATCCTGTTGCCCGAACCGGGCAGCCGCGGGCTTGAGGTTCAGATGGCCGACGGGCACTGGCAGGCCGTGCCGCCCATGCCCGGTGCCTTCGTGATCAACATCGGCGACCTCATGCAGCGCTGGACCAACGACCGCTGGCAGTCGACGCTGCATCGGGTGGTGGTGCCGCCCGAAGCCGCCGGCCGGCGCCGCATGTCGCTCGCGTTCTTCCACCAGCCGAACTGGCACGCCGAAATCGCCTGCCTCGACCCCTGTCGTGGCGACGGCGCGCGCCATGGGCCGGTTCTGTCCGGGCCCTACCTGCAAGACAAGTTCACCGCCGCCACCGCCGGCCAGGCCGTCGCACGCATGCCCTGACCGCTTGCCATGGCGCGGCCCGTCGCGGCGGCGCCCGACGCGGCGAACAGGCGGCTGATCCTTGACAGGGATCAAAGCGCCGCCGCCGCGCGTCACATACAATATGCCGCGAACAGGAAAGGATCATTCAATGACAGAAAAGACGGCAAAGCAGAACACCGAAGAGACGCAGGAGACCGGAGACGACAGCTTTCCCACGGTGACGCCCGATGCCATTCGCGCGGCCTTCGAAAACGGGGTCTTTCCCTACAAGACGAAAATGTCGCGCAAGGAATACGAGGTTCAGAAGGCGCTCTTGCAGGCCGAGCTGCTCAAGGTGCAGCACTGGGCGCAGGAGACCGGGCAGAAATTCGTGATGCTGTTCGAAGGCCGCGACGCCGCCGGCAAGGGCGGCACGATCAAGCGCTTCACCGAACACCTGAACCCGCGCACCGCGCGTGTGGTCGCGCTCAACAAGCCCACCGACCGCGAGCGCGGGCAGTGGTTCTTTCAGCGCTATATCGAACATCTGCCGACCGCCGGTGAAATGGTGTTCTACGACCGCTCCTGGTATAACCGCGCGGGTGTCGAGCGTGTCATGGGCTTTTGCACGCCGAACGAATACCTGGAATTCATGCGCCAGACCCCCGACTTCGAGCGCATGCTGGTGCGCTCGGGCATCCGGCTTTACAAATACTGGTTTTCAGTGACACGCGAAGAGCAGAAACGCCGGTTCCTGTCGCGCGAAACCGACCCGCTCAAGCGTTGGAAACTGTCGCCCATCGACCGTGCGTCGCTCAGCAAATGGGACGACTATACCGAAGCCAAGGAGGCGATGTTCTTTTACACCGACACCGCCGATGCGCCCTGGACGATCATCAAGTCGAATGACAAGAAACGCGCCCGCATCAACACGATGCTGCATTTCCTGAACAGCCTGGATTATCCGGGCAAGGATTCCGAAATCGTCACGCCGCCCGATCCGCTGATCGTGGGCCGGGCCGAGCAGGTGGTGCACCGCGCCGACCATATCCTGGGCGCCTCGCTGCATCCCGGCGGCAACTGAACGCCGGGTGATGACCCCCGGCAGAGCTTGCTCTGACCGGGGGTCGCGCCAGTGGTGGTGGCATTCTCAACTGTAAAGCTTCGGCTCTCCCAGCTTTTCATGGATCGCGTTGGCGTCGGCGTGGTCTATGCCCAACTCGCCGGCCAGGGCGTTCAGAAATTCGGCCTCGTTGCGGTTGTCGAGGTCGATGGCCAGCACGGCCATGGTGTAGACCTGCTCGGCCATTCCGAACGGCACATCGCGGGCCAGTGCCTTCACATCGACCGGTCTGGCCAGCTCCTCGTTGATGAAGGCCATGTCCTCGGCCGACACCTCGCCCAGCTGGCCCAGCAGCTTTTCCTTTTCCTTCGCATCGATGCGCCCGTCGCTCTTGGCCGCCTGAAGCATCGCCCGCAGCATGATCCTTGCGGCGTCTTCCTGTTCGGGGGCCGGTGCGACCACCGGCTCGCCAAACCCGTCGAGCGACTGGTTCAGCAGATCGCCCAGGCTGCCGGTTTTCGGGGCCGCGACCTCGATGTTGCCCCTGGGCCGAGACGCTTGCGACAGGCCTTCCAGCAGGCCGCCAAGCCCGCCGCTGCTGCCCGCCGCCGCGCCACCGCGGCCGGCCAGGATGCGGCCAAGCTCGCCCAGGTCGGGCATGGAGCCGCCGCTTCCGCCGGCCGCGCCGGGCGAAAACCTGTCGCCGAAAATGCCGCCCAAGCCGCCGCCGGCCTCGGGGGCCGCGCCCCCGGTCGGGCGCGCGGTGCGCTGGCCCGAGGCCAGACCGCTGACCCCCTTTGCGACCGCCACCCCGATTG
>Ga0256839_1004856_pt1 | contig 12830 bp, 11 predicted proteins | sample 354166metaG_FD_185968 | JGI IMG/M metagenome (GOLD analysis project Ga0256839, IMG submission 185968) | Hydrothermal vent microbial communities from Mid Atlantic Ridge, Atlantic Ocean - 354-166 | ecosystem: Environmental > Aquatic > Marine > Hydrothermal vents | place: Atlantic Ocean: Mid...
GTCAATGACCCGACCCTGTTGTTTGCCTGTCCGATCGGCATCCTGACCCAGGTTCCGGTGCCGCCCATGACAGCCTTCCCAATCTGGCCCCCGCTGGCAATTCAGCGCGAAATCTGGGCCGCCGGTGGTGTTGGCCCGACGCGTATCGAGGTGATGGAGCGCGTAAAAGGCCCGAAAACCGCCTTGCTGGCGCGCGCATCCGAACGCGCCGCCGGGGCTGCTTTTGTCGCAGTTGCGCGGAAAACCGCCATGATACATGCCCTTGAGGTCATCCCGACGCTACGTCGCCAAGGCGTTGCCAACAACATGCTGCGTGCAGCCGCACATTGGGCACAAGATCAGGGCGCACACGAATTTTCTTTGGCGGTTACGGCTGCAAATACCGGTGCGAATGCGCTATACTTGCGAGCAGGGTTACAGGTGGTGGGCAATTACCACTATCGCATCAAGAACAAGAAGTGACCGGAAGAGGCAGTTGATGACAAGCAAGACGGACAGGATCACAGCCCTGGATCTGCCGATGGCAGAGCCCTTGCCCAAGGCCACGCAAGACTATTTCGACCTGTGTCAGGACAAGTTGGGGCTCATCCCGAACGTGTTGCAGGCCTACGCCTTCGACATCGACAAGCTCAATGCTTTCACCGCGATGTATAACGACGTCATGCTGGCTGATAGCGGGCTTTCGAAACTGGAGCGCGAGATGATTGCGGTTGTCGTTTCGTCGATAAATCGCTGCTGGTATTGTCAGGTGGCCCACGGTGCCGCGGTTCGCGCGCTTTCGGGCGACCCCGCCCTGGGTGAGGCGATGGTGATGAATTACCGGGTGGCAAATCTGGAGCCGCGCCAGCGTGCCATGCTTGATTTCGCCGCCAAGCTCACCACATCAAGCGCAGAGATCGAAGAAGCCGACCGGCAGGCCCTGCGCGACGCCGGATTCAGCGACCGCGACATCTTTGACATCGCCAGCGTCGCGGGCTTTTTCAATATGACCAACCGCGTCGCCTCGGCGATCGACATGCAACCCAACCCGGAATACCACGCCCAGGCAAGATGAAGTTCGGACCCACCATAACCCTTGCCCTGCTTGTGCTGGCCCCTTCAGTCTCGGAAGCGCTGGGGGTAGAGCTCCCGACCGGCGCTGCACAGACTGCGATCAGCGTGCGGGATGTGGACACCTACGAAGTGCCGGTCGGCGTTTTCAGCGCGGGAAATCTCCCGACCGTCACGGCCAGGGGCAAGGTCGTTTCACAGGCCTGGCGCATTCCAAACGGCGCATTCTCGACACTGCAGATCACTGATCTGCTGCGGGAACAGTTGCAGGAAGATGGCTATGATGTCGTGCTGGAATGTGAAACAGACGCCTGTGGCGGCTTCGACTTTCGCTATCGGATGGCGCTTTTCCCCGAACCGGAAATGCATGTGGACCTTGGCGATTTCCGTTATCTGACAGCACGCCGGGATGGTGACGGCGAAGACGATGAGTATATCTCGCTTGTCGTCAGCCGCGGCGGGCAGTCGGCGTTCGTGCAACTGACCCAGATTGACCCGACGGCCACAGCCGGCAACGCCGTTGTGACGTCAACAATGTCGCCCGAACCGGATGCGTCGGTTGCGCAGGGGCTGTCACGCCCTATCGGCACCATGCTCAGCACGGTCGGGCGGGCAACGCTTGCGGGGCTTGAGTTTCCGGTCGGCTCCTCGGCGCTGGCCGGTGCAAAGCACCCTTCACTCGAAGAACTTGCGAACTGGCTGCGGGCCAACCCCGAAATGACAATTGCCCTGGTTGGTCATACAGATGCGCAAGGCTCGCTTGCTGCCAATATGGCGCTGTCGAAAAAGCGTGCTGCGTCTGTGCGCAAAGCCCTTGTCGACGAATTTGGCATTCCCGCCGCCAGAATTGAGGCGCAGGGTGTCGGCTATCTTGTTCCTCTGGCGTCGAACCTGACGCCGGACGGCCGCGAAAAAAACAGGCGGGTCGAGGTGGTTCTCACCTCGACCCGCTAAAAAGTCTCACTCGTTAAAAAAACGAGAGACGCTACCACTTGTCAGGGCCCTTTTCAGCGAAAGCGTGCACCAGGAAATCGATGAAGGCACGCACTTTCGGCTGCGTGAACCGGCCCGGAGGATAAACCGCATAGATACCTTGCGTCTCGACAGGCAGATCGGGAATGGCTTCTTCAACCAATCCGTCTTTCATTGCGTCAGCATACAGAAACGAGGGCAGGTAGGCTATTCCAAGGCCGGAAATGGCAGCATTCAGCAGCGATTGTCCGTCATTGACCGTCAGCCAGCCGGCAGTGCGTACCTGACGTTTTTCACCCGAGGGGGCAGTCAATTTCCAGACGGCGCTGTTGGCCTGGTTGGAATAGTGCAGCAGCTTGTGCTCATTGAGGTCGTCGATCTTGCTCGGACGGCCATATTTTTCAAAATAGGCCGGCGAGGCGATCATCCTCTTGGTGGTCTCGGTCAGCTTGCGGGCACGCAGCGTGCTGTCCTCAAGCTCTCCGATCCTGATGGCCATGTCGAACCCTTCCGAGATCAGTTCGACATAGCGGTTGTTGAGGACCATGTTGACCGTGATATCGGAAAATTCCCGCAGGAAATCCCCGATCACCGGCGACAGATGGTTCACACCAAAGTCCGTCGCAACCGAAATCCGCAGCAGACCCGATGGAGCAGATTGCATCGAAGTCACAAGCGCATCGGCTTCGCCTGCGTCATTCAAGACGCGGCGGGCACGATCATAGTATGCCAGTCCTATTTCCGTGGGCGACACCCTCCGTGTCGTCCTGTTCAGCAGCCTTGCACCTAACCTCGCCTCCAACGAGGATACATGCTTGGAGACAGCAGACTTTGAAATCCCCATCTTCTTGGCCGCATCCGTGAAACCGCCTTGATCCACGACTGTGGCAAAGGCTTCCATTTCAGTCAGTCGGTCCATTATGCGTTACCTTAAGTCCTTGGGCCCCTCACGACGAAGGTATCATGTGCAATTCAGGCGAATTTGCGTTCTGCGCCGGACAATACTTTGGATTTATTCTGCAATAGGCCGCAATCAAGAACAATCCACCAGCAATTTCGCCGCATTCTTCAACAAATCATTGATATTACACAGATTAAATATCTGCCGCAAGTCTGACTGCCTGATCGATGGCGCGCTTTGCATCAAGCTCGTCCGCCCGGTCGGCACCACCAACCACGTGGACAATTGCCTTTCTGGCCAAGAGTTCGTCCGCAAGACTCTTTTCGCTTACCTGGCCTGCACACAACACAACATTCTCAGCCACAATTTTGTCCAGTTTTGGCTCGGGGGCACCATGGGACACGACCAAGCCATCGGGATAGATACGCTCATAGTTCACGCCGCTGAGCATCTTGACGCCCTTCATTGCCAGAATGGCACGGTGTATCCATCCGGTAGTCTTGCCCAGTCGCTTGCCGGGCTTTTCGGCCTTGCGCTGCAGCATCGTGATTTTCCGCGGAGCCGGCGCGGGGTGCGGGCCCTGCGGGTCAAGACCACCCCGATATTCTTGCGGATCGGCAACCCCCCATTCTTCCAGCCATGCCTGCAGGTCCAGGGTCGGGCTGTCTTCTTCGGCAAGAAACTCGGCGACATCAAAGCCGATCCCGCCGGCGCCGACAATGGCAACCGACGCCCCTACCGGCGCGCCATTGCTCAGCACGTCGATATACGAAAGCACATTCGGCTGGTCCTGCCCCGGGATTTCCGGATCACGCGGGCGCACGCCCGTAGCGATGACAACCTCATCGAACCGGGCAAGTTCATCGGCTGTCGCCGCATGACCCAGCCGCACGTCAACACCCGATTTTTCCAACATGTGATCGAACCAGGTGACCAGACCGCGAAACTCTTCCTTGCCCGGAATGACCTTCGCCATGTTCAGCTGACCGCCGATTTCATCGGCTTTTTCGAACAAGGTGACCCGGTGACCGCGCTGATCCGCCGTCAGCGCCGCCGAAAGCCCGGCAGGGCCGGCGCCCACGACTGCTATGCTTTTGGGCTGTTCGGCGGGGCTGATCGCCAATTCGGTCTCGTGACATGCGCGCGGGTTCACAAGGCAGGTTGAAATCTTGCCGCTGAACGTATGATCCAGACAGGCCTGGTTGCAGGCAATGCAGGGCGTGATCTCGGCCGAACGGCCTTGCTGCGCCTTGAGCACGAAATCGGGGTCCGCAAGAAACGGCCGCGCCATCGACACCATGTTCGCGCATCCATCCGCCAGCAATTTTTCTGCAACATCCGGCGTATTGATCCGGTTTGAGGTCACGATCGGCACGGCGACCTCCCCCATCAACTTGCGTGTGACCCAGGCAAAAGCCGCCCGCGGCACAGAGGTTGCGATGGTCGGAATACGGGCCTCATGCCAGCCGATCCCGGTGTTGATGATCGTGGCCCCCGCCTTTTCAACCTCTTTGGCCAGCAAGACGACTTCGTCCCAGGTCGAGCCCTCGGGAACAAGATCAATCATGCTGAGCCGGTAGATGACGATGAAATCCTTGCCCACAGCCTTGCGAACCCGCCGCATGACCTCAAGCGGCAGCCGCATGCGGTTTTCATACGGCCCGCCCCAGCGGTCGGTGCGCTTGTTGGTCCGGGTGACGAGAAACTGATTGAGGAAATAGCCCTCGGATCCCATCACCTCGACCCCGTCGTAACCCGCCTCACGCGCGCGTTGGGCCGCAGTGGCCATGTCCGATATCTGCTTTTCAATGCCTTCATCGTCCAGTTCCCTGGGCACAAAGGGCGAGATTGGCGACTTGATCGCAGACGGGGCGACGCATTCGGGGCTGTAGGCATAGCGTCCCGCGTGCAATATCTGCATGGCGATCTTGCCGCCGGCATCGTGCACCCGGTCGGTGACGATACGGTGGTTCGCAATATCTTCAGCGCTGAAAAGGCCGGCAGCCCCCGGAAAAACGCCGCCCTCCCGGTTTGGAGCCATGCCGCCCGTCACCATCAGCCCGACGCCGCCGCGCGCACGCTCGGCATAAAACTCGGCGACCCGGTTCCAGTCCCTGGTTTCTTCCAGGCCGGTATGCATGGACCCCATCAGCACCCGGTTTTTCAGCGTGGTGAAACCCAGGTCCAGCGGGGCGAAAAGATGTGGGTAGTCGCTCATGGGTCTCTCCTGTTTCCGCAGATCATGGCAAGGCGGGTTCGCCCTGTCACGCCCGACGCCACGTCACAACCCGAAGCGGCCGCAACCCACCGGTTCACCACACCCATGGCTGGCCTTGCCGCGCAGGCCTGCCGCCTACTGGCTCACTTCCAGGCAATGCCGCCGGAACGCCCGTTTCAACATGTCCAGCTCGGCGCGCAGCAATTCGACTTCAACCCTGATATCGTCTTCAAGCGGTTCGCCGGTTATCAGCGTAAAAGACGCCAGAACAGACCCGCCGGCCCGATCCTGTATCAGGAACACCTGGACGCCATCGTTGAGATGCTCCGCCTTGACCGGCACACGCAACACCCATTGGCCGGGCGTGTCCGGATCGGCCGTGAGGCTGTGCTCAATCGCCTCGCCAAGCAGGGTAACGTGGATGTCGGGCGCATCTTCACCTTGCAGCGCGCCCCTCACGACCCCTTCCCAGGTGCCCGCAACAAACCGGGTTTTTTCGACCTGGATGTCTGACATCCTGCTCTCCTCAGACCTCTGCACGCGGTCGGCGTGACAGTGTTATGTCGCGCAACACGATCTGGTTCAACTGCGGCCCCTCCAGGATCAGGTCCATCCAGGCGCGCTCCAGCCGTTTTTCATTCAGGTTTGTATAGGCAAGATCAAAATCCGCGCTGGCCTTGCCATCGACGATTTGCAGCTCGCGCACCAGTTGCTCACAGTTTGGCCCATGCTGGATGTTCAGGCGCGCAAAAATTTCCAGCGGCTGCTCAAGTTCGATACTTGCCTCCAATCGCACAAGGTGGCGCCGTTTCAGCCCGTCAATGGCGGCCCGCGGAAGGTCAAGAACAAGCGAAAGAAAACTGCCGTCAAACCTGAAGACATCCAGTTGCAATCCAAACGGCGCCAGATCGTTGTCGCGGTGGTTGCGCACCTGGCGCAGGGTCAACTCGGATATCTCACAGTCGTGAAATACACGCAGTTCCTGGCCGACCATGTCCCTGGTCTGGACCGCAGCTATTCCGGGGGGGCTGATCGGCCCGCGCCAGATCTCTGGCCGCCACGCCCAATCCGAATGCAACGGCGCTTCGATGGCGTTTGATCCGATCAGCGGCAATGCAAGCCGCCCGTCGGCAATATGGATGACCCGATCCAACCGGCGCCGAAGCTGACGTGCACGGCTGCGAAGCTGGCGCAGTTCCGATATGGGGGTCTCGTTTGCCTTGTCTGCAATCTGGCTCCAGCGCCGCACGGCGCGGCGGTGCATCAAGAGATCCGTCAGTTTCTGCCTGCGCCTGGCCATATCAACCCAAACCTTCGCCATGGGGCTTTGCAGGACACTTGCACACCATTCGTTTCGAGAAAGCAAATTTCATGACTCAACCGGGCCGGCGGCCGTCGGGTTTGCCCGATGAACCCGATCCATGAAATTCATGATCGTCTGCATCGCCTCGTCATCGCTCATGGGCTTGTCACTGAAGGTGATGACGCTCAAGGTAACGATCCGGCCCTCCAGGTCGAACAATGCACGCCAGTATTCCGGCTCCAGCCCGACAACCTTGTCAAATCCCGTGTCGCGGACCTTCATGACAAGTGCGCCCCCTTCGACGCGGGTGCTCAACACCTCCACCGAAGACGCGCGCCCGTCGCGGGCCAGCGCCGCGCGCCCCTTGTCAGACTTGAAAAACGCGGTCAGCCTGTCAAGAGAGCGGTCGATATTTGCGACCGGCTGCGTCGCAACCGATGCCGTCAGGATAGCAGGGATGCCCGGAGCCGGCGCTGCCGGATTACCCGAGATCGACGCGCAGCTGGCCAACAAGACGAAATCGCCTTTTGGCGTCGTGCTCAGCGCAGACCGGTCGACACAGTAGCCCGGCGGCCCCGCGATCACGACATTTCCGCCGGCCACAGACGCCCTGTTGACCGGCGCACCGAAAAAGGGCAATCCAGCCCCCAGTTCGGCGCAGGCGGACAGCAAGAACAGTATTGGAAAGACCTGCCAGAAACGGAAGGATTTACAGGTCCATGTAAACATGGCGCTCACGTTTGGCGCCGGGATGTGTGACCGCCCCTTTCCTGGTCGGCCCGACAAGTTGCGCATATTTCCAGAGCGCGCCACTGGAATAGATGGTTTCACGCGGTCCTGCCCATTCTTTCTTGCGGGCTTCCAGTTCCGCATCGCTGAGCGCGACCGAGATTTCGCCCTTGATTGCGTCAATGGTAATCACATCGCCATCGCGGAGCAATGCAATTGGCCCGCCGTGGGCGGCTTCCGGCCCGACGTGGCCGACGCAAAACCCGCGCGTGGCACCGGAAAACCGGCCATCGGTGATCAGCGCCACCTTCTTGCCCATTCCCTGGCCGGACAGCGCAGCCGTGGTGGCCAGCATCTCGCGCATACCGGGCCCACCGGCCGGCCCTTCATTGCGGATCACGATGACATCGCCTTCCTTGTAACTGCGCGCCCTCACCGCTTCGAAGGCATCTTCTTCGCATTCGAACACGCGCGCGGGGCCGGTGAACACGATGTCTTCGTCGGCCATGCCTGCAATCTTGACGATCGCACCGTCGGGCGCGATGTTGCCTTTCAATCCAACCACGCCGCCCGTTGCCGAAATCGGCGTACTCACAGGGTGGATCACCTTGCCGTCGGCTTCTTTTTCGACCATGTCGATCTCTTCGCCGATGCTGCGACCCGTCACCGTCAGGCAGTCTTCGTGGATCAGGCCGGCCTTGCGCAGCTCTGCCATCACCACCGGCACGCCGCCGGCTTCATACAGGTCTTTCGCGACATACTCGCCACCCGGCTTCAGATTGACGAAATAGGGCGTGTCGCGGAAAATTTCGCAGACGTCATCAAGGTCGAAATCAATTCCCGCCTCATGCGCAATCGCGGGCAAGTGCAGCCCGGCATTGGTCGACCCGCCGGTGCAGGCAACAACGCGCGCGGCATTGATCAAGGCTTCGCGCGTCACGATATCACGGGCGCGAATGTTGCGTTCCAGCAGGCGCATCACGGCTTCGCCGCTGGCTTCGGCATACTGGTCGCGGCTTTCATAGGGTGCCGGCGCGCCAGAGGAATTCGGCAGCGCCAAGCCTATCGCTTCGGACACGCAGGCCATGGTGTTTGCAGTATACTGCCCGCCACAGGCCCCTGCAGAGGGGCAGGCGATGCGCTCCAGAATTTCCAGTTCGGCCGCGGTCATGTTGCCGGCCTGATGCTGGCCAACGCCTTCGAACACGTCTTGAACGGTCACATCCTTGCCGTTCAGCCGCCCTGGCAGGATCGACCCGCCATAGATGAAAACCGAAGGAACATTCAGCCGCACCATCGCCATCATCATTCCCGGCAGAGACTTGTCGCACCCGGCAAGGCCGACGATGGCATCATAGCAATGCCCGCGCATTGTCAGCTCCACCGAATCCGCGATCACCTCGCGGCTTGCCAGCGACGAACGCATGCCCTCGTGGCCCATGGCAATGCCGTCTGTAACTGTGATCGTGGTGAATTCGCGTGGAGTCCCCGACGCGGCCTTGACACCCATCTTGACCGATTGCGCCTGTCGGTTCAGCGCGATGTTGCAGGGCGCGGCCTCGTTCCAGCAGGTTGCGACGCCGACCAGAGGCTGGGCGATCTCTTCCTCGCTCAGCCCCATGGCATAGAGATATGAGCGATGGGGCGCGCGTTCCGGCCCTTCGGTCACATGGCGACTGGGAAGATGTGACTTGTCGATCTTGTTCTTCAGCATGGCGGGCCCCTCGGTTATCGGATTTCACGTTTCGGGAATAGAACGGCAAACTCCGATGCACAAGCCCGCACCAGATGGATTGCCCTTGCCCGGGGCAGGTTGTATCCATGCCCGGATGATGACGCCTCATTTCAACCGTTTCGTGGCGCCGGCCCGCGCCAGCGCACAGATCTGGCGCCTTGTGCTGGGGGCCATGCTGATTGTTGTCGTCTACCTGGTATTCATCATGGGCGTGTTTGCTGTGGCCGGCCTTCTGCTTGGACCGCAAAAGGCGCAACAGGTTGCCGGCACCCTGACCTCTCCCGACGATCCTGTCTCGGTGCTCTTGCTTCTTGCAACCTTCCCCGGTGCCGCTATCGGCACGTTTCTGGCAACGCGCTTCATTCACAAACGGCGCATTGGCACCCTGTTTGGCCCCCGCGCGAGCGTGCTGCGCGATTTCACGGCGGCGGCCACGATCACGTTGGGACTGAGCGTGATCTATCTGGCGATCTGGGGGCTGTGGTTTGATCCGGTTCCGAATCTTTCCTTCACGACCTGGATCACGTATCTGCCGCTTCTGCTGGTCGGGCTGCTGGTTCAGACAGGAACCGAAGAAATCCTGTTTCGCGGCTATCTCATGCAGCAACTTGCAGCACGCTTTCGCTCTCCTGTGATATGGTTCGCCCTGCCTGCGCTGGGGTTTGCAGCTCTGCACTTTGATCCGGCCCAACCGCAGTTGACCAACCTGTTTGTCATTCTTGCCGTTGCCGTTTTCGGGTTTGCTGCCGCCGATCTGACCCGTGTCACCGGAAATATCGGCGCGGCCTGGGGGTTTCACTTCGTCAACAACCTGTTTGCCATAGGCATCCTGTCGCTTGACGGAACCATTACCGGGCTTGCCCTCCATGTGACACCATACAACACGGTCCAGATTGCCGAGCGCCCCGGCCTGTTGGCCATTGACGTCGTGGCCACCACGATCGCCTGGCTCATTCTGCGCCGGACGCTCAGGCGCTGATTGCAATTCGCGCGGCGCCCGCTTATTTCAGGATGCGACACCAATCAGGCCAAGGCCCGCGATGAACTGGATTTCCAACTACGTCCGCCCCAAGATCAACTCGCTGTTTTCGCGACGCGAAACGCCGGAAAATCTCTGGACCAAATGCCCCGAATGCGGGACCATGCTGTTTCACCGCGAACTGGCGGAGAACCTGAATGTCTGCACGAACTGCGACCACCACATGCAGTTCAGGCCGCGCGACCGGTTCAACGCGCTGTTCGATGGCGGTGTGTTCACCGAAATCGAAGTGCCCGAACCGATTGCCGACCCGCTGCACTTCCGTGACCAGAAAAAGTATCCCGACCGCCTGAAAGCGGCGCAGAAAGCCACCGGCGAAAAAGAAGCGATGCTGGTCGCAGAAGGCGAAATGGGCCGCACCCCGATCGTGGCCGCCGCGCAGGACTTTTCTTTCATGGGTGGCTCGATGGGCATGTATGTCGGCAATGCCATCGTCGCGGCCGCCGAACGCGCGGTAAAGCTGAAACGACCGCTGATCCTGTTTTCGGCCGCTGGTGGCGCACGGATGCAGGAAGGCATTCTTTCGCTGATGCAGATGCCGCGCACCACGGTTGCGGTGCAGATGCTGAAGGAAGCCGGCCTGCCCTATATCGTCGTGCTGACCCATCCCACCACCGGCGGCGTTACGGCGTCCTATGCCATGCTGGGCGATGTGCATATTGCAGAGCCTAACGCGCTGATCTGTTTTGCGGGGCCGCGCGTCATTCAGCAAACAATTGGCGAACAATTGCCCGAGGGGTTCCAACGCTCTGAATATCTGCTGGATCATGGCATGCTCGACCGGGTGACTCACCGCAAAAATCTGCGCGATGAGCTGATCACGATCACCCGGATGCTGCTGCGCCTGAGCCCGCCGGTGAAGGGCGACCTGGCAGCGCCCAAGGAAGACGCGGCGCCAGCACCGACGCCGGCGGGCGCAAAAGAGTGAGCAGCGCATCGTCGGACATCATCCTTGAAAGGTTGATGACGCTGCACCCAAAGATCATCGACCTGACACTTGACCGGATGTGGACGCTTCTGGAAAAGCTTGGCCATCCCGAACGCGCCCTTCCGCCGGTGGTCCACGTTGCCGGCACCAACGGCAAGGGCTCGACCCAGGCGATGATCCGCGCCGGACTCGAGGCTGCCGGAAGAACCGTCCATGCCTACACCTCGCCCCATTTGGCGCGGTTTCACGAACGCATCCGGCTGGCGGGCGAGCTGATTTCCGAAAAAGACCTGACGGCCATTCTCGACGAGGTGGCAAGCGCGAACTCAGACGCGCCAATCACCTATTTCGAGGTCACGACCATCGCCGCATTCGTGGCATTCTCGCGAACACCAGCCGACTACCTGCTGCTCGAGGTCGGGCTTGGCGGCCTTTACGACGCCACCAACGTCATCGACAAGCCGGCGCTTGGCGTGATCACCCCGATCTCCATCGACCACCAGCAATTTCTTGGCGACAAGCTTGGCGGGATTGCGGCCGAAAAGGCTGGCATCATCAAGCGCGGTGTGCCCTGCGTGGTCGGCCCGCAAGCCGATGAGGCGATGGACGTGATCGAAGCCACGGCCGCCCGGCTTGACGCACCGCTGATCGCCCACGGCCAGCACTGGCATGTCTGGGAAGAGCGCGGGCGCATGGTCTTTCAAGACGAAACCGGCCTGCTCGACCTGCCGCTACCCAACCTGATCGGGGCGCATCAGGTGCACAACGCCGGCGCCGCGCTGGCGTCGCTACGCCACCTTGGCCTTGACGACGCCGCCTGCGAGGCCGCCGTGACCCATGCCCAATGGCCCGCGCGCCTGCAGCGACTGCGCTCCGGTCCGCTGGTGCAACTGGCCGGCAGGGCTGAGCTTTGGCTCGACGGCGGCCACAATCCGGCCGCGGGCAGTGCGCTGGCCGAGGCGCTCACACGGCTGCCACCGCGGCCCACTCACCTGATTTGCGGCACGCTGAGCACCAAGGACGTCACTGGCTACATGCAGCCATTGCGCACCGTCTCCGATACGCTGCACGCGGTCTCGATCCCAGGTGAAAAGGCCACGTTGCCCGCAGACGAAACCCGCGCCGCCGCCGCCAGTGTCGGCTTTGATGCGCAGGTTGCACCGTCGGTCTCGGATGCGGTCGCGGACATCGTGGCACGCCACCCCGACGCGCGCATCCTGATCTGCGGGTCGCTCTATCTTGCCGGAAACGTGCTGCGCGAAAACGGTTGAACGCGCCGGTCTGCGACATCCGCACCCATTGATACACATTCAAAAAGTTGTATGTGTTGGCAGCGCAACGCCAATTTCAAAGGCCATGACATGCAACAAATTGCTCTTATCCTGACAGCCATCATACTTGGCCTCGTCACCGGTCGTATCACCGGTGGATTCACTTTTTCCTCGGCCGTCTGCCTGATCGCCGGCATTTTTCTGGTCACACCCAGCCTTTTCAAGTTTCGCCTCTCAGACCTGGCCATGATCAAGGGACACCTGCCGGCCCTCGGAAAGAACCTGGTCATCAACTACGTCCTCCTGGTCGCCGCGGCACTTGTGATCGGCTACCTCAGCCAGGATATCGGCATTGCCGCCGCCCTCCTGGTTCTGGCGCTTTTGCCCGGTGGCGGCATGGTGATGATGTGGATCAAGACATCGGGCGCGAATGTGAAACTCGGTTTCATCATCTTCATGATCAATCTTGCGTTGGTCCTGCCAGCCACCCTGGTCTTTCACCAGTTCTACGCCCTTGCGGCCCCATATTTCCCCCCGGTGGACCTGAGCGCGGCAGACCCGGCTACCGCCGCCCGTTCAATCAAGCCGCAGGCGCCGTTCATGATCCTGATCGTGATCCCGTTCCTGCTGTCGCGCCTCGCGCTCAAATTCTTCCCCAGCGTGGTTTCCTTTACCGGCAAACAT
>Ga0256839_1004857_pt1 | contig 12828 bp, 14 predicted proteins | sample 354166metaG_FD_185968 | JGI IMG/M metagenome (GOLD analysis project Ga0256839, IMG submission 185968) | Hydrothermal vent microbial communities from Mid Atlantic Ridge, Atlantic Ocean - 354-166 | ecosystem: Environmental > Aquatic > Marine > Hydrothermal vents | place: Atlantic Ocean: Mid...
ACAATGCGCCTCGGGCCGGACCGCGCGGGGGCGGCCCTGGACCCGGCCAACGCGCCCACGGTGATCCTCGATCCCGCCAACGCGCCCACCGTGCGGCTGGGGCCGGACGGCACGCCGACAATGCGCCTCGGGCCGGACCGCGCGGGGGCGGCCCTGGACCCGGCCAACGCGCCCACGGTGATCCTCGATCCCGCCAACGCGCCCACCGTGCGGCTGGGGCCGGACGGCACGCCGACAATGCGCCAGCCCAGGCCAGGCACCCCCGGTCTCGACGACACGCTGCGCGCTGACACGCCGACCCTGCGCGGCACGCCGGAGGAGCTGGCGGAGATTGTCCGAAAAAATGAGCCCGCGGTGCCTCCTGCAGCGCGCGCCGCCGGAACGCCCGGCCCCCGGCCGGCCGCCGTCGCTCCGGGGAATGCGGAACCTGCCGAGCGCCTGGGCTTTCTGGCCGGCGACGGCAGGCTGGTCGAACTTTCCCTGGGCGAGAAGCTGGGCGAGGGCGGCTACAACGAGGTCTTTGCGCTGGCCGGGCGAGACGACGCGGTGGTGCGGCTGTCTCTGAAGCCTGCCGGCGGGCCCGATCTGGACGGGATCGGGCGGCGCCTGCTGGAGCCGCTGGCCGGCGGCCAGGCCCCGATCGACATCCTGCGCCGCATCGAGGACATCCCCGGGGTGCCCGGCGGCTTCATCGAGAGCCTGCCCAGCCCCGATTCGCAATATGCCGGGCGGACGCTGGAAATTGTCGAGCGCGCACCCGAGGGCGCCGCAAAGGCGCAGATCGCCCGCCAGGGGGGGATGACGGCCGGCCAGGCGGCGGCCTTTGACGAGGCGATGCGCCACCTCAACCGCAACGGGCTGGTGTGGCTGGACAACCACCCGGGGAACTACAGCTTCCGCCCGCTGGGGGGGGATCGCTGGCAGGTAGTGGTGATCGATCCGGGGGGCATCGTGCCCGCCGTGCCCAGCGACATCGGCGATGCCGCCGCCACCGCCGCCTTCGTGCAGCGGGCGCTGGATGCTCCGCCCGACGATCTGAAGGCCGCTTTTGACATCGGCAACATGAAATATCGCTGGAAGGCCAAGCGCGAGGTGCTGCAGGAGGAGATCCTGCCCGGGCGGGTGGACCTGGAGGCGCTCGGCCTTCCCGATGCCTCGCAGATGCCCTTTGTCGCCACCGGCAGCGAACCCTTTGCCGAACTCTCGCGCCTGCGGGCGCTGGACGATGCGGCGGCAGCGCAGGCACGCGCCGAGCTGCGGGCGCGCGGCGGGCTGATCCGCGAGGTCAACCCGAAAACCGGCGCACCGCTGGACGCACCGCCCGAACAGTAGGAGCCTCCGATGCGCAGCCCGCTTGCCCCGTTTCGCCGCCCCTCGCTGCCGATCGTGCTGGCGGGCGGCGTGCTGCTGGCGCTGGCCCTTGTGCTGCTGCTCCCGCTTCTGCCCGCCTCGGGGCCGCCGCACGACGCGCCGCTCAGCCCGCAGGCGGCCAAAGACATGTTCACCGAAGTGGAAAGACGCGATGCCAGCACGCCCGGGCGCCGTCGGCAGGTGGTCGTCGTGGAAATGACGCCGGGCAAGGAAGATATCCTGGCGGGCACGGAAGTGCTCGAACAGGCCGTGGCCCGCGCCGCCGCCCGTTTCATCGCCACACGCGAAGGGCTGGATACGGTGGAGATCCGCCTGCGCAGACGCGACGGAACATGGCTGACCTGGCTGCGCCACAGTCCGGCCGGCGACGGCTGGGACGGAACCGGGGACTGGTCGTGGCAGGCCATTCCCCTGCCGCAAGGAGATTGAAATGACGACACCCAACCCGAACCCCGCCCTGCGCGCCGCGTTTCTGGGATTGGCACTGTTTCTGGCCGCGATCCTGCTCGCCGCCCGGGCCGAGGCCTCGCGCCTGGTGCGTGTGGCACCCGGCGACGACATCGCCGCGCTGATCGCCGAGCTTCCCGACAACATGGTGATCCTGATGGCCCCCGGCACCTATCGCCTGTCGCTGGTGCTTGCCGGACGACGCCTGATCTTCATGGCCCCCGAAGGCGCTGTAGTAGAGGCCGGCGATCAGGGCTTTGCCTTCTGGATGCAGCACGGCGCCGAGATCGCCATGGATGGGCTGGATATCCGCGGCGCGCCGGGCCGCCAGCCGGCGGTGGTGGTCAAGGGTGCGACGCTGCGGCTGAAGGATGTGGTCATCGACAGCCCGGACAAGCGGGCGCTCTACATCGACGGCATGCTTGAGGCCGAGGGCGGGCGGATTGTCTCCGGCGGCGGCGCGGCCCTGTTCGTGGCCGGCGGCGGCGGGGCAACCCTGCGCAGGGTGGAAGTCGCGAGCGAAGCGGGCATTGCGGTGGCCGCGCAGAACGCCCGGCGGCTGGTGATCGAGGGGGCCCGGCTGAGCGGCAGGACCGCCCTGCGGGCCGTGGCGGTTAGCGACGGGGTGACAGTGGCAAACAGTCTTTTGGAGGGCCGGGGAGAGTCCGGTGCGGCGCTGGTGCTCGAAGACGTTACCGGGCTGAGCCTCGCCGACAGCGTGCTGCTGGCCTCCGGCCCGGCCCTGTCGGGCACCATCGGCACCGGACATGCGTGGCAGGTCGGAGGCAGCCTTCTGGCGAGCCGCGGCGGCGGGGCGGTGGACATCACCGGCCTGCGGGAGGCGGACCTGCGCTTCGAGGTCTCGGCGGCGATCGCGCTGTCCGGGGCCGAGGACGGCCATGCCTTCCTGAGCGAGGGCACGGGCTTCATCCCGCTGATCGGCGACAGCCTGCTGCTGGCGCGTTCCGGCAGCGCGCTGAAGGTGCAGAACGGCGCCGGCGCGCTGGTGGCGCGCAGCCTGCTGGCGGGCGGTTCCGGCCCCCTGCGGCTGGCCGATCACGACCCGCAGATCACCTCCATCGGTGACAGCTTGCTGACGCCCGATGCCCGGCAGGACGCGCAGGTTCTTGCCCTGATGGACCGCGCCAGCCGCCGGCTGAGCGGCGCCGACCCGGCGCTGACGCAGCAGGTCGCGCAGAACTTCCTTTCGGAACTCGCCGGTGCGCAGGCGCAAACGCCGGACGACCCGGCGGCAATGCTCGCAGCCCTGGAAGCCACATTCATCGACATGGGCGAACTGCGCGCGGAGCTTGCACAGCCGGGCGATGGCCTGGCCCATGGCGCAACCGGGCGTGCCACGCGGTGATGCGGCGTCAGGTCCGCATGGAACGCTTGCCCGACTTCACTTCAGTGCGTGTCAACCGGTCTGTGCCCGCCCCCAACCGCCCCTGATCGATCTCCGGGTCATCCCAGGCACCCGAGGCCGCAGCCCACCTGTCGATCGTCTCTCGCAGCCCCGGATCATCGGCCTTCGGGTGGAAGGTATAGAACCGATCGACGATCTGGCGCATCAGCGCGCGCAGGGTCTCGTCATCAAGATGCGAGACCTCTGTCCACGGGATTTTCCGGCCTTCGGCATCGATCACCACGACGTCCGAATGGTCCCCGGTCCTGGTGGCCGGCGAGACGCCCGCATGCAGGTCTTCGAGTTTCGTATTGCGCACGCACAACATGGCCAGGGTTTTGGCCAGATTGGCCGCAATGCGTTTTTCGTTGGCTTCGTTCATTTCGCGATCATAACGCTGGATGGCCGTAAGGGACAGTCAGGCGCGATTCCCGTGTCCAGGATCACCCGAATCCCCTCAACTTCACCGCCACGCCTGCAATCAGCGCCAGCAGCAGGCCGGTGGTGATGAGCCGCACGATGGTCTGCCAGGCCGTGCGCCGCGCCATGCGCAGGGATGCCAGCAGGGTGCGCAGGTCGCGGATGTCGATGGCGGCCTCTGGCCCTTCGAGGCCGACATCGGCCAGCGCCTTGCGCGCACCCTTTTCGGCGGCACGGGCGAGGATCGCCTCGAAATCCTCTTCGGGCATGCGGACGAAGCCCGCATCCTTCGACGGTGGTGTCATTGTGTCGTCTCTCGTTGTTGAAGGTCGTAGGCTCAGGTAGTCGGCGCCGTGGGCAGGAGATACTGGATGGCAATGCGCACATCGCCGCCGGTGAAGCTGCCGCCATTGGCCGTAAGCACGATCGGGGTTGGCGCATAGAAGGCCTGCGGGCCGATGACGCCCACGTTGGTGCTTCCGGCCGCCACCCCCAAGCTACCGCCGAACTTGGCGGGCTCGCCGGAGATGCCGCAGTCCCAGGAGGTGGCGCCCAGCACGGCAGCGACCGTTCGCGTTGAAACCCCCAGCACGATGGCGCGGTCGGGAATGGCGATGGTCGAGGTGACGGAGGCACCGGCAAGCCCTGCCAGCAGCTCTTCCTCCACGTGCAGCCCGATGGCAGCGCCATTCGGCCCCCGGGCCACTTCGACGGCGGGAGCCCGCACCAGCAGGTTCAGGGCGGCATCGAGCGTGAGCCACGCCCCGCCCATGCGCACGACCAGCCCCCCTTCATCCTCGACCCGGACCCGCCATCCAGATTGCGGCGCAAGGCGAACCCAGGCCCCGCCGGAAAACAGCGCCACGTCACCGTCCCAGCCGGCCCATGCGCCGGTGGCACCGGCGGCGACGATGTAGCGGTCGCCCTCGGTTGGGCTGACCGCTGGCGCGGCGAGATTCCGGTCCTTCACGGAAAGCTGCACGAGCCCGTCGAGCAGGTCGAGCGCCGCGTTGTGGGTGACATGCTTCTGCGCCTGCGCGGCGGCGATGTAGGGCAAGGCCAGGTTCGGGGTGGTCATGGGAGCCTCATGTGATGGAGATCGTGGTCTCGACTGCTGTCCCGCGACCGAGCGCGGGCGAGATCTGGGCCACGCGGATGGTCAGTGCGGCACCCGGCAACAGCGCCGCGCCCCAGTCGGTCACCTGGTCGGCGGCGCTGTAGGCGACCATGGCCGTGCCCGCCGCCAGCGTGCGTTTCACCGTCGCGCCGTCGAGGATGTCGATCTCCCAGGCTTCGGGTTGATCGAGGAGCGGCACCTCGGTCGCCTCCCAGCTGTCGGCCGCCGGGTCGCGGGAACGGCGGGTCCAGGCGAGCGTGATATCGCCGGATGGCTCGGCCCTCGCCCCGAGATGCACCGGCGCGAAGGGCCGGAGCGAGGCGCCCGATGGCGTGAGCGACAGCGTCGTGTAACTCGGGTCCGACACGGGCCGCGTTGCCGGCCCCACGGCGAGGTTCCATGGCTGGCCGATCTCGCCCACGGTGAAGGGCAGTTCGGTGACGGCCGCATCGAGCACCACGACCCGCGCCCCGGCCGGGACTGGGTTGCCAATCGCGGCTTCCGTGCCCCGCTGTCCGCGCAGGAGCGTGGTCAGGCGATAGCGACCGGGCGCGACGAGGCTCACGTCGCGGGCCTGCAGGATTTCCCAGCTTCCGGGGGCGCTTTCGACGGCGAAGGCGTTGGCGCCCGCGAAGAGCTGCAGGTCGGTAACGCTCTCGATCTGGCCCCAAGACAAGTCGATCTCGAGCGCCGCGCCCCGGTCCCACCGCCATGTGGGCCCCGACGGAAGATCGGTGATCAGCGTTCCGATCCGCGCACGGCGGGTGATCGTGGCGAAGCTCGCCCAGCCCGAAGTCTCGGGGGAGCGCAGCACCGCGACCGTTCCCGGCCAGGGATCGGCATCGACGGCGATGAGCGGGCGCGGCGGCGTGTGGCTGCTGGTCAGCTGCGGAAGGTCGAGAATGGCAACCTGCGGCGCACCGAGTGGGACAGAACGCGCAACCGCGGCTGCGCGCTGCGCACCCGGCGGCAGGTCATGGACCTCGCGATCCTGCCGCGTGGCCTCGATCTTGCGGCCAAACCCGTCGGCGATGCGGGTGAGGCGGAACTCCGTGGTCGTGCCGTCCTTGAACACGACAACGTCGCCCGGATCGAGCACGAGGCGCGAGGGCGGCAGGGTGAAGCTCGCCCTCTCGCGTCCCGTCCACGCCTCCATCAGGGCCCGGCGGCAACGACGCTCCGCTTCCTCGGGAGCGACGGCCACCGGGAAACTCTCGGCGCTGACGCGCACCGCGCCGGTGGTGATGCGGCGGGTCTCGACGAGGGCGCTGTCATAATCCTCGTCGGCGCGCGCGACGCTCCAGCGCAGCACCTGCGGAAGCTCGGTCTCCTGGCCGCGGCTGCGCTCGATGTCCTCGCCGTGCCCGGCCACGAGATCGTCGGGCGTGATGGTGGCCACCGGCGCGGTCCCCCGCATGCGGAAGCGGATCACGCCCTCGCTTTCGACCGCATCGAAGCCGAAGTGGCGGGCAAGCATGGAGATCGTGGTGCGCGGGCTTTCGATGGCCGGGATCACGAGCCCCTCGACCGCCCCCCAGAGGCCGGAGACGTCGATGTGCGCGGCATCCATGCCGGCAGCGAGGCAGAGGTGACGCACCAGCGCGGCAAGCGACACCGCGCCGAGCCGGCCGGTGAGCCAGTGGCCCAGCTGCCAGTTGGCCCCGTCGAACCAGACGTCGGTGAGCGCCGGGAAGAACGGATGCGGGCGGGCGTCCCAGGACCAGGCGGCGCAGTCTGCCGTGGCGATCATCGGCAGGCCGGTGGCGGTGGACACCGGATTGTTCGACGGGGCGGACCAGTAGAGCGCCGTGGCTTCGAGATACGCCCGCTGGATCGCGTCGTCCCGCCAGCCCCGCGAGAAATGCGGCGCCGCGTTTTCCGAGGACTTCGGGTCGAAGAAGACATTCGGCTGGTTGGTCCCCCGGTCTACGCCTGCGCAGCCGAACTCGGTGAAACGGATGGGCTTGGCCTGGGGTGTCCAGCCGGTGGTGGACTGGCCGACCGGCAGCACTTCGACGCCATGGACCACGATGTCCTCACCCGCGGTGGCCGAGCGCGGCCCGACACGAAACCCCGCCGATCCGGGAATCCCCGCCGTCACCTCCAACGTGATCTTCCACAGCCCCGGCGAAACCTCTTCCTGGCTCGTCGCCTCGATCACGTGCGCACCGCTGCTCGTGCTTTCCCAACCGCCGATCTTGCCGAAGAAGGAGGTGTGATCGGCACCCGTACCCAAGGCGAAATAGAGCGCGAAATCGCCCGAAGTGCCCGGAGCCACGAAGGCGGTGATCCGGACCCGGTCCCCGGCCGCAAGGATCTGATATCCGGGCGTGGCGCCGTGCCATGTGGCGCCGTCGGAAGCGATACGCGCGGGGCTAGCGAACGGGCCGAAGGTGCCGGTTGTGGCGGTGATGACGACAGTGGAAGGGTTGGGATCGTAGCTCACCGGATCGGCGGCATTCTCGAAGAACCCGAACCGCACCCCGCCCAGGCGGTCATGGTGCGTGTTCTGCCACCAGTTCCGCATGTCCTTCGGGCGGAACACCCACGGCTCGCCGTAGAAGCCGTCCGAGATGGCCGTGCGGTTCTGCGCGTCCCGGTCGGCATCGCTCTCATAGAACCAGTCGAAGCCCTCGCCGCCTTCGATGTTCGCCTGAAGGTAGGCGCGGTCGTAAATGGCGGGCCAGCCGGCCTGCGCGTCGGCGTGTTCGAAGCCGTCCCGCCAGTCGGAAAGCGGCATGTAGTTGTCGATCCCGATGAAATCGACATTCCCGTCCGCCCAGAGCGGGTCGAGGTGGAAGAACACATCGCCCGAGCCATCGGCGGGCTGGTGCCCGAAGTATTCCGACCAGTCGGCGGCGTAGCTGATCGCGGCGCCGGCGCCGAGGATCGCGCGCACATCGGCGGCGAGGCTCTGAAGCTGCGCCACTGCCGGATAGCTCGTCGCGCTGTCGCGGATGGTGGTGAGCCCGCGCAGTTCCGAGCCGATCAGGAAGGCGTCGACGCCGCCGGCCGCTACGCAGAGATGCGCATAGTGCAGGATCATCCGCCGCCAGCCCCAGTCGGTGCCGCCGGTCCAGGAGACGGTCTCGCCCGAGACGGCGAAGTCGGAGAGCTGCGCATTGCCGAAGAAAGCCGCGACCTGCGATGCCGCCGTTGCCGTCTTGTCCACCGTGTCTGCGTAACCCGCCGCCGGCGAACAGGTGATCCGCCCGCGCCATGGCAGCGCCGGCTGGCCGATCGTGGCGGCGTTGTCGGAATACGGGTTCGGTAGGCTGTTGCCTTCGGGCACGTCCATCAGCAGGAAGGGATAGAAGGTGACGCGATAGCCCCGCGCCTTCAGCTCCTTTATTGCCTGGACCACGGCCGCATCGCTAGGCGTGCCGCCATAGATGGGTCGGCCCTCGGCATCGGTCGAGACGAGATGCGCCGAGGCCCGATCCAGCCCGTTCACCTGCCAGACCTGCGGCGTGGTGGTCTTGGTGGCGGTCTCGACGCCGGGGCGAACGGTGCAATTGCCCACCCGCAGGTCAGTGCCGAACCAGCTCACCACGAGGCTCACGCTCTCCACCCCCGGCGCCAGCGCTTCCAGCCGGTCGAGGGAAACCAGAAAGCCGGCCCGGTCGGTCTCGGCATGCACGTTCTCCGGCGTCGTCTTAGCGCCTTCGGTCCGCATCACCGGCTCGGTGGCGTAAACGAACTCGCCCGCGCCGGGGATCATGGTGACCGCCCGGATGGCGCCTTCGGCGGTGTCCGCGTCGGCTACGGGTGCGAACACCTCGAAGGAAAGCTGCGGAATGCGGTTGCCGAAGGGCGTGAGATCGAGTTCCTCGAACACCACGTAAGCCGTTCCGCGCCAGGCGGGCGCGCCCTCGGCCCCCATCTTCGCGGCGATGAACGGGTCCGCTGCCTGCGCCTCGTCCCCCGGATACCAGCGCCAGGTGATGGTGGAGGTGTCCAGAAGCTCGCCGTCGGCCCAGATGCGGCCGATCCCGGTGATCGGGCCTTCGCAAAGCGCAACCGCAAAGGAGGCGGAGTAGCTGTATTCCGTGGTGGTGACGCTCGGCCTGCCGCCCTTGCCGCCGCCCTGGGTGGTGGTGTTGACATGCTCGGTGAAGTCGGTGGCCCAGATGATGTTGCCGCCCAGGCGCATGCGGCCGAAGACGCGGGGGATCGTGGTGCCCTCGGTGGCGGAGGTCACCCGCAGGCTGTCGAGCCTTGCGCCTTCATAGCGCTGGTCGGGCTGGAGCGAACCCACGATCCAGCTGTCCACGACGGACCCCGCCATGGTGCCGATCGCCCCGCCGATGGTGGCGGCGGAAATCCCCAGAATGCCGCCGCCGATCGAGGCGCCGATGGCCTGACCGGCCAGACCGAGCACGAGGGTCGCCATCAGCGCCTCCCTGGTTGCGGGTAGAGAAAGGCGAAGGCCAGACGCCGCCGCCAGGACCGGGTGAAGGGTTCCTCGATCACCCCCAGCCGCTCGCGGGCATGGATGAGGGTTCCGGTGTCGGAGAGGATGCCGACATGCTTGGCGATGGCCCGTTCGCGCATGCGAAACATCAGGAGCGCGCCGGGCGGCGGATCATGCCTCCCCACCTCGATCATGCAGCTGCGTGCGCCCTCGGCCAGTACTTCGACCGGCCCGGCCTCGCCCCAGTCGCGGCTATAGGGCGGGATCGGAAAGGGCTCAGGCCCCACGACTTCGCGCCAGACGCCACGGGCGAGCCCGAGGCAGTCGCAGCCAACGGCCCTGACGCTCTGCTGGTCGTGATAGGGCGTGCCGAGCCATGAACGCGCCGCCGCGATCACGAATTGAGGATCGGCCGTGGCTCTCGTGCATCGCGACGCGATGCACTGCCGCCCGTCGTTTCCATTCGAAACGACGTTCACAGCACGCTCCCGTCATTGGCCTTTCCTTGCGAGGCGTAGCGCAGCACGGTGTCGTTGCCGGGGATATGCGGAAAGCCCCGGAAGTTGGCCGTGTTGGCGAAGCGGTCACGGCAGGTCGCGAAGGCCTTGTCGCAACCGGCGCGGATGGTGAAGGCGTCGCTCAAAGCGATGGTGGATGCTGGCGGTTCCAGCAGCGTGATCACCGCCTCGCCGGTGGTTGCGACCTCGTGCCGTTCCACTTCCACGCGCCGGCCAGCATTGGCGCCCGTGTCCCAGGCGAGCGTGCCGAAGCTGAACAGCCCCGCGGCGAAGCCCGAGAGCCCTGAAGCCGAGAAGGCGCGGTCGCGCAAGGGCACGGCCACAGTGCCGGTTGCCTTCCAGGCCGGGTTCTCGAGGTCGATCCCGCAGCGCCCGTCACCCAGCACCGCGTCGCACCCGGCCTGGAAACTCCGCCCCACCGGCTGATCCAGAACATGTGCGAGCGAGCGCATCTCGGCCACGAACTGCACCCGGCCCCGCCGCACCTGGCCGATGGCACCGCGCCGCATCAACACGCGCTGCGGGGTGTCCTGCCAGTTGACCCGCCAGATCTCGACCTCGGCATTGTCCCAGCGGCCATCGAGGATGTCAGTCTCGGTGATGGTGGTGGAAGTCAGCACGCCCTCGGCATCCTGTGCATCGACCGAGAGATCGGAACCGGTCCTGATCTCGGACGCAGTGAAGCCGCTTTCGGGCTCGAATGTCGTGCCGTCGAACGTCAGCGTCCGGTCGTGGTCGGTGAAGCCGAAGACCTGCCCATCCACGCGGGTCAGGCGCCAGCACCAGGCAAGGGTCGTGGTGCCCTCGTCGAGGTGGGATTGCAGGCCGGTTGGCAGCGTCTTCATCGGCAGGTCCCCGTCATGCGGTCATCGAGATCGGCGATCCAGTTCGCCCAGTCCGGCGGCACCTCCGCGACAGTCGCGGCAGGTGGTCGCGCCAGTCGCGCCTCGGCATAGGAGGCGCAGCCCGCATCACCACCGCCCATCGTTGCGGCGCAGCCGCTCAGCAGGATCGCCAGCATTGCGGCCGTCACGAACCGCATCGCGGCCGCGCTCGACCTTCCCGATTGTCTCTTCCATTGCATCGCGTTCGGCCTCCCGTTTGCCTGCGCGTTTGCCTTCCACACGTCCCCAGAGGCGGCCGAGGACGACGCCACCGACCGCGCCCAGAGCGGCAAGCACCCAGATCAGGAACTCAGCCATCGTCCTGCTCCCCGCGCGAGGCGGCGACGCAGAGGGCGACAATGAAGACGCCGAGACAACCGCCCAGGATGAACCCGGCCAGAAAGTCAATCATCGCCCCGGAACCCCCGTTCGATCCGGTCGCGCAGGCCGATCAGGCCGAGGCCGAGGAAGATCAGCCCGGCTGGCGAGGCGTCGCTGGTGCCGGCGAAAAGGGCGACGAGGCGCGAGAACTCGCTGAGCGGGCCGGTGGTGGGCAGCGCGACCGACGCGATGCCGGTGAGCATGGCGAGCAGCCCTGCCCACCATGTCAGGGATTTGGGTCGGATGTAGCGCATGGGGATCAGTTCCTTCTGAACAGGTGCGTGAGGATTGCAACCAGTCGGGCGAGCCAGTTGATTGGCGGTCTGGGTGCAGGTTCGAGGACCGGCGACCGCGGCAGCGGCGGCCACCGAAGCAGGTCCAACGCCTCATTCTCGGTCAGGCGGCGAATGGGCCGGGAGAAGTCTACACGGCCAGCGCGATCCACGGACCAGACCGGGATCGTGCCGCCGGGATAACGTCCGTCGCGGAACAGGTCCCGCTCGGCCTCCCGGCGTGGAATGATGGACGCGGGCTTGCGCCAGTTCAGAAATGCCTCCGCCGCAGCTTCCCGGTCGCCGGCATTGAGGTGCCGGGTCAGCGCAGCTCGGGCGATGCCGCCGGTGTTGAAGTGGAAGCTGACCAGCGCATCGAACTCGTGCGGCGCCAGCAACACGTTCACGGCGCGCAGGACGGCTTCCTCGTAGCGCGCAAGGTCGGCACGGAAGACCCGGAAGGCCTCACGGATCCCGGCGTCGAGATCGGCGGGCATGCCGCGCGGCATGGTGGCCGGATCAGGCGCACCGGCAGCCGCCGTGTGGCCGATGCCGAAGGTCCAGGCGCCGGTGGAATCGCGGTAGGGCCCGGGCACGATCCCCTCGTGCCGGGCAAGGGCCAGCAGGCCCCGATCAGTCATCTGCATGGGGTTACCTCAGAAGCGAGAGGATCAGGATCAGCGCGGCGACCGCGAGGCCAATGCGCAGACGGTGGGCAAAGGCATCGCGCGGGTCGTCGGTCATCCGCCGAAGGCCACGCAGGATACGGACAAGCTCAGTCATCGCCGCCCTCCCGAGCCTTGCGGAGCCGCGCCAGCACCAGTTCGATCACCGCCGGGCCGAAGACCCCGACCAGATAGGCCGCCGAGCCCGCGGCGCCGCCCGCCGGTATCGCCTGCGGCGGCAGGCCGAGCCAGCGGGTAATGACGGCCATGGACAGGCTCCCCATGCCGGCGGCAATGAGCCCCCCGAGCAGGATGTGGCGCAGCGCATCGCGCAGGCGCATTTTCGTGGTCAGCGCATTCGTCGCCCCGCCGAGCGCACCCCAGGCGGCGAGGATCACGGCGGTGGAAGCTGCGAGATCGCGCAGCACCGTCGCGACGAAGCCGGTATCGTCGTTCATCGCCGGATCTCCAGAAGCGGGATGGAAGTGATCGAGCCGAGCCGCTCGATATCCAGCGTCACGTCGAGCGCGTCGGTATCGAAGCGCACCGGCACATCGAACTCGAAGCCTGCGGTGATCGCGGCACCAGCGGCCGGGGCGGAGGTGAAGGTGACGATGCCGGTCGTGGTGTCCACCGACCAACCGGAGGTCTGCTCGGTGCCGTCGATGGCCACTTTCACGGTGCTCGCGACCGGTTTGGTGATGGTGCGGGTCCAGCTTTGCGAGCCGGAACCGTAGACCTTCACCAGCTGGAAGTCGGTCGTTGCGCCGTCCCCGGTGCCGATGCTCTGATTCGTCGCCGCGGGCGTCCCGGACGGTAGGCAGGACTTCCAGTCGGCCCAGTCCTTCCAGCGGAAGCCGTGGAGGCGCCCGTTCCTGGCCTCGAAGAAGGCGACGACGACGGCGAGGTCGTCGGCCCGCCGGATGCCGTAGGC
>Ga0256839_1004858_pt1 | contig 12824 bp, 12 predicted proteins | sample 354166metaG_FD_185968 | JGI IMG/M metagenome (GOLD analysis project Ga0256839, IMG submission 185968) | Hydrothermal vent microbial communities from Mid Atlantic Ridge, Atlantic Ocean - 354-166 | ecosystem: Environmental > Aquatic > Marine > Hydrothermal vents | place: Atlantic Ocean: Mid...
CACTGCACAGATAGGCCGTGACTTCATTCCGGGTTTCCTCATAATCGGCCAGTATCCCCGGCAGACCGGTCGTTGGTGAGGGGATGGCGAACACCAGGCGGCGGGGCGCCCAGGGCAGCAGGCAAGAACGGGCCCATTGGGTGAGCGCCTCACCCTTCCCGCGCAGGATGATCATTTGCGGTGGCTCCAGATATTCCTCCAGCGCCGTGAGCAGGGCGCCGTGTCCGCTGGGCAGTTGCATGATGCTGGGCCAGGCCCCGCGCAGGGTGTTTTCCGCGGCCCTGAGGTAGCGAGGCTCGCCCAACAGGTGGCCGAGGCGGCCCAGCGCCCGGGCGGCGATGCCGTTGCCGGAAGGGGTGGCGTCGTCGCCAAAGGGCTTGGGCCGGTAGAGGAGATGCTCGTGGTCATCGGCGGTGAAAAAGAACCCGCCATTTTCCCTGTCCTGGAAGTGTTCGAGAAGGCAGTCCGCCAGAGAAACAGCCAGAGACAGGTCTTCATTGCGCCACTGTACCTGCAGCATTTCCAGCAAGGCGTCCAGGAGAAAGGCGTAGTCATCGAGACAGGCGGGGTGCCTGGCCGTCCCGTCTTTGTACGTGGCCAGCAGGCGGCCATCGCGCCACAGGCGCTTGCGTATGAAATCCAGGGCGCGGGTGGCAGAGGCCAGATAGCCGCGCTTGTCCAGATGGCGTGCCGCGATGGCCATGCCGCGGATCATGAGGGCATTCCAGGCGGTGAGGATCTTGTCGTCACGCCCCGGCCATACCCGTTGCGCGCGACGGTCGAGGAGTTTCTTGCGGGCCGTCGCCAGAAGGGAGGAAGATTCGGCGGGCGGGCGGCCTGTCCTGCTCGCCAGTTCAGCGCCATCCGAGGCGCGATGCAGGTGCCAGCGGCCTTCGAAATTGGGTTGTTGGTCCAGGCCATAGGCAGGGGCAAACACCTGGTATTCCTCCGGGGTGAGGAGGTCGCGAATTTCCTTGTCGTCCCATACGTAGAACCGGCCTTCTTCCCCTTCACTGTCCGCATCCAGCGCCGCATAGTAGCCCCCTTCGGGGGATTGCATGTCGCGCATGACCCACTGCGCGGTTTCCTCCATGGCCGTCTCCAGCATGCCGCCAGGGGCGGTGTCATCGCTCAGCGCATGCAGCCAGGCATAGAGGGGCAGCAGCAGGGCATTGTCATAGAGCATCTTTTCAAAGTGGGGTATGCGCCACTGCGCATCCACGGCATAGCGGCTGAAACCGCCTCCCAGGTGATCATGGATCCCGCCCGCCGCCATGCATGACAGCGTATGGCGCGCCATGTGCAGGGCCCGTGCGTTGGGACGCCCCCGCAGGGACGAGGCATGCCAGTAGCGCAGCAGGTGTTCCAGCCTGGCGGGCTGGGGAAACTTGGGCGCGGCGCCGAACCCGCCATGGGTTTCATCGAAACTCTGACTCAGTTGCTGGAAGGATATGTCCAGGGGTACGGCGTCCAGGTGGGCGGTGTCATCCCTGGGTGGCGTCAGGTTTTGCAGTGCCTCCTGGACACGGCCATTCTGCCGCCGGATTTCATCCTGATGCCGGCGGTAATATCCGGCCACCTGCGCCAGCAGATCCCGGAAGGCCGGCAGGCCATAACGCGCCTCGCGGGGAAAATAGGTGCCGCTGAAAAAAGGCGTCTGGTCACCGGGCGTCAGAAACAGGGTCAGGGGCCAGCCGCCCCCACGCTGCGTGAGCAGTTGATGGGCCGTCTGGTAGATTCTGTCCAGGTCGGGCCGTTCCTCGCGGTCGACCTTGATATTGATGAAGTGCTCATTCATCACGGCGGCCGTGGCCTCGTCCTCGAAGGATTCATGGGCCATGACATGGCACCAGTGGCAGGCGGAATAGCCTATGGAGAGAAGAATGGGCCTGTCTTGCCGTTCGGCCAGCGCCAGGGCCTCGGGCGACCACGGGCGCCACGCGACCGGGTTGTCTGCATGCTGCAGGAGATAGGGGCTGGTTTCATGGGAGAGCGCGTTCATGGTCAGGTGAATATAGCGCTTCCCATGACGTTTGTCCTGCTGTCACACAATCTTCATGGGATTCTCATCCTGTTGACATAAACCCCCCGTAGGATGCACGGACAAATACACATTCTGAACAACAGGAGGACAGTGATGACTTTCTATATCAAAGCCTGGCCCGACAATACGGCAACCCTGATGACCGGCATGGGACAGGTGTTGTGGACGTTCCCGACAGTGGAAGAAGCGGCCCAGGCCTGCCGCGACTGGTATAGCGTGAACAGTATCAGGACGGAATTTGAGGAGACAAGTTTCGAGGGCCTGGACTGCACAGCCTCGTTTATCGAATAGCGTTACACCACAGGAACGCTGAATTCGTGTTATACCCTTGAAGGAGTACCAGGCCTCAGGGGCCTGCCGGCGCCATTGGCGGAGCGTCCTGTTTCCTGAATATGCCGGGTTTTTTCACCAGGCGCACGACGACCAGGGACTTGTTGAGGTGAGGGTGACCATTTTCCAGATAGGTGTCGAGGGCGAAGTCGCCTGACAACTGGTAGATGGCCCAGCCGTCGATAGCCTTGTTGTTCTCTATCAGATAGCGCTCGGCACCGGCGATGGTGGAGAAGGCGCGCGCCCCCGGATATTGGCCCCAGAAGGCGGGGCCGAATATGATGATCTTGCTGGTTTCCAGGTCAACGGAGGGATCGATGGCCTCTCCTACGGCATAGATGGGATTCTCGACGTGGTCGCGTTCGAGGGGTGTGAGGGTTTCCCTGACGCCCAGCCATGCGATCAGGGCCAGGATGCCGAGAGAAATGGTGACAGCAAGTGTGATTCGCAGCATGCCGGGTTAACTAAGGCGTGTTACGTGCTTGTGGGCTGCGCAGCGCGGTCGTGCGCTTCAATATCCCGTCCAGTATCATGTATGATTGCTCATTCAATATTTGCTGTAGAATGACTACAGCGGCCTTTCGCCGCCTTGCAGCGAACCGGCGCGCAATGGCTGAATACAATATATATTGTTGCCGGGTTAATAACTATATGAATCCCAACAGGCCGATTATGCAGGACAAGGATATCGAACTCGCCGCAGCCGTTCACTACAGTTTTTTACCTGCGCGCTATCACAATGATCAAATTGAGATCGATGTCAAGATCCGCCCCTATGATGTGATAGGCGGCGACTATTGCGGTATCTTCCCTCTCGATGACAACAGGGTTGTCCTGACCATGTGTGATGCCGTAGGACATGGCGTGGCGTCGGCGCTGTTCGCCTCGCGCATCAACACCTTCGTCCTGTCCAATGCGCACAAGGTTATCAATCCCAGTTGCCTCGTTGAGTCACTCAATCAGTTTCTTTACCGCCACTTGTCCGTGACCGGCATGTATGCAACATTCTATACGGTATTTATCGATTTGTCCGGCATGACTTTCAGGTTTGCCGGCGCCGCGCATCCGCCCGCGCTTCACTATGTCGGTGGCCGAAATGAAGTCGATTCACTGGAATCTCAAGCAAGCCTGCTGGGTTTCGATGCCTCCTTGCCCGTCAAGGGCGCTGCCGGAGCCCACAGGCTGCGGAGCGGTGATAAGATGCTGATCTATACTGATGGCCTGATCGAGGCCAGGGACCAACGGGGGCGACAATTTGGCTTGCCTGCATTGCGGGAGTTTGTCCTGCAGCACCATGCCCTGGACAGCGAGGCCTTCAATATCCGCCTCATGGATGAGCTGGAAAGTTTTTCGCAGAACCACTTTCGCGACGACGTGTTGCTCATGACCCTGACGGTGAAATAATGGCTGTCACACGTTGCCGCTGGGCGCCGGCCAATGACGCCCTGTATACTGCCTATCATGACGAAGAATGGGGCGTGCCTCTCTATGACGACGATAAACTTTTCGAGATGCTCATTCTGGAGGGGGCCCAGGCGGGCTTGAGCTGGAGAACCATTCTCGCGAAGCGGGACAACTACCGCGAGGCCTTCGATCATTTCGACGCCGCCAAGATCGCCCGCTACGGCGAAAACAAAATTGCCCGTCTGCTCCAGGATCCCGGTATCGTGCGCAATCGCGTGAAAATAAACGCTGCCGTGGTCAATGCCAGGGTCTTTCTTGACCTGCGCGAGTGCCACGGCAGTTTCAGCGACTATCTGTGGCGCTTCGTCGGTGGAGAGCCGCGCATAAACCGCTGGAAATCACTGAAAGAGGTCCCGGCCAACACCCCCGAATCGGAAGCCATGAGCCGTGAGCTGAAGAAGCAGGGATTCAAGTTCGTCGGTTCCACCACCTGCTACGCTTTCATGCAGGCGGTGGGCATGGTCAATGACCATACTACGGATTGTTTCAGGTACAGGGATCTAAAATGACCGCCCATTGGCGGCGATGCCTCCTCCGAAAGTTCGGAGGGCGCGCAGAGCAATATTTCAAAATAGAGCCGAGGGCATGCCACCAAGATTGCCATCAGATGGTCCCGCCTGTGGTCCAAAATCCGGTGAAGCCGCGACAAGGAAAATAATACCCGCCATGAGCACCCCGCTGGCTTCTATTTTTGGCAGCGGATTCCTCGTGGTTGTTCCTGTTCTGGCAAGCGCGGTTGGGCCTTATGCGCTGCCGGCAATGATTGTCGTTGCATTAGTTGCCTTCCTGATTGGCGGCATTGTCAGGCATAACATTCTCTGTGCCGAGCCAGTTCTGGCCAGAGGCGCAAGGCCCTATACGCTCTTTGCAGAACGGGTCTCCGATCTAGCGCTGGTGGTCGCGTATGTGGTTTCAGTCTGTTTGTACGTACATATTCTTTCAGCTTTTGTACTGGCCGGATTTGAGCTTGATACAGAATTTAACAAGAGTCTCCTGACGACCATTATAATTGGCGTTATCACTTTAATTGGCCTTTTGGGGGGATTAAAGCCACTGGAGCGGCTTGAGCGCGGGGCACTTTATATCACATTGGTGATACTTGCGCTGCTGTTGGTGATGTTTGCGATCTATGATATCAATCAATACGCCGCATCCAAACAATTTACGCTGCCGGAAATGCCTGACCGCAACCTTTGGGAAATAACCACCATTGTAGCCGGTACACTCATTATTGTTCAGGGATTCGAAACGACCCGGTACCTGGGTGCGCATTTTGATGCGCCAACCCGCATTCGAGCCGCACGCTGGGCTCAGTATTTCTCTCTCGCCATTTATATTCTGTTCGTTGCATTGGCTCAGCCCATCGTACCCGTTTTGAGTGGTGACTATGGAGACAACAGCTTAATTACCCTGGCTGCGGCTGCATCGATGATATTACCCCTGCCTCTTATAATTGCCGCCGGCTTGTCACAATTTTCTGCAGCGGTTGCCGATACGGTTGCCGCTGCGGAGAACATCAGGGAGACAAGCGGGCAGCGTTTTACCACGCGCTGGGGCTACCTGGTGGTTGGTGTGACGGCGATGATCTTGTCCTGGAGTGGTTCCACCTTTGAGATCATTGCACTGGCGTCACGGGCATTTGCCTTTTATTATCTCTTACAATGTATCGTCGCCTTTTCAGTTTGCCGCAATATCAGGGAGCGCAGCTTGTTTGTATTGATTGGCGTGATCCTGTCATTTGTCCTGATTTTTGCCGTTCCGGCGGTATGAGATTGTTATCGTGTTATTAACCCGGCAACAATATATATCGTATTCAGCCCAACCTGCAGAAAAACCGGCTTTTGCGACAACCTCCCTCTGGGGCTGCGGTGAGGGAATCATTCAACATTCGGTGATGGTTACGGCAAGCCCGCCCAAAGCTGTTTCTTTGAATTTTATGGACATTTCCTCGCCCGTCTGCTTCATTGCTGCAATACATTTATCCAAAGTCATAAAGTGGTTGCCACTCCCATGCAGGGCGAGAGACGCAGCCGTATATGCCTTGATCGCGCCGAAGCCGTTTCGTTCAATGCATGGAACTTGCACAAGCCCTAGCACGGGATCGCAGGTCATTCCCAGATGATGCTCGAGGGCGATTTCAGCGGCATGCTCAACCTGTTGGGGCGTCCCTCCCCGAACGGCGCACAATCCGGCCGCGGCCATGGACGAGGCTGAACCAACCTCACCCTGGCAGCCGACTTCCGCGCCCGAAATAGAGCTGAGGTGTTTGATAAGGCCGCCAATGGCGCTAGCGGTCAACAAAAATTCCCTGACCTGGGTTTTGGCGCCTCCCATGTGAGTCGTGAAATAAAACAAAACGGCCGGTATCACGCCCGCAGCGCCATTTGTCGGTGCGGTAACCACCATGTGCCCATCCGCATTTTCTTCGTTGACGGCCATGGCATAGGCGCACAACCAGTCGTTGATATCCGTCTCGTCAGCTTGCTTCAGGAATTTCTGGTGCAACTGTTTTGCGCGCCGGGCTAAATTTATGCCGCCTGGCAGAATACCTTCCGTGCTTAATCCCGTTTCCAGGCACTGCCTCATGGCTTGCCAGATTAAATCCAATCCTTCATTCAGTTTTTCTTCGGAGATGAATTCAATTTCATTGCGCCGCTTCATCTCTGCGATAGACAAGCCACTTTGCCTCGACATGTCCAGCATGGATTGCGCTGAATCAAAAGGATAAGGAATAGTGTCCATCGATTGCATTTTAAGGGGTGCAACCAGCTGCCTTATTTCTTCGGCTTTACTGATAAATCCCCCGCCTATGGAGAAATAGGTTTCTGAAATCAGCGTTTCTCCCTGCTCATTCAGCAGTTCAAAAATCATTCCATTGGGATGCTCAGGAAGCGGTGTCCCGGTATCGAAAATAATGTTGTCATGCGCGGAGAACATAACAGGGCCTATGCCATCCATGTCTATGGAAGCATGGCGCCGCAGGGAATGAATCAATGCGTTCACATCCTTGTCGGCCAGATCCTTGGGGAGATAATTGTTCAGGCCTAGCACAATTGCGCTATCAGTCGCATGGCCTTTTCCTGTCGCCGATAAAGCGCCTTTCAGCGTACACTTGATCGAGAGTTTCTGAGATGACTGGTGTTTTAAATAATGGGCCTTGATGAGACTGATAAATTCCCGGGCAGCAAGCATCGGCCCCATGGTATGGGAGCTTGATGGGCCAATTCCAATTTTCAAAAGATCAAGGACACTGATAAACACTTTTCATCTCAAATTTTTTCGGATTACTTTTTCAACGGCTTGCTACGATTATTAACCCGGCAACAAAACCGCGTTCACAGCGGCTGACCAGGCGGCGTGATCGTCATGGACAAGTGGACCAAAGCGGCGTGTTCGCCCTGTGGTGTCTTCCTTTCCTCTATATCATAAGGCGTGAATCCCACCGAGCGGTACAACAACAGGGCGGCCGTATTGTCGGCGAACACCGAGATGCGGACTTCGGGCAGGGCCAGTTCTTCAAAGGCAATGGCAATCATGTGGGTCAGCAGCGCCTTTCCCAGTCCCTTGCCGCGTTGCGGTGTGGCGATGATCAGATTGCCGATGAACGCCCAGCGGCCGGGCGCGTGGTCGTAGAGATTGGCGAAGCCGATGATGTGGCCGGCGGCGTCCTCGGCCACTGTCAGCGCGATGCGCTCCCGGGCCAGCTTCTCGATCTGCTGTGGGGTCAGGGGGTAGCGGCCGCGCGGGTAGATGCGGAACAGTTCCGCCTCGCTGTCCGTCAGCCCGCAGATGGCCGGGTAGTCCCGGGGCGTGGCGGGCCTGAAGCTGACGGGGCTCATGGAAGCAGGGGCCGCAGCAGCAGAAGCATGGCGACGATCACCAGGGGCATGGTGCAGTTGAGCAGTACGCCGGCGCGCACCATGGCGCGCATGGGGATGCGCTCCGTGCCGAATACGATGGCGTTGGGCGGGGTGGCCACGGGCAGCATGAAGGCGCAGGAGGCGCTGAGGGTGGCGGCCATGAGCAGCAGGATGATGTCCAGATCGTTGCCCAGGGCGACGGCGGCGAGGATGGGCAGCATCACCTGGGTGATGGCGGTATTGCTGGTGATCTCCGTGAGAAAGGTCATCAGCAGGGCGATCATGACCAGCATCAGCGGCAGGGGGATGGTGGTGAAGACATGGAGCTGGCCACCCAGCCATTGCGAAAGACCGGACTGCTGCATGCCGGTGGCGAGGGCGAAGCCGCCTCCCAGCAGGATGAGAATGCCCCAGGGCAGGCGCGAGAAGGCGTCCTTTTCCAGGATCGGCCGGCCGCCGGCGCCGGGCAGCAGGAACAGGCACAGGGCCCCGGCGATGGCGACGGTGCCGTCGTCCACCCCCGGGTAGGGCAGCAGGGAACTCCAGCCGGGGATGGAGAAGCTTTCCGCCTGGATGCCCTTGCGGGTCATCCACGCCAGGGCGGTGAGGCCCAGCACCCAGGCGACGAAATGTTCCTCGCGGCGCATGGGGCCCAGCGTGTGCTGCTCCGCGGCCAGGGTGCGCGCCATGCCGCCGGAGGACCAGTCCATGCCGCGCAGGCGCCGCGACAACAGGGCCAGGACCACCGCCAGTCCGGCGAGCACCACCGGGATGCCGATCATCATCCATTGCATGAAAGTGGGCTTGAGGGCAGGAGCGTAGTTCTCCAGGGTTTCCAGCAGCACCAGGTTGGGCACCGTGCCCACGGGCGTCCCCATGCCGCCGATGTTGGCGGCATAGGCGATGGTCAGCAGCAGCACGGCGGCGAAGGCGGCGGCCTGTTTGCCGTCGTCCCGGTCCAGGCGGCTGAGCACCGCCAGGCCCACGGTGACCATGAGCATGGTGGTGGCGGTGTTGGAAATCCACAGGGAGAGGAAGGCCGTGGCTCCGGCGAAGCCGGCCATGAGCTGCAGGGGACTGGCGTGCCAGCGCGACAGGATGGCCAGGGCGATGCGGCGGTGCAGGCCGGTGCGCTCCAGGGCCTGGGCGATGAGGAAGCCGCCGATGAACAAAAACATGATGCTGGTCATGTAGCGTGGCGCCACCTCCTTGGCCGTGGCAATGCCCGTCAGCGGCAGGGCCAGCAGGGGGATCAGGGCGGTGACCGCCAGGGGCACGCATTCCGTGATCCACCACAGGGCCATCCACGCGGCAATGCCCGCCATGACCGGGGCGTGGGGATGTTCCGGAATATCCACGGACAGGGGGATGGCGAGGCCGAGCAGCGGCCCCAGGGCCAGGGCGACGGGCCTGATCATGGCGCGCGCTGTTCCAGGACGGTGGCCAGCACCGCTCCCATGTGGTGGATGCCATTCCCCACCACTTCCCCGGCCGGGCCCTGCTTGCTCAACTGGGAGGCCAGGTAGCGCAATTGCCGCGCGGACATCATGGTGTAGCGGGTGAGTATGCCCGTGCCCGTGGCGCCGTCGAAATCCGCCTTGTAGCGGGGACTGACTTCAAGCAGCGCCGCCTTCAGGACGCGCAATTCATCGCTCAGCACCAGACCCAGTAGCAGGCTGCCCTCCTCATAGACGGTCTCCAGAAAGATGGCCCCGCCATGGGCGAGCACGAGTTCATAGGTCTGGTCGCGGGGCGTGATACGGTATTTCTCCGCGGCCCGCGCCATGAGGGCTGCATCGGGGCGCAGCCGGCTGGCCGGCCCCGCCGCGCCGGGCAGGTAGTCGCCGATGAAGCGCGCCTTTTCCAGGATGACGAGGCGCGGAGCGGGGGCGTCTTCCGTCTCGGCGCCGGATGCCGCCAGCAGGGGCAGCGGCAGGAGGAGGCACAGGAGAAACGCCTTACACCGGCTCCAGCTTTGCATAGGCCATCACCAGCCATTTCTGGCCGCTTTTCTTGAAGTTGACCTGGATACGGGCGTGACTGCCCTCCCCTTCGTAATTGAGCACCACGCCCTCGCCGAACTTGCTGTGGCTGACGCGCTGGCCGAGCTTGAGGCCGCCGGGTCCGCATTCCTCCACCACGGGTTTCCTCACCCGCCGCGTCATGGGCACGGGGGCGGTCACGGCGTGGCGGCTGCGCACTTCCTCGATCAGTTCGGGGGGGATCTCCTTGATGAAGCGCGACGGGGACTGGAACATTTCCTGACCGTGCAGGCGGCGGGTCTCGGCGTAGGTCATGATCAGCTGTTGCCGGGCGCGGGTGATGCCCACGTAGCACAGGCGGCGCTCCTCCTCCAGGCGCCCCTCTTCCGCCGTGGAGCGCCCATGGGGAAAAATGCCCTCCTCCATGCCCGCCATGAACACCAGGGGGAATTCCAGGCCCTTGGCGGAGTGCAGGGTCATGAGCTGCACGCAGTCGTCCGTTTCGTCGCCCTGTCCCTCTCCCGCTTCCAGGGCGGCATGGGAGAGGAAGGCGGGCAAGGGCGCCATGTCCACTTCCTCGTCGTCGTACTCGAACTGGCGCGCGGCGTTGACCAGTTCCTCCAGGTTCTCGATGCGCGCCTCGCCCTTCTCGCCCTTTTCTTTCTTGAAGTGATTGATCAGGCCGCTGTGCTGGATGACGTGCGCGATCTGGTCGTGGAGTTCGAGGCCGTCCGTGTCCTGTTCAAGGCGCGCCACCAGGTCGAGGAACTGGCGCAGGGCATTGGCGCTGCGCGCCGCCAGCTCGCCCGCGGCAATCAACTGGCAGGCGGCGTCCCACAAGGTGATGCCGGCGCCGCGCGCCCGTTCGCGCACCAGGTCCACGGTGCGGTTGCCGATGCCCCGCGTGGGCGTGTTGACCACGCGCTCGAAGGAGGGGTCGTCGCCGCGGCTGGTGATGAGGCGCAAATAGGCCAGGGCGTCCTTGATCTCGGCCCGTTCGAAGAAGCGGAAGCCGCCATAGACGCGGTAGGGGATGCCGGCGCGCAGCAGGGCCTCTTCCAGCACCCGCGACTGGGCGTTGGAGCGGTAGAGAATGGCGGTGCTGCGGCGGTGGTTGCCCTGGGCGATCCAGGCGCCGATACGGTCGACGATGAAGCGCGCCTCGTCCAGGTCGCTGTAGGCGGCGTAGAGCTGGATGGGCTCGCCCTGCCCGTCCTCGGTCCACAGCTTCTTGCCCAGGCGCCCCGTGTTGTTGTCGATGAGGGCGTTGGCGGCCTTGAGTATGGTGGCGGTGGAGCGGTAGTTCTGCTCCAGGCGGTGCATCTCCACGCCCTTGAAATCGCGCGACAGGCGCTGGATGTTCTCCACCCGCGCCCCGCGCCAGCCGTAGATGGACTGGTCGTCGTCGCCGACGATGAAAATGTGGTTGTCCGTCCCCGCCAGCAGGCGCACCCAGGCGTACTGGATGGCGTTGGTGTCCTGGAACTCGTCCACCAGGATGTGGCGGAAGCGGTTCTGGTAATGGGTGAGGATATGAGGCGTGTCGCGCAGCAGCTCGTGGGCGCGCAGCAGCAGCTCGGCGAAATCCACCACCCCGGCGCGCCGGCAGGTCTCCTCGTAGGTGCGGTAGATATGCACCATCTGGGCGGTGAAGGGGTCGCCGCGGTCGTCGATGTGAGCCGGGCGCTGCCCCTCGTCCTTGCGCGCATTGATGAACCACTGCACCTGGCGTGGCTGCCACTGGGCCTCGTCCAGGTTCATGGCCTTGAGAATGCGCCGGATCATGCGGTACTGGTCCTCGCTGTCGAGGATCTGGAAGGTCTGGGGCAGCGCCGCTTCCCGCCAGTGGGCGCGCAGCAGGCGGTGGGCCAGGCCGTGAAAGGTGCCCACCCACAGGCCGCTGGCGGGCATGGCCAGCATGGCCTCGATGCGGCCGCGCATCTCCGCCGCCGCCTTGTTGGTGAAGGTCACTGCCATGATGCCATGGGGCGAAACCCCCTCGGCGCGGATCAGCCACGCAATACGGTGCACCAGCACCCGGGTCTTGCCGCTGCCGGCCCCGGCCAGCACCAGGGCGTTGCCCACGGGCGAGGCCACGGCCTCGCGCTGGGCGTCGTTGAGGGGGGCGAGTATCTCGGTCACATCCATGGAGGGGGATTGTAGCAGATTTGGCGGGGCGGGGATGGTGTCAGGCCCAGCCTAAGATCACCCGGATAGCGCCCTTGAGTGCGCTCTGGTCCTTCTCCTTAAGCTGTCCCAGTGTTTTGATAATCAATTGCTGTTCAGCGGTGAAGATGACTGGCTTGATCGCCGAGGGTTTGAGCAGGCCGGCCGCCTGCCAGTCATCGATGATCGTCTCACCGAGTCCAGCGCTTTGTCTGACCTGGCTGGTAACCGCCATCAAAATCGCGTCCGGCCTGGCTTGATGGTAAGGGGCCTGCTGACCACCACGGCGGGTCTTTGCTTCGAGCCGCGCTGATCGGTGAACGGAAAGCGTACCAGCACGATATCGCCGAATCTAAAGCCGGTCATACTCGGCATCGTCCGGGTTGTCCCAGAGGGATTTTAGGGCGGGTTCCGAGGCGGCCATGGCCTCACGGGTCAGTTGCCGCTCGGCATCACGCTGGCAGAGAAAATCAATAAAGTCCGCCACCTCGCTGATCCGCTCCGGGGAAAGCGACTGAAGTTTATGGAGAACCTGCTCGATCACGGGCTGTTGCGGTTGTGTCTGTGCCATGATTTGCCTCCTGTTATTAACCCGGCAACCATATATATCGTATTCAGCCATTGCGTGCCGGTTCGCTGCAAGGCGGCGAAAGGCCGCTGTCGTCATTCTACAGCAAGTTTCGCCAACGCAGTCAGTGGGCCGGCACGCAATGGCCTGTCTTTTAAGGAAGGCCTGATTAATCCGACAATCGTCATTCCCGCGCAGGCGGGAATCCAGGAAAATCAAATAACTGGATCCCGGCCTTCGCCGGGATGACGAATTAATCAGACCTTCCTTATATCAATCTGTTAGGGACTTCAGGCCTGCGCCGGCACGGCGTTGCGGCGCTTGCCAATGGAATGACCATTGCCTGCGCATCGCGCCTTGTTCCAGCACAGGCCTGAAGTCCTGAATACGATATATATGGTTGCCGGGTT
>Ga0256839_1004859_pt1 | contig 12824 bp, 12 predicted proteins | sample 354166metaG_FD_185968 | JGI IMG/M metagenome (GOLD analysis project Ga0256839, IMG submission 185968) | Hydrothermal vent microbial communities from Mid Atlantic Ridge, Atlantic Ocean - 354-166 | ecosystem: Environmental > Aquatic > Marine > Hydrothermal vents | place: Atlantic Ocean: Mid...
TCCGATCCCGCAAAAACAATATGATATTGCCATTATTGGTGGCGGCATCAATGGCGTCGGCATTGCCCGTGATGCGGCCGGGCGCGGGCTTAAAACCGTTTTGTTCGAGCGTGATGATCTGGCGTCTGGCACGTCTTCGGCGTCAACCAAGCTGATCCATGGGGGGTTGCGCTATTTGGAGCATTATGATTTTGCGCTGGTGCGAAAAGCCCTTGCCGAGCGCGAAGTGATGCTGGGGATTGCGCCGCATCTGGTTTCGCAACTGAATTTTGTTTTGCCCCATATCCCTGCCATGCGTCCTTTATGGATGGTGCGCCTTGGCCTGTTTTTATATGACCATATGGGTGGGCGAAAACGCTTGCCGGAATCGCGGGCTTTGGCCTTGCATGGTGACAAAGCCGGTGAGCCGCTTCAGGACCAATATAGCCGTGGCTTTGAATATGCTGATTGTCGCGGTGATGATGCGCGGCTGGTGGTGGCCAATGCGGTGGATGCCAATCGTCTGGGGGCGGATATTTATGTGCGCATGGAGGTTAGGGCATTATCGCGCGATAATGGGCAATGGCATATTCAGGCGCAAGGACAAGCGGGCGAAAAATTTGCGTGCCGGGCGCGGGCGGTGGTCAATGCCGCCGGGCCTTGGGCCGGTCGCTTTGTGGAAAATGCTGTGGGCGAGGCTTCGCCGCGCTGCTTACGGCTGGTCAAGGGCTCGCATATTGTCGTGCCGCGCCTTTATAATCATGACCGGGCCTATCTTTTTCAAATGGAAGATGGGCGGATTATATTTGCCATTCCCTATGAGGAGGATTTTACCCTGATCGGGACGACCGATGTGGATTTTGACGGGGACCCGACAGGGGTGGCGATTTCGTCGCAGGAAATTTCTTATTTATGTGATGGGGTCAATCAATATTTTAAAACCCCGATTGGGCCGCAAAATGTTGTCTGGTCCTATGCGGGGGTGCGCCCGCTCATTGATGAAAGCAATGCGTCGGCGGCCAGCGCCAGCCGGGGCTATGAGCTGGTTGTTGAAGGGTCGGAAAATGCCGCGCCTTTGCTGCATGTTTTTGGTGGCAAATTGACCACCTATCGGCTGCTGGCCAAAGAGGTGATGGCCAGGCTTGGGGCGTTTTTTCCTGATATGGGCGCGCCATGGACGGGCTCTGCGTCCTTGCCCGGTGGGGGGTTTGCGCCGGAAGAGTTTGAAGATTTGGTCAGGGATTTTTCGGTCCGCTATGATTTTTTAACCCCCCGTGATCATCGGCGCATGATGCGGGCCTATGGGCTTGATGCGTTTGCAATGCTTGGCGCGGCCAAGACGGTGGGCGATTTGGGGCGTGATTTTGGTCATGGGCTTTATGAGCGCGAATTGCGCTGGATGGTGGACAGGGAATGGGCGCGCACAAAGGATGATGTTTTGTGGCGTCGTAGCAAGCTGGGTCTGCGCTTTGATGATGCGCAAAAACAGGCGCTCGAGGATTGGTTTATGTTGCCTGACTCTAATCCATCAATTCCAGAACGATGGTGTTGAGCAGGAGCCGCCCTTTGGCGGTAAGCGCAAAATGATGGTTGTCGATTCTGGCAAGGCCGTCTTTGATCAGTTGGTCGCGGGGTTTTGCGGGCAAGTCTTTACCGGCAAGGTTTTTATAGCGCGCAAGGTCAAGGCCCTGTTTCAAGCGCAGCCCCATGAGCAAAAATTCCGTTATCTGATCCTCTCTTGTCAGCGCTTCCATGAAAAAACGCTGGGGGGGTAGCTCTTGGGCATAATCTCTTGGATGAAGAATGGTTTCGGCGGCCATGCGCTGGGCTTGCAGGGTGACGCGGCTATGGGCGCCGGGGCCGATGCCGATGAAGTCATGGGACAGCCAATAGAGCTTGTTGTGCTGGCTTTCATAGCCGGGCTTGGCAAGGTTGGAAATTTCGTAACCCGAAAGGCCCGCCTTGGCGCAAATGTCCTGCGCCATAGCATAGAGCGTAGCTTCTTTTTCATCGGGCAAAGGCGACCATGTGCCGCGCTTTACAGCCTTTTCAAAAGCGGTGCCCGGTTCAACGGTGAGCTGGTATAGGGAGATGTGAGGGGTGTTGAAGGAAAGGGCGGTTTCCAATTCGCGCCGCCAATGTTTGGGGGTTTGGTCGGGGGTGGCGTAGATGAGGTCGAAAGAGGTGTTGTCGAAAATATTTTGCGCTTTTTCAATGGCGCGGCGGGCCTCTCTGGCATTGTGGTTGCGGCCAAGAAATTTCAAAACATCATTGTCGAATGATTGTATGCCAAGGGACAGGCGGTTGATGCCGGCATCGGCAAAGGCTTGCAATTTACCGGCTTCCGCATCGGTGGGGTTGGCTTCCATGCCGATTTCTGCACTGTCGATAAAGCCGAATTTTTTACGGCATAGGGTAATGATTTGTGCGACCTGCTCCGGGGAAAGCAGCGAGGGTGTGCCGCCGCCAAAGGACAGGCTGGTTAAAGGGCGCGGGACGATTTCGTTGGCCCACCAATTTATGTCTTCCAGCAGAGCCTGAAACAGGGCTTCGTCCTTGCCGCGTTGGCGATAAATATTGAAATCGCAATAGGGGCAAAGGCGCGTGCAATAGGGCCAGTGGATATATAGGCCTAAAGGATTGCCGGTCATGTGAAGAGAGCCTCCTGTAAGGCGTGAAAGGCTTTGGCGCGATGGGAAAAATTTTGTTTTTCTTGCGCGCTTATTTCGGCGAAGGTTTTTGTTGATCCCCGCGCCATGAAAACCGGATCATAGCCAAAGCCCTGATCGCCACGAGGGGGCCAGATGATGTGACCCTCGGCCCGGCCTTCAAATAAATGTTCTTGCCCTTCCGGGGTGACAAGAGCGAGCACCGCCACAAAGGCCGCGCTGCGGTCGGGGCTGTCTGCCAATTCCCTATGGAGCTTTGCCATGGCTTTGGCAAAATCTTTTTGACCATCCGCCTGCTCCGCCCAGCGGGCGGAATAAATGCCGGGGGCACCCTTAAGGGCGGTGACGCAAAGGCCGGAATCATCGGCCAGCGCCGGAAGGCCGGTTGCCTTGCAAGCGGCGCGGGCTTTGAGCAGGGCATTATCGGCGAAACTGTTGCCGGTTTCTTCCGGTTCTTCAAGGTCAAGGGCGCTGCCGGCAATGATTTCCACACCCAAAGGGGCAAACAGGCGGGAAAATTCGCGAATTTTGCCCTGATTATGGGTGGCGAGGATGATTTTTTTGAAAATAGATTTGTTAGCCATTTCCATCCCTTAGAGCCTATTTTCGTTTTGATGGAATCAAAACCGGGCTCTAAGCCTTTGTTTTTGAGCACTTCTTATCCGAAAACCGGCCTCATCCTGAGTTTGTCGAAGGGCCCACTTTTCGCAGAAGTGCTCCAAGTCTCTGTATCCATGGGATCTTGCCCCTAAACAATAAAAAAATATCGAAAAACGATAAAAACGCTTGATTGTTTTTCGATAATCACTTATTGATTATCAATAAGGCGGCGCTACAGCAAACCAATGGACCCCACCCTTTGTGGCGTCGTCTTATTCAAAAAAAAGGTCTTCGTCGAGCGCAAGGGAGGCGGTTTTCGGATCAGAAAGCGCAGGAACAAAAATGGTGGAAAAAACGCTGCCATCAAGCCCGGTCAGTCATGTCATTTAACTTTCGATCCTCAAACAGGAGGACCCTCATGCCCCAAATCCACAAAAAGAAAAATGATCTTATGGATCGCATTGTCAATATCGCAGCCAATTCAGCTTTTCTGGTTCCTGTGGCTGTTGGATATTTCAGTGCCCTTACCGCCGCGACCCCGTCGGTACTGGTCTGATAAAGCCTGAAGGGGGGCTTTTGCGTTTTTTCCTTCCAGTAAGGCGCGCCCCCCTTCAGGTTCATTTGCCTTTTGGGCAAATCGTGTAGAAGTTTGATATTGCCCTTGTAAGGAGGCAGGCATGGTAGACAAGACAGGCGCAGACAAGACAGGCCTTGACGACAAAATATTGGATGAGCCGCCAGCGCCGGAATTTGTTAAACCCAAGGGCGGCGATTCAGCAACTTCAATTCTGCAAACAGTGCTTCATATTGCCCGGATTATTTCCTGGATTGTGGTTGTCGTCATGGGCTTTTCCATTGCCTTTGCCGTGTTTGATGGATTGTCCGGGGGTGCGAGCGGCGATAAAAATCTGGCGGATGTTGTCAATGATTTATTGCAAGGGCTGGCTTCGGTTTTGATCATTTATATTGCCGGTTATTTATTGGGTATTTTGAAAACCATAAAAGCCGGAACGCCGTTTGAGCAGGAAAATGCCATGCGCCTGCGCAAGATTGGACGGATTATCATTACAGTGGAGGCGGTCAAATGGGCCGTTGTCCTGTTTGGCTTTTTGTTTTTTGTGCAAATTGAAACCGAAGGCGGCTATGAGGTTTATACCATTGGTGATTCCGCCATGGCCTTGTTGGCTGCCGCTATTGCTTATACCTTAGCGCGGGTTTTTGAAGAAGGGGCCCGCCTCAAGCAAGAGCAGGATTATACTATCTGATGGCCATTGAGATCAAACTCGACCGGATCCTTTTGGAGCGCGGCATGTCCCTTACCGAATTATCGGAGAAGGTCGGGGTGACGATTGCCAATTTGTCGATTTTGAAAACCGGCAAGGCCAAGGCTATACGCTTTTCCACTCTCGAAGCCATTTGCGATGTGCTGGACTGCCAGCCGGGGGATATTATGGTCTATGTGGATGATGGCAGGGGGTAGGCGGGGTTAATCCTTTGCGCCTTTATTGTTTTTCCGCTATGTCTCGGGCGATTGGTGAAAACCAGCCACGGAGCCAGACATGGGAGCCAGACATGGGAAAAGTCTTTGCAGCCTGAACACAACATATCTGAACCCCCTGCCTTCAAGGTAGGTGCGGTCGGGCAAAGCTTGATTGGTTTGACCCGTGCGGAAATGGGCGCGCGTCTGGGGGAGGATTTGGGGCTTTCACCATCACAGGCGAAAATGCGCGCCAGCCAGATATGGCAATGGATTTACAATTTTGGCGTTACCGATTTTTCGCGCATGACCAATATTGCCAAACCGATGCGGGCCAAACTATCAGCGCTATATTCTCTGGCCCGCCCGGATATGGTTGAGCGACAAATCTCCAAAGATGGTACGCGCAAATATTTACTGCGCTTTGCTCCGGGTATCGAAGTGGAAGCGGTATTTATTCCCGGCGTTGGTCGCAAAGGGGCGCTATGTGTTTCGTCGCAAGTAGGGTGCACTTTGAATTGCACCTTTTGTCATACGGGGACACAAAACCTGGTGCGCAATTTAACGCCGGCCGAGATTGTCGGGCAGGTTCTGGCCTGTAAGGACGATATAGCCGAATGGCCGTCCTCGAAAGTGGATCGGGATTTGTCCAATATTGTTTTCATGGGCATGGGGGAGCCGCTTTACAATACACAAAACACTGCCAAGGCGATTGAAATAATTGCCGATGATGAAGGGATTGCCTTGTCGCGGCGGCGGATTACGGTTTCGACTTCCGGTGTGGTCTCGCAAATGCAGGAACTGGGCGAGACAACCCAAGCGATGTTGGCTATTTCCCTGCATGCAACGAATGACGCCTTGCGCGATGAATTGGTGCCGATCAATCGCAAGCATAATCTGGCCGAACTGATGGACGCGTGCCGCAATTATCCCGGGGCCTCCAATGCAAGGCGCATCACATTTGAATATGTGATGCTGAAAGGGGTGAATGATAGCCTTGGCGAGGCTCGCGATCTGGTGCGTCTGCTAAAAGGCATTCCGGCCAAGATAAATCTTATACCGTTTAATCCATGGGAAGGCGCACCCTATGAATGTTCTGACTGGTCACAGATTGAAGCCTTTGCGGAGATTATCAATCGCGCCGGTTATTCATCGCCCATTCGCACTCCGCGGGGTCGCGATATTGCGGCGGCCTGTGGGCAGTTGAAATCCGATAGTGTGAAAATTCGGGCGAGCCAGTTGCGCAAAGAGCGAATGGGGCAGAAATAGGCGATAGCAATTTTGTGTATTGGGATGTTTTTGAGCTATTGGCATCAGCGAAAGAGTTGATTTTGGGTGGTTTTGATTTTCTGGTTAAGTCTGATAGGGTGGCCGAAACAAAAGGACCCTAAGCTATGACCAGAAAATTCCTCACCCTTCTCCTGCTGCCGTTTATCTTTGTGTCAATGACACTTACGGGGACGCTTACGGCGCAGGCCAAAAGCAATTTCACCAGTACGGACGTTGAAAATTTCCTTACCGCCATGGAAGCGGTAGATGCCGGCTATGGGCAAGTGCCAAAATTGACCGCCTATCTGGATGGCCTGGAAATGACGCTTGATTTTATTGTTAACCCCCAGGGCAAAATTATTATTTTTTCCAAGATTGCTGATGCCGCCAGAAATCTTGGAGAAGGCTTTGCTCTTGAGGAAATTGTTCAAGGCGCGGGGTTTTATACATTGGATCATTGGGCCCGTTCCGGTGATGCGATCATGGCCGCCTATATGATTGATGAAATTGGCACTGAACAGATTGAAATGCTTGCGGGTATGGAATCCATGGTTGACCAAATGCCGGAAGAAGACCGTGCAGAAACATTAATGGCCGTCCGGTTGGCGCAAAATCTTCTGTTGGTGTCCGATAGTGATGTGCAAACGCTGGCACCCTATCGCCAGCGATTGGCGGATTTGCTTAATTCGAAATAACGGTATCTATTTTATCTAGAGCCTTTTCGGTTTTGATTGAATCAAAACCGGGCTCTAAGTTTTTGTTTTTGAGCACTTCTTATCCGAAAACCGGTTCCCACTTTTCGGGAAGTGCTCTAATAGAAGAAGGGAAGCGTTTAAGGCGCTTCCCTTTTTTATGGTGAGTTTGTTTGGCCATATTGCGCTTCGAGGCGGGCTTTGGCGCGTGGGCAGATATTGACCCTGGATAGATCGCCATCGGCCCATTCCATTACTTTCGGGTCCATGACCTTGAACCAAAGGGGTGGGAAAGCTGCAAGGCCAAGACAGCCGGGATAGCCTGAAGGCAGGCGTGGCAATTCATCAAAATTGCGCAATGCCTGATAGGGGCGCAAGGGATTGGCGTGATGATCGGAATGGCGTTGCAAATGAATTTGCATCAGATTGGATACGATATGATTGGTATTCCATGAATGGCGCGGTTGGCAGGGTTCATATTTGCCATTGGGGAGTTTTTGCCGCAGCAGGCCATAATGTTCGATATAATTGACTTGGGTGAGCGCATACCAGCTTAAGAAGTGATGCAGCAGGATGAAGGGCAGGACATCAAGCCCGAGCCACAAGACAAGGCCAATGGTGATGGCGAGGGTCATGGCATAGACTTGCAATAATTCATTTTCCCAATGGAAAAATGGTTTGCCTCTGGCCTTGAGACGTTTGGCTTCCTGTTGCCAGCCGCCCTTGAGAGCGCCGGGGAGGTCGCGCAGGGCAAAAGCGTAAACGCTTTCGCCCATACGCGCAGAAGAACAATCTTCTGGTGTGGAGACTTTTACATGATGGCCGCGATTATGCTCAATGCAGAAATGCCCATAGCCGCTGACGGCCAGTGCCATTTTGGCCATGAAGCGATCCAGCCGGTTGGGTTTATGGCCAAGTTCATGGGCAATATTGATGGCATTGCCATTGGCGGTGCCGACGCCAATGGCGAGAATGACAATCGCCCACCATGGCAGGTCCTGCGTGCCTACAAACCATGCGGCAAAGAAAAATCCGATATAGGGCAGGATCACCATGAACCAGACCATGCGCCGGTAAAACGGGTCCCTGGTCATGGCCGGGACGACTTCTTCAGGGGGGTTGAACGGGTCTTCGCCGATGAGGCGGTCGAGGGTGGGGATTACGCCAAACAGGTGGATTGCAGGGATCAGGGTGGTCAGGGGATTGCCGGTCTGGAAGTAAAGCCAATAGCTGAACAGGGGCACGAAAATATTGACCGGGCCCAATAGCCACATCCAGCGCTTATGGTCTTTCCACGAGATCGTTTTGCCGTCTTTATCGGTTGCTGTGAAAACTGCCATGGGTCATACCTTTTATTGTATTTGCTGATGGGCGCAGGGCGGATAGAAACACAAAGAGGGGCACAAAAGCGGGGGGCATAAAAGCATAATGACAATCACTATAGCAAAGAATGTTGTCAGTGACAACATTAAAAAATCAGGATAAAAGACTGCAAGCCGCTCAAGGGTCTGACCCTGACGGAAAGCAAGCAGGGGCCAAAGGACGCCGGGGAATTTATGTCGCAATCATCCTATCATCACGGCAATTTGCGGGAGGCTTTGCTGGAGCGCGCCGTGGAGGTTCTCGGGGAGGTGGGGGTTGAAGGCCTCTCTTTGCGGGGGCTTTCACGGGATTTGGGGGTTTCGCATGGGGCGCCGGCGCGGCATTTTTCCAGCAAGGGGGAATTGCTGAGTGCCATTGCCAAAGAGGGCTATCGGCGGATGACGGCGGCGGCGCTGATGGCGGCCGAGGGCAAGACAAGCGCCGTTGAGCGTTTGCGGGCCATGGGGCGGGCTTCGGTGCGATGGGCCATGCGCAATCGGGCGTTTTACAGTGCGATTATGAACCCCGATGTTAATCGCTATGGGGATGAAGGGTTGCAGGCCTCCTTGCAGGATTATCTGGCGGTGGTGCGGGCGGCCTTTGAGGCGGCGCAGGCGGAGGGCTGGAAACCCAAACACAAATTGCAGGCCCTGCAAATATTTGGCATGGCAACAACGATCGGGGCGTCGATTATTTTTTCTGATTATTTGAAGAGCAATTTATTTGGTGAGCTCAATGATGAAAAGCTGATTGATGAAATCATTGATCTTGTGATACCGCCTTTATAAAAGCGGAGGCTGGATTCAAGGAAAAGGTGCATGGCCAAAACTGAAGCAATTAGAAAAGTGGTGCTGGCCTATTCGGGGGGGCTTGATACTTCGGTTATTCTGGCGTGGTTGCGCGAGCATTATGCTTGCGAGATTGTGACCTTCACGGCGGATTTGGGACAGGGGGAGGAGCTTGCGCCAGCGCGCGAGCGGGCCGAGCAATTTGGCGTACAGGAAATTTTTATTGAAGATTTGCGCGAGGTTTTTGTACGCGATTATGTCTTCCCCATGTTGCGCGCCAATGCTGTTTATGAGGGGCAATATTTATTGGGTACGGCGATTGCCCGGCCTTTAATAGCCAAGCGTCTGGTCGAGATTGCCGAAGAGGTTGGCGCCGATGCCATTGCCCATGGCGCGACGGGCAAGGGCAATGACCAGATCCGCTTCGAGCTGTCGGCCTATGCGCTTAATCCGGATATCAAAGTGATTGCGCCGTGGCGGGAATGGGATTTAACCTCGCGAACGAAATTGATTGAATTTGCCGAGCATCATCAAATTACGGTGCCCAAAGACAAAAGAGGCGAGGCGCCGTTTTCGGTGGATGCCAATCTTTTGCATACTTCGTCGGAAGGCAAAATTCTGGAGGACCCGGCAAAGCCTGCGCCGGATTTTGTCTATTCGCGCAGCGTCGATCCGCTGGCGGCACCCGATGAGCCGCAAGAGATTGAGATTACTTTCAAGGGCGGGGATGCGGTGGCGCTGAACGGGGAAGCCTTGTCGCCGGCATGCCTTTTGGCGGCGCTGAATGATCTTGGCGGGCGTCACGGGATTGGTCGGCTCGATCTTGTGGAGAACCGGTTTATCGGCATGAAGTCACGGGGGATTTATGAAACGCCGGGGGGTACGATATTGCTGGCGGCCCATCGCGGGATTGAATCCATCACGCTCGATCGCGGGGCCATGCATTTGAAAGACGAGTTGATGCCGCGCTATGCGGCGCTGGTTTATAATGGTTTGTGGTTTTCTCCGGAACGCGAAATGTTGCAGGCGGCGATGGATCACTCGCAAAGATTTGTGGAAGGCGATGTGCGTTTGCGGCTCTATAAGGGTCAAGCGCAAGTGATTGCCCGCAAAAGCGGTAAATCGCTTTATTCAGAAGCGCAGGTAACCTTTGAAGATGATGCCGGGGCCTATGACCAGAAACATGCGCAAGGCTTTATTCACCTTAATGCCTTGCGGTTGAAGCTGTTGCAGCGCCAGCGCGGGGAATAGTTTAATTCCCCGGTAGCAAATCATCCATGGCAATGCTTTGGGCCATGATGATGCGGCCTGTTTCATCCATGATATTCAAGGTGACCCGGCGGGCCTGCCAATCAAAATCTATCGCGCCGAAATTGACCTCAAAATAATTATCCCCCATGCGATAGGGGCCATATTCCTGTTTCAAGTTTTCCGGTTTGACCCAGGCCGATAAAGGCAGGTTTAAAGATGATGATGTAATTTCATAAAGTGGATAGGACAGGGCCATATTGTTTTTATAAAGCCCGGCGGCGTGACGATCCCCGGACAGGAAAATGACGCCATTGGCACCGGAAGCGTTTATGGTGTCGTAAAGCCTTTGCCGCTCCAAGGGGAGTTGACGCCATGCCTCATAGCCGTGGCCATCGGCGAGGACCTGTATGGACGAGACGATGAGGCGTATATCGGCAGGCTTTTCCAGTTCCGCGCGCAGCCATTGCCATTGCTCTTCTCCGAGCATTGTCTTGGCCGGGTCCGGGTCCGGAATATAGCGCTCCTTGCCTTTGGCGCCACGCTCGTCAGTGGGTTTTAGGGGGGAGCGGAAATAACGTGTATCGAGCATGATGATTTGCACTTGCTTGTCATCTTCCATGCCGATAATGCGCGAGGAATATATGCCCGCATGCTGGCGCTGGGGGTCATCTTCCGGCACCGCCCAGACATAGTTGAATAATTTTTCGGACGCTTCGCGGCCAAAAAAATCGGCGCCCATATCGTTGAGGCCGAAATCATGATCATCCCAGACGCTCAAAACCGGCGTGGTTTTGCGAAATTCTGCAAAGCCTTTGCTGGCGGCAAGCTTGCCATATTGATCGCGCAATTCCGGCAGGCCAGGGTCTTTGGTTTTCACATCCCCATAGACATTATCGCCAATGAACAAGAAGGCATCGCTTTTGGCCTCGGCCACGCGGCTCCATATGGCGTCGCTTTTTTCAGCGGTGTAGCAGGATCCAAATGTGATGCGGGTCAAGGTTTTATTGGTGTTCAAGGGTGCCGATGGCATCGGGACAGGATTGTAAAAACCCGGCTCCCAAGGGGCGGGGGTCATGGCCTCTTGATTATTGGCCGGATCGATTTTTTGCGTGCTTGGGGCCTGGGTGTCAGTGGTGGTGGCGCAGGCGACCAGAAATAGTGCAAGACCGGTGCCGGCAAGAAGTTTTTTATAACGCATGGATTTTATCTCCCAAGAATAAAACGAATTTACTGTGCCCCGACGGTTTCTTCGGCAGGGCTATCGCTGCGCAAATCACCTTCCATATTGGCCGCCACCCAGATAAAGGCGGACCACAGGGCGACATTTTGTTGAATATCCTCAAGTTTGATTTTGTCAAAAGTGTCATTGGCGGTGTGGTGCAGGTCGAAATAGTCCGAGCCATCCTGATCAAGACGGAAGGCAGGCACGCCCAAGGCGCTTAACGGGATGATGTCCGGCCCGCCACTGGTTTGGTTATTGCCTTCGGCAAGGGTGAAGCGGGCAAAGAGATGGCGGAAGGCTGCGGCATAATGCAGTTTTTCTTCCGCAAAATTGGTGCTGATGCGCCAGATTTTGCCGCCGCCAAAATCGGATTCACTGGCGATGAAATGTTTGTCCAACTCGTCCTTATGGGCCTCGGCATAGGCGCGGGCCCCCACAAGGCCAACTTCTTCAGAGCCCCAAAGGACAAGGCGAATGGTACGCTTTGGCTTGCGGTTCATTTTTTTGACCAGATGGGCGGCGGCCATGGTGATGCCAACGCCGGCACCATCATCCACCGCGCCCGTGCCCAGATCCCAACTGTCGAGATGGCCGCCAATGACCACAAGCTCATCGGTACGACCGGGAATTTCGGCAATGACATTGCCGGATTGAACGGGGCCGAGATTCTCGACATCAAGCTCTATATGGACGCGGACCGGGCCGCGCTTCAAGGCCCGGGCCAATTGATCCGCATCCGGAGCAGAAAGGGCGGCGAAGGGGACGCGCGGGGTTTCGGCGGTAAAGCGGGTGGAGCCGGTATGGGCGAAGCGGTGACTGCTGGTGCCAACCGAGCGAATAAAGGCAGCGGCGGCACCGCGCTTGGCGGCTTCATTAGCGGTGGTGCGGCGCTTGCGCACGGCGACACTATAGCCAGAGCCATCTTGGGAGCGGGTCATGGTCTCGTCGATGAAAATGATTTTCCCCGCATAGCCCTCCAGAGGTGAATCGAGGAAATCTGCAAAGCTTTCAAAGCGCACGACCTCTCCGGTGACGCCGCCCTTGGGGGTTGGCACCGAGCCACCCAAAGCGGTGATAACCAGCGGTTGCGGGAAGGGACTGACAATGGCGGCGCTTTCAGAGCGGCGCACCCAGCGATCGACCTCGAATGTTTCTACACGGACATTTTTGAAACCCATTTTCTTCAGGCGCTTTACCGCCCAATCCCGGGCGCGGGCTTCTTGTTCGCTACCGGCCATGCGCGGGCCGATTTCCGTGGTCAGACTTTCAATGATTTCATAGGCGGTTTCGTCTTGAAAACCTTTTTCTATCAGCTTATTGGCCTGGGCCACGAGCTTGTTGTCAAAGCGGTATTCTTCATCGGCGGCAAAAGAAAGGGGCGTGATGAAGAGGCACAAAAGGGCGAGAAAAAGGGCGCGAAACGGCATGGGGAATATGTCTCCTAAGGATCTGGCGTTTGAACGCTTGCAGTCTATCGGTTGGGCTCTTATGGGTCAAAGAAATAAGGAAGGATGA
>Ga0256839_1004860_pt1 | contig 12819 bp, 13 predicted proteins | sample 354166metaG_FD_185968 | JGI IMG/M metagenome (GOLD analysis project Ga0256839, IMG submission 185968) | Hydrothermal vent microbial communities from Mid Atlantic Ridge, Atlantic Ocean - 354-166 | ecosystem: Environmental > Aquatic > Marine > Hydrothermal vents | place: Atlantic Ocean: Mid...
TTGGAATAGAACAACTATTCTACGTCGTTGCGCCTTTCCATACACCCCCGCAAGCGCACACTCCACCCCGTCCAACTGCAGATTCTAGGTTAAATTTAACTCTTTTCGACACAGAGACCACGGAGAATTTGTTTTATACACATAAAAGCCACTCTGTGTTCTCCGTGGTCTCTGTGTCTAACTTTAAATGTATAACAGCTAAAGCCTCGCCTAGGAGGCTGTCCGAGAATAGAAACCACAGTGAGGAAAAGCTGGATTTGGTCAGGTTCTCTCATTATTTTCGTTAAATATGCCCAATATTCGCCTCAAATAATGAAAAAATCTGACTCAAACCAGCTTCCCCTCACCATGACTCCTATTCTCGGACAGCCTCCTAGAGCGCCTGCTTTTGGTGCACTAAAGTGCATAGTTTTTACTAGTGATTTGAGACAATAAAACGTGCAACTATTCGTCGTTCAACGCATTCTTGGCATCCTGCTCATGGTGTTCAGCGTGACCATGCTGCCGCCCCTGCTGGTCTCCTGGATCTATTCGGATGGCGCAAGCGCCGCATTCTTTGATGGTTTTGCACTGACACTCTCGATGGGCGTGCTCTTCTGGGGGCCGGTTCGCAATCAGAAAAAAGAGCTGCGCCTGCGCGATGGCTTTATGGTAGTGATCATGTTCTGGACGGTGCTGGGGCTGACCGGGTCACTGCCGTTCGTGCTGGCGGAAAACCCGCAGATGTCGATAACCGATTCAATCTTTGAATCCATCTCCGGCCTGACCACCACCGGCGCAACGGTCATCGTGGGTCTGGATGCACTGCCGCAATCCGTACTCTATTACCGGCAACAGCTCCAGTGGCTGGGCGGCATGGGCATCATCGTGCTGGCGGTTGCAGTGCTGCCAATGCTGGGCATTGGCGGCATGCAGCTCTACCGGGCCGAGACCCCCGGCCCGATGAAGGATACCAAACTCACCCCGCGCATTACCGAGACGGCCAAGGCGCTCTGGTATATCTATCTTGGTCTGACAGTGACCTGCTCGCTGGGTTACTGGGCGGCCGGGATGAGCCTGTTTGATGCCATCTGCCACGCCTTCTCCACTGTCGCCATCGGTGGCTTTTCAACCCATGATGCGAGCATGGGGTACTTTGACAGCCGCCTGATCGAGATGATTGCAGTGGTCTTTATGCTGCTGGCCGGGGTCAATTTTGCACTGCACTTTATCGCCTTGCGACAGCGTAATCTACTGGTCTATTTTGGCGATTCAGAGTTTCGCTACTATCTGACCAATATGGCTGTTATCACAGTTGTTGTAATCCTTACACTCTACTCAAGCGGAACCTACAAAACCTGGGATCAATCCATTATCCAGGGGGTCTTTCAGACCGTCTCTATCGGCACCACGGCAGGCTTTACCACGGCGGATTATTCAGCCTGGCCTGCCTTTATCTCGATCCTGCTGCTGTTCAGCAGCTTTGTGGGGGGCTGTGCCGGGTCAACTGGCGGTGGCATCAAGGTGATCCGCTATGTGCTGTTGATCAAACAGGGGGTGCGGGAGATCTTTCGCCTGATTCATCCCAGTGCAGAGACCCCCATCCGCCTCGGAGGCAAGACCATCTCCCCCCGCGTGGTGGAGGCGGTCTGGGGCTACTTCTCGCTCTATGTGGCCAGTTTTATCCTGATGTATCTGGCGCTGATGCTGACGGGGCTGGATGTGACCACCGCCTTCTCCGCAGTAGCGGCCTCCATCAACAACCTGGGGCCGGGGCTGGGCGAGGTGGGGCTGAACTATGCCAGCCTGAGTGACCCGGCCAAGCTGATCCTCTGCTTTGCCATGGTCTTGGGGCGGCTAGAGATCTTCACGCTGCTGGTGGTGCTGAGTCCGGCCTATTGGTCCAAGTAACTGGCTAAAGCCGGGACATGCCATATCGGCCTGGCCCAAGCAGCGCCACTTGGTCATTCAGAATGACCTTGACCGGCATGCTTTGAAGCAGTGGCTCCATCCGCCCTTTGTCACTGAAGGCTTGCAGGAATGAACCTTCCTGAAGTTTTGGTAATATTTTGGATGCAATCCCTCCGCCGATAAAGACCCCTCCGGTCGCCTTCTGTTTTAGCGCCAGGTTGCCCGCTTCTGCGCCATAGAGGCGGATAAACAGATCCAGCGCCTCAACACAGATGGGGCAGCTGTGATCCAGTGCGGCCTCTGAAACCGTGGCGGCCGGGTGGTCGAAGTCCAGCTCAAGAGTGGAGCTATGCTGGCGGTGTTGAAGCAGAAAATGGTAGATGTTGACCAGGCCGGAGCCAGAGAGCAGCCGCTCCCAGCTGACATGCCCAAGGTGTTGCGCCAGGAACTCAAAGAGGGCAAATTCAAGTGCAGTGCGTGGTGCAAAGTCGGCGTGACCGCCTTCGGTGGCAAAAGGGAGGGGGAGACCATCACTCTGCCGGGTGATGCCCGCCTCACCCAGGCCTGTGCCTGCGGCGATGATGCATTGGTTGCCCTGCTGCTCCGGGGTGCCGGGCTGCAGGGTGCAGAAGGCATCATCAGCCAATGCAGGGATGCCCCAGGCGACGGCTTCCAGATCATTGATCAGCCATACTTTTTTTATCCGCAGCCCATGCTCGATGTCGGCGGCACTGACCTGCCAGGGCAGGTTGGTGGTCTTGCAGCGTCGATCCTTGATTGGGCCTGCAATGCCAAAACAGGCATATTCGCAGCCACCACCGAGGCGACTGATATAATGTGCGACGACCTCATCCAGAGAGGAGCAGTTGTTGCTGCCGTATACCGTTAGAGAGGAGGGCTGGAGCTGCCCGGTCTCGGTATCAAAGACAGCGAGACGGGTGTTGGTGCCGCCAATATCTCCAGTAAGTATTTTCAATGTGAGCTCCTCATCTTTGGGTTTGGGGGGCAAGCGGGGTTGGCTCCGCTCCTGTGATGCAGGTGCTATAGTACCTGATGCTCACAAAAAAGCGCTACGACCTGCCCGTTTGCCCTGAGTTATACAAGAATCCATTAAAATCCATTTATCAGCCCGTTTTTTGTTACGCTCAGAACTACTATGCCAGACCATCCAACCGATTATTATCACCGGGCGCAAGTTGGGCATGCAGATGATTGCTGAAGGGGTAGAGAATTTGTTTTTCCAGGAAAATCGCTGTGAATAACCACAATTCAGAAAGGGCCAACAGGCGTCTTGGAAAAGGCATGATGATCACTGCCTGGGTGTTGACACTGGGTCTGCTAACGCTGTTTTTTAATGGTGTGCTGGATAATCAATACAACCCCAACCGGCAGCTGAATACGATGACTGCAACCGGTAAGCCGCAAGAGGTTGTGCTGGTGCGCAACAAATTCGGACATTATGTGGCAACCGGTGCTATCAACGGAGAGGCCGTTATTTTTATGCTGGATACGGGAGCAACCGATGTTGCTGTCCCGCTGGCACTGGCCAACCGGCTGAATCTTAAGCGGGGTGCCGAAGCGGTATTCAATACAGCCAATGGAAAGATAACCGCCTGGCGCACCCGTCTGGAGCGAGTCACCCTTGGTGGGATTGAACTCACCAATGTTCGAGGTTCGATTTTACCCAGCATGGCAGGTGATGAGGTATTGCTTGGTATGAGTTTTCTCAAGCATTTAGAGCTGGTTCAGCGGGGCGATACCTTGACTATTCGACAGGTTAGATAATGCCATTTTGTGGTGTAAAAACAGGGCGCACCATGCATTGCATATTGCGCCCTGTTTTTATTGTCCTAAGTGGAAAACCTGCTTAAGAGAGCTTGTCCTTCAGTGCCTTTAGCGCACTCACTTTAATGACGGTGCTGGCTGGCTTGGCGGCAATCTTGATGCTCTCACCCGTTGCCGGGTTACGCCCCATGCGGGACTTGCGCGCAGGCTTGCGTACGCGGCGGATCTTGACGCCCGTCTCTGGAATGGTGAATTCACCAGAGCCACGGCGCTGCATGTGGCGAGTCACCAGTACACCCAGTGATTCAAATACAGCTGCAACCTGCTTGCGTGAGAGTTGGGTCTCTTCAGCAATAGCGGTGGTGACTTGAGCCTTGGTCTGCTTGGCGGGGATGGCTTTCAGCTTTACAACAGCTTTTTTCTTGCTTGCTACTTTCTTCTTGGCTACCACCTTCTTTTTGGTGGCAACCCTTTTCTTTGTAGAGGTTGCTTTTTTAGCTGCAACAGCTCTCTTTGCGACAACCTTTTTCTTTGCACTCTTTTTGACGACTTTTTTCTTTACGGCCATGGATGGTTCCTGATTTAAAGTAGTTGAAATGTGACACTATAAATAGTGAGGTTTTAAAGGTGATCGGCATTCTATATTGGCCGCCTTATAAATTCGAGTGTTTTCGTTGGTTATTTTAAATAAACAGGCAATTTATTCGTAATTTCCAGGGAAAATGGCTGTTTTTTATAAAAATGAAGTTTCGTGGTTACCAAATATCAAAATGGAAACAGTGTTTATCATCAATGTTTTAATGGGTTAAATCTATTGTCCAATGTTGATCAGCTGCACCGTGAATATTTTTTATGCGGTTTTACAAGTGTCATGGTAAGGATGAATTTAATGGTTCTAAAATTGTGATGAAGGTCAAGGAAAGCCGGTTATGGGGGTGCAATAGTGTCGATCCGTTCAATAAAATATCACGGTATGCGCTCTACTATTTACAGTAATGGGTTCTGCTATAAACCAACTAGAAAATGTTTCAGGCATAGATGCAGAGTGCTTCATGATGCTGGAAAATCACTCGACAAAATTATCTGATAGAGGTTTTTGTGACACCAACGCCTAAAGAGAGAGAGCTGAAGATGTTGAGCAGGCTGACGCCGCTCAATATGCTGTCAGATAAAGCACTGGCTCAGCTGCTGAAAGAGGTTGCTGTTGAATACATGAATCGTGGCGAGTATCTGTTTCATGAAGGCGATACATTGCCTGAAAACATCTATCTGCTCTCTGGCAAGGTCTCGCTATTAAAAGGTGAGACAGAGGTAGAGATCCTGACGGGTAATACAGATGCCACACGATTTGCAGTAGCCCATCAACTGCCACGGCAACATACCGCCCGTGCCAAATCACGAATTGAGTATGTGCGTATCAACAGTCACAGGTTGAGCGAGCTGATTGAACATGCGCGCGCCAATGCCTATAAAGTAGAGCAGCTGGAGAGTGCAGAGGATAGAGACTGGAAGAGCCTGCTGCTGCAATCGCAGATCTTTCAGCATATCCCCCGGGCGAATATCCGACATGTTATGAACCGCATGGAAGAGGTGGCCGTGCGCAAGGATGAGGAGATTATCCTGCAGGGTGAAGAGGGAGACTACTTTTACTTTATCAGCGAAGGGCGCTGTGCGGTATCCCAGAAACCTGTAGATAGCTATCAGTCAATCGAGGTGGCGCAACTGGGGCCGGGTGATTGCTTTGGTGAGGATGCCCTGCTGTCCGATAATCTGCGAAGCAGCACCGTAAGCATGTTAAGTGATGGTGTCTTGATGCGACTCAGCAAGGATGATTTTATCAATCTTATAAAGCACCCCCTGGCCACCACGGTAAATTTCAGTGATGCCTGCCAGATAACCGCAGCCAATGGTATCTGGCTGGATATTCGTTCACCAGCCGAATACCAGCAGGGACACATGAGCGGCAGCATCAATCTACCGCTTAATTCACTGCGTTTTCAGGTATCAAGCCTGGCACCGGGGCATCAGTATGTTATCTATTGCCAGGATGGACGCTACAGTGCCATTGCCGCGTTTCTTTTACTGGAACGTGGCTTTGATGCAGTCATTCTGAGTGGCGGCATAAAATCCATCCCGGATGACAGGTTGATCTGTAGAGAGACCACGTCGCAGGAGAAGGGTGCCAAGGTCATCACACTCAGGCCGGGGGATCATGCAGGCATTGCACAGCATGAGCAGGCGAGCCAGAAATTAACAGCAGAAATCGAGTCACTTGAGCAGCGGGCAAAACAGGTAGAGGAGCACAATGCAGCTCTGCAACAGCAGATCAACAGACTCAGATCGGGAAAGAGAGAGCAGGAGGTTGAACTGGAGGTGCTGCTTACCACAGCGCAGGAACAGGAACGGATTGAGACGGCAGAACTGCAAACGGTACAGAACCAGATCAAGCAGTTACAGCAGCAGCTGACAGCTGTTAAAAAAGAGAAAAATGCCGCCTTGCGGCAGCTGAAAAAGCAGTCCAGACAGAGCAGGGTGGCCGACAGCTCCAGCCTGCTCTGTAGTCCGGATCTGGCAGAGATAGAGCGGGCGACACAGCTGCAAGCAGGCCTGGACTATGAGTGTACTCAAACCACAGAGCAGCTGCAGGAGAGAGGGAAGATACTCCAGAACAGGCTGGAGCAGCAGGCCTCCACCATGGATCCGGTTGATCAGGAGGTGATCCGGCAGGAGTTAGATCAGCTGCACAATGCCATCAAAGAGCGGGGCAGCGAGATGGAGCGGGCGCTGCTTGAACAGCGTTCGCTGGAGGATGCGCTGGAGGATAGGGATGCCCATCTTGAGCAGGTCAAACAGGAGATGGAACAGTTAGCAGTAAAACTGGAATCTGCCACAGCCCGGTGTGAGCAGGCAGAGGAGGCACATCGGCATGCGGAAGGGATGGTGGAACGGTTAAAAGAGCAGCTTAAAAAATCCAAATCCCGTGGCATTGTGAACAGCGTAACAGGCCAGGGTGCCGATGGAGGCGGCCGACAGATAAAAACCGGCCTCTTTGGCATGTTGATGGGTGGGCTTGTCTGTTTTTCTGTTTTAAATGCGCTATTGGTGTTCAATGGAAAGGATGAAATCATCTTCAGCCTGACGGGAGAGAGAGCGGTGCAGGAGATGTTGTCCAGCTGGTTGCCATCGGAGGAGATAGATCTGAAACCATCCAAACCACTGGACATAGAAAAGAGCCTGCCCAGTGTGGTGGCGGAGAAGCCAAAGAGAGAGCAAGTGGCTGCTGCTCCGGCAGCCACGCCCAAACCTGTCAAACCCAGAACGCCAAAGGTGATACAGGATCAGCTACAGGATGGCTCTGCCGGCCCGGTCATGGTAGAGATTCCCGCCGGCAGGTTCTTGATGGGGAGCAATCACAATGCGCTGAAACAGGATGAACGTCCGCTCCACAGGGTGGAGCTGCGGCGTTACTATGCTGCCCGTTATGAGACCACCTTTGAAGAGTATGATCGCTTTGCCCAGGCCACAGGCCGCACGCTGCCAGATGATCAGGGTTGGGGAAGAGGGCGTCGCCCCGTGATCAATGTAAGTTGGGAAGATGCGCTGGCCTATACCGCCTGGCTGTCAGAGCAGACGGGGGCCAGCTATCGGCTGCCTACCGAGGCAGAGTGGGAGTATGCAGCAGGTGCTGGGAATAACAGCCTCTACTGGTGGGGCTACAAGCTGGAGGAGAACCAGGCCAACTGCTATAACTGCGGCGTTAAATGGGCGGGTGAACGTACGGCTCCGGTCGGCTCATTTAAGGCCAACCCCTTTGGGCTGCACAACACAGCAGGCAACGTCATGGAGTGGATTCAAGACTGCTATAGCCCAAATTATGTGGGTGCCCCAACCGATGGCAGCGCCTGGACGGTTTCGCACTGTAAACAGCAGGTGGTGCGTGGCGGCGCCTATAGCAAATCAGGCATGAGCATGCGCACTACGGAACGTAACAGACAGGCCCCATCCTCACGGTTATCAATGTTAGGGTTTCGGGTGGTGCGTGAGTAAACTCGAACTGCCTTATTGCCGAATAATTTAGAGGATTAACATCTATTTCGGCAGCTCATTTTTTCTGCCACCCAGTTTGATTGCCAGCAAAACCAGCGGAAGATATGCCGCAAGTGTGGCAAACAGACCCACATCTGGCTTGATGGCAGCGAGCCAGGCCCAGGGAAACAGCCAGGTTACATTTATGCCAAGCAGAGCCATTGTAACAGGGCGGTGACTTCCCCACTTTCTCGATAGTTGCTGGTAAAGATGGGATCGGTGCGCCTCGAACCAGCGCTCGCCATTGAGCATGCGACGGAGAAGAGTAACCGTTGCATCGCTGATAAAGAGCGCCAAAAGTATGATCCAGACCCAGATGGGGAACCCCAAATTTGCACTCCACAGCGCAAACAGGCCAAGCATTAATCCAAGAAATCCACTCCCTGCATCGCCCATAAAGATCTTTGCTGGAGGCCAGTTCCAGACCAGAAACCCAGCAATGCCCGCCATTAGGATAGAGAGCCAGAACAGGGGGGCAGCATAATCACCTGTCGATGCAAACTGCATGATCAGTATGGCTCCGATACCGACAAAGAGAGCTTCTGCCCCGGCAATACCATCAATGCCATCCATAAAGTTGAACAGGTTCAGAAGCCAGACCAGGGCAACGATGCCCAATGGATAGCCGACGATGCCCAGGTCAATGGTTGAACCGGGCAGTGGAATATCAGGCAGGCCGAATAGAAGCAGCCCCGTCAGTGCTGCAATGGAGTGGGCAAGGAATCGCCAGCGTGCCGGAATATGGGTGTGGTCATCCCAGAAGCCGACCCCGGCAACCAGCAGGCCACCGTAGAAAATGGCCCAAAATGGCCCAGGCTCGGGCGTAAGGTCAGGGATGTTGAAAAAGAGAGCAAGGCTGAATGCGGCAAGAAAGGTAATGACAAATGATAGCCCACCTCCACGCGGTGTTGGAGTGGTATGAGAGCTGCGCTCGTTTGGTGTATCGATAACCCCTCGCTTCAGTGCATAGTGACGAAGTGCTCCTGTTAATCCAAGTGAAGCAAGGAATATCAGTAAAATTGATGTGATCATTCAGTGGAGGAGGCTTGAGGTTTGCTCAGCGGCTTTTTTTGCCGGAGATACCAGCTTGCCGTTTTGGCCATCGCCTCATCCACAGAGAGCGGAGGCTGCCACTGTAATAGCTGCCGGGCCTTGCTGGAGTCGATCTGTAAAGAGCAGGTCAGTCGATCCACCATCGGCCTCTTACCCAGCAGAGAGGCACCCAGGTTCATCAGGAACTGGGGGACAGAAAAAAGCCTGGCTGAGCGCCCCATATGTTTTGCGATACATTGAGCCAGCCCGGCTGTCGACAGATCTTCACCATCTGAGATCAGAAAGAGCTCATTGGCGGCGGCGGGATGATCCCGGCAGGTGATCAGAAAGTCGACCAGATTATCCACCGCAACCAGACTGCGCTGGTTTCTGATGCCAGCCAGAGGCAGAGGGATGCCGCGATCTATCCAGCCCAACAGGTGCAGAAAGTTTGCCTTTACCCCAGGCCCATAGATGAGAGGAGGTCTGATGATAACGACCTCCATGGATGACTCTGCTGCAATCTTGCGGAGCCCCTGTTCCGCCTCATGCTTTGATATGGCGTAGGGGTCTTGCGGTGCTGCGGGCATGGATTCATCGAATGGTTGACCAGTGGTGAGTTCACCGTTGACCTTGACGCTGCTCAGGAAGATAAAGCGACGCACACCGGCGTCAGCAGCGGCTTTGGCAAGCCGCAATGTGCCAGCCGTGTTGACCTCCCGGAATGACTGTAAGGGGTCGGCTGCCGTATCCTTCATTATGTGGACACGAGCAGCCAAATGAATGACGGCATCAATATCCTTGAGAGCGCCATCCCAGCAGGTCTCTGATCCTATCTCGCCTATATGATGTACCTGTCCAAACAGCTCATCCGGCTTGCCTGATGATAGAGCTGCTCGTACTGCGCTTGAGTATTTAATGCCTGCGGCATGCAGCTTTTTGCGCAATGCCTTGCCAACAAATCCGGTTGCGCCGGTCAATAGAGCCGATGGGACTTGATTGAGTTCTTCATTGGTCATTATTTTCCCATCACCGGATGATAGCGGCCGGATTCTATATTCTGTGTGGCTGAACGGTTACTTTACCAACCCAATGCTGAAAGGTTATCAATAACAGCAGGCCTGTCATTGCCCTTCGCCGGGCTGCGGCTTCTGATCTGAGGCATCCGGAGCCGCCACCTCAAAAATCTCCCACAGTGTAATATCTATTCCCTTAAGACTGGTAAGCGGCAAGACTTCCTGAGGACCAAATATCTCGGATTCGCCGTATCGCTTGCCCTTAAGTACAAACCGCTCCACATACAGCTCGATGGGATCAATGATAATGTACTCCCTGACAGCGGATCTCTCATATAGCGCCCTCTTCTCCCTCTTGTCCTTGAGCGCTGTGGCGGGTGAGAGCACCTCCACGACAAGGTCGGGCGCTCCCTGTATATTGGCCTCGGTGATCTTCTTCTCGTCACAAACAACAAAGATGTCAGGCTGTACAACATCATGATTGGAAAGCACAACATCAGTAGGCGCCACAAATGGCCTGCACGGCTTACCTTTAAGCTCATTTCCGATGATACGAGTAAAATTAACGACAACATTCTGGTGTTTTATGCCGGGAGCAGGAGTCATATTATATGCTTCTCCGCCAATTATCTCCCACCGCTCATCATCGGGCCATGTCAGATAATCAGAACAGGTATATTTTTCGGCTCTTTTTTTTGCTACAGGCATTTCTACAGCCCTCCTCTTTGAGGTTATAAATTAAGTTCAACTAACTGCATCATGTCGGCTAAACCGATTGCCTGAATATTCTTTGCTATCGGGTATTGCTCTTTCCCTGCATAAACCACAAAGTTGTTATTAGAATGGATATCCTCTATAGCGTTGTAAAACCCCTTGCTTGGCTTGGCTGTTAAACCACTTTTAATTTCAATTGCCCAGATTTCACCACTCGGCATCTCCAGAATAAGATCTATTTCTGCACCTGCCGAGGTGCGATAGAAAGTAGCTTTTGCGCCAAAAGGCATGACGGATAAAATGTTTTCGATAACAAACCCTTCCCAGCTCGCCCCAATGACCGGATGACCTGCCAGCTCGTTATAATTTTTGATCCCTAACAGCGCATGCAACAGGCCACTGTCCCGGATATATATCTTTGGGGATTTAACAAGCCTTTTTCCAGTATTGGCATGAAATGGTTTTAAGCGTCTGAGCAATAATAAATCCACTAAAAGGTCTATATAAGAATTAAGTGTCTTTGTAGCAATAGATAAGCCAGAAGCCAATCTTGAAGCGTTTAACATACTGCCTTGGCAATGCGCCAACATCATCCATAATCGCTCTAATGTTTCAGCGGCTGCGCGTGGAGTAAATTGTGGAATGTCTCTTTCCAGATAGGTTCTGATGAAATCCTTTCTAACCAGAAAACTATCCTGATCTGTATTCCCAAGAAAGCTATCGGGAAAACCGCCTCTTAACCATAATGCAGTAACATCATCAGAATTTATTTCTGATACGGTAATCGGATTCATATTGATATAACCAATACGCCCCGCAAGGGTTTCTCCTGATTGTCTTAAAAGATCGATTGAGGCAGAGCCTAAAATCAAAAAACGCCCTACTCTTTTTCCTTTACGCCGCCCTTTATCTATTACTCCACGCAGTGTTTGAAACAGTTCAGGCATACGATGAATTTCATCAAGAATGACAAGACTATCTTCATATTTTTCGAGGAATAAAATAGGGTCTCTTAGTCGGCCTCTATCTTCATAAGATTCAAGATCGAGGTAAATAGATTCTCTATCTTCAGCAATCTCCAGCGCAAGCGTCGTCTTCCCAACCTGACGAGGCCCCATAATAGCTACCGCAGGCTGGCGATTTAATGCTTTTTCTATATCAGCTCGTACTTTTCTTTCTATCATCCTTGTAATTTATGGCTTATGATTGCAAATTGCAAGGACAAAGTTATGCGTTTTGCTTTTAAAGCAGAGCCAGTGAGTAGCATCACCTGCACGGTGGAATATGGTATGACATCTTCCAAGGTGCCGTCAGGCAATGGGTCTGCGGCTAAACTCACATTGGCCATCTCACTTCGCGGGGGGTATCTTTAATATATGCCTACTGCTGAAAAACCGGATTTTGCCAGGATTTCATATTACTCCAATGACTCATTCACAATTTTTTCTATTAGCTTATCTGCCCCCATCAGCGGCAACAATCGCAGTAGTACTTCATCCATTACACCCAACTCGGCACAAGTGATGAACTTGGCCTGCCGGCTCTTCCAGGCCAAGGTTTGAACCAGGCTAGCGGTTACCACCGAGGCTTTATCCAGATTATTAACCGGAACTTCTGTGCTGCCACTCCGGATACTGGTGCTGACAGGGCAGCATATTAATAGCCCGGTTTGTCGATTGTAAGCTTTGCTGCTCAAAATCAGTGCCGGGCGATATTTACCGGTTTCCCTGCCTTTAGTCGGCTCAAAATCCAGCCAGACAATGTCGTTCCGATCAGGGATGTATTGTGGACTCAATTGCCCATCTCCCCACTTTGAATAACTGCCAGCTCATCAGCATGGGCATTTTCAGCCGTTAAACCCTCTAACAAATCAGCTTCCCTGAGCGGAAAGCTAAAACCCTCACTCTGAGATTTGGCTCTTCTGACCGTAAAGCCATCATCAAACACCTCTACATCAACCAGGGTATCTTGCTTGAATCTGGGGATGTCGCGCATCATGCCCGCTACGCGTAGCGCAAGACCATTACCCCATTTTTGAATTTTTGCATGAACGATCTGACTCATAATGCACCCATGTATCACCATTGTTGACACTCAAAGTGTATACACTGTTGATACTCTGTCAAGCATCACAGTATCGTCGGCGGGGTCGCCCAGATCGACCGCCGGTGGCGAGTTATCCGATCAGGCGGTCAAAGTTATACCTAAATCCTGCAAGTAGATACCAACAAAGAAAGAAAATGGTAGACTCATCAATCAGTTAATTGCATTTAACCACAACCGATGAGTCACCATT
>Ga0256839_1004861_pt1 | contig 12815 bp, 9 predicted proteins | sample 354166metaG_FD_185968 | JGI IMG/M metagenome (GOLD analysis project Ga0256839, IMG submission 185968) | Hydrothermal vent microbial communities from Mid Atlantic Ridge, Atlantic Ocean - 354-166 | ecosystem: Environmental > Aquatic > Marine > Hydrothermal vents | place: Atlantic Ocean: Mid...
TGTCCTATGTTTTTTTTGGTTTCACTATTCAAAATCAACAGAACAGTTGCAATTGGCAATGAAATAATTCTCTGTGGAAAATGACGACCTGTAGCTCCAGGCCATTATTTTTTTTCAGGGTCGACTATTTACCCGTATTTCTGGATTCCCCAATGGCCATTTCAGCCACTGAGATTTTTCGTCGTCATCCAGAATGTTTTGATAAAGAAACTTTCAAGATTTTTTCCTCAGGTAATGACCCTTTGTCTTTTCCAGGTCTACGTTTCACAAAAGAAACGGCAGAATCAATGGCGATTAATAATATTTCCGGCGGAGCAGTTATTATTGCCGGGTCGGGAATGTGTACTGGCGGGAGGGTGAAGCATCATCTGAAACATAATTTATGGAATGCTCATAATTCTGTCATCTTTGTTGGCTATGCTGCTCAGGGAACATTGGCTAGAAGGATTGTAGACGGGGCAAAAAGCGTGAAAATTTTTGGCGAGGAGATTCCAGTGCAAGCAGCTGTTTATACCATTGGTGGTTTTTCTGCGCATGCAGATCAAAAGGTGCTATTAGAGTGGCATCAACAAACCGGAAATCCCACAACAACTTTTTTAGTTCATGGCGATAAAGATGTCATGGAAAAATTTGCAAAAAAACTTAATAACACACGGGTTGAAATTCCGGCACTTCATCAACATTATAAGCTAGAAGACTGGTTATAAGACCTTATTCAGGTCAGAAAGCTTAGTTGTATCGCATTAAAGATATCCACTGTTTGTTATTTTTTACACGGTGGAAATAGCTTAACCATTGTTAAAGGCCGTTCCATGAAAAAACAACAAGAAATTTTGTTCCCACCTCCTTTAGATGCCGATAAAGTTCGTTCATTGGAAGCCGATGCGCTTCTACAATATCTGAAAAGTGATCCTGATGGTCTTTCTCAACAAGAAGCTCAGACCAGGCTTGAGTTTTATGGGCCCAATGCAATTCAGGAAAAACGTACTCATCCACTACTGAAATTTCTGTCTTACTTCTGGGGACCGATTCCCTGGATGATTGAAATTGCGGCAATTTTATCCGCAATTGTTCATCATACCGAAGATTTAATAATAATCCTGGTATTACTGATATTTAATGCTGTTGTTGGATTTTGGCAGGAATATCAAGCAGGAAATGCCATTGAACAGTTGAAAAAGCAATTAGCCCTTAAATCGCGTGTCAAACGTGATGGGCAGTGGCAAGAAATTGATGCTAGACAATTGGTGCCAGGGGATATTGTTCGTATTCGATTAGGTGATGTTGTACCAGCTGACATCGCCTTGATTGATGGTGATTATCTAAGCATAGATCAGTCGGCGTTAACGGGCGAGTCATTGCCCGTTGATAAGCGAGTGGGTGATCTGATTTATTCCAGTTCAATTGCCAAGCAGGGTGAAATGGTGGGCGTGGTTACGGCTACAGGGACTCATACCTACTTCGGTAAAACTGCCAAACTAGTCAGTTCAGCAAAATCGGTATCCCATTTTCAAAAAGCAGTTTTAACCATTGGCGATTATTTGATTTTTATCAGTTTGGCATTGGTTGCAATTTTGATTTTGGTCGGGTTGAACCGTCAATTGCCAGTTATGGGGTTGATCCAGTTTGCATTAATTTTAACGGTAGCGTCTATTCCCGTCGCTATGCCGGCAGTGCTCTCTGTCACGATGGCAGTCGGAGCCGTCAGTCTTGCCAAATTAAAAGCGATTGTTTCTCGATTGGAATCTATCGAAGAATTAGCAGGAATGGATGTTTTATGTACCGATAAAACCGGAACCCTGACTAAAAATCAATTAACGTTGGGCCAGCCTGCTGCATTTAATACAGTCGATGAACAAACAATTATTTTAATGGCGGCATTGGCATCCCAGATTGATAATCCAGATGCCATTGATAGCGCCATTTTAGAAAAAATTAACGAGAGGCAACTATTAGATAAGTATGTTCAAGAAAATTTTGTACCTTTTGACCCCATTAATAAACGTACCGTAGCGCGAATAAAGGCACAAGATGGTTCAATATTCAAAGTCAGTAAGGGGGCGCCACAGGTTGTTTTGGATTTATGTAATCCGGATCAGGAAATGCGAGTTCGGGCTGAAAAAATAGTGAATGAATTTGCTCTCAAAGGTTATCGAGCACTGGGCGTAGCCCGGACTGACCAAACAGGAAGCTGGGTGTTTCTAGGAATTCTTCCTTTGTATGATCCACCAAGAGACGATGCCAAGCAAACCATCAAGGAAGTTAAGCAACATGGCATCGATATCAAAATGGTGACCGGGGATAATATCGCGATAGCGAAACAGATTTCCAAAGAACTCGGACTAGGGCAAAATATTCTGCTTGCCGATCAGATCGTCAGCCCAAAAGATAAAGAAGACTTAATTAATAAAGCCCAAAGTGCAGAACGTGCCGATGGTTTTGCACAAGTATTTCCAGAACATAAATATTGGTTGGTAAAAGACTTACAGGCAAAAAATCATATCGTCGGAATGACGGGGGATGGTGTCAATGATGCCCCTGCCTTGAAGCAAGCTGACGTTGGAATTTCCGTTTCTGGTGCCACAGATGCCGCCAGAGCAGCTGCTGATCTGGTTTTAACTGCTTCAGGTCTGGCGGTTATCAGTCATGCCATTGAGGAAGCTAGACGCATTTTTGCAAGAATGAACGCTTATGCTATTTATCGTATTACAGAAACGCTTCGAATAATGTTATTTATGGTTTTAGCGATTCTTGTTTATAACATTTATCCCATTACAGCGATTATGATTATTCTCCTGGCATTGTTGAATGATATTCCTATCCTGACCATTGCAAAGGACAATACCGTTTTAGCAACGCATCCAGTACGCTGGGATATGAGAAAAGTGCTGACTATTGCAACAGTCTTAGGAAGTGTTGGAGTGTTTGAGACTTTTTTACTTATGATTGTTGCAGAAAATTACTTTCATGTCAGTGTTGAAGAGTTGCAAACTATTATATTTCTTAAACTGGCAGTTGCCGGCCATTTAACCTTATTTGTAGCCCGAACTAGACATTGTTTTCTTAGCCCACCATATCCTGCACCCTTATTACTGGTTGCAATAATTGGCACACAAATATTAGCAGTACTGATTGCTGGGTTTGGGTGGTTGGTTACACCGATTTCATGGGAATTTATTGGGTTGATTTGGGCTTATTGCCTATTTTGGGTATTAATTGAAGATGCTTTGAAATTGATGACCTACAGGCATCTGGAGCATGAGATTCCAAGACACCGACATTTTCTGACGAGACTAGGGCGATCATTGCATTTTTATCATCGTAATCATAACCATTAGGTGTTATAGGGACTATATATGCAAAATAATTACGCGAAATACACACTGGGTAGACCATTATTAATGGATATAGATGGCATTGAGCTATTAATAGAGTTGGCATTAGATATGCGATGTTCCTGGAATCATGCTGCTGATGATTTGTGGAAAGCACTAGATCCTGATTTATGGGAATTGACTCATAATCCCTGGGCAATTTTGCAGACAGTTTCAAGAGATCGTGTGGTAGAAATTACAACTGATTCTGTTTATCGAGAAAAGTTGGAGAACCAAGTTCAAACCAATCGCCAACTGCAAAAAGCCTCAGGATGGTTTCAACAAACTTATCCCGACCCGTCACTAAACCATGTTGCCTATTTCAGTATGGAATTCATGTTAGGAGAGGCGCTTCCCATTTATTCGGGAGGATTGGGAAATGTGGCCGGTGATCAACTAAAAGCTGCCAGTGATTTGGGAATTCCAGTTGTTGGGGTCGGGTTGCTTTATCAACGTGGTTATTTTCGACAAATGATTGATAAGGATGGCAAGCAAATAGCCTTTTATCCTTACAATGATCCTGGACAATTGCCCATTCAACCAGTGCGCCATAAAAATGGTGAATGGTTACGTCTACGGGTGGATTTTCCTGGGTTTTCAGTGTGGCTTAGAAGTTGGCAGGTTAAAGTAGGTAGAACTACATTGTATTTGCTGGATAGTAATGATCCTGCAAATTTTCCTCCTCATCAAGGTATTACCAGTGAGCTTTACGGTGGTGGATCTGAAGTGAGATTGCAGCAGGAAATGATTCTTGGAATAGGTGGTTGGCGATTATTAAGAGAACTAGGCATTAAACCAGATGTTTGTCATCTCAATGAAGGTCATGCTGCCTTTGCTGTGCTTGAACGGGCCAGATACTTTATGCAGGAAACAGGACAGTCATTTGAAGTGGCATTAGCTGCGACAAGAGCGGGGAATCTCTTTACTACCCATACAGCAGTCGCTGCTGCATTTGATTTATATACGCCAGCACTAATTGAGCAATATCTTGGGAATTATGTTGAAAATGGATTAAAAATTACTACGGAAGATATGTTGGCTTTAGGGCGAGAGAATCCAGAAAATTCTGAAGAAAGCTTCAATATGGCTTATTTGGCAATCCGAGGAAGTGGTGCAATCAATGGTGTCAGTCAATTACATGGTAGGGTCAGCCGACATATTTTTCAATCAATATTTCCCCGTTGGCCAACCAGAGAAGTTCCAGTAGGTTATGTGACCAATGGGATTCATGTCCCGAGTTGGGATTCACCGATGGCGGATGATATTTGGACAGAAAGCTGTGGCAAAGATCGTTGGTGCGGTATGTCCCAAACCTTGCAGGAAGATATTCGTTGTGTTTGTGATGAGCGGCTTTGGGAATTTAGAACAGCAGCCAGAAAGTCATTAATTGAATATGCACGAAAGCGATTGTATCGACAATTGTCTGCTTCAGGCTCTTCAATTGAAGATGCTGAAAAGGCCAAAACATTGTTAGATCCTAATATTCTGACTTTAGGGTTTGCCAGACGTTTCGCAACTTATAAACGACCAAATTTACTGTTACTAGACCCTGAACGTTTATTACGAATACTCAGTGATCCAGATCGGCCTGTGCAATTAATTTTAGCAGGTAAGGCGCATCCCGCTGACCAAGAAGGTCAAGCGCTGATTCAGCAATGGGTGCAGTTCATCAGGCAAACACAGGTTCGTAATCATATTGTCTTTTTGAGTGATTACGACATGCTCCTCACAGAACGTTTGGTTGAAGGTGTCGATGTTTGGATCAATACCCCGAGACGGCCTTGGGAAGCTTGCGGAACCAGCGGTATGAAAATACTGGTTAATGGCGGTATCAATTTATCCGAACTGGACGGCTGGTGGGCAGAAGCGTATACACCGGAAGTTGGTTGGGCTTTGGGCGATGGTAAGGAACATGATAGTGATCCAGCATGGGATATTCATGAAGCTAATCAGTTGTATGATATTTTGGAGCAACAAGTGATTCCTGAATTTTATAGTCGTGATCATCAAGGTATTCCGCCGGCCTGGGTTAAACGAATGAGAGAAAGTATGTCTAAATTAACCCCAGTCTATTCAGCTGGAAGAGCGGTCAGGGAATATACTGAGCAGTTTTATCTGTCAGCCGCACAGGCATATCATAAAAGAGCTGCGAATAAAGGCAAACCAGCAATGCAAATTATCGAATGGCAAAAAATGCTGGAAGAGAACTGGCAACATTTACGATTTGGCGAGTTGATTGCCGAAACCCATGATGGCCAGCATATTATTGAAATCCAGGTTTATGTCGATGATGTAGATGTCAATGCCATTGTTGTTGAGTTGTATGCAGAACCTCTGGATGGTAGCAGTGAACCTGAACGTCATGAAATGCAACGCATGGCTGAATTGGTAGGTTCAGTGAGTGGATATGACTATCGGGTGGTTATTCCTGATAAAAGACCATTACCAGATTACACGCCACGAATTGTTCCTGCTCATGAATTAGCGACAATTCCTTTGGAAGCCAGTTATATTTTGTGGCAGCGATAATGATGGAGAATATCAAATGGCAATAAAATCACCTGGACAAAAACAGATCCCAAAACCGCCAGATGAATCCCGAATTGAGCCACTACCCTGGCATCAACCAAAGCCATTGGAAGAAGATCCGGATGCACCTCAGCGAGTTCATAAAATTATGGTCAGCTCTTCATATCGGCAGGCTGATCAGGATACTGACTTTTTGCACCGCGATGATGTTCGGCCTTTACGGTTACAGCTGGATTTTTTAAAGCCGGAGTTATTAATGCAGGAACATGGTATTGAGCATACCATTGTTGTTTATGGCAGTACCCGCATTGTTGAACCCAAAGTCGCTGACAGACGTGTAAAAGCCTATCAGGAGGCATTGAAATCTGCTCCGGACAACCCAAACCTGAAAAAGCGGCTTGCAGTTGCCAAGCGTGTTCAGGCAAAAAGTCGTTATTATGATGTGGCTCGTGAATTTGGACAAATCGTGAGTCTATCAGGGAAAGGCGCTCAGGATTGTCGTTTGATGGTAATGACTGGGGGTGGGCCAGGAATGATGGAGGCGGCGAATAGAGGCGCATTCGATGTCGGTGCAAAAACCATTGGTTTAAATATTACTCTACCGCATGAACAATATCCCAATCCTTATATTACTCCGGAGCTATGCTTCAAATTTCATTATTTTGCCTGCCGTAAAATGCATTTTTTATTAAGAGCAAAAGCTCTGGTTGTGTTTCCCGGCGGTTATGGAACACTCGATGAGTTATTTGAAACACTAACCTTAATACAAACCCGTTGCATGAAGGCTGTCCCCATTATTTTAGTCGGAGAAAATTACTGGAAAAAAGCTTTTGATGTTGATTTTCTGATGGATGAAGGCGTTATTGATCCGGAAGACAAGGATTTATTCTGGTATGCCGAGACAGCCGAAGAAATTTGGAAGGATATTCAAAACTGGTATTTAGCCAAGGGTGAGTCTTTGTTTTCTGACTTGGTTGTGTAACTGACTATGAAATCAGTTGTGCTGATTATTAATGCCGGATCATCCAGCATTAAATTTGCCATTTTCACTGCAGTACATCTGGATTGCTTATTTCGGGGACAAATCCAGGGGATCGGAATTAATGATGGTTGTTATTTTACACTGCAAGATCAAACGGATAAAGATCGTCAAAGCAAGCAACAAATCAATGCCGACAACCATCAACATGCTCTGGAAATCATAATTCAGTGGCTAACGGAACATCAGAAAGGATTTGATCTTCAGGCCGTTGGTCACCGGATTGTTCATGGTGGCAACCAATTTACTGAACCTGTTGTGATTGATGAAGATGTCATCAGGCATTTAAGAAAATTAGTACCACTGGCTCCTCTGCACCAACCACATAATCTGGCGGCTATTGAAATAATGAGAAAATTGCAGCCATCATTAATACAGGTGGCTTGTTTTGATACAGCTTTTCATCATACCCAGCCTGAAATAGCAAAAACTTTTGCTCTACCAAAAAGCCTATATAGTGAGGGTGTTCGTAGTTATGGGTTCCACGGCTTATCCTATGAATACATTACTTCAATATTATCAGAGTATTCTGAAACCGCAGTTACTGGCAGGACAATTATTGCGCATCTAGGCCATGGAGCCAGCCTATGTGCTATGAACAATAGCAAAAGCATGGCAACTACCATGACCTTCACCCCGCTTGATGGTTTGCCGATGGGCACCCGCTGTGGTTCGATTGACCCCGCTGTGGTTTTGTATTTGCTAAGAGAAAAGCAATTATCTGTCGAGGATATTTCTGAGCTACTTCATTATCAATCTGGTCTGCTCGGGTTATCGGGTATCAGTGGCGATATGCAAGAATTACTTAATAGCCAAAGTTCAGCAGCAAAAACAGCAATTGATGTGTATGTGTACCGCATTATTTGTGAAATCGGAAAAATGTCCGCTGCTATTCAAGGCCTGGACAGTTTGGTATTTACTGCCGGGATTGGCGAGCATTCAGCCTTGATTCGTGAAAAGATTTGTATGGGTATTGAATGGTTAGGAATTCAGATCAATGTGCAGGCTAACTATCGTAACGAAATAAAAATAAGTACTGAACAAAGCACGATTTCGGTTTGGGTTATTCCGACCAATGAAGAAAAAATAATTGCAACACACACTTATACACTTGCTCTAGGAGGTCATTAGTCATGAACAGTCACAATGAAAATACATCCAAGCCACTTTCTGGGGATGAATTACATCGCATGAATGGCTATTGGCGGGCAGCCAACTATCTGTCAGTGGGACAAATCTATCTGATGGATAATCCATTGTTAAAGCAGCCGTTACAACTGGAGCATATCAAACCACGGTTATTAGGGCATTGGGGAACAACACCAGGACTTAATTTTATCTATGTCCATTTCAATAGGGTTATCAAGAAACGTGAGCTTAATGTCATTTATATTACCGGGCCAGGTCATGGCGGGCCGGGTTTGGTTGCCAATACCTATCTGGAAGGTACTTACAGCGAAGTCTATCCAAATGTTTCTCAGGATGAATCCGGTATGAAACGACTGTTTAAACAGTTTTCATTTCCCGGGGGTATTCCAAGTCATGTTGCGCCAGAAACTCCGGGGTCAATCAATGAAGGTGGAGAATTAGGATATTCTTTATCCCATGCTTTTGGCGCTGTTTTCGATAACCCTGACTTGATTGCCTGTTGTGTTGTTGGTGATGGCGAAGCTGAAACCGGTCCATTGGCAACTGCCTGGCATGGCAACAAGTTTTTAAATCCTGAGCGCGATGGTGTAGTGTTGCCTATTTTGCACTTGAATGGCTACAAAATTGCTAACCCGACTGTTCTTGCTCGAATAGATAATGAAGAATTAGCCTCTTTGTTTGTTGGCTATGGCTACAAACCTTATTTTGTTGAAGGGGATAATCCAGAGCTGGTGCATCAACAAATGGCAGCAACCCTGGATCAGGTTCTGGATGAAATTAATACCATCCAGCAACAGGCCAGACAAAATGGTTTTAGTGAACGACCCATTTGGCCAATGATTATTTTTCGCACCCCCAAGGGTTGGACTGGTCCTAAAGTTGTTGATGGAGTGCCTATTGAAAATACTTTCCGATCACATCAAGTCCCATTGTCAGGTTTGAAAGAAAACCCTGAACATTTACAATTGCTCGAACAATGGTTATTAAGCTACAAGCCGGATGAACTGTTTGACGAAAATGGTAAGTTAATTGATGAACTTGCTGATCTGGCACCGAAGGGTGATCGACGTATGGGTGCCAATCCACATGCAAATGGTGGTGTATTACTTAAAGCGCTACGCATGCCCAATTTTCGGGATTATGCAGTCGATATTGGAAGACCTGCGACAGAAATTGCAGAAGCAACTCGTGTGATGGGTTATTTTCTTCGTGATATTATGCAAGCTAATCAGGGCACTCAGAATTTTCGGGTGATGGGCCCGGATGAAACAGCCTCCAATCGGCTTTCAGCTTTATTTGAGGTGACGGACAGGGCGTTTACTGCAAAAACAATTACTATTGATGATCACCTGTCAGCTAATGGCCGAGTGATGGAAGTACTTAGTGAGCATCAATGTCAAGGGTGGCTTGAAGGTTATTTGTTGACTGGCCGTCATGGTTTGTTTTCCTGCTATGAGGCTTTTATTCATATCGTTGATTCCATGTTTAACCAACATGCAAAATGGTTAAAAGTAACAAAAGAAATACCTTGGCGCAGGCCAATTGCATCACTTAATTATTTGTTGACCTCTCATGTTTGGCGGCAGGATCATAACGGTTTTAGTCACCAGGATCCAGGGTTTATTGATCATGTTGTCAACAAAAAGTCAGATATTATTCAGGTGTTTTTACCACCAGATGCCAATACCCTGCTTTGGGTAACCGACCACTGTTTACGCAGCCGTGACAAAATCAATGTCATTGTTGCCGGTAAGCAGCCGGAATTACAATATTTGTCTATGGATGCTGCTATCAAACATTGCACAGCGGGTATCGGTATCTGGGAATGGGCCAGTAATGATCAACATTGTGAGCCGGATGTGATAATGGCTTGTGCGGGAGATGTGCCAACATTGGAAACATTAGCTGCGGCATCAATTTTGTATCGATATTTTCCAGATTTGAAAGTTCGTGTAGTCAATATTGTTAATCTGATGACTTTACAACCTCGTAGTGAACACCCAGATGGTTTAAGCGATAGAGATTTCGACTCAATTTTTACACAGAACAAACCGATTATTTTTGCCTTTCATGGCTATCCATGGCTTATTCATCGCTTAACTTATCGCAGAACCAATCATCAAAATCTTCATGTTAGAGGTTACAAAGAAGAGGGAACAACGACAACGCCGTTTGATATGGTGGTTCTGAATGAACTAGATCGTTTTCATTTGGTCATTGATGTCATAGATAGAGTAGAAAAACTACAAATGACAGGAGCGCATGTCAAACAGTCCATGCAAAATTTGTTAGTTGAACACAAGGAATACATTACCCGGTTTGGTGAAGATATGCCGGAAATACGTAATTGGGTTTGGCCAGAACAAAAATGAATCATTAACAGCTATCGACAAATTCTGCTCAGACGAGATTTGTGTTTGTTCCACATGGCGTGGCGATTTCCAAAAACATTACAAGTTTAGCTTTGTCAGGAAGGTTTATGGTTGTTAAATTCGAGAAAGAAGAAATAACAGGTCAAAATCACTTGGATGAAAGTGACCAGGATGACATTGGCCCCAGTGATGATTTGATAAAATCATTTCTTTTGAGAAGTATAGAAGACGGAGGTTTTACTACAGCAAGTTTACAAGAGTTGGCACAATTAATAGGTGTTAACAATTCCAAGCTCATACATTCTGATATAGATTTGGTCCGCGCGATTCAAAAAGCAGTGAAACACCGTCCATGTTTTCGTTCTGAAAACCATGACTTTTGTAAAGACTCTAATTGTTTATGGCAATCAGAATGCAAAAAAATTATTGCAGAGTGGCTGCGATGAAAGATAACTATGAACCCAGTCGTCTTCAAGAACTGATAAAACAGGCTAAGTCACTCCCCCCCGTCACAGTCGCAGTCGTTGATGCGGGAGAAACGCATGTTCTAAAAGGTGCATTTGAAGCTGCGGATGCTGAATTGATAACGCCCGTTTTGGTTGGACGAAAGAAAGTTATTGATACAGTTTGTCAAAAATTAGGCTATTCAAATCATCATTTCACCATTATAGAAACAAATTCTGAACAGGATGCAGCGCAAAAGGGAATTGAACTGGTGCAAGCAGGGGAAGCCCAAGCCTTGGCAAAAGGTTGGATACATACTGATGCATTAATGCGCCCTGTATTGAAGCATTTGCGTACTGCCAGGCGAGTCAGTCATGTTTTTATTGCAGATTTGCCCAAGTATCATAAATTACTTTTTATTACAGATGCGGCAATTAATATTGAGCCAGATTTGTTGACTAAAGCAGCGATTGTACAAAATGCCGTTGATTTGGCAAGAATATTAGGTGTAGACCTGCCACGAGTTGCGGCGTTGTCAGCCGTAGAAGTTGTGAAGCCGGCTATCAGCTCAACTTGTGATGCTGCTTGTCTGAGTAAAATGGCTCAAAGGCGTCAAATTACCAATGCTATTGTTGATGGGCCACTGGCCTTTGATAATGCCATTTCTAAACAAGCTGCCGAAATCAAGCAAATAGTAAGTGAAGTTTCTGGGGAAGCCGATATTCTCCTGGCACCTGATTTACCCGCTGGAAATATTTTGGCTAAGGATCTGGACTATCTTGCCAATGCCACATTAGCAGGTATTGTTCTTGGCGCCCAAGTCCCCATTATTTTAACTTCCAGGTCAGATGGTACAGTGGCACGTTTAGCTTCAGCAGCACTCTGTTCATTAGTTCATCAGCGTTGGGAAGAGCTGAATTAAATCTGGAAAGCCTAGCATCACGTGGGAGCAGCTTCAGCCACAAAATGATAAAACAAAAGTGGAATTAAGATTGATCAAGATTGTTCCCAGCCATTTTTCCCCAACATCATTTCAACAAAAAAATATAGGTTAAAAACACTGGAAAGGCATTAGCTTCGGCGGTTATAATTTTGCGATGAAATACGAGGTTGATAGATGACAACAAAACCTAATCCACAGGGGAAAGGATTAACGCCAATCATGGATATGCTGTTGGCGAATCGTCATTTTACTGATATCCCGGCAAAAAATATTGAACAGATTACTGCCGAGCTTTTTACATCGCTTTTTATTTTACAAAGCGAATTCAAATTTAGAATTGTCACTAATCGAAGCTATTGGTTATATCGAAATCAAGATAGCTTTCGGTTGTCCATCATACATCCAAAACAATGGGAAAATAGCAGTTTCGGTGAATTTGTTGGTGAATGTATTTTGCAGAACGACCTGACCTGGACACTAACATTAGGCGAACAAGCCGCACAAGATAAGGCATTTATTCAGTTTATTGAATCGAAAAAAGCAGCATTCAAAAAACAGTTATTGCAACAGACGCAATTAACAGAAGCGTTACCAGTCTATGAGACGGCCCTGCCTTTTTATCAGCGTGCCCTGGCTAATGGATTGGCCTGTTCTTTAAGAATTTCTATGGATAAAAGTCAAATTCTTCAGCTTGATTATAAATCTGCATTGATTACAAATAACAAGGAAATAACATTCCAGGTAGGAAATTGATTAATTTTCGAACGGTGCTGAATTATCGATCTGGAGGTAGAAACAGTAGTGACAAAAAATACCAGCGATGTTGTTTGCATTGAGATGTATACTATTCGCGATTAAGAATGCACATTAACTAGCTGGCGCATTACATTGATTGCGAATATAATAGCGACATGAATGATTACCACCTATCAGACGACGAGATTAAACACCTTGAAGTGTTGCAT
>Ga0256839_1004862_pt1 | contig 12815 bp, 10 predicted proteins | sample 354166metaG_FD_185968 | JGI IMG/M metagenome (GOLD analysis project Ga0256839, IMG submission 185968) | Hydrothermal vent microbial communities from Mid Atlantic Ridge, Atlantic Ocean - 354-166 | ecosystem: Environmental > Aquatic > Marine > Hydrothermal vents | place: Atlantic Ocean: Mid...
CGGCTCGACGCCCCGTCCCCTCTACGCTGCCCTGGCCATGCCACCCTGGTCCGAGGCCGTGGCGTGGGACCGGATGCACCTCTTCTGGGGGGATGAGCGCCCTGTGCCCCCCGATCACCCGGAGAGCAACTACCGCACGGTGGCGGAGACGCTGTTGGCCGGGGTCCCCGTGAGCCCCGAACACGTCCACCGGGTGGAGGCGGAGCGCCCGCCGGAGGAGGCAGCTCGCGCCTATGAGGGGGAACTGCGGCGGCACTTTGGCCTCGCGGCGGGCGAATGGCCCCGCTTCGATTTGGTCTTGCTGGGGCTGGGCCGTGACGGCCACACGGCCTCTCTTTTCCCCCACACCGACGTGCTCTGGGAGCACCGCAGGCTGGTGGCCGCCCCTTTCGTCCCCAAGCTCGGCACTCACCGCATTACCATAACGGTGCCCACGATCAACCACGCCCGCGTGATCGTGTTTCTGGTGAGCGGGGAGGCCAAGGCAGAGGCGGTGGCCCAAGCGTACCGCGGCCGGTACGAGCCGGACGAATGCCCGGCCCAGCTCATCCACCCACGTGACGGCGAGCTGCGCTGGCTGCTGGACGAGGGGGCGGCCGGCGCGCTCTGAGCCGGGCGTTCAGGGCGCCGGCGCCGGCCACGCAGCCCGCACCAGGGCGGGCAGCACAGTGCCGGCCGGGCCCGTGAGCACGTAGTGGGCGAAGGGCGTCACGGGCGTGGGTTCGAGGTTCACTTCCACGAGGGTGGCGCCGTGGCGGACGGCCTCAACGGGCAAGGAGGCCGCCGGCTGGACCACGGCCGAGGTGCCCACGGAGAAGAAGAGGTCGGCCGTGGCAGTTGCCTCGATGGCGGCCTGGAGGGCATCGGGCGGGAGCGTCTCCCCGAACCAGACCACGTCCGGGCGGAGGTAGGCCCCGCAGCGGGGGCAGGCTGGCGGCTCTTCCCCCTCGGGCTGGGACCACCTCTCCACCACAGTGCCCTCGCGGGAGCAGATGGTCCGCATGATGTTGCCGTGGAGCTCAACGACGTGCCGGCTGCCGGCCTGCCGGTGCAGGCCGTCCACGTTCTGGGTGATGAGGGTGAAGTGTGGCACCCGCCGCTCGATCTCCACGAGGGCCAGGTGGCCCGGGTTGGGCGTGGCCTGGCGGATGAGGGTGCGTCGCCACTGGTACCAGGCCCAGACGAGGTGAGGCCGGCGGGCAAATGCCTGGGGCGTGGCCAGCTCCTCGGGGGAGTAGCGCGCCCAGAGGCCCGTCTGGGCGTCGCGGAAGGTGGGAACGCCGCTTTCGGCGGAGATGCCGGCCCCGGTGAGGACGACTACGTGGTGGGCGCGGCGGAGCAGTTCGGCTACACGGGTGAGGGTGTCGTCTGGATTCGAGGAGGGGTGAGGTTTCACGGGTTCCTCCTACCATTGTGGCGGTCGAAGGGATGGAATCAGGGGACACTGTCGCCCGGCGCCGCAGGGGCACAACATCGCACGCCCCGGAGAGGAGCGGGCACCGGCCGCCACGCGATGCGGTCGGCTTCGCTCCAAACCAGGCGGCCGTCGGAGAGCACGGCCAAGATGACCTCCGGCCACTCTGGGAAGATGTAGAGGGCATCGACCATGCCGGGCATGGGCACCGGCAGGCCGGTCGCTGTGAGAATCCACGAGGTTCCGCCGTCCCGCGTCGCCAGAATGCGCCCGCCCCGCCCCACGTGGCGCGCGGGGCCGGCAAAGGCGATGTGGGGGCGCCTGGGATGGTAGGTGACGGCGCGGGTGTAGGCGTCGATGAGGCAGGCCCACGAGCTGCCGGCGTCACGGGTGATGTAGACGCCCCCGCCCGTGGCCGCCAACATGGTGTCGGGGTCGGTCGGGTGGGGAGCCAGAGTGTGAACGTCCGGGTGAGGGCCGTTGGCCGGGTGCCAGGTCTGGCCCCCGTCGTCCGAGCGGAGGAGCCCGCCCACTTCCACGCCGGCGAAGAGGCGCCGGGAGGCCGCAGGGTGGAAGGCGAAGGTGCGCACGGCGCCGGCGCGGGGCGAGTAGGGCAAGTACCACGACGCGGCCTCGGGCCAAGCGCGCAGGCCGGCGTCCTGCCACGTTTGTCCGCCGTCGGCGCTCCAGAAGATGTTGGCGGGCTCGGTGCCCACGAGAACTGTGTGAGGTGGATGGGGAAGCACGCAGATGGCCCTGATGAAGGTGGCCTCGATCTCCACCGGCTCCCACAGGCCGCCGCCATCCCGCGTGACGAGCAGGCCGTCCCCGTAGGTGCCGGCCCAGATTGTGTGGGGCTCGCCCGGCACGGACGCCACGCACGTGATCTCGTGGCCGTGGAGCACACGGTCCACAATCGACCAACGGTCACCGTCCGGAACGACGGTGTAAAGCCCATCTTGGGTGCCGATGAGCAGCTTCCCGGTCATTGTCCGCTCCCTTGTTATGGCCCCGCCCGCGCCGCGCCGGCGCTGTGGGCCGGCCTTCCCGTCATAAGTTGAGGGCTACCCATCCGAGCTGAAAGAGCCCGAAGGCCAGGAGAGCCAAGGCCGAAAAGACAACCAGGGCGCGCCGCACGCGCGCGCTCTGGTGGGCGGCCACGCCGACGAGCCAGACGAAGAGGCCCAGCCCCCCGACGAGGGCGCCGTACATGCCCAGCACGAACCCAACGCCGTGCCACGCCGACTCCTGCCACCCGCTCAGGAGAATGGGGCCGGCCAAGATGCTCCAGAAGATGTACGGGTTGGGGTTGAGGAAGTTGGTCATCACGGCCTTCCAGAAGCCCGTGGCCGGCCGTGTGGCCGGGGAAATGGTGAGCTCATCGACGGCATGGCGGGCCCGATACGCATCCCACGCCAGGTAGAGCAGGAACAAGCCACCCGCGAACCGCAGGGCCATGAGGAATTGGGCCGGCAGTTGGGTGAGTGCGAAGAGGACGAGGGCCACGATGGGGCCGTCGCTGAAGAGAGGAGCCGTGGCCGCCGGCAGGGCCCGCTTCCAGCCGTAGCGCAGGGTTTGGGACAGGAGGAACGCCTGCAGGGGGCCGGGGACGGCTGCGCCCGAAACTCCTAGTGTGAGGCCTTGGAGCACATACGCCAACATAGGAACTCCTCCTGGGGGAAGAATATCTCTATTCTATCCCGAGATACCCATCGCACAAGCTCGGCCTGTGGGCCAACGCCTTTCAGGCTGTTTGGCGTTCCCCGCCAGCCGTGCTATACTTCCCCACGGGGGCGCGCCGGGAGCGCGCCCTTTGTGTGCTACGGAGGCCAATCTATGACGGGCACGCTCCTCAACATTGTCACTGTGCTCATCGGCGGCACGGCCGGCCTCGTGCTCGGCCATCGGCTCTCGGAGCGCACGCGCCAGACGCTGTTGAGCGGCGTGGGCCTGGTGACGCTCGTGGTTGGCCTGCAGATGGCCCTGAGCACCCGCTCCATCCTCGTCGTGCTCTTCAGCGTCTTGCTCGGCGGTTTGCTGGGAGAGTGGTGGCGGCTGGAGGCCCGCTTGGAAGCCTTGGGCGACCGCCTTCAGCGGTGGTTGAGCCGGGAGGGGACAACGTCGAGCCGCGTGACCGAAGGCTTCATCACGGCGAGTTTGGTCTTCTGCGTGGGGCCGATGACGATCTTGGGGGCCATCCAGGATGGCTTGTTGGGCGACTACCGGTTGCTGGCCATCAAGAGCGTGCTGGACGGGTTCACGGCGATGGCCTTTGCGGCTGCCCTGGGGTGGGGGGTGTTGCTGAGCGTCATCACGCTTTTGGTCTACCAGGGCGGCATTAGCCTCTCGGCCATGCTCCTGGCCGGCGCGTGGGCGGCCGGTGTGGGGCGCGATGTGCCGGCCGTTGTGGAGTTGACGGCGACAGGCGGGGTGCTCATTATGGGGATTGGCCTGCTCTTGCTGGATGTCAAACGCCTTCCGGTGGCCAATTATTTGCCCGCCATCGGCATTGCTCCCCTGCTTGTGGTCGTGCTCCAACGCTTGGGCCTCCTGTGACAGAGGCGCCCTCCCGACTTCGCCGCCAGCGCCACCACAATTGTCGTGACCCTTTTCGGTTCCCTGACCATCAAGTGAGGAGTGACGTGCATGGAGACAAAACCCAAGAAGGATGTGGCCCTGTTCATTGACTTCGAGAACGTTTACATTGCCGTGCGGGAAATCTACGGGCAAAATCCGAACTTCGAGTACATCACGGAGAAGGCCAAGGAGTACGGACGCCTCATCATCGCCCGCGCGTACGCCGACTGGTACCGGTACCAGCGGGTGACCAACGCCCTCTACGCCAACGGCATCGAGCCGGTGTACGTCCCCACCTACTACTACGGCCAAGCCCCCCACAAGGCCACGGCCATCAAGAACAGCGTGGACATCCACATGGTCATCGATGCTATGCGCATTCTCTACACCCACGAGAACATCGGCATCTTCATCTTTGTAACCGGGGACCGGGACTTCATCCCCCTGGTGAACGCTATCCGACAGAAGGGCAAGGAGTGCGTGGTCATTGGCGTGGCCGAGGCGGCCAGCAGTCACTTGGCCCAGAGCGCCGACGAGTTCCTCTTCTACCACCAACTGGCCGACGACATCCGGCCGCCCAAGTCCCAGGCCGATCCCTACGAGGCCGTGCCCGAGGCAGTCAAGCTGGCCCGTAAACGGGGCAACGTGCCCACTTTTGGCACCATCAAACTGTTGCTCATCGAGCTGTTGGGCGAGTTCGACCACACCAAACTGAAGGACCGCAACGGCCGACCCTTCGCCAAGTTCAAGGACTTCATGAAAGAGTGTGAACGCCGCGGGCTGATCCAAATTGCCAGCAGCGGCACGGTCAACGAGGTCTTCCTGCCCGGCGAGGATACCAGCGCCGGCGCCTTCACCGAGCCCCAGGAACGCCCCTCCAAGGGAAACAACCGGAAGAAGGGGCGCAAGAAGGCCGAGGAGCCTCCGCTCGACCAGACGGTGGACCCCTTTGACCTGCTCGTGCGCGCCATTCACGAGGCCCGCCGGCGGAACAACCTCTGCACCATGGCCACGCTCAAGGTGTTGATGAAGGACCTGCACCCGGGCTTTGATGAGCGCAACTTCGTGGACGCGAAGGGGCAGCGCTTCTCCAAGTTCAAGGACTTGGTCCGGGAAGCCGAACGCCGGGGCATGGTCCAGATCCTCACCACGGGCACGGTGGACGAAGTCTTCCTGCCGGGAGAAGACCCCTTGAAGCTCAGCCGGTTTGCCAAACAGGCGTCGGCCGATGAACCCGCCCCTGCCCCATCACAGTGATGTGCCTCCAGACAGAGGTGCCCGAGAGCTTCCCCGGCCGCCGTGGGCGCGGGGCGAAGTCGCCTTGGCCGCGGGGATCACGCTGGTGGTTGTGTGGAGTGGCTTGGGGTTGGGTGCCCTCGCAGCTCGATCTCTCGTGGGTGGGCTTCCGCCCGCGGTGATGGTGATCTTCTTGGCAGTCGGCGAGGGGGCGCTGGCGGCGCCCGTGGTCTGGCTGGTGCGCCGTCACGGCGTGGGGTGGGATGTTGTGGGGTGGCGTCCGCCGGCAGGCGGGCTGTGGGGGATGGTGAAGGCCGTAGGGCAGGCCCTGTTGTGGGGCTACGTGGCCATGTTGGCGTGGGGGCTGGTGTTGTTGCCCCTGGGGCTGCGGGCCCAGCAGAACATCCTCATGACCTTTCCCCGGGAGGATGCGTTGGCCTTCGGGCTCATGTTCCTCGTTGTGGTGGGGGTGGCCCCGCTGAGCGAGGAGCTCCTCTTCCGGGGGCTGATCTTCACTACCCTGAACGCCCACTATCACACGCGCATCGCCTACGGGCTCAGCGCGCTCATCTTCGCCCTCTTTCACTTCCAGCCGTTGGCCTTTCCGCCCCTCCTAGCCCTCGGCGTGCTCTTGGCCCGCGCGTACCGCCGAACAGGATCAATCTGGACGGCCGTGGCGTTTCACGCCCTGATCAACGGCTTCACCTTCCTGGTCTGGGCTGTGGAAGTCTTCTTCCCCCGCGGATGAGTCGGCGTTTTCCCGGCCGGGGGATACCAAACAGCTTCCCCCCTCTGGCCTGGTAAGCGCCTCCTCGGCGGACGGGGCCACGGCCACGACTTCATACGCCCGCACCGGCTCGCTGCGCCCCTTCAACACCAAGGGCTCGATCTCGCGAGCCTCCACCACGTGGGATACGGCCTGGTAGGTGACCTCGTCGATGAGAATTTGCCCGTGTTGGGCGGCCTCCTGGAGGCGCTTGGCCGTGTTGGGCGTGTTGCCGATCACCGTGTAGTCCATGCGCTGTTCGGAGCCCACGTTGCCCACCACGGCCTCGCCCGTGCAGATGCCAATGCCGATCATCAGTTCCTGGAGCTCAGGCCGGCGCTGCTGGAGTTCGGCGAACTTGAGGCGCATGTCCCAAGCCGTGCGCACGGCCCGCTCGGGGTCGTTTTCGGTGGGAATGGGGGCGCCGTAGAAGGCCATGATGGCGTCGCCCAAGTATTTGTCGAGAGTGCCGCCGTAGTGGAAGACAATGGGCGCCAGCACGTTGAAGATGGTGTTGAGGGATTCCAGCACGTGGGCCGCGTCCCGGCGCTCCGCGAAACTGGTGAATCCCCTGATGTCGGCGAAGAGGACGCTGACCCGGCAGTGTTGGCCGCCCAGGCGGAGCTGGTGTTCGGGGTCACGCAGGATTTCGCGGGTGATTTCCTCGGAGACGTAACGGTTCAGCACGCGCTCGAGGAGGGCGTTCTTGGCCTGGAGCTCGTCGTGCAGTTGCTTGATGCGCAGGAGGGAGCGCACGCGGGCCAGGAGCTCGATGCGGTTGAAGGGCTTGCTCAGGAAATCGTCGGCCCCGGACTCCAAGCCCCGTATCTTGTCCCGCAGCTCGCGCAGGGCGGTAACCATGAGGATGGGAATGGCGCGGGTCTCCTCCTGCTGGCGCAGCCGGCGGGCCACCTCGAAGCCGTCCATCTTGGGCATCATGATGTCCAGGATGATGAGATCCGGTGACGCTTCCTTGACCATTTCCAGGGCCTGGAGGCCGTCATACGCCGCGGTCACCTCGTAGCCCTGGGGGATGAGCATGGCCTCCAGCAGCTCGACGTTTTGGGCGTTGTCGTCCACGACCAGGATTCGGGGGGCGTGTTGTGGGTTCACCGCACAATCCACTCGTCTTCAGGTTCGATTTCCGGTCCTTCGGCCTCGGTCATCGGGGGCACGTCGCGGATGGGGAAGGCCACCGTCACCGTCGTGCCCCGGCCGACTTCGCTCTCCAGCGTGACGAACCCGCCGTGAAGTTCGACCAGCCGCTTGACCAGGGCGAGGCCCAAGCCGGTGCCCTCGGTGGCGCGCCGGTAGCGGTCCTCCACGCGGGTGAAGAGGTCGAACACGCGCTTCTGGTCCTCCGGCGGGATGCCGATGCCCGTGTCCTCGACGCTCACGTAGACGTATGTCTCGTCCGCCCAAGCGCGCACCGTGACCGAGCCCTCGGGCGTGAACTTGATGGCGTTGGAGAGGAGGTTGTACAGCACTTGTTTGAAGCGCAGCCGGTCGGCCACGAGGCGCTCGGGCGAGCCGTCCAGCACGGTGGAGAGGGCCAGGTTTTTGTCCTTGGCCAAGGGCTCCACCACGGTCATCACCTCTTCGATGGCTCCACTCAGGGTGAAGGGCTCGTAGTGGAGCTCCATGCGGCCGGCCTCGATCTTGGAGAGGTCCAAGATGTCGTTGATCAGGTCGAGCAAGTGGCGGGCGCTGGTGAGCACGTTGTTGATGTAGCGAAGCTGGCGCTCGTTGAGCTCGCCGAAGGTCTGATCGTGGAGCACCTCGCTGAAGCCGATGATGGAGTTCAGGGGGGTGCGCAGCTCGTGGCTCATGTTGGCCAGGAACTCGCTCTTCATGCGGGAGGCGCGGGCCAGCCGCTCGTTGGCCTCCTCCAGCTCGCGAGTCTTGGCCTGGAGTTCGGCGATGAGCCGGGCGTCGGCGATGGCCGTGGCCACCTGGTGGGCGAAGAGCTCCAACACCTGGATGTGTTCCAGCGAGGGACGCTTGCGGTTGACGGGATCGTCCACAGACAGGTGGCCCAGGATGCGCTCGCCCAAGCGGATGGGCACCACCAGCATGTCGGCGGCCTGCCACTGTCCCTCGATGCGTTCGCCCAAGTCGAAGATGAGCACGGCGTCCTGGGGCACGTCCTCGGGCCACTGCTCGGCCGGCACAAAATAGGAGTTGCTGATGCGGTACTCCTCTTTGAGCCAATACTCGCCCCCGTAGGGGCGTGGCGTCAGGCTCATGATGCGCTCCCGGATGCGGGGGTCCCGCGCGGCCGCTGCCACCGGGCGCACGAGGCCGCTTTCCTCGTCGCGGAGGAAGAGGGCCACAGTGTTCCACCCGAGGGTGTTCTGCACCGTCTCACACACCAGGTTGAAGAGCGCGTCCAAATCGCGCTGTTGGCGCAGGTGGTGGATGATCTCGAGCAGCTTGGTCACCTGCTGGGCGTGTTGGCGCACCCGCTGGAAGAGGCGGGCGTTTTCGATGGCCACGCTGATCTGGGTGGCCAGCGCCTGGAGGGTAACCACGTCGCTGTAACTGAAGGCGTTTTTGCGCCGGTCTTGGAGGTCGAGCACGCCGATGATGCCCGAGCGCCCGAAAACGGGCACGGCCAACTCCGAACGGGTGTCGGGGAGGGTGGGCACGTAGTAGGGGCTCTGGGTTACGTCGTTGACCAGGAGCGGATCGCCCTTGGCGGCCACGAAGCCCACGATGCCCTCCTCGCCCACCATGAAGGGGCGTTCCCGCCGGCGCTGGGTGAGCTCGGGGTCGGTGGAGGCGGCTAGGTGGATGTGGCGCCCTTCCACGAGGTTGATGTTGACCAAGGTGTAGCCATACGCCTGTTGGATGGCCCGCACGACTTCCTGGAGGAGCGTGTCGAGGTCCAAAATGGCGGTCAGGCGCCTGCCGATCTCGTACATGAGGGCGAACTGGCGCGTGCGCCGCTTCTCCTGTTCGATCAGGTAGGCGTTTTGCAGGGCGCTGGCCGCCTGTTGGGCGTAGAGGTTGAGGAGCCGTTCGTCCGCGGCGGTGAAGCGGTGCTCGCTGCACCGGTTGAAGAGCTGGAGAACGCCCAGGATTTGCCCTTCCCAGAGGAGGGGGGCAGCCACGCACGTGTCGAAGGGGAAGCGAACAACGTCGCCGTCCACGTTCCAGGAGACCACCCCCACTTGGTGTCCGCCCTGTTGGGTCTCCACAATGCGGCGGAGCTCGCCGTCCACGAGAACCGTGCCAAAGGTGTTCACCCCGTCCGGCAGGCCCTGCGCGTGGGCCACGGTGAACCCCTCCTCGCCCCGCAGGAGCAGGGCGCCGGCGCGGGCGGGCACCAGGCGCATGGCCTCCTCGACGATGAGCCGCTGCACGGCTCCCACGGTGTAACTGCCGGTGAGCTTGATGGCCGCTTGGTAAAGGGAAGTCAGCTCGCGGAGACGGTGCTGGCTCTCGTTGAAGAGGCGGGCGTTCTCGATGGCAATGGCCACGTGGGAGGCCAGCGACTCCAGGATGGGCAACTGGTCGGGGGAGAAGGCGGCACGCCGGTCGCTGTCGATGCTGAGGGCGCCGATAACACGGTCTCCGATAATCAAGGGGGCCACGAGGAGCGCGTAGACTTCGGTGCCGAAGTCCAGGTAAGCCGGCTCTTGGCTGGTGTCGGGGATGCAAAAACTGCGCCGTTCCAACACGGCCCGGCCGGCCACGCCGTGGCCGATGGGCATGCCCATGTTGTCCTGGACCGGCTCCCGCTCTTCGGAGAGGGCCACCGGGTAGAGCCGGTTGGTGGTTTCGTCCACCAGGTGGACGATGGCCTTGCGGGCGTTGGGAAAGGCTTGGACGCTCTCGCGCAGGATGCGGCGGAGCACCTCCTCGAAGTCGAGGGAGCTGGTCACCGATCGGCTGATCTCCAGAAGGGCATTGAGCTCACGAAGCCGGCGCTCGAGCTGGCGGTTCAGGGCCATCAGCTCGTCCTCATTGCGGTTGAGGGAGCTCACCATGTGGTTGAAGGCGTCGGCCAAGACTTGGAGTTCGTCGGGAGCACGCTCCAAGCGGACGGGCCGGAGTTCGCCCTCACTGCTTCGTCGGGCGCTCTCGGTGAGCTGGGCAATGGGGTGGGTGATGGTGGTGGCCAGTTGCCAGCCGGCCAGCACGATGATGGAGAAGAGCAGGGCGGCCAGCCCCATCGTGACCAGGCCAAAACGCTCTTGCTCCTCGGCGATGGCCGTCTCGTACCGTTCGACCTGGGCTTGGACGCGCGTGGCCAAGCCGTAGGTTTCGGCGTAGAGCCCTTTCAGGACCGGGTTGCGGCGCTCGAGCACTGTTCGCAGCAGCTCTGTCTCGGGCTCCCCCGCGCCAGCGTGGTGGGAGGCCACGGCCGGATCGGCCACCTCGCGGAACCAGCGGGTGCTCAACTGTTCGATCTGGGCCAAGGAGGCGCGCGTTTCGGGTGAGATGGTCGGCTCCTCTTGGGCTTCCTCCAGGAGTTGGAAGAATTGGTCGCGGTTCAGCTCGTACTCGGAGCGGGCATTCGGATCACCGGTTACGAGGTAGTCCAGGAGCGCCGACTCGCTCTCCACAGCCCAGAAGTGAAGCTCCTTGACGAGGCGGTACTCCTGAAACGAGGAGGACAACATCCGGGTGGCCTCACGGGTGAGGCGTTGGGCCTGGTACTGAAGACCCCAGATGGCGGCTCCGATGAAGAGGACTAGGAGGAGATAGGTGCCCAACACGTAACCGCCGATGCTGGAAGGCAGGAGGCGGCGCAGGCGCCCGCTGTGAGCATTTCCCCGTTTGCGTTCTTCTCCTCCGGCACGCTGGTGAGTTTGTCCCATATTTCGCCTACACGCTGCCGTCTTCGGTCGCGTGGACCGCTGCGTTTTATACTACATCAACTTGTGGGCAGTGGCAAGGTGGCTTTTTTCCTATTTCTTCAACAAAGGTCTCCCCTGGAAGCCCTGCCGTGGAGCAGGACGCTCCGGTGAGTTCTCATTTGCCGAAAAAGGGCTTTTCGGTCAGACTTACAGGAAATTGAAACCCACGCGGAGGAGATGGCCAACGTGCGCAACGTCTTGATGGTAGGTGTTGGAGGAGCGCTCGGTGCGGTTTTGCGCTATGTCGTCAGCGGGTACGTTCAGCAGTTGACCAGAAGCACCCATTTTCCGTATGGCACACTTGCGGTCAATCTGATTGGTTGTTTTGTGATCGGCTTGCTCTCCCACGTAATAGAGTACCGAAATATCTTCACTCCTGAATCGCGAGCCCTGCTGTTTGTCGGCGTTCTGGGCAGTTTCACAACGTTTTCGACCTTCGGCAAGGAGAGCTGGGACCTATGGCGCCGAGGCGAGGAGACGTTTGCCCTGCTCAACATTGGCGTCCACGTTGGATTGGGCCTGAGCATGATCTGGCTGGGCCGCACCCTGGCCCATGTCGTGTGGAGTGGATGAAGGCGCACGCCGCAGACCGGCAAAGACCTTCGTTCCGGCGTTGCCTTTGGCCGCAGGGAGAAGTCCCATGACCGCCAACGACCGATTGCGCGATGTCACTTTTGTCAACGGCCTCCAACAGTGTGTCCACTGTGGCCTTTGCTTGCCCGCCTGTCCCACGTACCACGTCTTTCACACGGAGATGGACGCCCCGAGAGGACGCTTGGCCCTGATGGCCGCGGCTTCCGAGGGGCGTATTCCCCTGGAAGGCGCCCTGCGCACCCACTTGGACCGCTGTCTGGGTTGCCGGGCGTGTGAGACGGTCTGCCCCTCAGGCGTGCCGTATGGTGCGCTCCTGGAAACGGCCCGCCTGGCCATCGAGGAGGAGCGCACACAGTCGCCGGCGGAGCGTCTGGTGCGGTTTCTCGCCCTCCGCGCGCTCCTGCCCCGGGTGGACCGGTTGCGCCACGTGGCCCGCCTGACCCGAGGGCTCCAGCAGATAGGGCTTCTCGCCCTTGCCAGGCACCTGCCGCCCTCCCTGGAGCGGCTCCGGCACATGGTCGCCCTGCTTCCCCCAACTATTTCGACCCAGTTCACGGCGCCTGGGGTGTACCCGGCCCGCGGGAAGCGGCGCGGGCGGGTGGCCTTCTTCGTCGGCTGCGTGCAGGAGGCGCTGTTGGCCCACGTGAACGCGGCCACGGTGCGCGTGCTCCAGCGCAATGGCTATGAGGTCCACGTGGTGCCCGGCCAGACGTGTTGTGGCGCCGTGGCCTACCACGTGGGCGACGAGGCCACGGCCCTCGAGCTGGCCCGCCGCAACGTGGCCGCCTTCGCCGGCGAGTACGAGGCCATCATCAACAACGCGGGCGGGTGTGGGGCCATGCTCAAGGAGTACGCCAAGCTCCTGGGCGATGACAGGGCACGCGAGTTCGCCGCCCGCGTGCAGGATGTGACCGAGTTTCTCGCCGAGCACCTCCACCGTCCTCCCGCGAAGCCGGTGGCCGGCCGGGTGACATACGTGGACTCCTGCCACCTGCGCCACGCCCAGCGCGTGGTGGAGCCGCCCCGCCGCCTGTTGGCCGCCATTCCGGGGCTGGAGCTCGTCGAGCTGAGCCGGCCGGACCACTGTTGTGGGAGCGCGGGCGTCTACAACATCCTCCATCCCGAGACAGCCGAGGCCATTCTGGACGCCAAGATGGCCGACGTGGCCCAAACTCGGGCCACCTTCGTGGCCACAACCAACACGGGCTGCTACTTACAACTCCTGCACGGCGTCCGGCGTTGGGCCTTGGACGCCCGCGTCGTCCACGTCGTGGAGCTGCTCGACATGGCCTACGAAGCTCAGGGAGAGACGCCATGAACCGTCACGCGATGCGCCAATCGCTGCTGGCCTTCCTGCGCCCGG
>Ga0256839_1004863_pt1 | contig 12814 bp, 11 predicted proteins | sample 354166metaG_FD_185968 | JGI IMG/M metagenome (GOLD analysis project Ga0256839, IMG submission 185968) | Hydrothermal vent microbial communities from Mid Atlantic Ridge, Atlantic Ocean - 354-166 | ecosystem: Environmental > Aquatic > Marine > Hydrothermal vents | place: Atlantic Ocean: Mid...
CGCTTTACGGGCTCTGGGCGGCACGCCGCGCCAAGCTGGCGCATGGCTTTGCCGTGAAACCACTTTGGGCCGAGGTCGTCATGGCCGCGATCATGTCGGGCGCGATCCTGGGGTTTGTCGCCACGCTCAACGCCTACGAGGTGCCGGTGCGGCGGCTGAAACGCCTGTTCGAGGCGCGCGGCGAGACCATGCCCGAAGGCTTCACCGCCGCCTACGGCCTGCCGATTTCGGTGCTGGTGCTGATCGCGGTGGCGGTGGCGATGACGCTGATTGCGCGGCGCACCCGGTTCGGGCGCTACGTGTTCGCCACCGGCGGCAACCCGGACGCGGCCGAGCTGTCGGGCATCAACACCCGTTGGCTGACAGTCAAGGTCTTTGCCCTGATGGGGGCGCTGACGGCGATATCGGCGGTGGTGGCCTCGGCCCGGCTGACCTATCATTCAAATGACATCGGCACGCTGGACGAGTTGCGCGTGATCGCCGCGGCGGTGATCGGCGGCACGGCGCTTTCGGGCGGGTTCGGCACCATCTACGGCGCCATTCTGGGGGCGCTGATCATGCAGTCGCTGCAATCGGGCATGGCGATGGTGGGGGTGGATGCGCCGCTGCAGAACATCGTCGTGGGCGCGGTGCTGGTGCTGGCGGTGCTGGTGGACATCATCTATCGGCGCAAGACGGGGGACGGGGCATGAACACGCCGCTGGTGGAAATGCGCGACATCTCGGTGTCGTTCGGCGGCGTCAAGGCGGTGGACCACGTCAGCGTCGATCTGTTCCCGGGCGAGGTCGTGGGCCTTCTCGGCCACAACGGCGCCGGCAAGAGCACGCTGATCAAGGTGCTGTCCGGGGCCTATCATGCCGACGCCGGCGAGATCTTCATCAACGGCGAACAGGCACGGATCACCAACCCGCGCGATGCGCGCGGCTACAACATCGAGACGATATATCAGACGCTTGCGCTGGCCGATAATCTGGATGCGGCCTCGAACCTTTTTCTTGGGCGCGAACTGGTGACCCCGCTGGGGCTGATCGACGACCGCGCGATGGAGGCCGAAGCGCGCAAGATCATGGCCCGGCTGAACCCGAACTTTCAGAAATTCTCGTCCCCCGTGTCGGCGCTGTCGGGCGGGCAGCGGCAATCGGTGGCGATTGCACGCGCGGTCTATTTCAATGCCCGCATCCTGATCATGGACGAACCCACCGCGGCCCTGGGACCACAGGAAACCCGGATGGTTGCCGACCTGATCATGCAGCTGAAAAGCGAAGGCATCGGGATTTTCCTGATCAGCCATGACATCCACGACGTGATGCAGCTTTGCGACCGCGCCAGCGTGATGAAGAACGGCAAGCTGGTGGGAACGGTCGCCATCGGCGATGTCACCGACGACGATCTGCTGTCGATGATCATCCTTGGCAAGAACCCGAAAGCGGCCTGAGCCTTCGGGCTACCCAAACTCGACGAAACGGCCGCGATAGATGGTGCGCGGCGCGATCAGGTCGGGTTTGATCTCGATCATCCGCGGGCTGAAATCGCCGGTGTCGAACTGCTCGAAAGCCATGGTAATCAGTGCGTCCGAGTTCTGGCGCACCATATGCACCGGGAATTGCAGGAAGGCACCGAACGGGTCGTAGTCATAGCAGCCGATGGCGGTTTGGTCGAAGGCGTCTCCGGGCAGGGTGACGAAGTGGCCCAGAACCCCTTCGAAGGCGGTAAGTGAATTGACAAACAACCCCGCCGGCAACCCACCAAGCCTGTCGCACAGGTCGCGGATTTCCCGTGCCGCCCGCCCCGGTGCATAGCCGCAGGCGATGATCTGCTCGTCATGCACCTGGCCCAAGGTGTCGTCGACGGTTTTGCGAAAGGCCTCGATCCTGCGGCTGGTGGCGTAGTCATCCGCCGTGCCACCGATGAAATAGGGCCGCGCGCGCTTCCCGGTGCCGGATGCCGGCATTTCCGACAGGATCGTTTGCGTCAGCACCTGCGCGCCGTGGTAGTTGTCGGACACGACCGAGGGCGCGTCAGACCCCGGCAGATCGACGAACAGGAATGGCACGTTGGCGGCCCGGCAAATCCGGCTGAGCGCGTCCGGGTCAGTGGCGCCAACGATGAACAGGGCCTCGACCGCGTAGGAAATCAGCGTCTCGACCGTGCGGATTTCTTCCTGTGGGTCGCGCAGGGTCGAGGCGATCACGGGGCACAGGTGGCGCTCGCGGGCGTTGGCCTCGAAACTCTGGCTGATCGAGGAAAAGAACCGGTTGTCATGCACCGGCAGGATCATCCCCACCAGCCCGGATTTTGCCTTGCGCAACCCACGGGCCTGAAGGTTCGCCGAGTATCCCCGGCTGGCGGCAATCTCCTGGATGCGCTTGGCCGTATCCTCGCTGATGCGGCGGTTTTTCCAGGTGCCGTTGAGCACCGAGCTTACGGTGGAAGGCGACGCACCACTGGCCTCGGCGATGTCGTAGATCGTGGGTTTCTGTTTTTTGTATGGCAAGGGCTCGCCGTTTTCGCTGTGTTGGTCTGACGATAAGTCTTGACTAGTCTGCGGTTATTTGGTGCGATGTGCAATATCGATTGTGCATTGGCGATTCTAAAGACTTGCGCGCTCGCCGACCGGGCGAGGTGCCCGTCTCAAGTATTCGTTTCACGGACTGCACAATCGTTTGTGCAAATGGCCGGAGACACCGGTCACGTCTTTGGGAGGACATGATGAAAAAACTATCAACCGTTCTGGCCGGTGCCGCGCTCGCAGTTGCGTTCGCGTTTGGCGCGCAGGCACAGGACAAGCCGACGATGGGAATTGTCGTGAAGATCGGTGGCATTCCGTGGTTCAACGCCATGGAAACCGGGATCAAGGAAAAGGCCGCCGAGCTTGGCGTGGATGCCACGATGATCGGGCCGACCAGCGCCGACCCGGCGCTGCAGGTGCGCGCAATCGAGGATCTGATCGCCAAGGGCGTGGATGTCATCGGCGTGGTGCCGAACGACGAGGCCGCGCTTGAACCGGTGCTGGAAAAGGCAATGGCTGCCGGCATCAAGGTGGTGGCCCACGAAGGACCGGGGATCAAGAACCTCGACTGGGATTTCGAACTGGCCTCGGCCAAGGGCTTTGGCGAAACCCATGCGGAACTGCTGGCCCAGAAGATGGGCGGCAAGGGTGAATATGCCGTCTTTGTCGGCTCGCTCACCGTGCCGTTGCACAACGCATGGGCCGATTATGCCATTGCCTATCTGGGGGAAAAATACCCGGACATGAAGCTGATCGGTGAGCGCTACGGCGTGGCCGAAAGCGTCGATGACAGCCGCAAGACGGCGCTTGACCTGATGGCCGCCAACCCGGGGCTCAAGGGCTTCCTTGCCTTCGGCAGCCAGGGTCCGATTGGGGCCGGACGCGCGATCGAGGAACGCCGCATGGTGGGCCAGGTTCACGTGCTTGGGCCGTTCTCGCCCGGTCAGGGTCGCAAGCTGGTGAAAAGCGGCGCGATCTCGGGTGGTTTCATGTGGAACCCGGCCGAAGCGGGGCGCGTTTTCGTGACCATCGGCAAGATGCTGGTTGATGGCGTCGAGATCACCGACGGCATGGAAATTCCGGGTCTTGGGGTGGTGCATCCCGATTTCGAGAACCGCGACATCATCACCGACAACCTTATTCCGATCAACGCGGATACGGTTGACGAACTGGCCGATCTCGGCCTGTGATGACGACATGAGCGAGGGGCCGCGCCACGCGGCCCCTCATCACCCCTGACTGGGCAGGGAATATCCGAATAACGGGAAGGCACCGGGCATGACGTCACTTTATCACGGCGCACTGCGTGAACTCGAAGGCGTTTTTGAACGACTGGACGATACCGCCGTGGAGCACGCGGTCGGGATGATCGCAGAGGCAAAGCGGATCGTGGTGTTTGCCGGCGGGCGCGAGAAGCTGCAGATCATGGGGTTTGCCATGCGGCTTTACCACATGGGGCTGGATGCCCACGTGGAAGGCGACATGACCACGCCACCGGTGGGGCCGGGCGACCTGTTCGTTGTCACCATCGGGCCGGGCGAGATTTCAACGGGGCTGGCGTTGATGCAGGTGGCGCGCGATGCGGGCGCCGCGATCCTGTTCATCACCGCGCAACCCGACAGCCGCGGCGCGGCGCTGGCCGATTTCGTGCTGCACCTGCCGGCCCAGACCATGGCCGACGATCTGGGCGAAGCGCGCACCTCGGTGCTGCCAATGGGCTCGCTCTACGAAGGCGCGCTGTTCATCCTGTTCGAGGTCATGATCCTCAAGCTGATGGCCCGTCTGGGGATCAGCGCCGAGGACATGCGCGCCAACCACACCAACCTGGAATAGCGCCGATGCCGCTCGACAAGACCGCGCAGCGTGATGTTCCGGCCATTTCGTTGCGACATGTTTCCAAGCTGTTCGGCGGCGTGCATGCGCTGGATGACGTTTCCTTCGAGGTGCTGCCGGGCGAAGTGCATTGCCTGGCCGGCGAAAACGGCTGTGGCAAGTCCACGCTGATCAAGATCATCACGGGCGTCTACACCCCCGAAGCCGGGGTCGAGATGGCCTTTGCGGGCCAAAGCGTCACCTCGGTCACACCCAATGTCGCGCGCCAGAACGGCATCGCCGTGATCTGGCAGGACCTGGCGCTGTTTCCCGAAATGAGCGTGGCCGAGAACATCGCGTTCGAGACGCTCCTGGGCAACCTGCCCCGGCTGGTCAGTTACCGCCGCCTGCGCGCACGTTCGGCGGCGATTCTGGAAATGCTGGGCGAGGATATCGACCTGGATGCGCGGCTCAATACCTTGCCGATTGCCCAGCGACAGATCGTGGCGATTGCGCGCGCGCTGATCAGCGACGCAAAGCTGATCTTCATGGACGAACCGACCGCCTCGCTGACGCAATCGGAAACCGACAGCCTGCTGGGGGTGGTTCGCAAATTGGCGGCGCGCGGGGTGGCGGTGGTGTTCGTCAGCCACCGGCTGGCCGAGGTTCTGGACATCGCCGACCGGGTCACCGTTTTGCGCGACGGCAAGCTGGTCGGCATTTTCGAGGCCGAAGGCATGACGCAGTCGCGCCTGACCGAGTTGATGACCGGCAAGACGTTTGGCGCCGAAGTGGCGGCGCGCGACATGACCGGTGCGCCCGCGGTATTGGAGGTCGAAGGGCTGAGCCGCCATGGTGAATTCGAGGATGTGAGCCTCACCGTCCGCGAGGGCGAAGTCGTGGGCCTGACCGGGCTGATCGGCGCCGGGCGCAGCGAGTTGGGGCACGCGCTTTTCGGCATGACCCGGCCCGATGCGGGCACCATCCGCCTGTCGGGGCGCGAACTGCATCTGCGCTCGAACCGCGATGCGGTGGCTGAAGGCATCGCCTATGTCTCTGAAGATCGTCTGGCGCTGGGGCTGGTGCAGCCGCAGGCGATTGCCGACAATATCGTGCTGCCGATCCTGCCGCGCATTTCCAGGCGCACGGGGCTGATTTCGCCCACCGAAAAGGCCGGGCGCGTGGAACACTGGCTGCGCGAGCTTTCGATCAAGATCGGCCAGCCGAGTGATCCGGTCTCGACCCTTTCAGGGGGCAACCAGCAGCGGGTGGTTCTGGCCAAATGGCTGGCCACCAACCCGCGGGTGCTGATCCTCGACAGCCCGACCGTGGGCGTGGACGTGGGCGCGCGCGCCGGCATTTTCCGCATCATCCGCGACCTGGCCGAAAAGGGGCTGGCGATCCTGATGATCTCGGACGAGGTGCCCGAGGTCTATTTCAACGCCGACCGGGTGCTGCACATGGCCGGCGGACGCATCCGGGGCGAATACGACCCGCGCAAGGTCACGCTCAAGGAACTGGAGGCCGCGGTTTATGGTTAAGGCATTCCTGCGCGATTACCCGACCGAAGCGCGCCTTTTGCTCGTGGTGCTGGCGATCGTTCTGTTCCTGAGCCTGGCCTCGGACAGCTTCCTTACCCTGGTGAACTTCACGTCACTTCTGAACAACACTGCCGTCAACCTGATCTGGGCGGTCGGGCTGTTGGTCGTTCTGATCGCAGGCGGCATCGACATTTCCTTCGCGGTGGCGGCCTCGGTCGTGCAATATGTGGCGGTCTATGTGTTCGAGGCGATGGGGGGCGGCAACTGGGCGATCGGGTTCATCGTGGCCGGGGCGCTGGGAATTGCCCTGGGCTTTGTCAATGCGACCCTGATCCACCATTTCCGCATCATCACCATCGTTGTCACCATCGCCACCTTCAACGCCTTTTTCGGGCTGCTGATGTTCTTCACCTCGGGGCGGTTTCTTTACAACCTGCCCGACTGGTGGGTGGACCGGATCATCATCTTCGAACGTCAGACCGCAGACGGAACCTGGGCCGAGCTGACGCTGCCGGTGGCGGTGATGGCTGTCTGCCTGGGCGCGACCTGGCTGTTGATCAACCGCACCACGCTGGGTCGCCAGCTCTTTGCCTTTGGCGACAACCCGGAAGGCGCGCGCCGGCTGGGCATCAACATCGCGCTGATGCAGTTCCTGGCCTTCGGCTGGATGGGGATGATGGCCGGGATCGGCGGGCTGATGCAGGTCAATATCGTGCAGGAGGTGGTGCCCAACGCGCTGATCGGGCGCGAACTGGACGTGCTGGCGGCGGTGGTATTGGGGGGCGCGCGCCTGGGCGGCGGGCGCGGCTCGGTGCTGGGCTGCGTGCTGGGGGTGATGATCGTGGCGCTCACCCAGAATGGGCTGAACCTGATGGGGGTTTCGCCCTTTGCCTTCAAGATGGTGGTGGGGGCGATCATCCTGATCGCGATCTCGGCATCGAACCTGTCGTTTGCCCGCCGCGTGCGCCCGCCTGTGGGGGGCTGGAAATGAGCCGCCTGGTTAAGCGCCTGCGCGCCACATACGGCGACGATGTCCTGGGGCTCGTGGCCTTTCTGCTGCTGGTCGTGATCGGGTTTTCTCTGGCGACGCCCCGGTTCCTCTCAGCCGCAAATTTCGATTCCATGGCCTTTCAATTGCCGGTGCTGGGCCTGCTGACGCTGGCGATGCTGGCGCCGATCATCTCGGGCGGGCTGAACCTGGCGATCATCTTCACGGCCAACATCTCGGGGCTGACGCTCGCTGCAATTCTCAATTACTACGGCGGTGTGGACGCGCCTTTCTGGGCTTTCGTGCTGGGCGCCGGGGCCGCGTTGCTCGTGGGTGCCTTCTTCGGCTTTCTCATGGGGGCGGTCATCGCCTATGTCGGTGCGCATCCGATCCTGGTGTCGCTGGCAATGATGATCTTCCTGCGCGGGCTGGGCGAGTTCCTGACACGCGGCGGCGACATTTCCGGCTTTCCCGACTACCTGAAACCGATCGGACATGGCTTCATCCTGGGGGTGCCCGTGCCGTTGATCATCTTTGCCGTGGTCGCCTTTGCCATGCATGTGCTGCTCAGCCATACGCGGCACGGGTTTTCGGTTTACATGATCGGCTCGAACATCGATGCCACGCGCTATTCCGGCGTCCACACCCAGCGCACGCTGACGCTGATCTACACGATTTCCGGCCTGCTGTGTGCCATAGCCGGCATCCTGATGCTGACCCGCTTCAACTCGGTCCGGGTCGGCCACGGCGAGGCGTTGCTGCTGGTTACGGTGCTGGCCTGTTTCCTGGGCGGGGTGGACCCGTTCGGCGGCTTTGGCCGGGTTGTCCCGGTGGTGCTGGCGCTGGTGATCCTGCAGGTTCTGTCCTCGGGGTTGAACCTTCTGGGCGCGAACCAGCACCTGTCCACCGCGGTCTGGGGGTTGTTCCTGATCGCGGTGATGGTCCTGCGTTTCGTGGTCGGGCGCGTGCGGGAACGATTTGAAAAACGGAGGAACTGACCATGCAGGGATTTGGCGTGCACACCAGCATGTGGACCATGAGCTGGGACCGGGAAGGGGCAGAAAAGGCCGTGGCCGCAGCGGTGAAATACAAGATGGACTTCATCGAGATCGCGCTGCTCAACGCGCCGGCGGTGGACACGGCCCACAGCCGCGCGCTGCTGGAAAAACACGGGTTGCGGGCGGCCACCTCACTGGGGCTGCCCGAACCGGTCTGGGCGTCGCGCAACCCCGAGGGCGCGATCGAGCACCTCAAGGTCGCCATCGACAAGACTGCCGAGATCGGCGCCGAGGCGCTGTCGGGCGTGATCTACGGCGGCATCGGCGAACGCACCGGCGAGCCGCCGACCGAGGCCGAACTTGACAACGTGGCACGCGCGCTTGCGGCCGCGGCGGCGCATGCGAAAAAGCGCGGCGTTCTATTGGGGGTCGAGCCGGTGAACCGCTACGAGACCCACCTGATCAACACCGCCGCCCAGGGCGTGGCGATGATCGAGAAGGTGGGCGCCGAAAACATGTTCCTGCATCTCGACACCTACCACATGAACATCGAGGAAAAGGGCGCCGCCAACGGCATCATCGACGGGCGCGAGCACCTGCGTTATATACACCTTTCCGAAAGCGACCGCGGCACGCCCGGCGCCGGCACCTGCGACTGGGACGAAATCTTTGCCACGCTTGCGGCCATCGGTTTTGAGGGCGGGCTGGCGATGGAAAGCTTCATCAACATGCCCCCGGAAATCGCCTTTGGCCTGTCGGTCTGGCGCCCGGTTGCCTCGGGCGAGGCCGAGGTAATGGGCAACGGGCTGCCATTTCTGCGCAACAAGGCGCGCCAGTATCGGCTGATCTGAGGCAAAGGAAGCGCATGCCCGAAGAAACCGACCTTGCCGACCTGGAAAGCCGCCTTCTGGGCTGGCCCGGAAAGGCGCGCGTTCTGGTCGCGATTGCCGGTGCGCCTGGCGCGGGCAAGTCCACCGTCGCGCGCGCCCTGGTCGAACGGCTGAATGCGGCGCGCGCCGGCCTGGCGGCACTTCTGGAAATGGACGGGTATCACTATGATGATCGGGTGCTCGGCGCTCTGGGGCGGCAGGCGCGCAAGGGCGCGCCCGATACCTTTGACGTCGGCGGTCTGCGCCATATGCTGACACGCCTGCGCGACCCGCGCGAGGGCGCCGTTGCCGTGCCCGTCTTTGACCGCGAAATCGAAATTGCCCGTGCCGGCGCGGCGCTGATTTCGCCCGGGGTGCGTTTCATCATCGTTGAGGGCAACTACCTGTTGCTGGACAGCCCGCCCTGGGCGGATCTGGCTGCGATGTTCGATCTGCGGGTGATGGTCACCGCCAGCCCTGAAACTCTGCGCGCCCGCCTTGTTAAACGTTGGCGCGACCTTGGCTATGACCCGGATGAAATCCGCGCCAAGGTCGAAAACAATGACCTGCCAAACGGGCAGTTGATCGCCGAAGGCAGCGTGTCACCGGAGCTACTCTTTCCGAACGATGAAGACGTCGCCGACCTGACGTCAGGCCGGATGGGCAGCTGAATATCCTCTGCCGGCGCTCCCGTCATTCTGATTGACGCACCTCAACGCATCCCGGTACCCTGTCGGACAAGATGAGGAGGCCGGCAACTTGCGCCCGACCGTGAACGACATTGCCCACGCCGCCGGGGTCAGCCTGGCAACGGTCGACCGCGTGCTGAATGCGCGCCCGGGCGTGCGCAAGGTGACGATCGAACGCGTCAACAAGGCGATCGAGGAACTCGGCTATGTGCGTGACCTGTCGGCGGCCAACCTCGCGCGGCGGCGTACCTACCGCTTCGTTTTCGTGCTTACCGAAGGCGACAGCCAGTTCCAGCGCACCCTCAGAGAGACGATCGAGGAGGTTGCAAAAAACGCAGCGCGCGAACGCATGATGGTGGAGACGGTCCTGGTGCCGCCGGGCGATCCGCACCACCTTGCCCGGGTGCTGCACGGGCTGGAGGACGACCGGGCCGAAGGGGTGGCGATCATGGCGCCCGAGACACCGCATGTGCGCGACGCGATCCGCCATCTGAAGGAAAACGGCATTGCGGTAGTGTCGTTGGTTTCCGATCTTCCAAATACCGATCAGGACCATTTCGTGGGGATCGACAGTATCGCAGCCGGGCGGACAGCTGGTGTGCTGATGCGACGTTTCTTGTGCAAAAACAAGGGAAAGGTTCTGGTTCTCAGCAACACGATGATCCTGCGCGAAAGCGTCGAGCGCCGTCTTGGCTTCGATGCCGCCCTGATCGAAAGCTACCCCGAAATCGAGGTGCTGCCGTCGATCGAGTGGCGCGATGATCCGGATCGATTGGAACGCAATGTCCGGGCCGCCTTCGCCAGCTATGATGACATCATCGGGGTCTATGTCACGGGGCCGGGAAACCGGCTGTTTTCCCGGGTGCTTGCGCCCTACCGGCAGGAGCACGACCTGGTTTATATCGCCCATGAACTGACCGATCACACCCGGGCCGGACTGGCCGATGGCAGCATCGACGTGGTGATCACCCAGGACATCGGGCATGTGGTGCGCTCGACCCTGCGGGTTCTGCGCGCCAAGGTGGACAAGACCGAGATTGATGCCGCGCAGGAACGCATCCGGATCGATGTTGTCTTAAAAGAGAACATGGGTTGAGCCAGGCCAGACCGATAGCCGAAAGACTCTGGCAGGTTGGCGGGGTTCGGGAAGTATGACGCATTTGTCCGCAAGGCGCGAGGCCGGTTTGAATTGATCAGACAGGTGCAACAACGGCTGCACCGCAGTTGACGACGATTCCGGGCCGCCCGGTCAACAGGTGACACCGCGCGGCTCGATTGAATGGCCAGTGACGCGGAAGTGCAAAAAATGGCAACAATAACAGTTGAGTGGCCATTGTTCAGGGCAAAATTCCGCCCAGCAGGTGGCCTGACGTTTCGCCGCGCAATGACTCTTGAGTGACGTACCTCAAATTTTTGTAGACACGTGGGGCCCGCCTCGCGTACGGTTTCCCTGCGGGTGGCCCGAGTCGCATAAATTGTGACCGCTGGATGCCGCGCTTTCTGGGAGGAATATTCATGAAACGACTGAATCTGTTAACGGCCTCGGCGCTGACGCTCAGCGCAAGCCTGGCCGCAAGTTCTGCGCAGGCGCAGGAACTGACGCTTTGCTGGGCGGCATGGGATCCGGCCAACGCGCTGGTCGAGTTGAGCAAGGATTTCGAGGCGCAATCCGGCATCAAGATGAACTTCGAATTCGTGCCATGGCCGAATTTCGCGGATCGGATGCTGAATGAGCTCAACTCGGGCGGCACGCTGTGCGATCTTCTGATCGGCGACAGCCAGTGGATCGGCGGGGCTGCCGAAAACGGGCAGTATATCAAGCTGAACGACTTCTTCGCACAGGAAGGCATCAGCATGGACGACTTCATTCCGGCCACAGTGACCGGTTATGCGGAGTGGCCCAAGAACACCCCGAACTACTGGGCATTGCCGGCCTATGCCGACGTGGTGGGCTGGACCTATCGCAAGGACTGGTTCTCGCGCCCCGAACTGCAAGCCGAGTTCAAGGAAAAATATGGCTATGATCTGGGCGTGCCCAAGGACCTGGCGCAACTCAAGGACATCGCGCAGTTCTTCCAGGGCCGCGAGATCGACGGCAAGACGGTCTATGGCGCCGCGATCTATACCGAGCGCGGCTCGGAAGGGATCACCATGGGCGTGACCAACGCGCTCTACAACTACGGGTTCGACTATGGCAACCCGGAAAACCCCTATGCAGAACTGGACGGCTACGTGAACTCGCCCGGGGCGATCGAGGGGCTGGAATACTACAAGGAGCTTTACGACACCGCCACACCGCCGGGGGCCTCGGACTGGTACATGTCTGAAACCATTGATGCCTACAAGTCGGGTCAGGTCGCCCTGCAGATGAACTTTGCCTTCATCTGGCCCGGGGTGAACGCCGACCCGAACGTGGGCGGCGACAAGTCCGGCTATTTCGCCAACCCCCCCGGCCCTGCCGGCCAGTATGCGCAGCTTGGCGGTCAGGGGATCTCGGTGGTCGCCAATACCGACAACATGGATGGCGCGTTGGCTTACATCAAGTGGTTCGCCCAGCCCGAGATCCAGCAGCGCTGGACTGACATGGGCGGCGCTTCGGCGATGAAATCCGTGGTCGAGGATCCGGCTTTCCCGGGGGCTCAGCCCTTCAATCAGGCCTTCCTCGACTCTATGGCCATCGTCAAGGATTTCTGGGCCGAGCCGGCCTATGCTGATCTGCTTCTGGCGATGCAGGACCGGGTGCACAAATATGTGGTCGCCGGCGAAGGCACCGCCAAGGAAGCGCTGGACGGCCTGGTGAAGGACTGGACGGAAATCTTCGAGGACGAAGGCAAACTCTGAACCTGAAAGGCTGCGCCCGGCCCGGATCGCGGGTCGGGCGTTGCCACCATGCGCGGGGCCTGGGCTGTCAAACGCCATCCCCCGAATCCGAGAAGCACCGCGAGGACAGTGTTCATGCCCGAACCAGCCATTGAGCGCGTCGCCAAGGCAACGCCCGCCCGCGTTGCCCGCAGGATCAAGGGGTTTTCCGACCGCACCATCGCCTGGATTTTCGTCACCCCGACGATCTTTCTGCTGCTGGCGGTGAACATCTTTCCGCTGATCTGGACGATCCGGCTGAGCTTCACCAATTTCCGGGTCAACCGGATCAATGCCGATGTAAAGTTCGTGGGGTTGCGCAACTATCAGCGCATCCTGTCGGACCCAGACATCTGGCAGACCATGCAGGCCACCGCGCATTTCCTGTTCTGGACGCTGTTCTTCCAGGTGCTGATCGGTTTTGCCCTGGCCTGGCTGATCAACCGGAAATTCAGGGGCAACGACCTGTGGACGACGCTGATCGTGCTGCCGATGATGCTGTCGCCGGCGGTGGTCGGCAATTTCTGGCGCTTCCTCTACCAGCCGCAG
>Ga0256839_1004864_pt1 | contig 12809 bp, 6 predicted proteins | sample 354166metaG_FD_185968 | JGI IMG/M metagenome (GOLD analysis project Ga0256839, IMG submission 185968) | Hydrothermal vent microbial communities from Mid Atlantic Ridge, Atlantic Ocean - 354-166 | ecosystem: Environmental > Aquatic > Marine > Hydrothermal vents | place: Atlantic Ocean: Mid...
ACCGGGGGCCGGTCAGTTTGCCTTCAACCGTAGGGGACGAGTACGAACCAGACAAAAACATTCGGCAAGTCACGCGGTTTACGGATAGAATGGGGGAAGCGGAAGGCCATGAAACTTCGCTTCCCCGTTTTTACACGGGGTTACGGTGTGGCAAGCCCCCTCTTCATTCTCCGGTTCGAGAACGAACGCTTGACTCCCTACCTGCAACCCTCTTCATAACCACTCTACGCCGCCAGGATATCACCTAACATATTGATACTCAACATCTTTTCAAACTGACCTATCCCCACTTTCCTGCCCCCGGCGCACAAAACTGGCGATGACCTCCAACTGACCAGTGGATAAAAAGTTAGCATTTCTAATCCACCACTCGCCACGGAGGGCATCGCCATGAATCGTCAACAAGCCGCTCGTTCCCTGGTCAAGCTACTGGCCCACCTGCCTCGCCGTCAAGCCAACACCCTGGCGCATCTGGTCCTGGCCGTGATGCACCTAAGCCGATTCAGCCTCCCCGAACTGGGACGGCACCTGTCGGGAGTGACCATCAAAAGCGGCACCAAACGAGCCGGCCGCTTCATTGCCAACCACCGCGTGGAACCCATCCTGGCCATGCAAGGGGTCATCGCTCACATCGTACGCCGCCACCGCAAAAAACCGCTGATCCTCACCCTGGACTGGACTCAGGTCCGCAACTTCCACGTGTTGATGCTAGCTGCCGCCATGCGGGGCCGAGCCGTGCCGCTGCTGTGGGCCGTGTACCACCCGAAGGACCTCCACCGCAGCCAGAACAACCTGGAGGAAGGGCTGCTGCGGGCCTTGCGAACCATGGTGCCGCAGAGCGTGCGTGTCATCCTCTTGGCGGATCGGGGGTTCGGGCGAACCGAACTGGCTCGCACCTGCCAGCAACTGGGCTTCCACTACGTGATCCGCATCGCTGCGGGGGTGTGGGTCCGCCACGGGGAGTTCCAGGGACGGCTCTCGCAGTATCCGGCCACGGTGGGCACGAAGCAGTTGCTCAAAGGGGTGCAGTACCGCAAGACACGTAGCCTGGTGCAGAACGTGGTGGTGTACTGGAAGAAGGGAGAAAAAGCCCCGTGGTTTTTGATGACCGATCTGGACCGCAGCGCCGAGCAGCTTTGTCAGCTTTACGGCAAGCGGATGCAGATTGAGGAGTTGTTTCGGGACCACAAGAACCGCCGCAACGGGTTTGCTTTGCGTCACACGCGGATTCGCAGTGCGGAAAATTTCTCTCGGGCACTGTTGATCGTGGCGTTGGGGTATCTTTTGTTGATGGGGATCGGGCTCCATGCCAAGCAGTACTACGCCCCTTCTAGTTGGGGCAGCACCTCTCGGGCGGACGATTGTAGCTTGTTTACCATCGGCCTGCGGATGCTGGATCGGCTGCAAATACAAGTCGTAACGATGCTTCGGGCCGTCTGCCGAGCCATCCTGGAAGAAGCCGAAAAGTGGGGATGAGTCAGCTTTTCAAAGAACGGCACATCCCCTGTCCCCGAGGGGGCGGAAACGGCGCTGATTCGGATTTCCGCTACAGTCCCAACCGGGCCGCCACGTCCTCGTAGTCCGGATCCTCGGCGTAGAGCTTCTCGAGCTCGCTGCGCGCCCGCCGGCGCTGGCCGAGCTCCTCGTAGACCAGGGCCCGTTCGTACCTGAGCGCCCGAAGCAGTTCCTCGGACCGGTCCTTCTTCCGGCGCAGGGCGCCCGTCAGGGTCTCCCGCGCCGCGTCCAGGAGCCCGAGCCCGCGCAGGGCCCTGGCCTTGTACAAGAGCAGCGCGGTGTGGACCGGCGTCTCGTTCTCGATGCCCTCGGCCAACCGCACAACCTTCCGGCAGACGTTCTTGTCGCCCGGGCGGGCTTGCAACAGCAGCTCCGCGAGGGACAGCTTCACCACCACGTCGTCGGGTTCGAGCCGTTGCAGCCGCTCCAGGCAGGCAATCGCATCGTCCCAGCGCTCCTGACGCTGGTAGACCTCCACCAGGCCCAACAGCACGCCGCGGAGATCCGGGCCCACGTGTGCGGACACCTCGTCTGTGATTGGGAGACTCATGCTGGCGGAGATGCCGTACTTGGAGAAGTAGCGGCCCAGACGGCTGTGCTTCTCGGCGGCCGTCGCCAGGTAGGTCGCGGCTTCTTCCAGCTGCTCCTGCTTGAGCGCCAGGAAACCGGCAAGGTACGCGCCGTCGGCCAGGTGGACGGCCTTCTCGAGGTGTTCGAGGGCCTTCTCTTCGTTGCCAAGGACCAACTCCCGGCACCCGTCCACCAGAGCCTCCTCGTCGTCCGGCGTGATAAGCCGCTTGAAGAAACCCAGCGTCAGCCGGTCTTCCGGGCGGACCGTTGGGACGGTCGGAGCTGAGTAGGACGCGCTTCTCCTGCCACCTGACCTCCCGCTTGGAAGCGTGGTCGTGTAGAAAAGCCCGGTTCCCGGAATGCCCACCGTGGCCCGCTTGCCCCTCGGACCGATGGTGAACTTCGCCCCGCGCGGCCCGAACGAGAGTGACCCGCCCGACTTGCTCAAGTTCAGGGTCACGCCCGGTGCGATCCTGATTCGTCTCCAGAAGCGGAAGGCCATGGTATGAGAGCCCTTGTTCTTTTAGTAGGTCATGGTCCACCTTGGTAAAGACAAATGGGGCTAAGAGGACACTCGTGGCAACGAGGAGCGCTGTCCCGACAAGTTGTTGCGGCGAGGTCTAGTATCGCCCAGTTTATCTCCCTCGGGTTCCTGCAATTAACCACCGTCGAGGACAGAGATTGCAGGTACGGATCGTAGCGGATGTCCGCGAGTTGGCGAGGTCCGAATACTCGTTCCAGGACGCGAGCCATGTTGACGTCAAGCAATGGCTGGGGTTCATCATAACAGAACAACAAAACAGCATTTGCTATGTACTGCCCAACCCCAGGCAAGGCCTCGATTTCCTCTCTGTTCCTGGGGAACCTTCCATTCCTCCTTGATATTACTTGCGCGAGCGCGCTTAGCGACGCAGAGCGACGGCGCCAGAGACCTATTGGGCGCAAGAAGATTGCTAAGTCCTTTTCATTCACACCGGCAAGTTTTTTCCACGACGGGAATTCCTTGATAAAATCGCGGTAGAACCCCGCCACGGTCTCCGCTCGTGTTCGCTGGAGGAGTACTTCCGCCACAATGATTTCGTACTTGCTTGCTGATTTCCTCCGCCACGGAAAATTGCGTCCGTTCTTTGCATACCACCCCAGCAACGCTCGGCGAAACCGGACCAATTTCCCCTGAGGGACATTCTCTATCAAGGCATCGTTCTTGTGCTTAGTCATTTCGTCCTAGCACGTGTACTTGCCCTTCTCGCTCTTCTGCTAGCCCAAGCCGTTCCAGCTGCCCAACCAGATTCCCAACAGGCAGCTTGGAAGTGTCTAAGCCTTCTATTTGGCAGATTTCGGCACTTGTTGCCATTCCACGTTCTCGCAGGTGAGACCAGACAAGGAACAACGGGTAGTTCATTGTTCGAACTAGAGTGTGAGGATAATGACGGTTGTCTACGAAGGCCTGAAACCTATCAAGGTTTGACACTTCTGCTTCCTGACCCTCGCATCCCAGGATCCTAACAATGTCTTTTACTTTCTCGATGTCTCTACCATTGCCATGAATAATCTTGGTAGCCATTGAGGCAGATATCTCTTGGGGAAAGTCAGATGGGTACTGGGACGAGAGTATTGTCCCAACACCATATGCCCTACATTCGCGCACTAACCTCGGCATGAAATCCGAGCTTAAAACGCGGTGAGCTTCGTCAAACACAAGGACTTGCCGAATGCTTCCAGAGTGAGGCTGCGAATTGTAATATGCGTGCGCTGACATTACGACAAGCTGTGCGAGCGCGTTCTTTATCTCGTCGCTGGGAATCTGGCTTAAATCCAAGACAACCGAGTGCTCCACGAGGGAATGGAACGATACGTCACGGAACTCGTCTCTAAACAATCCAAGTGTGAATAATGGATCCAGACGGTTGTAAGCAGCCGGGTTATCAACCTCCAGCGTCCTACCGACGTTGGAAAAATCGGGGAAGCGCATTGCCTCGTTATACCGTGCTGAGCCCGAGGTGGGAATATTCATAGAGGTAAATGCATCAACGATGGCGTTCTTGACGGCTGCTTGCTGTTGTGCCCCGAGGCCATAAGTCTTTCTCAAGACGGCAGCTACCCCTGCAATATGTTGTCCACATTGGACGAACAGGTCTCCGGTCGCCGGGTGCTTAACGGGATAAGGGATTAGGGGATTGTACGGCAGTCCATCAAAAGCCACGAAAACTCTGGACAGCTGGGCGCGACTTGTAAATACCGTGTCGCTCGCGAAATCATTTTTGAAGTCGAGGATTAAGACGTTCTTGCCCTGTTGGCGCAATTGGCAAATCAAGTACTTGAGGAATTGGGTCTTCCCGGTCCCGGACGAACCGGTCACCATCACGTTTAAATTGTCTAAGGGATCCACCGGTGACTGGGGGTCGTAGTATATAGCCCGCCTTCCATTATCGACGCCAATCATTATTCGACGCAGCGGAAGATCAGGCCCAGCAGCTGGTTTCTTGATGTCGACCGCGTTATCAACAGGCACCTTTCGTGGCCCTTTTTCACTCGAAACTGGTCCAGAAACTCGGGGTTCGGGAACCTGTGCGCCTCCCGAGGGACTCTCATCACCCACGGTTCCTTGCAATCCTTCCGTAGGTATTCTCTCGTCAGTAACGGGGACATCGACCTCGAATAATCCCGAGAGCTCTTGCCGAATGGCTTCAAGCTGGGGCGTATCCGATACCCCTGGCCAGTGGTCCTTGTTTAGCCTGATCCAAAAACCGCCAGGAAGCGCGTTCGTTTCTGCCACGCCGGGGAACCCCATCTCCGTGGTGACGAGAACTGCCTCATACTTGGCCTCCCTGTACTCGTAGCGCTTCTGCAACACCGCTTCATATATCAAACGCTCGGTGTCAATCCACGCGGAAATCTCGCTGGGAGAACTTGGGCTCGAAATACGGAGACCAAACCTTAGTAGTGCCAGCAAGCCTAGGCGCTCGGGAGTGGCCCCATCCTGAAGGCTATTCCGGACAAGGGTTCGTAGGTCTGACAGGGTCGAACGGGCTTGTTCTAGTGCATTGCGGCTCATTGTCAGATTGTATGTTCCAGAAACGAACTTTGATTCTACGCTGCAGGCATAGATGTGCATCTTGCCGTCCGGGGTCTCGGGCAAGACCAATTGGATGGCCAGCAAGTCGGTCCTCTTCGTGGATTGCCCCCGTTGGGCGCTTGAATGGCCAAAGAACGAGGCGAAGGAATCGACGGGAAGTAGGAAACCGACATGCATTTTCCCGCGTATTAAGGGGCCACGACCACTTCCCCCCAGCCCTAGGAACAAGCGCACGGCGCCCACGAGACCGACTACTCCCAGTGCATGTCGCCCTGACTTGAGCGCCTCGCCGCCGATTGCGATTCCAATTCTGCCGAGTTCCTCGATGAAATCGCTAGCCACGTCACCGCGGCCAAAAACACCGTTCACAGAAACCAGGAAACTTCGCGGTATGGTTGACAGGATGTAGTAAGAGTTGTTTTGTCCGGAAAGATCGACCTTGTAGTCCCACAAGGCGCGCTCTTGAATAGATCGCGATATCCCGTCTCGGACATATTTTACGAGTATGGCTGGATCCAATCCTCCACCGGGGGTAATTGCCCACGGGCAATCCAGGCGTTGCGGCAATTTCACCGACCGCACGATGGCGATGGAATCCTTTAGAAGCCGACATGCTCTCGATGCAATGGCAACAAACAAGTCTCCCAAGGACTCGGCTTCTGGGTTCGCCGGTTCAATCTGGAATTCATAGGTGATGCTCTTGGGGACCAAAGACTGTCCCTCTGTGAGCCAGGTCAACGGCTCGAAGAAGACCGCATCCCAGTCGCTAGCCCTTGGAAGGCGATGTTCTTCGGCATTGCGTCGGAACGACACTGATTGCTCCGGCGGCAGCATGTAAATATCTGGGTTTTCTTCCGCGAGACAATCGGCATCGTTCTGGTATTCGTACACGTAGAGGGGTGGGTTGAACCATCCAACATCCTCAACATCCCCAAGAGGTGCCTGGAGAAATAGCCGGACGCCCCCGGGCAATTGGGAACCATGGCTCGTTGGACCGTCCTCGGAATGGAGGAACTTGTCGATTGCCTTGGCGATTCTCGGTGCCGAGTACCCTTGGCACACACGTATTCCAACGGCGCGACGCGAGGGAAACGCTCGCATGTAACTCGCCAAGCATGAAGAAACCAAGTCGTCGGCACCCACGGGTACGATGTCCGAGTCTAGGCCGAAGTTCGTCCTGAGCCGATCACAAATTTCCGACAAGTTGCCTGCCTCGGACTGCACTGCCAGCGCCCCGATGCTTGTCTTGACCGCCAAGTGCCAGCCGGGATCAGAGGTTGCCGATACGTAAACTGGCTCAAGCGATCGATCATCGGCCGAAAGTCCGGGAAGCCAGCGGAACCCGTGAATCCGTTCAAGCAAGGCCGCAAGTTGCCTGAAATTCTTGCCATCATCACCTCGTAAGAAACGTCGAGCCCGGGCGATCAAGGACGCTTGGACCATGAACCGCTTTGCTAGAACCAGCGGATGCCATGGTCCCACGAGGAATAATGCATTCCGCAGGACCCCGTCGTCCCAGTGGACTGCGCAGTCAAGATGTGTAAGAATGAATATTTGTGGCCATTCCAGATCCTTGTGCGCGTTCCCCAGATAATCAAGGATGTCGAGGTAGCTCTTCATGTAGGTTACCAGGAGATCCTCGATTTCTTTCGATCTCTTGCCAACAAAGATAGGGTGGGACGCATAAACGGGATGTTCTAGCTGGAGAGCGCGCGTTGCGAGGTTTCCTTCAACCCCCTTGCGCACCGCCTCCCGCGCCTCGGAATAGGCCTGGAGCAAATCCAAGGCCTCCCTTGGAAGAGACAACCCGTTAAAGCCTTCTCCATCGACAAGCCCCAGGTAATTAATGAAATCGCCGATTGCCCCAGAGCTGCCGTGGTCGGGGCTTAGCAAGTTCGTCAGCAACGGCTTCCACCCAAGGCGGGTGGTCATCTCCCTTGCAAGGACGATTCGCCGGCGAGAGGCGTCGTTGAGCTTTCCGAGGTAAGGGTATGGCTCACGGGTGTCCCCTGAAAATATGTTTGCCACCTCCCTGACCCGCCCATCTCGGGTACCGGACAGGTGAACCCTTAGTTCATCTTCAAGTGTGAACTCGCCCTTCTCGATATCCTTGGCCTCGAAGCAAAGGACCGCGTTCCTATCGCCGAACATGCACACCCGAATAGCCAGCCCGCTGGCTTCCATCGTTGGATCGATGCGTTCCGTGGATCTCCAAATCCCGGGCTTTTCGGCACCGATTTTTACTGGCTCGTCGTCCTCGTCGCGAACTTCGGGTGAAACGTCCGAGGCATGAAATAGGTAGATATGCACCGGCTCGCTAATATCAAGCTTCTTATCGGGTGCTTCAGGTGCTTCCTCGTTATCCCTGGGCGTGGCGTCGATCACATCAAAGCCGGGATCCACAACAACAAGAGCTGGCCTTTGCTCTCCGCAAAGATGCAACGCTATCCTAGCATCAGCACGAATGTCGTCCCCACTCATGAGCACTAGTCTGAGTGGGATTCTCCGGGTGTACCTCTTGGCGATGTCAGATGTGTCTAGCCGTAATTCCAACACCCCGTGTGGCGATTGAACCGATTCGCCCACAAGCCGCCGCTTCCGGGACATGAGGGCTACTTCCCAACTACCTTGAGCGAATTCCTCTCGTGGAATGTCGTAGTTAACGATTAGGCGTAGTATTTCGCCGACGAAGGTGGCCGCTGCCTTCCCGTTTCTTGATATGATCCCCCGCGTGCATTTTAGTTCGTAGGAAACCTCAGCCTTGGGCCTCTCCTTAACGTCAAACAATTCTGCAAGCCGATCGGCGTGTAACCTGAGCCAATGAGTGGTATCTTTCGGATCATCACCCCAACACGAATGGAATGCGAGCAGCCCAAGGTTGTAGGTCTTGCTTCTCCCGAGGCCGTCAAGAAAAACATCCAACGATTCTTGAATCCTCCGTTGCTCGGCTTCGTCGGGTATAATTTCAGGCACCATGACATCCCGGGCATGCTCGCGGGCATCGTCTTCTTTCTGGCATCGCTCAACTATTTGCCGACACAGGTGCGTGCATTTCCGAATCAGGGTAGGCACCGCGGGAATCCCTTTCGACGGGCGGGGAACCCCCACGTGGAACAGGAACTTCTCCCGAACGTCTCCCAATGTTGGATACGAGGCAGGGTCAAACGTCCCAAGCATGTTCTCAAGCAATAACCGAGCTCGCCACGAACTTGTTCGCGTTCCCTTAACTAGGCCTTCGAGTACGAGTTCCCTGAGCCATCGGCGCTCTTCTTCGCGGGAAGTCCAATCGCCTACCAAGCGATCGAGCACCGGTCCGTCGAACCGAAACGCCTCGCTACCGTTGTCTATCCATGGCCACTCCTCGGAAAACGCTAGCGACCTAATTGTTCCGCCTGAGCCGCGGATTGAATCTTGAATGTGAGCAAGTTGTCCAGGCGCAGCAACCGCAACAAATGAACCGATTCTCTTGCTTGTTAAGCCAACAGGTCTTATCCACCTTTTTTCCTCGTTCGGTGGGAAATCAGTCCCTACAACAAGGTAGGATTTAATCCCTTGAGCGTTGAGGTACTCGTGTATCTCGCGCGCAATCCTTTCCGTAAGGCCGGGAACGACTAGGCGGCAGTCCCTGCCAGCCCACTCGGCGGCCTGAACGTATTCTCTTATGAGTTCCCCAAGCACCTTTGGTATCGCCAGCATGTTTTTCTTTCCAGCCATCCTCGTGGACATCCTCAGTACGGGCGAGCGACAGCCACGCTACTGCCCGCATCGGGACTCCCGGTAAGGAGCCCCATGGCTTGCATCTCTCGCATCAGCAGCGGCCTTGCGTCGGCTGCGCTTGAAAAGTCAACACCGTATTGCTGGAAATGGTTTTCGACATCTTCCAGCACGAGTTTCCCACCTCCTCCGCGCTTGCCGTCGGAATGTTTGTCCCGCGCTGCCAGATAGGTAACCGTCTTGAGTAACAGTTGCCCTGGGAAGACCCGAAAACCTCGACCCGCGCCTCGCCCCTCCGGAAGAAGCAGGTAACCTCCTGCCTCGTCCCCTAGTTCGGCCCGGTACATTACCCGGAGGAACTCGTCTATGTTCTTTCCTTGGCCTTTCAAAAGCGGGTTTCGCCAGGCCGGAAAAAGCTCGCCTTCCCTGGTCAAGAAACGCCGGACATCCAGTCCTGGAGCCACGTCCTTGAAACGATCGCTCGCCCGCAAGTCTGCGGATGCTTCCCTGGCAATTTCCAGCAACCTTTCAACACTGATCTTGCCTGAACCGCCCGCACGAACATCGAGCGACTTGCCCTTGATGTCATCGGGCCGGATTCCCTCCAGGCAGTAGAGGAGGATGTTGAGCTCAACCCGGTGCTTCATGTACTGCTCAATTCGCTCGAAGACCTCGCGGGTTGGGGTTAGCGTCGGATGAAGGAGTCCCCGGTTGCGAACGGAGATCCTCCGCTCGATATCCGCAGCGCTTACAATGTGGCCATTGTCAATGGCATCTATCAACCACTCGTGGAGGAAGCTCGTGATGCGCATTTGGGCAAGTAGCCACATTGGAAGGGAAAACCGCAGGAATGTCATTAACACGTGTAGCCATTGCATCCTGGGGAGATCTTTCTCCAGCTGGCAGATAAAGCGCACATCCTTGAATATGCGCGTCGATAATTCGTCGTGGTTGATTTTGATGACCGAATTCGAAAAACCGGTTTTGCTTACCAAGTTCTGTCTCGCCCGATCTAGATTGACTTCAAAGTCCGCATTCCTAAGTGCGACGGAGAGTATATCTTTTCCTCGATACTCGTCTTCCCTTAAAGAATTATGCCCCACTAGCGCCTTGCATAATAGGTCGATGGTCTTGTCACGTTCGTGCTTCTTCTCCTCGACGTCAGGACCGCGGTACCATAGATGTTGTGCGATGGGACCGCCGAGAAGAAAGTTGTTTATCACTCGCTCCCGGTTCTTTCCTAGCCAGCTTGCCCTTGCAAGCACTGGGTACGCGGGAGCGAAGAACCGCTGCGCCCGCGAGTTCTTGGTTTTCTTGCGCCTGCCTCGCAGGGCATAAAGGACCGCCCGTTCTTCCTGCGAGTAGAGGAAGGACTTGCTCTCGTCTACCTCGTCAGGATTTAGATCCTTGGTTCCGGTTGATTCGTAGTGCTTCTCAAAAAACACCTCGCGGAAGAGCTCGAGGACTAGAATCTCCGGTGCCAGCCTCATCCCAGCAGATGGCACGAAGGCGAAACTATTTCTAACTAGCGGGTGAACCTTGGGTTCGTTCGCTGTCTTGGGATAAGGGTGTTCACTCATGTCTTACATCCACGTCGCCGTCGAGCCTAACAAGGCGGAAAACTTCATCCCTTCCGGAGGCAATGACGAGTTCGACATCATTGTCCTCGAAAGCATACTTGCCCTTTGCTGCCGCGCGAATCCTTGCGTCAATTGCCCCCGCCAAGAGTTCGGGCGGGAAACAACGAGGATCTAGCTTCCCACGGGCCCGTCTACTCAGCCAAAGGAACATCGGTGCCCCGAGAGTTGCACGTTCTCCTCCCTCGAACTTGATCGAAAGGGCAAGACTACCCGACTGTTCACTCGCAACGGTTCGGGGTTTTAGCTTGTCCCTTACCCACCTGCCCAAAAGGGTTACAGCTTCCGATAGTTGCACTGATCCTGCCTCTTGGCGGCCGTCGTTGGCAGTATCAAGAAGGGCTTCTAGGCGTTCATCAAGCTCGCGGAGGCTCCGCTTTTCCTCTATGGTTCGGCTCTCTGGGGACTTGACGGCCACTTCCAACAATTGCAGGAACTCGTCCAGTTCCTTGGCCCAGGCCGTTCGACCCTCGATTAACGCGCCAAGGTGTAGTAGGAAGTTGCTACTCCAGCGTCGCAGCGCCCAGTGTGCCTCGAACACGGTATGATCGTGGATGGATTCCATCGCCTGTTCAAGGAACGCCCATACCTCCGCGCACTGGCGCTCGATCTTCGTTAGCAGGGGGTTATCATTCTCTTGAATAAGCCTGTAATCGCCATCCCAGGTGTGGTAAAAACTCGAAGGCAAGGACTCCCAGCAAGGATCGATTTGTGCAAGAATTCCTTCTTCTCCAAGTAGGCGAGTAGTCCCAACATCCGTGGAAGGAGGCTGGCCTCGGATTACCCGTCCCAAGATAGCCTTGAATTTTTGGCCGTTTTCCCGAATTTCCTCTTCCAGCCGCCGGAAGGCGTCGATCTGTTTCTTGCGGAGGCTTGGGGGCGGTTCGAGCCCAAACGGGGCAAAGGAGGCAAACAAGGACATGTAAATGCGACGCGACGCTAACGAGAAGACGTCCCCGGACTCCGCCTTTTCTTTAACCCACGTGCACGGATGGGCGTTCCCGTAGTCCCTAGGACAACCTGCCAGAATCAGCGAGATTAACGCCAATGCCTCGCGAAACACAATAATCTGTCCCGAAAAGGCCTCAGCCCGGCGGAGTATGGCCAAGAACTTTTCCCTTGCACTTGAAATGTGCAGCCAATCGCGGTTCCCCTTGAAGGGACAAAGATCTTTAGCCGAACACTCGCTGCATGCTTTCCAGTGGACGGGATCAACGGCTTTTTGAATCAGGCGGTCGAATATATCCTTGCCAAGCAACAAGCTTCTATTATCCAGATAGCTATACGTTATCTTAACTCTTGGGAAAACCGTTTTTCTTCCCCGGAATTCCCGCTCTCCTTCAAGCACCCCGTCGACGGTAGGGGTGCCTTGGACTATAGAGGCGAGAACCCTGAACCACGTTTCCTTGTTTACCTCGCCGTTGGTATGGTTATCCCTATGTGCTTTTTCAAGAACTCCCCTGTTTGTACAGATGATGAGCGAAATGCCCTTGTGCCATGCCTCTTGGAGCGTTGATACTAGCTCGCTGGCCGGATCAACATCCGGAGAAAAAGGATTTCGAACAACAGAGGCATCCTGGACAATTCGGGCAGAAACATACTTGTTGTCGCCCTCGTAAACGTCTAGGGCATAAGGAACGGCCGTTGACTCGAGCTCTTGGATTGGGCATCCCTGCTCGTCCTTGATTTGGCATCCCCGTTCTCGTAGGAGGTAGCGGCACAGTTTGCCCATGGCCGCCGACTTCCCATTGCCGGGCGACCCAATAAAGAAATGCCATCTCGCAGGCTTGTTCCGATCGCCGCCTAGAAGAATCGAGGTACCCAGTTCCTTGACGATGTCGTCTATTTCGGTCGAGACTTCCAGAAGCGGTTCTTGGGTGGTCCAGTTCGTTGGAGCGCTGATAGCCTGCTTGCCGTCTTGTTGAAGGGCAAGCAGGTCAACCAGAAAGTCGTTTCTGCCACTTTCACTTGCCATTCTTGCTCCCCCGACATCGCGATGTAATTCTACCTCGACCGCCTCTTGCACTGCGCAACGAACGTCTGATCACCAAACCATCAAGAATGTCAAGCAGGGCTTCTCCAATGATCTCTGCCAACAAGGGGGGAACCGCATTCCCCACCTGGGTATAGCGAGGACATTCATTAGCTCGTCTATCTCCACCGGTCGTATATTTCCCGCGGAATTCAAACCAGTCTGGAAACGACTGTAGCCGGGCATGCTCACGGACGGTATGTATTCTAGGCTCTGCGTAGTGCAAGAGGTCGTCCGGGAGTGTGGTAAGCGTGTGCGAAGGCTA
>Ga0256839_1004865_pt1 | contig 12807 bp, 13 predicted proteins | sample 354166metaG_FD_185968 | JGI IMG/M metagenome (GOLD analysis project Ga0256839, IMG submission 185968) | Hydrothermal vent microbial communities from Mid Atlantic Ridge, Atlantic Ocean - 354-166 | ecosystem: Environmental > Aquatic > Marine > Hydrothermal vents | place: Atlantic Ocean: Mid...
CTCGACGCGAGGCTTCCGCTCCGGTGCAACCGCCTGCGACAGGCCCGGCAGGGCGTCGTACTCGGCCAGGATTCCGATAACGGGTTTGCCAGTCCCGTAGCTGGCCACGAAAGCGGTCGGCATTCCCGCTACTCCTGTCTCGACCTGGAAACCATGTTGCCGGAGGAGGTGGACGATTTCGGCCGCGGAGCGATGCTCCTGAAGGCCGATTTCGGCGTACTCCCAGATCTTGCGGTTAAGCTCGGTGAAGCTTTGCCGGTTCGCCTCGATGAACTCCAGCACGTCCCGTTTTGGTGGGGGGAGTTCGGCCGATGCGGTGGGGCCCTGGCAGCAGAGAAGCGTGAGCAGCGCGACGAAACCTGGCGCCACGTCCAACACCTCCATCTCGCGTTGATCAATCGAACTAGCCCGGTTGGAACAAACGCCTCAACCCCCAATGATAGCGGGTTACGTCCGCTGGCGCTGAGGAGAGAAATCGGATGAGGGGAAGGACCAAGAGCGTGGCTTACACTGCCGCAGCTTCGCTACGCACCCGTCGATTCACGCAACCTGGGCTGGAAGGCTGACCGCTCGGGGGCTTGCCGGCATAGGGATCAATAACTGTGCGGACTGTTGGAGCGGTACCAGTTCGAGGTTACGTTAAGGAACGCCGGGGGAAGCCTAGACCCAGTCCCGCGGCTGAAGGAGTTGGAGGGCTTTTTCCTCGGCGCTACCCGGTTCGGGCATGAAGTTGTACTCCCACGCGACCAGGGGCGGCAGGCTCATCAGGATGGATTCAATTCGGCCCCCGGTCCGAAGACCGAAAAGGGTGCCCCGATCGTAGACCAGGTTGAATTCCACGTAGCGGCCGCGGCGGATGAGCTGCCAGCGACGTTCCCGCTCGCCATACGGCGTCAGCCACCGCCGTCGGACAATCGGTTCATAGCTTTCCAGAAAGCGTGCGCTCGCTGCTTCGACGAAGGCGAACGTGGCGGCCAGTTCGTTTCTGAGGTAGTCGAAGAAAATGCCACCGATGCCGCGTGGTTCGTTGCGGTGCTTGATGAAGAAGTACTCATCGCAGGCCCGCTTAAACGCGCGGTAGTCCGCGACTTCTTGGTGGGCGTCACAAACGGCTTTCCAAACGCTGTGGAAGTGCCGAGCGTCCTCCTCGACCGGGTAGTACGGGGTCAGGTCGGCGCCACCGCCGAACCACGCGGTCCATTCGTTTCCGTCCCCCTTAGCGATGAACCGGAAATTGGCATGCACAGTTGGCACGTGCGGGTTGCGGGGGTGGATCACCAGCGAGATCCCCGTCGCTCGGAAGTGACGCCCCGGGCCGGGCAGGGTTGCGGCAAAATCTTCGGGGAACGTGCCTTCCACGGCAGAAAAGTTCACTCCCCCTTTTTCGAACAGGACCCCCTCGCTAATTACCCGCGTTCGGCCGCCACCGCTTCCCCGGGTGTACCGCCACACGTCCTCCGTGAATCGCGCCGTTCCTCCCCGTTCCTGTTCCAGGCGTTCCAGCCCAGAACAGATCTCGTCCTGACGCCGGCGGAAAAGAGCGGTCGAGCGCTCCCAGAGCGCGTCCAACTCCGCGGTGTCCATAGGTAGGTGCCCGCTCTGAGCCCGATCAATCTGTGGCTGCGATCTTCGCTTCGTAGCCCGCCGCAGCCAAGGCATCCACGAGAGTGGCCGGATCGATGCCCTTCTGGAGCTCGACGGTGGCCTGCTTCTTGTCGAAGTCGACCTGGACGTTTCGCGTCCCCTGACACGCCTCCAAAGCGCCGCGCACGGCGGCCACACAGCTCACCGGTCACGTCATTCCCGACACGTTCAAAACCACCCGCACATAGTCGGCGTCCGCTACCGCTTTCGAACCGGTGCCTTCGGTCACCGGATCCGCGGCCGTCGCGCCAGAAGCCGGTTGGGCTACTGTCTGGTCCGGCGATACTTCTGTGTCGGTCGATCCGGTACATCCCGCCAAGAGAAACCCGAGGCCACAAACAGCCAGAAAGACACGCCGATACATTGGATTCCTCCCGGTGTACGCTCCTGCACCCAGAAGAAACGTACTACCTGGTCAACCATTCTTGCGGCTGAGTGCTTACAACGCTTCGATTCTAGCCGGCGACGGCAGCCGTGACGAGCCAGGCCGCCACGTCCGTTAGCGGCTGCTCTGGCGGCCAATCCGGTTTTCCCCATTCGGTGGGCTGCCTAGATGGAATCGGCCTTACTTGCCGAGAACGTCGTCAGTACACCACGCGCTTGAGGATCTCCTGGAGCAGCACGGTTGCGAAGCTGCCGGCCTCCAGGACGAACCGCAGTCGGATACCGTCCGGAGTGGCGTCGATGCTCACATTTTCCGGGTAGACAAGGTTCGATCGCCGTGTGCCCATGAGCAACCGGCCTTTGTTCTCGAACCAGTTCGGATCGATGCCGCACTTCTGCAAGATCCCCTGTTCGAACTCCGCTGCCACTTCGCGTGCCCGGAACATCTTCTTGCCGAAAATCGGGCCTGCATGCACGGTGAGCTTGTCGTCGAAGCGTTTTTGTTCCGCTTCGACGTCGGTCACATAGAAGATGCCCCCTCGGCGGCGGTGCATGGCATCGCCCGGGAGGACCCGGCGAAACCAGCCGCGAGCGATCCGTTCGCGGAGGTAGATGTTGAACAGCACCGCCTGTGCCGCAGAGAGATGGAGCTTTCGGCGGATACGATCGCGCCAGGCCGGGTGGTCGCGGGGTAGCTGATCGGCCAGCATAGAGAGTCCGATGATGGCGGTCTCGTGGTCCCGTCCGAACCGTTGCCTGCCGTAAAAGTTGGGGAGCCCTTGCTGTTGCAGCCGCTGGATGACCGCTCGAACCGTCGGCAGATGGTCCTTAGCGGTTCCTCGCAGAAGAATGTCGAAGCGGTTCCCTTTGAGGTGGCTGGTACGGAGCTTGTGCTGATGGGGGCGGACCTTGAGGATCTTGATGCCGGGTTCGTTTTCGATCCGATGGAGGTGCTTGGAGGCGGAGCGGGGCACGGAGATGTACTGCCGGGTAACGGCAACTTTGTCCTTCAGCCCGGCGCACCCGATTTCGCGGACGGGGATCTTCAAGTTCCGCGAAATGCAGCGGAGCAGCGTTTCGGGGGAGATGTTCCGTTTCTCGATCCAGAGGAAGAGATGGTCTCCCTGGCCAGAGGGGGAGTATGCTGGGATCTCCTCGACCACAAAATCTTCGGGCTCGACCTTAACCTTACCAGGGACGGGGGGAATATCGTAGGTAATCCAGTGAGGTTCGCTCGCCTGGCGGCAGAGTTCAGCCCAGTGGGTGCCGAGAGTCATCTTCCGCACGCTCCCCGCGATGTTACACCCTCAGGTTCACAGCCTTCGTCGTTCCCCTTCAGTGCGCTACGACGCGCGCCCCGGTCTCCGGCAGTTCAGGCGGGCAAGTGCAGTATACGTTTTCGAGCGAAAAGAAAGACGGCCACTCCGCCAGCGTGGAGTGGCCGCTCGATTGTACCGGAGAGTGAAGGGCAAGGCCAGTCGCGTCCGTGGCAATAGTCCTACTTACCCGCGCCAAAGTGCTTCTTGGCGTACGCCTTGGGGCAGTTGGGACAGCAGAAGTAGACCGCCTTGGCTTCGGTCACCAACATGAAGTTGTCGGGGTCAGCGTCACGCCCACTGACCGGGCACTTGCCCGAGGTGTCCTCAACGACGCCGAGCTTCTTCATGTACGCCTTTGGGCAATTCGGGCAGCAGAAATAGATCGTCTTTCCGTCATGGACAAGTGATTGTTCGGCCTTTGCCGGCCTGCCGCTGATCGGGCACTTGCCGGGTTTGCCCTTTTCGAGCTTGAGACCGAGCTTTTTGAGGTATGCCTTGGGGCAGCTTGGGCAACAGAACGCCACCTTCTTCGTGGTGGTGTGGATCATGCGGTGCTCGGCCTTAGCGGGTCGGCCACTGACCGGACACGTCGACGGGCCCTCGTCCTTCACCCGTAGCTTCTTCTCGTACGCCTTCGGACAATTGGGACAGCAGAAATGGACTTTCTTGCCGTTAACGACCAGGTACACGTTGTCTTTCGCCGGTCGACCGCTGATGGGGCATTTCCCCTTATCTGCGGCCACACCCACCGAAAGCAGTCCAGCAGCCGCAACAGCAGTCAACAGATACGCCAAACGTCTCATCTCCGCACCTCCGCGTTGGAGTAGCCCTGTGGACCTCTCGAAACACTCATCCATCCTATCTACGAACCTCCCTGCCTCCTCGTTGGCCGATCCCTTACCAGTCTACCAGATCGCTGTTGCTCTTGCACGCAGGTGGTACGTGTTCCAGATCGCTCGGGCCGGCAGGGTGTTGCCACGGCTCGTGCGGCGCGTACCGGCCCTGGGGCCGTTGCTTGCCCGGGATGGCGACCACGGGGGAGCAGAGCAGGGCCAGCTACAGCCGGCGCGTGCTGTTTGCTGTGGGTGAGGCCGGACTGTTCACCCATAGGATTACGTGCTGGGGGCGATGGGGGGATTCGGGATTCCCTGGGAATCAAGACATGTTCAGTCTACTCGAGGCGCAGTCGGCGTTTCCGCAGCTGGATCTACAGGAGCGTGTTCTGATCATCGGGGCCGGCGCAGCCGGCATTGTGGCCGCAGCGATTCTGAATAAGCTGGGCCTGCGCACGACGGTCCTGGAAGCACGAGACAGGATAGGGGGGCGGATCTGGACCGTCACGGGGCCAGGGGCGGTTCCTATTGACCTCGGGGCGTCGTGGATCCACGGTACGGAGGGCAACCCCCTCATGGAACTGGCCCACCGGTGCGGAGCGAGGCTGATCGCCACGGACCGGTCACGGGTGGCCCTATTTACCAGACGCCTCCAGCTCGTGCCACGCGAGGAGATTCGGCGTTTGGCCCCCCTTTTTCAGCAGCTCCTCTCGGACGCCAAGCAGATTGCGTTTCGCCACCGTCGCGATATGTCGCTGTCCGCTGGACTGTTGCGCGCCATGTTGCACCGATGGCGGACTCTGCCCAAGGGGGCGCGGGTGCTCCGTTGGGCCTGGGGCGCGTTCGAGCTCGTGCTGGGCACGCGCACCCACAATCTGTCCGCCCGCTACTGGGACCAGGACGTGGACCTGGCGGGCGGCGATCGGTTCGTGGCCAGTGGTTACCTCAACCTCCTCCGCCCATTGCTCGACGGGCTGGACATCCGGTTGGGCCAGGCGGTGCGCACGATCCGATGGCGCGAGCGAGGGCCCGTGGTCGTGGTGACCAACAGGGGCGAGGAGTTCGAGGCGGAGCGGTTGTTGTGCACCCTGCCGCTGGGAGTCCTGAAGGCCGGGACGGTTCGATTTGTCCCGCCATTGCCCCCGTGGAAGCAGGCGGCGATCGATCGGTTGGGGTTCGGCTGTCTCGACAAAGTGATTCTCCTGTTCCCCCGCGTATTCTGGAACGACGATGTGGACTATCTCGGTTTCCTGACCGAGTCGCCCGGAGGCTATGCGTACTTCGTCAACCTGCACCGGCTCTGCGGTATCCCTGCCTTGATGGGGTTCGTGACCGGGCGGCGTGCCAGGTTGCAGGAACGGACATCGGACGAGAAGGTGGTAGCACGCGCCATGAAACCCCTGCGCCGCACTTTTGGCCGCGTACCGGAACCGGAACAATACTGGCTGACGCGGTGGGGCCGTGACGAGTTCAGCCTCGGTTCCTACTCCTACCTGCCCGTCGGGGCGCTGGGCAGCGAATTCGACGTCTTGCGCTGCCCCGTTGGGGATCGGCTGTTCTTCGCCGGAGAAGCGACTCATCGAGTGTTCCCCGGCGCGGTGCACGGCGCCGTATTGTCGGCGATCGAAGCGGCGCTGCGCATCGCCGCTTGCGCCCGTTCCGACGCAACCCTGCGCCGAAGTGTCTGCGCCCTCGGATAGCCGTCCCCCGCCGCATGCCCGTATCCCCTGCACCCGGAAGCAAGCCGTGACAGAGCCCTGACCCTCTGCCGCGGCGGGGGGCCATGTCGTACACGGTCGGTGAGCGGGGGTTTCTGCTGTCGTTTAGTGCTTGGCTACGCCTGGACCTGTGCGCTTGGTCTGGGCATGGTTCGTTACGATGGAAGCACAGAAGTGGCGATACCCGGCGATGGACGTACAGTTCCAGGCAGAAGGCAATAGGAATGGGTGAGAAGGCCCGAGAACGTGCAGGGGGCAAGGCGGGAACGCCCGCCGAGGCCCCGACCCGGCGTGAATTCCTGGTGGGAGTGTCGGCCGCGCCGGTTCTCGCATGCGCGGCCAGCAGCGAGATTTCGGGAGGCTCCATGCCGAGACGACCTGTAGCGATTGCGTCTGCGAACGGTTTGCGAGCGACGGCGAAAGCGATCGAACTGGTGCGGTCCGGTCATGACCCCCTGGATGCGGCCATTGCAGGCGTCAACATCGTCGAAGGCGACCCGAACGATATTTCCGTCGGCTACGGGGGGCTGCCGAACGAGGATGGCGTGGTGGAGCTCGATGCTGCCGTCATGCATGGACCAACGCACCGCTGCGGAGCCGTCGCTGCCCTGCGCGGGATCAAGTACCCCTCCAAAGTGGCAAAGCTCGTGATGGAGCGGACCGATCATGTGCTTCTGGTGGGCGAAGGAGCCCAGCGGTTTGCCGTCGCCCATGGCTTCCCGATCGAGAACCTCCTCACCGAACGGGCGCGCAAGATCTGGCTCCACTGGAAGGAGACCCGGTCGGCGATCGATGATTGGCTGCCCCCACCGCCGAAGGAGGTCGATCCTGAGGTGCGTCGCTTCTTCGGGGAACGAGTCACGGGTACGATCCATTGCAGCGTCTTGGATACCAAAGGAGATCTGGCCGCTGTGACAACCACCAGTGGGCTTGCCTTCAAGATCCCGGGCCGGGTGGGGGATTCCCCCATCATCGGTGCTGGGCTGTACGTGGACAACGACATCGGGGCAGCCGGCTCGACCGGTAGGGGCGAAGCAAACCTCGCCAACTGCAGTTGTGCCATGATTGTGGAATGGATGGGGCGGGGGATGCATCCGATGGAGGCATGTCTGGAAATGCTGCGCCGGGTGGCAAAGCACACGAAGGAAAAGCGGCTGCTTCGCCCGGACGGTAGGCCTAACTTCCAGCTCGTCTTCTACGCGGTGAACAAGAACGGCGAATACGGCGCCGCCAGCATGTGGAAGGGAAGAAAGTTCGCCGTGCACGACGGCTCGTCCAATCGCCTGGAAGACTGCGCTTACCTGTTCGAGTAGCCCCCGTCTCGCCCGCTGGCAAGCGTACCGACAACCCGTTTGTGGCCGGCTCGGGCGGCCGCCGGTGATGGCCCGGCGGCTCGCGCCCATCGCTCCGGAAAAGGCAGTAGGCTCAGAGCATGGCACGGCGCGTGTGGCCGCGCTCGACCGGGATCTCTTCATCCTCCTTTACCGCTTTCGCCAGTGTCGGGAGCGGGACGCAGGCCCGGCATCGCACCGGGTCTTCGCAAGAGTCCTACGATTCTGGGGGTGGTGATGCGTCACCGCCGGATTGAACGTACCTGCAGAGCAGCTAGCCTGCCCGGCAGGACGGATCTGCACGGCGTATGGAGGGAAGTGTCCCGCGGGGGAAGTTGGGCGAATGGCCGCAAAGCTGGTTACAGCGAACTGGTACGATTTTCCCCAGTACTACGACGCCGCGTTCCGATCGGACACCAAGCCGCAGGCCAACTTCCTGGAAGCGGCGATGGAAAAGTATTGCGATTTCCCCGTGCGACGTCTGCTCGAGCCGGCCTGCGGGAGCGGCCGTCTGGTGGCGGAGATGAGCCGCCGCGGCTACGAGGTGGTGGGGTTCGATATCTCTGAGCAAGCGCTCAAATACGCGCGCGACCGTTTGCGGCGACGCGGGCTTTCCGCCCACCTCTTCAAGGCCGACATGCGCAACTTCCAGGCACCAGGTCCGTTCGACCTGGCTTACAACTTCGTGAACACGTTTCGACATCTATTGACCGAGCGCGAGGCGCGGCGACATCTGGAACTCGTCCGGGACCACCTCCGTCCGGGCGGACTGTACGTGATCGGTCTCCACCTTTTCCCCCCTGACGCGGACAACCACTCGTGCGAACGATGGACCGAACAGTGGGGCGGGCAACGGGTGACCGTCACCATCCGTGTACTCGAGACGGATCGACGCCGCCGCCTGGAACTACTGCGTATGTCCATGCTGGTGCGCAAGCGAGGGGGACAGCAGGTGCGACTCCGTACCGACTTTCATTTCCGGCTCTACAGCGCGGCCCAGCTCCGCCGGACCATCAACTCCGTCGGCGGATTTGAACTGGTCGAAACCTTCGACTTCTGGTACCGGATCGATGAGCCAATCGAGCTGAACGACGATGTCGAGGATGTGGTCCTGGTGCTGCGGCGGACGCGCTAAGCCGTGAGCCCGCGGTCCAGGCCAGGCCGCCTGCGTGCACCTGCGCTGCCTCCGGCGCCAACGCTCCCCCCAGGGCAGCGGCTCTTGCGTCGGCGATCGGTTCGAGCCGTCCCGAACCGCCACGCGACCGCTTCGGCCACAAACTCACGGGATGGGACCAATTTCGTTGCCGTCGTACTCCCCGTTATGCTGCCGTGCGATCCGCTCCAGTTCTTGCTCCAGCTCCTGCAGGTCAAGAAACGCCTCTTTGTCCAGGTAGAAGCGGAACCTGATCTTAACCGAGTAGGTCCGCTCGCCCATTCTCTCGGCCAGGATATACCAGTCGGGATTAGCGACAGCTCGAACGAACGCAACCACGTCCGCCTCGGTCGTGAAGTACAAAAACTCGGTGCACGTGACCTCGTCGGGCCCGAACGGACGACCATGGACCGCGACCACCGAGTACGGTAAGTCAATCCGCTCATACTCCTGCTGCATCCATGTGCTCACGTCCTCGGGCATTTGGAACGGCCTGCTGCCGATTACGGGGCCATCGATCTCAGGTCGGTAGCCGCACGCCAGCGCGGCCCGTACCTGCGGCACGTACCACCACCCATTGCGGGGACAGTGCCGTTGGTCGTACTCGCTCAGGTGATCCAGCTCGGTCTCGCGGTCAGTGCCCATGTCGTGCAGCGTCCAACCCACTACCCTGCCATCGTCGCCGGTCTTGACATCCACGTACCGGCCGTACAGTCGCTGAGCCTGGTCTGCAACCGGGCACACCGCCAACGGCCGAAGTGTCCCCGCCTTAAGATGCGCTGCGACGCTCGTCCACCACACGTGCACCAGGTAGGCACTACGCTGGAGCTCGGCCCACCGCGTGCAGACGTGTCCCGCCGGGGCTTCATCCACGGGAACAGGAGACACGAACAGCCCCGCGTGCCAGTCACCGATATTCCAGGCGTACGACTCATTTGGCTTAACGTACTGCATCCAGAACCTGTGGTTTCCAATGGCTGTTTCGTAAACCGCACCGTGGATCGGGGTTTCGGTGCTGGCACCCAGAACGGGGGGTGGAGCAGGTTCTTCGAGCGGGCGTGGCCACCCGCGCGGTAGATCGCTCGAGCACATGCCACTGCTCCTCTTTGCATCGCGTTGGTCGTGAACCGCCTGCTCCACGTCTTCAGACGCCAGTATAGCCCAGCGCCGCTTCGAGTTCGACACGGTGGCGATAGCCATGGCGTCGGGTTGTGCCCTCCCTGGCCTTTGCTTCACGATCCCGCTCAGGGGCCGACGGTCGCGGCAGACCGGTTGTCGTACGGCACGGAGTGCACAACAGGCCGAACTGGACGCAGGAAGCCTGCGCAGCAACAATGACGTGCTGGTCATGGCAAATCGGCTCGCGTGGTGCGAAGCGTCGGGCCCTGTGTTGTGATCGGCGACGGCTCGTCTGAGGGGGCCGGAAGGAGCCGCCGTAGGATGACCAGACCTTGCATGCTGTGGAGGTCCGACATGTTCAACCGCTTGGCAACTCGCGGCATTCTGGGGGCTGCGATCGGGGCAACCGTGCTGTTCGGATGCAGTGAGCCCATCGACCCGTTCTTCGCCGAGACGGTCGGAAAAGAGCCGCCTTCTCTGTCTGGTCCGGACGTTAAGTGGCTCAACGGGGAGCCGCAGGACTGGCCGAACCTGAAGGGTAAGGTGGTTTTCCTGCAGTTCAGCTTTCTGGAATGAGGGGCCTGCAAGGCGATGCGCCCCCACCTGGTCAGGTGGGTTCAGGAATACGGTCCTGATGGTCTCGTCGTCATCGAGATCAACGATGGCCGGATAGATTCGCTGGGAGCGGTGCAGGGTCACGTGGTCCAGGATGACCCACCGTATCTGGTGGTACACGATGGCCAGGGCGCGGTTACAGGGCGGTTTGGCGTGACGGCATACCCCACCGGCTATGTCGTGGATCGCTCGGGAAGGATCGTTTGGGCTGGCTTCCCGTCGAGTGACCCCGAGGCAGTGGAGGCAGCCATCGCGCGCGCGCTCCGATCCGATTCGTCCTGAAGCACTTTTTATCCATCCGGCGCACCCACCGCCCCCTGCGCGTTGGCCCAACCGCCCTCGGCGGCCGCACAGGAGAGGTCGCCCGCAGGACCCCGCACGGTGGGCGAAAACTCCTTTACAGCCGGGGGGCTCGCGACCCAGGCGTGGGCGGTCGTCACAGCGACCCGGAGGCTATGTGGACTGCAATCCCTTAGCCGGTCGGTGATCGAACGAGCGAACCGAGGAGCTGGCCGAGGATGTTGTCGGAGGGGTATGGGTGGCCGAGGTGCTGGCGGAATCCCTCGGCGTAGGGAACGCCGGCTTGTTCGCCTCGTGATCGGGACCACTCCTCGAGCTTGTTCAAATACTCGTCGATGCCGTGTTGCTTCAACAGCCAGGCGCGCTGGCTCTCGTGGCAAGCGAGCATCTGGCGTTTCAACTCGAAGGTCTCCGTGATGTCCACGTAGAACTGTGGTTCGATCGGGTTGCCGAAGATGTCCTTGCCTTCGACCGGGTCAACGTAGTACAGGTACGGGATCTTGTCTGTCGGGGGGGCCGGGTCCCACTGGTGGGTCTGGTAGTTTTTGATCGGCGCGATGAAGGCGGCGTCGCGGACCAGGCGGCTGGTGAATTCGTGGTCCGACATGTAATCGGACGGCGGCGCGGTGAAGATGATGTCCGGTCGCACTCGACGGACCGCCTCCACAACCCGACGCCGCGACGGGGTATCCACGTCGATGCAGAGGTCACGGAACTCGAGGCACATGTACTGGGCGCCGAGCAACTCCGCGGACCTCCGCGCTTCCTCCCGGCGTACTCGTGCGATCTCCTCGGCGGGCAGTTCGGCGGAGCCACAGTCGCCCGGCGTCATGGTCGCGATCGTGATCTGACAGCCCAGCCGCTTGAGCAGGGCCAGGGTGCCGGCGCACTGGAACTCCACGTCGTCAGGGTGAGCATGAATCGCAAGCACGCGCAGGTTGCTGGCTGAGGGTGTGCTCTGTTCCGCCATCGCACGCTCCTTCATCCGCTCTGTGGCAACCCAGAGAAGCTGTACCAATGTTAGCAATGGAGGCACGCTTCTGGTCACCGCCCACGCTTCAGGAATTGGTTGTCCCGCCATACCATGTATTGCAGGGCTGAGGAAAGGGGGCAGCGATATGCGGATTGTGTGCGTTGAAGACTACCGGCGGCTGAGTGTGATCGCGGCCGACATCGTTGTCGAGCTGATGCAAGCGAAGCCGGACGCGGTTCTGGGCCTGGCCACGGGTAGCACGCCGATCGGGCTGTACCGTGAACTGGTTCGGCGTGAGCGCGAGGGGCAGGTCGATTGCTCACACGCGACCACGTTCAATTTGGACGAATACCTGGGGCTGCCTGAAGAGCATCCGCAGAGCTACCGTCACTTCATGGAGGAACACCTGTTTGGCCGGCTGAGACGGCGGCCGCGGAAAACCTATATTCCCCCCTCACTACCGGATGATCTCGACGAGGCTTGCCGCGCGTACGAGGAGCGGATCCGGGAGCACGGTGGGATCGACCTGCAGATTCTTGGGATCGGGCGAAACGGGCACATCGGTTTCAACGAGCCGGGGTCGTCATTGGGCAGCAGAACGCGACCGGTGGCGTTGCGGCCGGAAACGATCGCGGACAACGCTCGGTTCTTCTCGTCCCCGGAGGAGGTGCCACGGTACGCGATCACGATGGGTATTGGCACGATTCTCGAGGCTCGGCAGATCGTGTTGCTGGCCTCAGGGCTGAACAAGTCCGAGGCGGTGCAGCAAGCGGTCGAGGGGCCGATCACCTGCCAGTGTCCGGCGTCGGCGTTGCAGATGCATCCGAACGTCGTCATGATCCTGGATGAAGAAGCAGCGTCTCGCCTGGAGAACCTGGACTACTACCGTGAGCTAGAAGAAGCTCGGTCCCGAATGGCGGCGATCCTCGAAGAGGCCCGGCGCCGCACGGTGCGAGCCTCTTGACCGCTGCCGCTTTCGTCTCTCTAAAGCGGCGGGGACCGCCGCTTTCTTTGGAGTGCGGCACTCCCGTGCCGCTTTTGTTGCTCTAAAAGCGGCGGATACCGCCGCTTTTGTTTGGAGTGCGGCAGTCCCCTGCCGCTTTGTGAAATTAAAAAAGGCTCCCCCCGCTTGACCAGAACCGAAGTTCCTCGACGAGTTCGCCGGGCCGATGGAAACGGGTTGAGTTTCGCTGCTCCGGGCCGGGACCGCACGACATGGCAATCACACCTCCCGGGCACTTGACAGAATCTCCGGCGCGTTAGGAAAATACGTACGGATCGAGCGGCGTCCGGCGGTCATCGCCGGAAAGAGCAAATCATCCCAGACGTAACGGAGTTTTGCCATGTTATGGGGAGCATTTCACCGAGTGGCCATAGGGTTGCTGTCGCGGCGTAGGGGGGGGGTAGTTGCAAATCCC
>Ga0256839_1004866_pt1 | contig 12806 bp, 7 predicted proteins | sample 354166metaG_FD_185968 | JGI IMG/M metagenome (GOLD analysis project Ga0256839, IMG submission 185968) | Hydrothermal vent microbial communities from Mid Atlantic Ridge, Atlantic Ocean - 354-166 | ecosystem: Environmental > Aquatic > Marine > Hydrothermal vents | place: Atlantic Ocean: Mid...
CTGGGGACGGTGTGGGTGGTTCTGCAGTACTGGCTGCACCGGCTCCGTTTGTGGCGGTTCCCTCGCCTGTTCACCGCCGCGAATCGGTCTAAACGGACGTAGCCTGGCTCTGAGGGAGAACCGGGCCGATGGCCGAACCGCTCCGCTGCCACTCCAGGGCGAAGGTCCGACGGAAGGTGCCTCGCCGGGCACTGGCTAGCCACGTCGCAGGCGCGGTCCCAGAGTTCGAGAGCGACTGAATGGGAGAGACCGGCCAGGACAGAGCCGTCGCCGTAGTCGCGGCACTGGGCCTGTTCTTCGGGTCCGGAGCACTGGTCGCGTTTCACTGCGACCTCGTGCTCCGCAGTCCCGAGCTGGCGCCGGCAGTCCCGCTGAGCGCGGAACTGCACGCCACGCTGGCGCGCCGCCTCCCCTCGTTCGCTCTTTTCCTCGCCCTACCGGTCGGGACTCTGTTCGTGGGGCTCGCCGTCGCCGTCTACGGCCTGGCCCGTCGTTTGCCCCCCGCGACAATGGTCCGCTACGCGCTGCTGAGCGGCGCGCTCGCCTTCCCCCTCACCGTCTTCGACGCTCTCTGGTTGACCTTCCGCCCCTCTCAGCAGAACGGAGTGCTGACGTTCCTCTTCTTCGTCCTCCCCCTGCTGCACGAGGTCGTTCCGGCAGCCTGGCTGGCAGCCCTGGTTGCGTTCTTTTGGCGATCGCGCGATGAAGAAGGCTTTCGGCGCCCGGTTGCGGTGGCCGCGCTGATCGCCCTGGTACTGGTCTACGCTGCCGTCTTTAGTGCGCTCAGCATCCTGCAGTACGCGGCTCTTATGGTCCCTCACGGGGACACGGCCATGTACGAGGAGCACCTCTGGAATCTCGTGCATGGCAAGGGATTCCGGAGCCAGCTCGACGGTGGACGTCTGTTCTTGGGCGAACACATCGAGTTCATCCATGTCTTCCTGATACCCATCTACGTGCTCTATCCGTGTCTGCCTACCCTGAACGTGCTCTACTCGCTTGCACTGGGGCTGGGGGCAATTCCGGTCTACGGGCTTGCGCGAGCCGCCGGTGCAAGCAGGACAACCGCCCTTCTCGTGGCCGGGGCTTATCTCCTCTATCCCCCCCTCGAATATCTCAACATCGAGGCCTCTTTGAAAACGTTTCGGCCCGAGAACCTGGCGGTTCCGCTTATCCTGGCCTCCCTCTGGGCAGTCGAGAAGCGGCGGTACAAGCTAGCCGCCGGGTTGTGGTTGCTCGCACTGACCGGTAAAGAAGACTACGCGATCCCTCTTGCTGCGCTGGGAGTGTTCCTGGCGCTGCGACGGGGGCAAGCCTGGCGGCAACGCGTTGTCGGAGCCGCCGTCGCCGTCTTCGGGCTCGCCTACCTCTGGCTGGCGGTCGCAGTGTTAATCCCCTTCTTCCGGGGCGGGCCCCCGCACTACATGGCCTATTACCCTTCTCTGGGGCATTCGCCGGCGGAGGTGCTGCAAACGGCGGTGCGCGAACCGGAGAAGGTGGCCGCCCTGCTCTGGTCGCCGGACAATGCCCGGCTCTTGGCCATGCTGCTCGTTCCCCTGGCCGGTTTGCCTCTGCTGGCTCCGGCGCGGCTGGCTGTGGCTCTCCCTTCGTTCGTCCCCCTACTTCTTGGCGAGCTTCCCGGGCTGAAGCAGCCGCTGTTTCACTTCCATGCCCCCCTGGTTCCGCTCCTGTTCTGGGCAGTTGCGGGCTCGTTTCGGAGGCACTCGATCCGTGGGCGGCAACATGCCGTGGGGATGCTCGTGGCCGCGCTTTGTCTGGCAGCCAACGTCTGGTGGGGCAAATCGCCCCTCTCGATCAACTTCTGGGATCCGCACGCGGGGCTGCTGGGTTACTACGGTGTCCTCTACGTGCCCGGCGAGCGGGTGGAGCGGTTCTCCCGGTTTTACGACGCGATCCCCCTGTCCGCCTCGGTGGCGGCAACCGACTACGTGCGACCCAGGTTTACGCATCACCGGGAGTGTCACGAGATCGGCGCGTCCGGTCTGAAGCCGCACGTCCGACCGGAGCAGGTGGACTATCTGGTCGTAGACCTGCGTGGGCCATACTCTGATCCCCAGGCTGGACGACGTGTGCCCGAGTCGATCCACCGGCCCGGAGGGTGGGAAACCGTCTACGAAGATGATTATTTCCTGGTGGTCCGTGCTCGGCAGCGTTGAGCTGCTGTTCCCATGGAGCGGGTCTCCCAAGCGGACTTGTCGAGAGTGCGGCGGTGCAGCGTCGTTCGGTGCGCGCCACGGCCAGTCAAGGGCAAGGCGGAACCGACCCGGCTCCTGTCCCGGCGGTCCACCCGGGGCAGCTCCTACGGGAAAAACGCTGAAGTGCGTACGCGTGGGTGCTTCGGTCGGCGACGCGTGGTGCCAGAGTGCGGCTGTGCGGACCGTACGGGAGCTGCGGACCGACGACAGAGGCTGGTGGGGATCCCGTTGACAGTCAATCGGCACCGCACCAGAATCACTATAGGGGAGCAAGATTTGTGCGGTCTGAGAGGTGAGCGGTAGGACTGCTTGGTCAGCACGTTCGAGTAGTCGCGCCGCGTTGCAGCAAGAGGTTTGGCTTCGGAGAAGGCGATGAGGGCGCATATCCCGTCAGGACATCCATTGGCCCGTTTGTTCTCCGCTTTGACGCAACACACGTTCATGACGGAGCTAGGCATTGTGGACACCCGGCTGATCGATTATCTCTCCGGGTTGCTCGTGCGGTTCGTGCATATCGACAACATCTTCCCGTTGAGGTCGCTCGCGGGCAAGCGGCTGGAGGAAGTAGCCGAGATGCTGGCCGAAGCCGAAGCGCCCTATCGTAAGGCTTCGTCGGCGCGGGAGTTTCACCGGCACATCGGGGACTTCACGCTGTTCTGGAGCGGCGTCTACCCAGAGGCGCTAAGGGTGCTCCGCGCACCGACTCGGAAGGACCACCTAATCGACTACTGCATGCAGGGGAAGCGGTCGTACTGGATCGCGAGCCAGTACGATGACGAGCCCTATCGGGAGGAGGCGCCTGTGCTGCGCCGGTTGAGCGAGCAGTTCGAACTGTGCGTCTACGGGCTCAGTCGGGTGCGCAAGGAGTGGGAGAACATTGACAGGGAGGGAGCCGGGCGGTTCTCGAGCCGCTTGATCTGCTAGGGACACCCGACAGCTCCGCCACGTCTACGGCTTGCGTCGCACCTTCTTCGCGGTTGCCCCGCCACCTCCACCGGGTCGGATGCCACACATCCCGGGGGTAGAACGTGGTCCTGCCTTTGTGGGGGCAAACCCCATTGACGTTCGGTAGTCAGGGCTGCGCGGGGGTAGGCTTCACCTGCGGGGGGCTGTACTTCCTGAGCGCGCGACGTGCTAAGATTGGTGCAATCATGCCAGTGTTCCAGGTGAAGATGGGGGTTCGTGACAATGGCTAGTGTTGTGACTGCCACGCCCAGATGGCTGCTTGGACCCGGGCCCGCGAACGTCGATCCTCGTGTTCTTCAAGCTCTGGCTACCCCCGTGCAGGGGCACCTTGATCCGGAGTTTGTGGCCACCCTGGACAGGATACGCGACGGCTTGAAGCGGCTGTTTCGTACGTCGAGTGATGCGACCCTGGCTATCTCCGGCACCGGCAGTGCCGGGATGGAAACGTGTCTCGTGAACGTGATCGAACCGGGGGACAAGGTCATCGTTGGAGTGGGTGGCTACTTTGGTCGGAGGATTTGCCAGGTTGCCGAGCGGTTGGGGGCGGAGGTGATCCAGGTCCCCTACGAGCCCGGAACTGCTCTGGAGCCGCAGCGGTTCATCGACGAGGTGAAGCGCCATCCGGAAGCGAAGGTTGCGGCGATCGTCCATGCGGAGACTTCCACCGGTGTTCTTCAGCCTCTGGAGGAAATTGGCCGTGCCCTTGCGGATACGGAAACTCTGTTTATGGTTGACTGCGTCACTTCACTAGGTGGTGCTCCGGTGGAAGTGGAGAAGTGGCATGTGGACCTGACGTACAGTTGCAGCCAAAAGTGCATTGGCATGGTGTCGGGCCTATCACCGGTGACCTTCAGTGCGAAGGCGATGGAGGTGGTGCGGCGTCGGCGTCGGCCACCGGCAAGCTTTTATCTGGGGATCGATGTGCTCCTGGATTATTGGGGGGAAGGCCGCGTCTATCACCACACCGCCTGCTCCACGCTCTATTACGGCCTCAAGGCCGCTCTCGACTTGATCTTTGCCGAAGGCCTGGAGGCTCGGTGGAAGCGTCACGCCGAGGTAGGGCAGATGATGCAGAGGCGCGTGCAGGAGCTCGGTTGCACGCTTTTCGCCCGCGAGGGGCAGAGACTGCCCATGCTGACGGCAATCGTGGCGCCGGAGTCGGTGGACGGCGCGGCAGTGCGCAGGGCTCTCTTGGAGCAGTACAGCATCGAAGTCGGTGCCGGGCTGGGTGAGTGGAAGGATAAGCTGTGGCGGGTCGGGTTGATGGGCTACAACGCTCGGCCTGTGCTGGTTGACCTGGTCTGCGGCGCTCTTGGAGAGCTGCTTCGCTCGCGGTAACTCAGCTCAGAACCCGGCACTGGAGCAGGTGGGGCGACGGCCAGCGTAGAGCCGGTGTGGTTAGGCCTCGTGCAGGGCGGCCCCTGCCACCTGGGCAGGATTAGTGTGGCCAGACGGTTGCTAAGCCGATAGAGCAGATGGATAGCGTATGGGCGCAGGGGGTCGCCCGCTATCGCTGGCAGTGGGCTTGCCTGGGCGGGATAATTAGTTGCTTGGCGCGTTCTGGCCTCCCGCCACTGCTTGACACTGGTCATCGGACGCGCTACAGTAGGCGGTGCACGCCATCCCATTGACGGTTTGCCAGGATCGGCTACATCTGACCGTTTTGACCACGAGTGTGGACCCAACTATTGAGTTGAGGCAGTTCCTCCATGCAACCGCTCGAGACCTCCGACATTGAAGCTATCGCTTTCCGTCTCGGTCTACGCCCGGCCCAGGTGGCGCGGACACTGGAGTTGCTTGGAGAGGGCAACACGGTGCCTTACATTGCGCGCTACCTTCAGGACGAGACGGAGGGATTGGGCGAGCGGGACATCAGGGGGATTCGCCGCCTCGCTCAGCAGTTTCGCGAGCTGGTCGAACGCAAGGGGCGATTGATCGGCAGCCTCAAGGCTCGCGGCAAGCTCACCCCCGAGCTCCACGAGCAGATCTCCAAAGCGTCCTCGCAGGCAGAACTGAACGACTTTGTCGCTGCAGCCAAGGGGGACAAGAAGGGTCCAGCAGCGGAGGCTTTGAAGAAAGGACTCGGAATTCTTGCAGACGCTATTCTGGAAGACCGCGATGATGTGGTCGATCTCCAGGCCGCTGCTGCGAGCTATGTGGATGCCGAGCGCGGCCTCGCCTCCGTGGAGGACGTCCTCAATGGCGCCGAGGCAATTCTGGCCCGCCGTTTTGCCGAGTCCTACCAGGTGCGAAGGGCAGTGCGCACCAGGTTCCATGACACCGCCACCGTGGTCAGCAAACAGGCAAAACGTGTCTCCGGCGCTTTGCAACGGATCTATGGTACCTTCTTCGACTTCCGCTGCCCGCTCCAGCGCCTAGAAGGCTACAAGGCGCTGCATCTGCTCCGCGCCGAACGCCGCCGGATCGTGTCGGTCGAGTTCGAGGTCGATGTAGACGGATGCGTCGCAGCAGCCTGGGAGCAACTGGGGGTCTCCGAGACGCATCGCCAGGCGGAGCGGCTACGGGCCGCTCTGCGGCGGTCCGTTTCGGAAATCATCCTACCCCAGCTCACAGAGAGTGCGCGGCGCGAACTGCGCGAGCGGGCCAGGGAGTTCTTGCTGGAACTCATTGAACGACATGTCCGTACGATCCTCATGCAGCCGCCCCTACGCGGCGAACGGGTGCTCGGAATCGATCCCGGACTCCGCACCGGTTGCAAGTGCGTTGCCCTCGACAGCGACGGCAATCCCCAGGACTTCATCATCGTCTATCCCCATGAACCCCTCCGCCGATGGGATGAGGCCAAACAGAAGCTTGTCGACTTCATCAAGCGTCACCAGTTGACCGTGGCAGCGATCGGTAACGGAACCGGTTGCCGCGAGACCGAAGCTCTGCTGGCGGAAATCATCACCGAAAGCCTACCCGACTTCCGGTTCACCGTCGTTAACGAAGTGGGGGCCGACGACTACGCGAAGAGTGAAGCGGGTCGCGAAGAGTTTCCCGACCGCCAGCCGGAGTTCCGAAGCGCCACCTCGGTAGGCCGACGCCTCCTTGACCCGCTCAGTGAATTTGTAAAGGTGGATCCGCGCAAGCTGTGTGAGGATCTCGTGCAGAACGACATGGACGCCGCCCAAATCTCCGAGTACGTCCAGGAGGTGATCGCCTCCTGTGTCAACGAAGTGGGCGCCGACGTGAACCGGGCCAATCCGCATCTGCTCAAGTACATCGCCGGTCTCAATCTTGTCCTTGCCCGCAAGCTGGTGAACTGGCGTAAGAGCCACGGCGGTTTTCAGGCAAGACGACAACTGCTCCTCGTCGATCAGAACCTTAATGAGCACCGCTTCATCCAGTGCGCCGGGTTCCTCAGGATTTACGGGGGTGAGGATCCGATCGAGGCGACGCCAATCCACCCCAAGCACTACGACGTTGCGGCCAAATTGTTGGAGCGTGCGGGTGCGTTGCCGGACGAGGTGATTAGCGGCCGTGCGGCGGCCCGCCTGGACGATCTCCTCAGTCGTGAGCGGGTCGAGCGACTGGCCGAGCAGTTTGGAGTTGGTCCCTACACTCTTCGACTCATCGTGGACTCCCTCAAACGTCCCTTCGCTGACCCCCGCCTCCGCTATCGACCGGCTGTTTTCAAACGGAAGGTCCTCAAACTGGAAGACCTGAAGCCCGGCATGGAACTGGACGGAGTGGTGCAAAACGTCGTTGACTTCGGCGCCTTTGTGGACGTGGGTGTGGAGGTGACCGGGCTTGTGCATGTCAGCCGTATGGGAACAGATTTCATTGATGATCCCCACCAGGCTGTCACCGTAGGTCAGCCCGTCCGCGTTTGGGTACACGAGGTTGACCTTGAAAAGCAACGGCTGGCGTTGAGCATGGTCGAGCCGGGCAAGGAGCGGCAGCGGCGGAGAAGGCCGCCAGAGGCCGGGGAAGATCAACGCACACGACCGCGACGACCCCGACGACCGGTTCGATCAGCCCGGGCACGAGCAGGCAGAGCAGAAGAGCCGGTGCTTGAACGGCGCAGCCCGGCCCCTGTCGCTGCCGGAAGCAACGGCGCCGAAGTCGCGGCCGCCGCCCAGCCTGTCGCACCGACCACTCAGAATGCCCAGGGGGAACAGCTAACCCGCGCGGCCGCCCGACCGGCGAAGGGCCGGAGCCGCAGCGCAAAACCGAAACGCGAAGCGAGACCGGTCGAACTCCCAGAAGAAGTGGTCACCGGTAAGGAGCCATTGCGGAGCTTCGCCGAGCTGAAGGCCTTGTGGGAACGCCTGCAATCCGGTGAGTCGGGCAACGAACAATAGTGAGCGGCCCGGGCCAAATCGGTGGGCGAAAGCCGACGGGTGTTCCGCACGTAGATGAGGGTGAACCAGCCATCGCTCTCCGCATAGTACGGCGCCCCGAACCTCCCGAGCACACCCACCGCCTCGTCTAGATGGCTCCTCGGCACAACCAGCACCACATCCCGGAAATAGTTCTCCCATCGACGCAGGAAGGAAAGCAAGCGGCGCTGAGCGATTCCGTCTGCATCGCCGCCGATGTGGGCCAGTTGCGATCCGACGTAGAAGCGAAGGCCGTACATGCCCGAATCGCAGAACGAGCAGATGACAGGCGGGGGAAGTTGATCTCTTCCACGGCACTTTTCTGCGACCAGCATGAGACGGTTGTAGAGCTGTGTCATATCCCGCTTGTAGACGACGAATGCAGGACTGACTTTGGCGAGCACCGAAAGCACCAGCCCGGCGCACACCAGAGCAACGAGACGTGGCTGGAGAATGGGCCGTTCGCTGAGCAGCTTGGCGGTCAAAAGAGCAAGGGGGACGGTGAGTGGCAACACGTAGAGGGGCAATCGGCTCTTCGAGACCGAAAAGATCACCAGAACCGCGACCACCCACAGGATCAACGTCTCCTGCAGGCTACGCGGCTTCAGGGGAATACCACGGCCGATTGATCGGATTCTTCCCCTACACAGCGTTCCAGCCAGGGATCGCGCCCACGTGACCGACCAGGGTAAGCATCCGATCACGAGGGGCACCCCGTACACGATTGCCGGCTTGTACCACTCGGGGTTTCGGTGCGCGGCTCCTGTAAACGTGCGCGCCAGTAACTCGTAACCGACCAAGTACTCGAGCAGCTTGGGGTTGACGGCGATCAAGACCAGGTACCAACCGGCCCCGAGGAGGACACCGACCGCCAGGCGTACCGGTGTGAGGAGGGGGGCGCGATGGGGCGGTGGAGAGCTCATGTGCCACGCGGCGAGCGGTATGCAGACCAGCAGTGCCGGTGGCCCTTTCGTCAGGAACGCCCCCGCCGCGGCCAGGACACAGCAAAAGGCGGCCAGCCGTTGCCATGAGGGCGACGTCGCTCGTCGGAACGCAACGTAGCTTGCCAGGATCAGCGCCTGGAACGTGCACACAAATGCGTCCGTCGTCGCCACGTTGTACGCCACCAGGGTGAACGGGGTCCCGACGAAGATGAGGGGACTGAGCACGGCGCCGGTGGGTCCGAGCAACTCCTCGCCCAAGAACGACACGGCGGCGGTGGTGAGTCCAAGGGCGATCGCGTAGAAAAAGCGCACTCCAAACGGGGTTGTCCCGAACAGTTTGATCCCCAGGATGATGAGCCAGTAGGTGAGCGGCGGCTTGGACAGGTGGGCATGGCCATCGAGGACAGGGACCAGGAGGTTTCCCGAACGGAGCATCTCTGCAGCGACGGCGGCGTACCGGCCTTCGGAGCTGTCGTAGATCCCTCTGGTCCCCTGGAAGAGAAATCCCGCTAACAACCCGATCAGGAGAGCAAGGCCAACAGTGACAACGCCGTGCGGCCGACCGTCAGCACGCTGCTCGATCCACCTGGGTTCGTCCATGGGAAGCCACCGCCCGAGGAAACCGTGTCCCCCTATGTGCTCATCGTCTGAGGTCTACTAAGCGATTAGTTAATTTGGCACGCCAGAGCAAGAGATGCCCGGTTCTAAGGGCGGTTAGTCGGTTGCCGACGTCTCTCTGAGCGAATCCCGATCTGTGTGCGGGGCGGCAGCCGGCGCAGGGGCCCGACCGCCTGCCCTGGCGGGCCTGGCCGACGGAGCAGCCGGCGCGCCGTGGTCATCATCTGCCGCGTCCTCCTCGGCCGGTCCTGGAGGGGCGCCCCCCTGGGACCCTTCCCTCCGCCGCCTTTTCCCAGTCACGGTGACCGCGCTAGCAGCGAACGAAACCGTCTTGGCTCGCCGTGCGGACCGCCTCCACAACGCATCCCCGGAGCCGTTCCGCGCGGCACTTCGTTACCCTCTGCCGGTCCATTAGCCTTCCTCGCGGCCGGCCAGTCACAACGATCGCGCATTCCGGAGGCAAACCAAGTCTTCTGGCCAGCAGCCGCGCTTTCCTGGGGCGATATTTTCCCACCTTCGCCTCAAGGAGCACGGCCCCGCCACCGAAAAAAGCGAACACGTCCAGCTCGAACGGGGGAATCCGGCGCTGTGTTCCTACCACGAAGCCCCAGTACAGCTCCGCATCGGCGTCGAACTGCTCGATGATGTCCCGCATAACCAGGTAACCGTAAAGCTCCAACCACTCTCCACAAAAAAAGCGGTAGTAAGCATATTCGCCCCCGAACCGAAGCTCGAACCGGGTCGTTGCCCCGTCGGTACGAACCCGCGCCTCCCTGGAAAGCGGCTCCACGATCTTGCCCACCGAGCGGATGATTTCGAGCTGCCGCTCGTCGGCGATTCGAGCGAGCACTCTCGACCAGCCGGGTCCCCTGGCGCTTGCCCTTCGCTTCCGCACCGAAAACCTGGGCAGATCGGCGTAATGCTCTCCCATGAACCGCGCCGCCTCCAGTAACGGCAACGGTACCGTGGCCACGTCACGATGACGGACATACCGGAGATCCCGCTGTCGCAGCCAGGTCTCCAACCGGCCACGCGGCGGCTCACAGCTCCCGTCGCCCGGCCCCCCTGCCTGTGCGCCTGCGCGTGTCCTCCGGTCAACAACAGCGACCTCTTGCACGGCCGCCGACTCGGCCCCACCGAGACTCACCCCCTGCCCTATCCCCATTACCGCGGGCGCCGCCTTGACCGGCGGCAAATCGGGCCCGGCCTGATCGGGGCTGACTATATCGTCGGCTCGCGAACTGTCGGGACCGCGAAGCACACGTCCGATATGGTCCGCGAGCTCATCCCACAAACAGATCCTGCAGGCACGCTCCAACCCCGCCTCCCGCAACAGGCCCTCGGCCCGAGGCCGCGAGACGGCCAACACCACGTTTTGCTCAGCCCCCAGCGCCAGACATTCCCCGGCGCCAGCGAACATCCTCAGACGATCCATTGCCGCCTCCCTGCCCCAGCAGCAGAGAAGTGGCAGGATGGCCATTGCGTTTTCCGCAGCCAGAGCGAGCACAGGAATGCTGATCCGTTCGCAGGCTCGCGTACGGATGATTACGTTCCGATGACCCGTTGCTGAGGGATCCCCTTGCAAGAGGTTGCTGACGACATGGATGGCCCACGTTTCCAGGAATCTGTACCGGAAGTATTCACGGCCACGTTTGGAAATTCGCCAGTGGACCAGGTTTCGGTTGGCGTCGGCGACACGAACTTCGGAAAGGAACCCGCACTGTTGCAGCTCCTGGGCCGCTTCCTGCACCGCTTCGGTCCCTAGCGGACTTTGAGCCGTCAGAACGATCGTCTTACAGCTAGGTTTTTTCTGAAATGCGTTGAGGATCTCCTGCATCACCCTGGGATCGGTAGCGATGCTGCGCACTGCGCGTAGCCAGGTGCCTGGCACCCGTGGATCGTCGCTCAGGAGGTGGGTGTGACGTTGGTTGAGCCAGGCGTGCAGAAGGTGTAGGCGGCGCGGGCATTCGATCATTCGAAGCTTCTCCCCTTTCCATCAGGTCCGATTCTCGAGGAAGTTCCCCTAGTCTAGCGGCGTGGAGCGACCTTCGCGCCGTGCCGTCTGCTAGGTGCGAGGTCGCTGATCGGAACGATCCTCTCCGTTGGTTGTTTGGCATGCCGGGGACACCGGATATCTAAGGAGGCTTTGAGTCCGTTGACGACGATCCTGGCAGCTTGGCGCATAGGCTGGTAAGATAGGAAAGACGTCACAAGCTGGCCTACCTTACTAACTCTCTGGACGTTAGGGGCTCCTGCTCCTGCCCACCGTTTGGTGTTTCCCGCCCAGGAATCCTCAACCTCGTTCGGGAGGTCAACCATGCGACGATCGATTGCACAGCTTGCCTTCCTGAGTTTCCTCGCCCTGCCTGTCCTGGCGGCGGTGCCGAAGCTGGCCGAGCTCGTAAGTGCCAAGGACATCGACCCCCTTGTGCGTGACGTCATCGACAACCTCCAGACGGATTTGGCTGACGCTGCCACTTTTCGTCAGGCCGAGACGCGATTTGAGCATGCTGCCTATACGTTGGCCCTGTACGCGGAAGCAGTTGCTCAGGCGAACGGTTCGATCGCCTGGTCAGCGCAAGCGCGCGCTGTACGCGACCTGGCCATAAAGTTGGCCAAGACGAAGAACTACAACCAGGCGCGGGATTTACTGGAAAGGATCAAGAACGTGGTCTCGGGAACGGCGCCTGCCGGAGCTGCACCGGCGGAGCTGGCCTGGGAAGAGGTCGCGCCGCTTGTGCAGGTGATGAAGGAAGTGAACCTGGTCAACCGGAGTCTTCGGCGGTACGTGCGGCGGGAGCGGTACTTCAAGCGGTACCGCGATCGGCTGGACAAGGCCGCGGTCGCCATGACGGTGCTCGCTTATATTGCATCGCATGACAACTCCGCGGCAAAGGAGCCGCCCAAACCGATCGAGAACGCAGTCCAACGCTACGACCAGTACTCGGCTCAGTTCGTCGAGTTGTCCAAGCTGGCGTTGGATGCTGTCCGCAAGGGTTCGTACGACGAGGCGAAAGCGGCGGTTACGAAGCTTCAGGACGTTTGCGCCAAGTGTCACGAAGACTTCCGACCGGGAATTGAGTTTTGAACGCCCATGGAAATCGTCTTCCTTCAGGGGCAGGCCTCGTGCAGAGGTCTGCCCTTCTTTTTCGTGGTCGCCCGCGAACAATTCTGGAAAGGTACGGTCGTGTGCCCGTTTAGCAGTCATGAAGCACACCATCTTGGTGCTGGAAAGCGATCCACATCTGGCCGGTTGGCTTCAGAACGAGCTGCGTTCTGAGGGGTACACGGTGCGCGTTGTGGACGATGCTGATCGGATCGTGTCCACGATCGCGTCCGAATCGGTTGATCTTGTCTTGCTTGATACGGCTGCGTGTCCGCAGCGCTGGCCGGAACTGGTCGAGCACATCAGCCAGTCGCGGCATGGGGTAGGCGTGATCGTGACGTCTGCCTCCGCCAGCGTGCGCCCGGCGGTGGAAGCGATTCAACGTGGTGCCACGGACTATATCCAGAAGCCGTACGAGCTTTCTGAGCTGAAGGTTGTGCTTACTCGGGCGCTGGGTTTGAGCCAGATGCACCGCGAGTTGGAGGCGTTCCGGCGGGGTCAGGTGCGATGCGAAGGGCTGATCGGAGCCAGTCCGGCAATGACCGAAGTATTTGCGGTCATCGAGAAGGTGGCTCGGAGCCCGTTTACCACCGTATTGATCACCGGGGAAAGCGGCACGGGCAAAGAGTTG
>Ga0256839_1004867_pt1 | contig 12804 bp, 15 predicted proteins | sample 354166metaG_FD_185968 | JGI IMG/M metagenome (GOLD analysis project Ga0256839, IMG submission 185968) | Hydrothermal vent microbial communities from Mid Atlantic Ridge, Atlantic Ocean - 354-166 | ecosystem: Environmental > Aquatic > Marine > Hydrothermal vents | place: Atlantic Ocean: Mid...
GTTATTTTTTGGCCTTTTTGGGGCATTTTCCGCCTCAAAAAAGAGCCTCGGGCTAAATGGGCGGTGGGCTTTTGCCAGCGCGTTGTTTAGTGGGGGGCGTGGTTGTGGAAGTTGCCGTATTTGGCCTACTCTTTTTCTAAATCGTATGGTAACTCAAAATAGTCGTAACCCGGCTTATGAAATACTATAACCCCGGCTGGTAAAGAAACAGGTAAAGAAAACCTTCCCGTTGTATCCGAAACGGTACCGGAAAGTACTTTCTCTTCGAAAATATTCATGCCTATTATTATTTTATCAGACCCTGCTTCAAAAATAGAACCCGTTATCAGGTAAGTACTATCAGCCCGCTTCTTAAGCCGGTATTCCAGTCGCGTTTTATCAGACTTAAAAGTGAGGAGAGGGGTTTGCATTAACCACCAAAATAGTATTGAAAGGACAAGACACTTCATTAAAATTCCTTTATGGCACTAAGTTCAACATTATCCAGGACTTTCCAGGTATGCTTTTTGTAAGGGTCTATATAACCCAGTGTTTGTAAACGGCCATCTACATACACACCTACTTGCGGATATATGCTCTTCAGGCCTTCTTGTTCCCATATATCATGTATATCTTTAATCAATGAAGCATGATTGTACACATCTTCGCCAACCCTAATTCTAAATAATTTTCTGTCGTGTATAGCCGTAACAATGAACTTGTATTCAGGCCGGCCCAACCTCTTTTTCATAAAACCAAGGCCAGCACGAATACAGCCGCTACAACCGGTTGCCGGAATAACGATAACTGCAAACGCTCCTTTATCGGGTACCATCCCAAATTTATGCACAAACCTGTCAAATCTTCTCTCCTGGCGGTTACAGCCTGAAACTAATAGCGATATTAAAAATACTACACAAAAACCTATAATAATGTTAGCTGAATCTGCCTTCATTGCCCCTCTTTTAAAACAAACGTATCATAGGTTAATTTATCCTCATTTTCTTCATATTTGCGCTTGTTGAATATGTGCAGACCGCGCTGATCAACAAATAAGTTGTCTATCAGGTAATCATCCCCGTCCAACGCCTTTTCACATAGTATTTCAAAATTATGGTTTAAAACAATAACAAAGGGATAAGAAAATATCTGCCGGCTATCCTTGTATTCCCCTTTAACCGGATAATAACCGAACCGGTAATAGAGGTTCTTCCAGGGGTTATAAAATATTCCTGCATACCAGCCCGTAGCCGCTATATGTGCATAATATTGTTCGAAATCACCAATTGAAAATTTGGTCGGGCGTTTGGTCCGGATTGGTGAAATCTTCATCTTTCCGGAAGCAGCCTTATATTCTTTGGTATGGTTTTTTGAAGATACTTGTAGGTTATCCGAAGCTGCATAGCTAACTATCTGTTCATTAGTTTTGTAATTTATAGCAATGGCCGACCTGGTATGAAAGTGCTCATACCACCCCTGCCGGTAAATTTGCGGCATTGGATATTTGTCGCCCCATTGCGATGTAACCAGATTGAGTGTTTTTGCTGCATAAGCTGAAGAAAAGTCATTCCAGTAACTTTTCTCAGTAGAAAAGATCAAACTCTCACTTATCAATTGCAACGGCATTTGGGTAGATACCCTGAGGTAATTGCCCTGGCCTGCATCAAAATGTTCACTTTCAGCAATATACTTGCGTTTTAAGTTTAAAGACGAGTCATAAAGGTACAAGCGTTTAGCTGAAAATGAGTACAGGAAAATAGTGTCCCAGCTGGCTATATATCCACTTCGTACGGAAGGCCCCACAGCATTCGGCCCTTCCAGTTGCCATCTGAGTTCGGCTATCTTTTTGTAATCGTCCAAATCATAAACCGAAGCCGTATTTAGCCCTCGATGGAAAAAGTACAGGTACTCAGGGCTGGCAGCAGGAAAAGTTTGTACCCAACTGGTGCTTGCCGCAAGGTCATAGGCCAAATCAAGCTCAACTGCCCCTTCTTTAACCAAAGCGTATTGAGTAACAATGGTTTTGGCACCTTGCCCATTGCCGTTGGTGCAACCGGTTAAGCTAAAAGCTGTATACACCAAAGCAATACAGTGAAACAGACACACAAACTTAATCATGTGCCTGTTATGTAAACTATTCTGTCGAGCCATTAGTCCTCTTCATAAGGTATATAAATACCATCACAAGTTTTGGCAGGTCCGCTATCGCAAATATAATTGCCATTAGAGCCAGGCCAGCAGTAACCCGTGTTTGGTCGGGAGGTGTCTATACAGTATTCTGTAGAGAAGGCGTAGGTGGCAATCATTAATGCCAAAGCGAAAATTAAACTAATTTTTTTCATCGCATTTTGGTTTTAATTGAACATAATTTTCTCACGCCCTTGCGTGATTATACCCACCAACCTCGTTATAAAAAATCAAACTTCCAAACGGCATGTCCCATAAAGTCCCATAAAGTCCCATAAAGTCCCATAAAGTCCCATAAAGTCCCATAAAGGGGGTTAACGGACTGAAGGTGAAATGGTTACGTTTTTATATAGTTATTTTTTGGCCTTTTTTGGGGCATTTTCCGCCTCAAAAAAGAGGCTCGGGCTAAATGGGCGGTGGGCTTTTGCCAGCGGGTTGTTTTGGGGGGGCTGCATGTAGGGGAAAATTGCTTTTCTGTTTCGCAGGCATAGGTGAAGATAGACAACATTGGGTTAAAATTTGTATCCTGTGGTAAAGCCGGCCCCCGGGATTACATCCCCTTCAAAACGCCATTCGGTTGATCCCGAATAATAATCTGCTTTGTTAAAAGCAAAATAGGCCCCGCCTGACACCTTGAAATACAGGTTAACCTTAGTGGAAAAGGTATAGCTAATGTTCGGAAATACGATCAGGTCCACATCCGTTTGCGGATAGTCCCGCTGACCGAAAGGGCTTGGCAGAAAATTTGAAAGCTCACAACCTACCCCGAGTTTTTTTACCGTATAGTCAAGCCCCGCATGGATAATACTGGTTGCCCCATCCCACTCAGGGGCCAAAAACCCGATGCCAAAATATGGGGATATAAATTGGTTGCCCTTCTTTGATACAGGAATGTCATAGGCCGAATTAACGGTCATCCCCAAAAAATTCGACCCGCCAATCTGTAACTCAACTTTTGCCTGCCCAAATGAGGGCAGGAATGTCAGCATAAACAGAGTACCCAATACAGCAGCTTTCATAACCCTGCTTTCTATTATAACTTAAGCGGTAAGAAATTATTGTACCTGACAGGAGAAAAACACTTCGGGCATGGCCGCCCCGGGTAACGTAAACCGGCTTAGCTGCCTTCGGCCCTGTAACAAAAAAGGCCGGACTGTTCGTCCGGCCTGTGATGTTTTCTGGCAACTATCCGTGGGTTACCAGTTTTTCTTTATGCTTGCGGACTTTGCGTTTCAGCACTTTCACCGACTCTTCCACGGCCTGTTCAAAAGTACGGGCCGAAGAGCCGGCAAAAAACTGCTGGCCCGGGAGGTTAATCTTAATCTCCACGGTTTTATTATCAACACCTTCATTATTAAGCTTCAGGAATACCTCGCCATCTACTATCCGGTCAAAGAACTGGTCCAGTTTATTCAATTTTTTCTGAATAAACGCAAGAAGCCTGCTATCGGCATCGAATTTGATTGAATGAATTTTAACGTTCATGGTATTATAATTTAATTGTTTATAAATTAAGCCTTAGGATGGGCTTGTTGAAACACTTTTTTTAATTTTTCCAATGAATTATGGGTGTACACCTGGGTAGCGGCCAGGCTGGCATGGCCAAGTAACTCTTTAACGGCATTTAAATCGGCTCCGTTGTTTAACAAATGGGTGGCATAGGTATGCCGCAGCACATGCGGGCTTTTCTTCTCCGCAGAAATAACCCCGCCCAGGTATTTGGTTACCGTACGGTAAATCAGCATCGGGTAGCAAGGCCCGCCCTTATCGGTAACAATCAGGGCAGGGGTTGGCAGGGTACCGAAATGCTCTTTTTTGGCGGCCAGGTAACCGGCCACCAGGTTGGCAACACTGCCGGTGACAGGAATAAGCCGCTCCTTATTACGTTTACCCAAAACTTTCAGTTGTTTTTTTTGCAGGTTTACCGAGCTATCCTGCAACGCCACCAGTTCTGCCCGCCTCATGCCGGTGCCGTATAATAATTCCAGGATCAGCCTGTCGCGCAAGCCGAAAAAATCATCGCTAAACCGGTGATGGTCGAACAGCCTGGTCATATCTTTCTCCTGAACAAATGCCGGTAGCCTTTTGGCTGTTTTCAGGGCCTGCAAACGTTGGGTAGGGTCTTCTTGAATAACCTCCTGCTTCAATAAAAACTTATAATAGCTTCTTAACGTGGCCATCTTACGGTTTATTGAAGCCGGGGTAAGGCCGTCTTCCACCAGGCTGATAATCCATAGCCGGATATGCTGGTAGCTGACTTTTTCTGCGGCAATATCTTCCTGGGTCAGGAAAGCGACAAATTGCTCCAGGTCAGCAGCATAAGCCGTAAGCGTATGCTCACTGTAGCGTTTTTCGTATTGAAGGTATCTGAGAAAAGATTTTATCATTAAATCAATAGTACCCTGCCTAACAACAGCACCACTACTAATTTAACGAAAAATCCTGAAGAAAGGATTAAAATCAGTAATTTTCTTTGGCGTACATCTTTTGCCGGTAGGCAGCCTTCAGCCGGGTAGCCCTGCGGGTAACCGAAGGCTTTTCGTAATGTCCCCTCGACCGCAGTTCCCTTAAAACACCGGCCCTTTCAAACTTCTTCTTAAAGCGTTTTAAAGCCCTGTCAATCGATTCGTTTTCTTTTACGTTTACAACAATCATGTTAACTCAGATTCTATATCCTCTAAAATTGGAGTGCAAATGTAAAAGAATAAAATAAAAGAGCAAAATATTTTAGCTAAGTAAATCCTTGGCAATCACAATTTTTTGCACCTCGGAGGTGCCTTCGCCTATGGTACACAGCTTGGCATCACGATAAAACTTCTCTACCGGAAACAGTTTTGAGTAGCCGTAACCACCAAAAACCTGTACCGCATCGGTAGCTACTTCTACGGCTATTTCAGAAGCATAGTATTTGGCCATGGCCGACTGGCGGGTGACCTTCATATGATTGTTTTTCCGCACCACGGCATTGTTTATCAACTGGCGGGCAGCGGCCACCTTGGTCGCCATATCGGCCAGCTTAAACGATATTCCCTGAAAAGCGGCAATGGGCTTACCAAACTGATGCCGTTCCTTAGCATAGGCAATGGCCGCTTCCAGGGCGCCTTCGGCAATACCCAGGCCCAGGGCGGCAATGGATATACGGCCACCATCAAGTACCTGCAAGGCCTGTACAAACCCTGCGCCCGGCTCCCCCAAAACATCGGTGGCCGGTACCCGGCAATCGGTAAAAACCATTTCGGTGGTTTCCGAGGCCCGCATGCCCAGCTTATCTTCTTTACGGCCCTTTTGCATCCCGGGGTTACCCCTTTCTATAACAAAAGCGGTGGCCCCTTTTTTATCACCCGGCTTCCCGGTACGGGCCATGATCACGGCTATATCCCCGGAGTTGCCATGGGTAATGAACGTTTTGGTGCCGTTGAGCACCCACGCATCACCATCCTTCACGGCCGTGGTCATCATATTGCCGGCATCGCTGCCGGTATTGGGTTCGGTAAGGCCCCAGGCGCCAATCCATTCGGCCGTAGCCAGTTTTGGCAGCCAGCGTTGCTTCTGGGCCTCGTTACCAAACATTAAAATATGGTTGGTGCACAACGAGTTATGGGCCGCCAGCGACAAAGCCAGGGCGGGGTCATACTTTGCCAGCTCCACAATAACCGTTACATACTCATGATACCCCATGCCGGCCCCGCCATATTTTTCCGGTACCAGCACCCCCATCAAGCCGTATGCGCCCAGTTTTTTAAACACTTCCACCGGAAAAACCTGCTCGTCATCCCATTGCTTGCGGTGGGGCTCAATGAATTTCTTGCCGATATCACCGACCATTTTGGTAATCATGGCTATATTCTCACGCACCTCTTTATCCATATATGATTGATAATTAACTGTTTGCCTTATCTAACGATGAAACGCCCGCTAATTTAATCCTATAAACGTTGCCATTCAACCGTGCGTTCTACTTTTACCTGTTTATTTTTACCGGCAAAATTTTGTCAGGATTATGATGCCCCCAAGCCCCCGGCCCTTCAGGGTTAACCTCCGTTGAATCAGCGTCTATATACCTTGCGTAATTATTTGATAAACAACAGCTTGTTGATTAATTGCGTTGTTATCGGCAATTTTTGTACATTACCGGGGAAAAAGCCCTGTCCAAAGCAAAGGATATTAACTGTATTGCCCTTATTTTTGCCGCTGTCAACGAATAATATTTTATGAAGATAGCTGTCGTAGGAACCGGATATGTTGGTTTGGTTACCGGTACGTGCTTTGCCGAAACAGGCAACCACGTAACCTGTGTTGATATTGATGAAAGCAAAGTGGCCCTGCTCAAAAAAGGTAAAATGCCTATTTACGAGCCCGGATTGGAAATCCTCTTCGAACGTAATTCGCGTCAGGGGCGGCTGGCGTTTACCACCTCCCTGCAGGAAGGCATTACAGGGGCACAAGTCATTTTTCTGGCCCTGCCCACCCCCCCGGACGGTGACGGTTCTGCCGACCTGAAGTACATCCTGCAGGTGGCCGATGACCTTGGCCCCTTACTGGCGGATTATACGGTAATTGTAGATAAAAGCACTGTTCCCGTAGGCACAGCCGAAAAAGTAAGGGAAGCCATAGCCCAAACGGCTACCGTGGATTTCGATGTAGTCTCTAACCCGGAGTTCTTGCGCGAAGGGGTGGCGGTAGATGATTTTATGAAGCCCGACAGGGTGGTCATCGGCACCCGGTCAGACAAGGCCAAAAAAATCATGGACGAACTATACGCCCCCCTGGTACGGCAGGGCAATCCTATTATTTATATGGATGAACGCTCAGCCGAACTGACCAAATATGCTGCCAACTCATTCCTGGCTACTAAAATCACCTTCATGAACGAAATCGCCAACCTGTGCGACCGCCTCGGGGCCAACGTAGATATGGTACGCAAAGGTATGGGTACCGATTCCCGCATTGGCAAACGCTTCCTGTTCTCAGGCATTGGCTATGGCGGCAGTTGTTTCCCCAAAGATGTGCAGGCGCTGGCCAAATCTTCGGTAGAAGTTGATTACGATTTTAAGATATTAAATGCGGTGATGGACATCAACGCCCGGCAAAAAACCAGGCTCATTCCCAGGATTGAAGCCTACTTTAATAACAACTTGCACGGCAAAACCATTGCCCTGTGGGGGCTGGCCTTTAAACCCAATACCGATGATATCCGTGAAGCCCCGGCCCTTTATAACATCGACCAGCTTCTGGCCCGCGGGGTGCAGGTGCGGGCCTTCGACCCCGAAGCCATGGATAATGTACGGGCCGTCTATGGCGATAAAATAGCCTATTGCCAGGACCAGTACGAAACCCTTGAAGGGGCCGATGCCCTGCTGATTGTTACGGAATGGCCCGTCTTCAGAACCCCTGATTTTGAGCGCATCAGGAAGGAGCTCAACCACCCGGTAATTTTTGACGGCCGCAACCTTTATGACCTGCAACATATGCATGACCTGGGATTTGATTATTTTAGCATCGGCAGAAAAGAAATTACCCATGGGCAATAAAAGGGTGTTGATTACCGGGGCGGCCGGTTTCCTGGGCTCCCACCTCTGCGACCGCTTTGTGAATGAGGGGTTTGCGGTAATCGCCATGGACAACCTGATCACCGGGGATATCAAAAACATTGAACACCTTTTTGGCCACCGCAATTTTGAGTTCATCGAGCATGACGTTTCCAATTATGTACATGTGCCCGGGGCATTGCATTACATCCTGCACTTTGCCTCCCCGGCCAGCCCTATCGATTACCTTAAAATCCCCATTCAGACATTAAAAGTAGGCTCTCTGGGCACCCATAACCTGCTGGGGCTGGCCAAAGACAAGAAAGCCACCATGCTTATCGCCTCCACCTCCGAAGTGTATGGCGACCCCACGGTACACCCCCAGCCCGAAGACTATTACGGCAACGTAAACCCGGTGGGCCCGCGGGGCGTTTATGATGAAGCCAAGCGGTTTCAGGAAGCCATCACCATGGCCTACCATACCTTTCATGGCCTTGATACCCGCATAGCCCGTATATTCAACACCTACGGGCCCCGTATGCGCCTCAACGATGGCCGGGTATTGCCGGCCTTTATCGGCCAGGCCCTGCGCGGTGAAAACCTGACCGTTTTTGGCGATGGCACGCAAACCCGTTCTTTCTGCTATGTAGATGACCTGATTGAAGGCATATACCGCCTCCTGTTCAGTGATTATGTCCACCCGGTAAATATTGGCAACCCGGCCGAAATAACCATTGCTGAGTTTGCCGAAGAAATAATCAAACTTACCGGTACCAAGCAAAAAATAATTTACCAGCCACTGCCCAAGGATGACCCTTTGCAACGGCAGCCCAAGATTGATAAGGCATGGGAAATACTGGGTTGGGAGCCGCAAGTCAGCCGGGCAGAAGGGCTGAAAATCACCTACGAATACTTTAAATCCCTGCCACCGGAAGACCTGTACAAAAAAGAGCACAACACCTTCGAAGGCTACATCAAGAAATGAAAAAAATACTGGTAACCGGAGGGGCGGGATATATTGGCTCACACACCGTAGTTGAACTGTACAACAGTGGCTTTGAACCGGTAATTGTCGATAATTTTTGCAATTCAGACAAGAAAGTCTTGTCCGGCATAAAAGCTATTACCGGCCATGAAGTTACGCTTTACGAAGGCGACTGTACCGACAAAGCCTTTATGCAGCAGGTTTTTAAGCAAGAAACCCTGGCCGGGGCCATCCACTTTGCTGCCTACAAAGCCGTAGGCGAGTCGGTGGCGCAGCCGCTGAAATACTACCAGAACAATATCGGCTCGTTGCTGGTATTGCTTGACTGTATGCAGGCATTCGCGGTTAACAACCTGGTCTTTTCCTCCTCCTGCACCGTTTATGGCACCCCTGACCAACTGCCGGTTACCGAAAAGTCGCCCATTAAAAAGGCAGAATCGCCTTATGGCTATACCAAACAAGTGGCCGAGCAGATTATTGCCGACATGGTACGGAGCAACAGTGGGCTGGCCGCCATCGCCCTGCGGTATTTTAACCCCATTGGCGCCCACCCTTCGGCAAAAATCGGTGAACTGCCCCTGGGCGTCCCGAATAACCTGGTACCGTTTGTTACCCAAACGGCTGCCGGCATCCGCAAAGAGCTGGTGGTGTTTGGCAACGATTATAACACCCCGGACGGCACCAATATCCGTGATTATATTCACGTAGTTGACCTGGCGAAAGCCCATGTTAAGACGCTACAATACCTGGCCGGGAAAAGTGGGTTTTATGACGTTATTAATGTAGGTACGGGTACCGGCAATTCTGTGCTGGAAGTAATCGCATCATTTGAAAAAGTCAGTGGCCAAAACTTACCCTGCCGTATCGGTAACCGCAGGCCGGGCGATGTAGAGCAGGTGTATGCCGCAGTGGAGAAGGCCACCAGAGAGCTGGGGTGGCAGGCCGGATATACCCTGGAGGATGCCCTGCGCGATGCCTGGCGCTGGCAGCTCGCGCTGGCGGGGAAAGAGGGGGCCCGCTAAGCTTACCTTTTCCTCACTAACCCGGTTTATTCACGAGAATCGTGAATAATATCAAGACAGGGCCCATTCCCTGTCACCGGGATGACCATCCGGCAGGAAAATCAACAGATATACCCGGGGAATATTTTGGCTATTCTCCCGAAAAGGGCGGATATTTGTTGCTCATGATTTTACAATCTTACCAGTAATGAAGAAAGCTTTAATAACCGGCATCACCGGTCAGGATGGGGCTTACCTGGCGGAGCTGTTGCTAAACAAAGGGTACGAAGTACATGGCATCAAGCGCAGGACTTCCCTGTTTAATACCGACCGCATCGACCACCTGTATAAAGACCCCCACGAAAAAAACGTTAAATTCAAGCTACATTATGGCGATTTAACCGATTCTACCAACATTATCCGCATCATCCAGGAGGTGCAGCCCGATGAAATCTACAACCTCGGGGCCATGAGCCACGTACAGGTGAGCTTCGACACCCCCGAATACACAGCCGATGTCGATGCCGTAGGCACCCTGCGGTTGCTGGAAGCCGTACGCCTGCTGGGAATGATTGACAAAACCCGTATTTACCAGGCCTCTACCTCGGAGCTCTACGGCCTCATTCAGGAAACCCCACAAACCGAGAAAACGCCTTTCTACCCCCGCTCACCCTATGCCGTTGCCAAAATGTACGCCTACTGGATCACCGTAAACTACCGTGAGGCGCACAAGATGTATGCCTGCAACGGCATTCTGTTCAACCACGAATCACCCCTGCGGGGCGAGACCTTTGTTACCCGTAAGATCACCCGGGCGGCTGCCCGGATAGCCCTGGGCATGCAGGAGACCATGTACCTCGGTAACTTAGACGCCAAACGCGACTGGGGCCATGCCAAAGATTATGTAGAGGCCATGTGGCTGATGCTGCAGCAGGATAAACCCGAAGATTTTGTCATCGCCACCGGCACCACCACTGCCGTCAGGGATTTTTTGCGCAAAACCTTTACCGAACTGGGCGTAGAACTGGAGTTTAAAGGTAAGGGCATTGATGAACAGGCCGTCATCAGCCGGGTGCCGGCAGACAACCAGTACCTTAAAGCCGGGCAAGTAGTTGCAAAAGTTGACCCCCGCTATTTCCGGCCTACCGAAGTTGATTTACTCATTGGCGATCCCGCCAAAGCAAAAGCAAAGCTGGGCTGGCAACCCCGTTATTCACTGGACGACCTGATCAAAGAAATGATTACGGCTGACCTGGCACTGTTCAAGCGCGACCGCTACCTGAAAGACGGGGGCCATAAAGTGTTTGAGTACAATGAATAACTTTGGGGAGTCTCCTACAGTAATCTTTTGAGAACCAGGGTCACCTGCAGTAATCTTTCGGTGACCAAGGTCGCCTGCAGTGAACTTTCGGTGACCAGGGTCGCCTCCAGTGAACTTTCGGTGACCAAGGGTTGAGGTAGGAAGAGGAGCTTTTAACAGTTAAACTTAACCGCAAAGAACACCAGGTAAATACTAAGCTCCCTAAGGCTTGGCAAACCTAGCCTAAACCTACACGGACTTGGCGGTAGAAAAACAGCTTTCTCTACCTAACCCGGATTATTCACGAAAATCGTGAATAATGATGTAAATTAACCGCCAAACGATTGTTTGTCAGTTAATTACATCAGGTCCTTAGACTCCGGCTCAGCGGAGTCTAAGGACCTGATGAGTGCAAAATAGTTTACCCTCAAATTTGGGTCATGCTTAATCTTTGGCTCATCCTGTATTTTGTATATAACATGTTGTTTTACAATATTTTGCAGTTCATCAGCCCTGCGGGCGAAAAATTCTTATGAATTTTTCGGGCTAAGCAACTTCGTTTCTTAGCGGCCGTACAACCGGAATGCAAACCGAAAGCGGACGATAGGCGGCTGTGTAAATTAAACTTGAGTGCCGGCATAGCTCAATGCAGGCCGTTTTAATTTGAACATATTCATTATCTTTACATAAATAGAAGACTACTTTACCCTAATGGACCTGCAAACCAGAAAGTTGGATTTTATCCGGGAAATATTGAACATCAAAAGTGAAAAGCTTTTTGCCAAACTGGAGTTGGTTTTGAAAGAAGAACAGAAGCTGGACCCGGCACTAAAAGAAAAACTGACTGCACGGGCGTTGAAGGCAAATAAGAATATAAAAAACGGAGAAGTATTCAACCGCGAGGAAGCTGAAAACAGACTAAGGAAGCGCCTGGGGATATGAAGGTGGTTTATACCGCCCAATCCCTTATGAGCCTGGAAGAAGCGCTTCGGTTCTTGCTGGCACAGGATATCCCTGTTGAAAAAGTTGCCCTTATTCTGGAAGACCTGCTTAATAAAGCCGACAGCCTGGCTGCTAACCCGCATAAGGGACAGAGGGAACCTTATCTGGAACACTTGAAGGAAGGGCACCGAAGAATAGTAGCAGGGCATTTTAAGGTCATCTATAAGGTTGACCCTCCCATGGTTTTTATAACTGATTTCTTCGACACGCGGCAGTCTCCCGGCAAGATGAAAGGGTAAACTCCTTCCGGGGCATGTGGAATAGCCCGAAACTATGCGGCTGAGCATTAGCCGAAGTCAAAGACACTTATCCTACCGTAAACCACCATTATGAGGAACTTTTAACAAGTTAACCCGGGTTATTCATGAAAATCATGAATAATGATGTAAATTAATTGCCAAACACTTGTTCGTCTGTTAATTACATCGGGTATTTAGATTCCGGTTTAGCGGAGTCTAAGGACCTGAGGCCCCGAGGGCTCGGGTCATCAGCCCTGTGGGCGGAAAATTCATAAGAATTTTCCGGGCTAAGGCTTGGCGGACTAAGCCCAAATGCCGACCTGGCACTGTTCAAGCGCGACCGCTACCTGAAAGACGGGGGCCATAAAGTGTTTGAATACAATGAATAAACGGTTGGGGACTTGCAGCCTGATGCGACCTGACACAAGCCCGAAATCCCGAAAGGATGATACCATTAAAAAAATTAACGATCTTTGCCAGACCTCAAAGAAACCTTTCAAAAGGCCTGAACAGCCATGAACAAAAACGCTAAAATCTATGTAGCCGGACACCGCGGCATGGTGGGTTCGGCCATCGTGCGCAA
>Ga0256839_1004868_pt1 | contig 12804 bp, 13 predicted proteins | sample 354166metaG_FD_185968 | JGI IMG/M metagenome (GOLD analysis project Ga0256839, IMG submission 185968) | Hydrothermal vent microbial communities from Mid Atlantic Ridge, Atlantic Ocean - 354-166 | ecosystem: Environmental > Aquatic > Marine > Hydrothermal vents | place: Atlantic Ocean: Mid...
TAGATGCGCGTCAGCATTAAACGGGGCCACATCCCCCATTTCAAAGGACCATACCCATGGCTATCCAACGCACATTTTCCATCATCAAACCCGACGCCACCAAGCGCAACCTGACCGGCGCGATTATCGCCAAATTCGAGGCCGCCGGCCTGCGGGTTGTGGCCTCCAAGCGCATCCAGCTCACGCTGGCGCAAGCACAGGAATTTTACGGCGTTCATGCCGAGCGTCCGTTCTTTGGCGAGCTTTGCGAATTCATGATCTCCGAGCCGATTGTGGTGCAGGTGCTGGAAGGCGAAGACGCGATTGCGAAAAACCGTGAGGTGATGGGCGCAACCAACCCGGCTGATGCAGCCGAAGGCACCATCCGCAAGGAATTTGCGCTCTCGATCGGTGAAAACTCGGTGCACGGCTCTGATGCGCCTGAAACCGCCGCCGAGGAAATTGCCTATTTCTTCAGCGGGCTTGAGCTGGTTGGCTGATCTGCCGCTCTGACCCCTAAAAAATCAAGGGCCGCTTCGATTTCGGAGCGGTCTTTTTTTTGCACACCGGCTTTGATTTGGTCAAATTTTTCCCGTAGCGCTTCTTTTTCCGCCCCTTGGCAATCATTCCAGGGCCGCCCTTGCAGGCCCATTACCAAGGCATAATAGCCAATGAAATGCGGCCGGGTGCCGGCGGCAAGCAGCTTTGCATAGGCGGCATCGGCGCCGATTTCGCGCAGCTGTTCGGCGCTTGTTATTCCCGCGCGCTTGAACCCCGCATCTGATGCAGGGCCAAGGTTGCGGATGCTGGAAACAGGCTCAGCCATGGGCGCGCTTTACCGCAGCTTCAAAGCTGGCTTTGGCGGATTGCCACGCTTCGCCGTCAGGGTAGGAAAGCAGCGTGGGCAGAAGCTGGTCGGAAAAATCCTCGCTGGCCTCAAGCGGCAGCAGGCTGGGCAGGTTGTCGATCGAGGTGATTTCAACACCGCCTTTGAGCGCCTCAAACGGGGCATCCCATGTGCTTGGGGCGCTATAGACCGGCAGCGGATTGAAATCGGAAAACGGGTCACAAGACACATCCGAAATCATCCGCAGCTTGCCTTGGCCGAGATCCTCGGGGCGCAAAAGCAGCAGGCCCGGTCCGGTCATCAACACACAATTTACCAATAGATCATGGTCGAGCAGGGCCGCGCGATCAAGATGGCGGGTTTCCTCAATATCCCATTCGGTTACGGCATAGCCCGCCAGCTTTAGCGCCTCGGTCGCCCCTTGGCCCGAACGCCCCTTGGCCCCGATCACAATCGCGGTTTTGTCGCTGGCCAGCCCGTGCAAAATATCCTCCACCTCGGCGCGGCTGTCAAAGCTGCTCACGCCCGCCTCGGGGCCAGCCTTGCCCTGCGCCTGTGCCAGTTGTCGCCATGCTGCCAGCGCCGCCCCCATCCAGCCGGCCCAATAGCCAAAAGCGGCGACGCGGCGGCGGTTGACCGTTAGATATTCAAGATCGTAAAGCTTTCCGCCACCGCGTCCAAAGCGGGCAATCTCGTCTTTCCAGCCGGTTTGAGCCTTGTAAATATGGGCGAAATGAATGAACGGGTTGCGCAGGCTTTCCGGCAAATCCGGCAGTTCTTTCAGGCCCAGAATAGTGGATTCTGCCGGTGCCTGCATCCAGGATCCTGCCGGAATAATCCCGCAGCCCGCCTCTGCATAGGCTTGATCGGGGAAAATGCGCCTCTCGCTGCTTTCCACATCGATTTTGAAACCCGCCTCCAGCAGTGCCTTGGCGTTTTTCGGGGTCAGGGGGGTGCGCCGCTCTGTGGGGCGGGCTTCGCTGCGAAGGATGAATTTCATCGGTGGCTTCCTGTTGCATCTGTTTGTGATATGTTAGGCTGGGATTGCCCTCTTGCGCAATGCCTGATGGGGCAACGTGCCACGGTGAATTTTGCGTATTGTGGCTTACCTAGGCACTATGAAATTCCGCGCGCTTGAAGCCGCAAAAGGAGAGACTATGACCCATATCGTCATTCTAGGCAGCGGCTTTGGTGCGCTCACCGCGATCAAACAGATCCGCAAATCCGGCATTGCCGCCGAGATCACCGTGGTATCGCCCCATAATCGGCTAACCTATCTGCCGAGCCTTATCTGGATGCCTTCGGGCCTGCGCAAAGCCTCCGATATCGAGGTCGACCTCGGGAATTTCTTTGCCCGCGAGAAGGTGAAATGGCACCAAGGCTCGGTGACCGGCGTTTCGGATGGCGGGCGGAGCGTCGAGACCGATACCGGCAGCCTGAGCAATGACTACCTGATTATCGCCACGGGCGGGCGCTATATCCAAAAGCTGCCGGGCATCAAGGAGCACGCGATTATTCCCTGCCAAGGCTCGGCCATGGGGCAAAAAATCCATGATCGCCTGAAGGCCATGGATGGCGGCACCATCGCCGTGGGTTTTGGCACCAATCCCAAAGAGCCAAAAGCCGTGCGCGGCGGGCCGATGTTTGAATTCATGTTTGGCATCGAGACCTTGCTGCGCAAAGAAGGGCGGCGCGATAAATTCAATATCGTGTTCTTCAACGGCTCCGAAACCCCGGGCATCCGGCTGGGCAAAAAAGCGGTATCGGGGCTGCTGGCCAAGATGAAAAAACGCGGTATCGTCACCCATCTGGGTGCCAAGCCCATTCGCATCGAGGCCGATAAGGTGGTGACCGAGCGCGAGGAAATTCCGGCGGATCTGGTGCTGATGATGCCCGGGCTAACAGGGCCGCTCTGGCTGGATAATACCGGGCTGCCGCGCTCGGCTGGCGGCTTTGTGCAGGCTGACGAGAAATGCCGCGTTGCGGGCTGGGATCAAACCTATGTAGTGGGCGATACCGGCTCGTTTCCCGGGCCGGAATGGCTGGCCAAACAGGCGCATCAGGCGGATTTGCAGGCGGTGGCGGCGGTGGCCAATATCGTGGCTGAAGTGAAGGGCGATGCCCCCGCGACCGATTTCAAATCGGAGCTGATCTGCATTGTCGATACGCTGGATTCCGGTATCGTGGTATTTCGCAACACCAAGCGCACGCTGTTTTTCCCCTCATTCAAAATGGGGCATTGGGCCAAGCGCATGTTTGAATGGATGTATCTGCGAGGCTATCGATAAGCTGGAAATCAAAGCTCGGGGTTCCGGGCAGGCTGTAGGGCGGGCTTCAGCCCGCTACCCCCAGCGCCGGAAAATGCGAAATCTTGCCACGATCCCCCGCCGCAAACCGCCGCAACACGGCCGGATAAAGCCGATGCTCCAGCGGCAATAACCGCTCGGCCAAGCTTTCGGCGCTATCTTGAGGCCATACCGGCATCACCGCTTGCCCCAATATCGGCCCGCCATCCAGCTCGCCGGTCACCTCGTGCACACTACAGCCATGCACGGCCATGCCCGCTTCCAGCGCGCGTTTATGGGTGTGAAGCCCGCGAAAAAGCGGTAGGATCGAAGGGTGGATATTCAGCATTTTTCCGGCCCAGCCATGGATGAATTCCGGCGTTAAAATGCGCATGAAGCCCGCAAGGCATATAATATCGGGCGCGGCGGCTTGCAGGTGGCGGTTCAGCTCGTCCTCAAAGCCGGCGCGGTCTTGGCCAAAGGGGCGATGGTCGACGCAGGCGGTGGCAATGCCCCGCGCGGCGGCCTTGGCCAGCCCGCCCGCCGCCGGATTATTGGACAAAACCAATACCGGCGCTGCGGGGTGATCGGCCTCCATATCCCGCAGCAGCGCTTCCATATTTGAGCCGCCGCCCGAAATCAGGATCGCCACCCGCTTTTTCATTTCAGGCGGCCCGAATATTGCACGCCTTCGCCGGATGTCACCTCGCCAATCCGATAGACGGTTTCGCCGTTAGCCGTAAAAATATCGGTTAGGGCTTCGGCCTGATCCGCGGCGACGATGGCGATCATGCCAATGCCGCAATTGAAGGTCTTGAGCAGCTCGGCCTGCGAGAGATTGGCCTGATCCGCCAACCATGCGATCACCGGCGGCAGGTGCCATGCTGCCAGATCGATGCGCGCGCCAAGGTCTCGGGGCAGGGCGCGGGGCAGGTTTTCGGTCAGGCCGCCGCCGGTGATATGGGCCAGCGCATGCAGCCCGCCCGCGCGGTGCGCCGCCAGGCCCGAGCGCACATAAAGCCGGGTCGGTTCCAGCAGCGCTTTGCCCAGAGAGCCATCCGAAAAGGGCGAGGGCGAATCCCAGCCCAGCCCCGAATTCTCGACGATTTTGCGCACCAGAGAATAGCCGTTTGAATGCACGCCGCTGGAGGCCAGCCCCAGCAGCACGTCCCCGGATTGCACCTGCAATGGCAGGCTGTTGCCGCGCTCCATCGCGCCGACGCTAAAGCCCGCGAGATCAAAATCGCCCTTGGCATACATGCCCGGCATTTCGGCGGTTTCGCCGCCAACCAAGGCGGAATTTGACAGCTTGCAGCCCTTGGCTATGCCGCCAACCACGGCGGCGGCTTCGGAAATATCGAGCTTTCCCGTGGCAAAATAATCTAAGAAAAACAATGGCTCCGCCCCTTGGCAGACCAGATCATTGACGCACATCGCGACCAGATCAATACCGACCGTATCCAGAATGCCGGTATCAATCGCGATGCGCAGCTTGGTGCCAACCCCATCGGTGGCCGCCACCAGAACGGGGTCACTATAGCCGGCGGCTTTCAGGTCAAACATCGCGCCAAAGCCGCCAAGGCCATCCATTACGCCTGCGCGCCTGGTGCTGGCAGCGGCGGGTTTGATCTGCTCGACCAATGCGTTTCCGGCGTCGATATCCACCCCCGCATCGGCGTAAGAAAGGCTGTTTTTGGAATTTCCCATCGGCATATCCTTATGCGGGCGTGATTGAGGAATACGGGGCAGCTTTACCTGATCACGCGGCAAAAGAAAACCTCCCAAAGGGTGGTTGACCATCGCTTTTTACCAAGTTAGACAATGCGCAGGCGGGCCTGTAGCTCAGTTGGTTAGAGCAGAGCGCTCATAACGCTTTTGTCGTAGGTTCGAGTCCTACCGGGCCTACCAAATCAAAAATCGCTATTTTCAAGCGCATCCACAAAGCGGGCTTGGGTGACAATTTTATTGGCCCATGTTTGCTGAACTACGCCGACCCAGTCGGCGAGCGGCACGTAGGGAACATAGGATTCGACAATTACCACGGAATCTTCAACATCCATCGGGGGCAAGCTGGTCAAATCAACATCATCAATGGTAAGCGCAGTTCCCTCGGTGGAATAGGACCACAATACTTCCAGATTTCCAGCGTCGCTTACCTGCAAGGTTGAAACCCGAACCGAGCCAACAGGCTCCAGCGGTAGCATGCGGTTTTGCAATACCAGTAACTGGTCAATGAAGTCGTTGCTGACTTCGGATTGGCGAGAAACAATATCCGCAAGGGTGTAGGAAGTTTTCTGGGCCCCGGCGCGCGCGTCAAAGGCATCGTAAAATACCACACTGCCGATAAACCAGAAAATAAGAACCGGCATCAGGATAACAAATTCAACGGTCAGGGTCGCTGTCTCGTCTTTTTTGAAAGCGCGGAAAGCTGAGAGTAGTCGCTTCATTGGATCACTCCGGCTCGTTGACGAAGGCTGAATAGGAAACCAGGTGAAAAGCCCCGGACGGATCTTTGGGAAGCAGGGCACCAATACCGGCGCCCGGAATTAAGGGATCTACCACAAAACAGGCTCGCGCCACCATAATATCCTGATCAACATAGGAGCCGGTGCTGAATGCCACGACGGGTTGAATTTCAGAGGTTCGATCCACGCAAACAGCATTGGCTCCGCCTATCGGATCGGAAACCTCGACCAGTTCCAGCGTCAAAACATTATTGCAGTCGCGCAGAATGCCGGCATAGCTGCAAATGCTGGCTTTTACATCTTCCGCTGTCGGGTTTGGATCCCGGCCGAGACGAAGGTCGCGGACGGCCAAATTCAAGCCGCGATTCAGCAGTGTCTGCTGGGTCATGAGCCAGCCGGCTTCCACAACAGAAAATACGATCCACATCACCACAGGGATGAGCATAACAAATTCGACTGTTGCGCTGCCGTCTTCGCTCTTGCGAAAACGGCCAAGAACAGACTTGAATCCGCTATAACGTATCATCAGTTTACCAAGCGCAATTTTTGGATGGTGTTTTCTATTGCGCCAAACGCATCCGCCAAATTGGCAGAACCGACGGAATAGAAATTGCTCGGGTCCGATGCGCAGTTCCGCATCTGGTTATACGGGTTCGAGCCATTGGCGATATCCACACCGATCGTGAAAATCGTGATCCCCTGGTTCTTGGCCGCCGTGCAAATATCCTGCATCAGGTCGTCGCCTTCGCTGGAGGTCGTGCGGATGGCGGAAGACAGGAATTCGCCGGTTTCCGGGTCCGTCAGGTAATATCCGGCCCCAACGGGCGGTTCCGAGACCCAGCGGTAATACTCCCACGCATCGGCATTTTGCTGGGTTTCGGCCTCGTCGGTTTGGTATACGTTATAGTTGTCCGGCGGCACGATCATTTCATTGAAATTCTGCCCGTCTGTCATGGCGACAATGAATTTGAGGGTTGTGGTGTCGTCATAGGCGGCAGGCCGGCCCCTGAAGCGGGGATCAACCAGACAAACTCCGCCAGCGCAGGTTCTGGTCAGGCTGCGAACAACGGCCTGGGCGCTTGGGTCCAGCAGATTGGTGGCCCATTTGATGCCGGACCATGTATTGGTCGAGCTTTGGGGGGTCAGGTTATTGATCATAGCGTTGATCTGGTCAACATCATTGGCCAAAGGCAGGATTTCCGAGGAGGCATCAGGGCAGGCCGGAGCCAATACACTGCCCGAGCCGTCAGGCTGGCGGCCAGCCCATAGGTAGAAATGCTGATATTGCTCGGGAGCTGCAAATTGGGAAAAGGCCGTGCTGCGGTAATCGATAGGATCAAAAAGCATGCAGTTTGAATAATTATGCCAGCGGCTGCGCGTATCAAAATTAGGATAAAGTTGAGCTAAGTAGTCTGGCAGAGCGACTTGCCCCGAAAACGGGACCACCGATATGCTGGTATAGCTGGGACGGCGGCCATCCAGCAGGGTGCTGGTGAAATCGGTGGCGGCGCTCTGGAGGAGATCTATCCGGCGGCCCAGAAAATTTCCGTTTATATCGTTAACATCAAAGTTCATCGAGCCTGAAACGTCCAGCACCAGAGAGATTTCTATATTCTGCGAGCCGGTGGATGCGGCTGAAACCGCCTGCCCCCCAAGGGCGTCGATGCCGGTCATGCGCAAGAAATAGGTATCGACACTGAAGGAGGAAGAGACATCGACTCGCTGGGAGGTAAGTGTGAAATCCGGGACAACATTTACGCCAAGCACATCGGGGTCAAATCCGGAGATGCTGACATAAGACCGGACCGTGGCAATGGCTGCGGCTTCTGCAGAGGCAATATTATCCGGGGAATTGGCGATAGCGGAACGTGCATTGCTGGTTGCGGCCAAAACACCGCGATCCAGCGCATCCTGCACCGCGGCGCGCTTGGTTTCCTGATTCATGAAATCAACGGCCATGCCGCCGCCCACAACCATGACCATAAACATGATTAGCGTAAATGCGACAATGCCCCCGTCTTCGTCGTCACGAAAACTTTTCAGCAGTTTGATGTTCATTTCAAATTTCCCTGGCTTGATATTGCTCAACAGCGACTATACGAAATAAATACATGTCGGGTGCCTGAAATTGGCAAAGCATTCCAAATACAGCTGAACCATACCAGAAAATTCCCTGTTTTGCTAGTCACACAGTTCAAATTACTGCTGAATTTTCGCTAAATTCAACCTGTGGGTATTGCTTCTGACGGATCGCCAATAAAATAAGGGTTTTAATGGCGAGCCGCAGTTACCATAGCGTTGATCGTGTCTTTTAGTCGCAGAGATCCAACCAGATTTCCACTGTCATCACGGACATTTGCACAGGTTTCTTCCGAAGAGGACATGGCCTGCGCCGCCGTTTCAAGCCGGTCATCGGGTTTCACCTCTATTTTTATGCCACCTTCAAGCGGCGTCCTGCTCATAATCGTTTCAACGGCAATCACCCGACCTCGGTTAACTTCCTGAATGAAATCAGATATATAGGCATCGGCAGGGTTCAGCACGATCTCTTGTCCAGTGCCTTGCTGGATCACCTCACCATCGCGCAAAATAGCGATTCGGTCACCCAGTCGGAGCGCCTCGTCCAGATCGTGGGTGATAAACACAATGGTCTTTTTCAGCTCGGCCTGAATATCGAGCAAAACCGATTGCATATCGGTGCGGATCAAGGGGTCGAGCGCTGAAAAAGCCTCGTCCATCAGCAGTATATCGGCATCATTGGTAAGCGCTCTCGCCAGCCCGACCCGCTGCTGCATGCCACCCGAAAGTTGATTGGGGTAGTGGTCCTCAAAGCCATCCAGCCCCACCCGCTCGATCCAGCGCTGCGCCCGTTTATGAGCCTCGGCCTTGTCTATGCCCTGAATTTGAAGCCCGTATACCGCGTTCTGAATCACCGTGCGGTGGGGCAGTAGCGCGAATTTCTGGAAAACCATCGCGGTTTTGTGCCGGCGAAATTCCAGCAATTCCGATTTTGACATCTGGCAAACATCGTCATCCTGATAAAGCACCGATCCGGCGGTGGGATCAATCAGGCGGTTTATATGTCGGATCAGAGTGGATTTGCCGGAGCCGGAAAGCCCCATCACCACCTGGATTTTGCCCGCCGGCATCGAAATATTGATATCTTTCAGCCCCAACACATGCCCGTGCTTTTCATTCAGCTCGGCCTTGGACATGCCGTTTTTCACGGCCTCAACGTATTTTTCGCCATCGGGGCCAAAAATCTTGTATAGGTCTTTTATTTCAATGCCTTGACTAGCCATGGATCACCTCCGAGTGCTTTTGCAACCGCTTCCCGAATTTCTGCGATACCCGGTCAAATACAATTGCGATGGCCATGATCGCCAGCCCGTTCATAAATCCCAGGGTGATGTATTGATTATTCACCGCTTTCAGCACTTCCATCCCCAGCCCGCGCACGCCGATCAGGGCGGCAACCACCACCATCGCCAGCGCCATCATGATGGTCTGGTTTACCCCTGCAAAAATATTGGGCAAAGCCAGCGGCATCTGCACGCTCCATAGTTTTTGCCGCGGCGAGGCGCCAAAGGCGTCTGCTGCTTCCAGCACGTCTTTATCCACCAAACGGATGCCCAGATTCGTAAGCCGCACAATCGGCGGAATCGCATAGATGCACACGGCAATCAGCCCCGGGATTTTGCCTAGGCCCAGCAGCAGGATGATCGGGATGAGATAAACAAAAGCCGGCACGGTTTGCATGAAATCCAGCACCGGCGTTATAACGGATTGCACCCGGTCGGATTTGGACATCAATATCCCGGCAGGAATGCCGAAAACAATGCAGACCAGCGTCGCCACCGAAACCAGCGCCAGAGTATACATCGTGTTTTCCCACATGCCCATATAGCCGATCAGCGCCAGCGAGACCAAAGTGCCAAGCACAAGCTGCCAGCTACGCGATCCAAGCCAGACCAGCAGCGCAATGATGGCCATTACCACCGGCCACGGGCTGTTGATCAGCAGCTTTTCAAACCAGACCAGAAAATTGAGCAACGGTTTGAAAAACATCTCCAGGCTTTCGCCATAGGCACGGGAAAAAGACTTGAACGCTTCATCCCCCGCCTTTTTGAAATCCCTTAAATCCGTGCGCCCAATCGCCGGAAATTCATACCACCAGTCCCGCATCGTCCAATCCCTGCCTTACCCAAAAAGAAAACCCGGCAGAAGGCTCCGCCGGGCTTGATATTGTAAAACGATCCTTAAAGGGCCGCTTTTACTCTGGCCGCCACTTCCGGCGAAACCCATTGGGTCCAGACGTCTTCGTAGCGCTCCAGGAACTCGATGGCCGCATCCGAACCTTCGGCCTGCTCATCTGACATATAAACCAGCATCGAACCCATTACCGCACCGGGATAAACCCGCGCCGCGAGGTAATCATTGATCTCGCCGCCATTTTCCATGAAGTCGGGGGTTACGATGGTAAACACCTCGGATTTCACCCAGGAAGATTGTGGTGGATTCTCGCAGCCTGCCTGTGTGATGCAGCCATTCCAGGCTTCGTCACCGGCATAATCCACTCCAAACGGCACCTGAACCATGTTATACTTGCCGATCAGCGCCGTTGGCGACCAGTAATAGCCAAACCAGTTTTCGTTACGCTCATTCGCTTTGGCGATAGAGCCATCCAGGCCGGCAGCCGAGCCGGGATCTACCAGGGTCCAGCCCTTGGCTTCCATGTCAAAAGCCTCGAACAGGCTGATATTTATCTGCTGACAGCCCCAGCCGGCAGGGCAGCCGACAAAAGCGCCAAGTGAAGCATCCTCGGCAAACGGGAACAGGTCCGGCCGTTCGATAAGGTCCAGCACGGTTTTGATTTCAGGGTTGGCTTCCAGCGTATAGGAAGGCACCCACCAGCCTTCACCAAGGCCTTCAATCGGGCCACGGTTCACCGCATATAGCCGCCCTTCGGCGAGGGCTTCATCTACCAAGGTGCGCACGCCGTTTACCCATTGCTCGCCAGCAATTTGTGGCACGCCTTTTTCGTTCATCGAGGCAAAGATCGGGGCGGTGCCGCCAATGATCAGCTCGACACTACAGCCGAAACCTTCTTCAAGGATGAATTTATCCACATTGGCCAGCAGCTCTCCCGAGGCCCAGTTGAATTCCGCCATGGTGATTTCACCACAGTCTTCCTGAGCCATGGCGCTGGTGCCAAAGCCCATGCCGAGGGTTGCGATTGCCGCTGTGGCAAGAAACTTTTTCATATTTTCACTCCGTTGGAATTATAGATATTGGTTAAGCCGCTGCAGCGTATTATCGCGAAAATGCCCCGCAATATGCGGCGCGCAGCAGATCCGGATTCGGATGTCCGGTTGGGTTTATATGTGGCTTTTAGCCGCTTCATTGGCAAAGCTTAGCAGCCACCCCCCTTCGTGGGAACCTAAAATCGCCAATAATGGGTCTAAAAGCGACATCAAACACGCAAAAGTGGAAGTGACATTGCGCAAAACGCGTGTGATTTTGGCGGTTCGGAGCGCGAGGCCTTCAAGCTCGCCTCTGACTTGTGGAAGGGCCAGGGTCTCGCGCGGGCATTAGGCAGGTCCGGTATTGGAAGGGGGGATCAGCTTTCCCGGATTAAGGATATTTTGCGGATCCAGCGCCCGCTTTATCAGGCGCATGGTATCCAGTGCCCCGCCGTGTTCGGCCTGCATGTATTTCATTTTACCAATGCCCACGCCGTGTTCTCCGGTAATGGTGCCGTTCAGGGCAATCGCGGTTTCGGCCAGCTGGTGCATAAAATCCTGCACTTTGGCAAATTGCACCGCGTCCTCCCGATCAAAGCTGAGGGCGCAGTGGAAATTTCCGTCTCCGACATGGCCGATGATGGTGCAGGTCAGCCCCAGTTCACGGCTTTTCACCTCGGCAAATTCGATCGCTTCGGCCAGGCGCGAGATCGGCACGCAAATATCGGTGGCCATGGCGCGCAGGGTCGGGGCCAGTGCTTTGTGGGCATAAAAGGCATTATGGCGCATTTTCCAAAGTGCGGCGCGATCTTCGGCTTTCAGCGCCCACTTGAACGCGCTGCCGCCAAAATCCTGCACAATCCCGGCAAAGCGCTCCGCCTGCTCGGCCACGCCGCTTTCAGAGCCGTGAAATTCGACAAACAAATGCGGCTGCTCGGGCAGGGCGGTGCCGTCGGCGATATTGAAGCCGCGCACCATATTGGCGTCGATCAGCTCCATGCGCGCCATGGGAATGCCGCTTTGAATGGTGGTAATCACGGTATTCACCGCATCCGCCACCGCAGGAAAGGCGCAGGTCGCCGCCGAGATCGCCTCGGGCTGGCCCTGCAAGCGCAGCGTCAGCTCGGTGATGATCCCGAGCGTGCCTTCCGAGCCGATCATCAGCTTGGTCAGATCATAGCCCGCAGAGGATTTGCGCGCGCGGCTACCGGTGCGGATAATGCGGCCATCGGCCAGCACCACCTCCAGCGCCATCACGTTTTCTTTCATGGTGCCATAGCGCAGTGCCGTGGTGCCCGAGGCCCGCGTAGCCGCCATGCCGCCAAGGCTGGCATTGGCGCCCGGATCCACCGGAAAAAACAGCCCCGTGGCGCGCAGATCCTGATTGAGCTGCTCGCGCGTCACCCCCGGCTGCACCACCGCGTCCATATCTTCGGCGTTCACCGCCAGCACCGCATTCATGCGCGACAAATCAAGGCTGATCCCGCCTTGCACCGCCAGCTGGTGCCCCTCCAGCGAGGTGCCGGTGCCAAAGGCAATCACGGGGCAATCATGCGCGGCGCAGATCTTGATGATCTCCGATACCTCGGCAGTATTTTGCGGAAAAACCACCGCGTCGGGCGGGGTGAGCGGATAATAGGATTCGCTGGCCCCGTGTTGCTCCAATATGGTCATGGATTGGCTGAGACGCTCGCCAAGCAGGGCAGAAAGGGCTTGAATTGCGGTTTGAATTGTCATCGGATACCCCCCTAACCTTGTAGACCATCTGGTTTTGCCGCAAAGCTAGGCCTTGATCCAGCCAAAGGAAAGAGAAAAATGCAAATTCCAACCGGCCATGACGGCCCCTATGCCGCCCCTGTAAAGCTGGCGCAAAAGCGCGTTTTGCCTGCGTGGATTGATTATAACGGCCATATGAATGTGGCCTATTATACCATGGCCTTTGATACCGCGATTGACCGGTTTCTGGAAAGCGAACTGGGTATGGG
>Ga0256839_1004869_pt1 | contig 12802 bp, 16 predicted proteins | sample 354166metaG_FD_185968 | JGI IMG/M metagenome (GOLD analysis project Ga0256839, IMG submission 185968) | Hydrothermal vent microbial communities from Mid Atlantic Ridge, Atlantic Ocean - 354-166 | ecosystem: Environmental > Aquatic > Marine > Hydrothermal vents | place: Atlantic Ocean: Mid...
ATAGTCTCATCGAGATGATAAAGGCTGTGAATTCCTATCATAAAGTTATGCCACGTTATTACCTGAGTGATGATGAAGTAAAAATGATTTATAACTATCTTCAAAAGAAAAATACTCATAAAAGTAATTAATGCTAAAAATTAAAAGTGAATGATTAAAGGGGAGAGGGGAAATTAAGTATGCAGGCATCTAGCCTGCAAAATACTACTAAAGAGGTGTTACGTTTTCAGCTTGTGGGCCTTTTTGACCTTCACCTACTTCAAATGTTACAGCTTGACCTTCAGCTAGAGTCACACGACCACCATTGTCATTATTTACTTGACGGAAGTGAACAAATACATCATCTCCACCATTCTCTTGTTGGATGAATCCGTAACCTTTTTCATCGTTGAACCATTTAACTGTACCGTTGACTAATTCTGCCATTTTTATACCTTGTGTGGACTTTTGTCCAAATAATTTACACTTCTAGGGCTTCCCTATTAAAGCGGAATCTAAAATCGGAGAGAGTCTTTCGGTGGTCTTGCAATAAAACTAACACGCGAAAGATGAACTCGAACCACATCTTTCTTCACAATAATTGTACCTATTTTTTCTGCTTGTAACCTTATAGGCAAACATATTTCCATAAAATACTCTGTTTTGTGTAACTTTTATACTTTTAGAAGTTGTAATTGACACCTACAGTGACTGCATCAACAGTAACATCTTGACTAATCAAACCATCAAAATTATCATCATCATACAGTCTGGTATAATCAACAAAGATATCTATACTTTCTGTTGCCGCAAAACTCGCACCCAATCCCCATTGGAATCCATCTTCAGAGTAATCAGTTACGCCATTGTCATATGATACCTGTCCATAACCAAGTAGCGCATATAATTTAAAACTATCAATAGAATATTGAGGTTTTACATAAAGTGCGATATTTGATATATCACCAGTATCTGGTCCATTATCAACATCCAAGTCACCCACAGTAGCTGTATATCTACCTTCTAGTGCAATATATTTATTAAAGCTATAACCAGCGAGTACTGTAACAGCATTACCTGTTATATCTCCTGCAGCTGCGGCATTATTCATTTGTAAATAAGAATAACCCAATCCTAAATAAAAATAATCTTCACTTATTTCTTCCATTACTGGGATTTCTAATTGTGGTTCTACTGGATCAATATCTCCACCAGCAAATGCAAAACCCGAAAGTATTGTCAATGTTGCTATTGTACTTGTTAATGTTTTCATTTATTTGTCCTTGTTTAATATTTTTGAAACAACATATACTAACATAAAAGTGTGTACGAAGTGTTACCAAGAAAAACTATAAATGGGCATAAATGATGGTTATATTATTTTCCTCATGCAGTACTTTTTATTAGCCACTCTTCAAGCGTCACTAGGGCATCTACTTCTTTAGGGGTTGTTTTCAAGATCTCAGTCATACTTTTTACACCCATTGAGAGTAAGTATTGTAAGTTATTATCAAAAGTGGCATTCTCAATAACCAATATGTTATCTTTATGCACTTCAAACATAAATCCACCATTAGGGATAGGAGACATAGAAAGCGTAACGGTATAATGTTCTTTAATGATACTCTCTTTTTGTGAATACATCAAACCAATATTATACCCTTCTTGCGTAAATCCTTTAATAGCTACAACGAGTACTTGATTGGTACCTTTTTTCGAAGAATTAAATATACCAACAAGACCTTTGATGGTACCGTATCCTGGTATTTTACAAAAAATGTATTCAAATACATCAGCCAGTTTCGTTTTGACTAACCACCCTAAGATGTATAATATAAATAAGAAGACGAAAAGCACCACAAGTCCCCACATGAACATATAACTTTCAGGTACAAAACCTATAAATCTAAATACCCAGCCTACGAGCATTGTGATTTTTGTATAAAGCCATGAAACTATAATTAAAATTGTTACTATGGGTAAGAGCCAAAAGAGCCCTTGTAAAATAGTTTTACTGAAATGTTTTAAGGATGCATGTGCCATGGGTTTCTCCTACTGTAGAAAGTTATAGCTTTTTAGCGCAGGTTTTATGCTTCTTCAAATGGCACTTCATCTAATGAAAAGTCAGCCATTTTTGCTATAAGCCAGTGATGTATTTTTGAGTTTTCACTACAGTAAAAATATACGCCTTCTCCCTCATCATCATTTTGAACGACTAAAGAATCTTCGCTATTTTGAGCCCAATCACTTAAACTACTGTAAGCAACACCTTGCTTTTGTAAAATAAATGTCTGTGCAATTATCTCTTTTTCTAAAGAGTAAAAAAAGAATCTCTTTTTAACAATCTCTTTTAAATCTACAGGCGTATCTTGGTTCATCCTATATATCTTGTATTCAAAACTTTCTAAGAGTTCAGACAAAAATGTCTCAAACCACTTCAACACCTTTCGCATACATGCTGTTGTTTCTGGGTCATCATTATCTCTATCTAAGTAGACAGTATTGTAGTCTTTACATATATTACTATAGTCAAGTCCTAAACCTATTGTTTTTGTAGACATACTTTTTGCCTACTCGAACGGTTCTTCGTAATAACCACTTTTAAAGTATTTGGCAAACCACATGGCTTGTTTACCTTTACCCATAGTAGGACTTTGTACAAACTCACATTCCAGAGTAACCGTACCAAAGAAGTATTCTTCTGGCTGGTTAAAAAAATCTTGAACTTCTTCTCTGTCTAAAGATTCACAATAGTGTAGTGCTTCACTCAAGTCTGTCTTTAAAAATGCTGTACCTGCTCCTTCATACCCTATACCAAAACCTGATTCATTATTCGCATCATAAAGTTTATGCTCTTTTTTTAAGTCTATTGTTATCATTTTATTCCTTACATTTTTTAAAGTATGTATGCTTTATTTATTTGATAGCATTCTAGTATAAGTTTGGTTAAATTCTTATATATCACATATGTTTAGGTTTTTAATCCTATTTGTGCTAGTATCGTACCCAATTTATATGTTTAAGGATTTAAGTATGACAAATGGAAAAGTTCTAGCACTTTATATAACGATGCCTTCAATGATGCGTTCTGGTCACCGCATGGTCTGTGATGATTTTGATTGTGACCCTGATGGTATCATAGGAGATATGCATTATGAAACTTCTGAAGATCAAGTGATGTTACTCACTTGTCAAACAACTTATGACATCATAGAAGAAGCTGAATTTGTTATAGACCAGGGTGCATTGTTGGAAAATATCCATGTAGATGTAGACTTGTATCATCTTAAAAAAGGCTCCATCATTGAAATAGGTGAAACATTTTTAGAAGTAACAGGACCTTGTGAAGCATATGGGTACCTCTACGGTTTCGCCCCAGAAATACCTGAACTTATAGAAGGGAAACGTGGTCTTTTTGTCCGCCCCATGGATTATGGGCAGGTTGCAGTTGGCAATGAAGTAAAGATAGTAAAAGAAATATAATACAAAAACAGCTATTGTATACAACTATTAATCTAAAACAATAAACTTAAATATATAAGGAGAATTTGGTGTACCAAATTGAATAATATCTCCATCTTTTAGAATGGAGTTATCATCTTTATGTTTATTACCTATCTTTGTCTTATTAATAATTGTCCCACAGGCACTCCCTAAATCAGTTAAGAGATAACTCGTTTGTTTTTTTTCAATTTGTAAATGTTTTCTAGATATTTGAAGATATTCACCGTCATCAATGAGATAAATATCATTGACAGGTTTTTGGGTAAGTGCATTTTGTAATGTCGAGATGATATTTTTTCTATCATGATCTTTTAAACGAGACTCTCTTCCAATATGAAATGGGTATTTCCATATACCAATGACACCCTCACCGAGGCAACTTTTTATGATACTGCCTTTTGCTTCAGGTGTTATCGCTTTTAAAACAGCTAAAGGGGTAATACGCTTTAGTAATTCTTCTTTAGTTTCCATAATATTTTCCTTTATTAAGTTTGTTTAGAAATTTAGATTTAGCACTTCAAATTATAATTCATTTAACCAAACTTCAAAATCCACATCAGAAGCCATCTTCCAATCTGCCCGAGGACTCAAAGAAATCGTCCCCACTTTAGGTCCATCTGGCATACATGAACGCTTAAACTGTTGGGTAAAAAAACGGCGTAAAAATACATTTAACCACTTAGCTATAGTATCTTCATCGTATTTAGTATTAAATGCCATAGAGGCTAAATATCGTATCTTTGATGGCTTTGCTCCGTATTTTATAAAATGGTACAAAAAGAAGTCGTGTAACTCATAAGGGCCAATAATACTTTCGGTCTCTTGGACTATTTCATCACCTTCATGGGGAAGCAATTCCGGGCTTATAGGTGTTGATAATATGTCATCAATAATGTCAGTTATTTTTTCATTTTCTTTATAATACTCTATGACATATTGGATGAGTGTTTTTGGTATACCTGAATTCAGGGCATACATGCTCATATGATCACCGTTGTAAGTAGACCAACCAAGCGCTATCTCACTTAGGTCACCAGTACCAATGACAAGTCCACCTAATTTATTTGCTATATTCATCAGTAAATTTGTTCTTGCACGTGCCTGTACATTCTCATAGGTGACACTATGTTCATCTTTATCATGTTCTATAGCTTCAAATTGTTTGAGTGAGATATCGGTGATATCTATAGTTTTAAGTGTCACTCCTAATGCCTCACAAAGCTGTACAGCATTAGACTTGGTACGTGTGGTAGTCCCAAAGCCTGGCATTGTGACTGCTATAATATCTTTATTATCCCATCCCATTATCTTATAGGCCTTATGAGTTGAAAGCAGGGCAAGGGTAGAGTCAAGTCCACCACTTATGCCTATGACAGCCTTTTTGATGTGTGCATGGCTCATACGCTTGATAAGTCCATGGGCTTGTATGTTTACTATCTCATCACATCTATGTTTTTTGTCTGCGTAGCGTGAAGGGACAAAAGGCATAGGGTTGATGTCACGTTGTAGTGTACTAAGCTCTGGAAGAGCATCTACTTTAATGACTCTTGTTTTTTTACGTCTTCCATCACCATAACTTGATTCATTAACTCTTAGCCATCTGAGACGCTCCAAATCTACATCTGCAATGATAAGATGAGAATCCATTCTAAAACGTTCATTTTGTAAGAGGGTAGAGCCATATTCGCAAATGATGGCGTGTCCACCAAACACAGTATCTGTCGTACTCTCTCCCACACCAGCAGAAGAATACACATACGCAGACATACATCTGGCACTTTGTGTGCGTACCAGCTCTTCTCTATACTCATGTTTACCTATAAGTTCATTACTGGCACTTAGGTTAAAGAGTAAATTAGCACCATTACTAGCCATATGATTTGAGGGTGGAGTCACAGCCCAAAGGTCTTCACATATTTCCACTCCAAAGGTCATGTCTTTTTTGTCTGTAAAGAGTAAATCCACACCAAAAGGCACTTCAACATCTAACATGTCAACAGTTGTTCTAGTAATATCACGACCAGTAGTAAACTGACGTTTTTCATAAAATTCTTTTTTATTTGGAAGATAGGATTTAGGTACTATACCTAGTACTTTTCCATTTTGTATGACGGCAGCACAATTATAAAGCCTATCTGCCTCAAAGACAACTAAACCGATGATAGCGATAGTATTAATTGTTTTAATATTTTTTAATATATATGCAAAAGTTTCGTTTTGTGAAGCAATGAGTGTTTGGTTCATTAGAAGGTCACTGGCAGTGTATCCTGTAAGTGTCAGTTCTGGAAATACAATGACAGAAACCTCTTTTTTATGTGCTTCTTTAATAAGTGCTAAAACTTCGGTACCATTTTCCTGAGTATTACCTATCACAGTTGTATTCACTGCTGCTGCTACTCTGTAATATCCATACATATATCACTCCCCAATTTAATATTCATTCTACCTCTAAAGAGATAGAACGAGAGCAAATTTATTTAGAAGCTAAAATCTCAATGGATTCAATATCATCATTTTGTGCAATATTATCTAGTACCATAAAAGAATCAGTATCACCTTCTTCAATAGCACCAAATACTGTATGTACACCATCTAAATGAGGTGTAGGTACAAAAGTAATGAAGAACTGGCTTCCACCTGTATTAGGCCCAGCGTGTGCCATAGAAAGTGTGCCACGTCTGTGTGGTTCAGTACTTGTATCCGTTTCACAGTCTATCTGCCAGTCTGGTCCACCAGTACCTGCCATTGCTGGGTTATCTTTTGAATGTGGACAGCCTCCTTGAGCCATAAAACCTTCTATCACTCTATGAAACTTAAGTCCATTATAAAAACCTTCGTTTGCTAAATGTGCAAAATTTGCTACTGTATTGGGTGCATCATTCGGATAAAGTTTTACCCAAATTGTTCCTTTACTTGTATTAAATTTTGCATATTGGTATGTTTCCATAACATCTGCAGAGATGTCATATCTTTTTGATTCTTTTCCAAACATTGTGTTTAGTCCTTGTTTATTGATTTTAGGGTATTATTATACCAATATTTATTTAGGGGTTAGTGATATGGAATTATGTGTTGCACTTGATTTACCATCAGAAAAAGAAAACCTTGCACTTGCTAAATCATTAAAAGACCATAATGTATGGCTCAAAGTAGGTTTTCGTGCCTATATTCGTGATGGAAAATCGTTTATTGAAATGCTTAAAACGATTAATCCTGAATTTAAAATATTTTTGGATCTAAAGCTCTACGATATTCCTAATACGATGGCAGATGCGGCAGAAGAAATAACAAAATTGGGCGTCGATATGTTTAATATCCATGCATCAGCAGGTGATTTAGCGATGAAAACTGTGATGCAAAGACTTTCAAACTACCAAAATCGCCCTTTGGTTTTGGCAGTCACTGCACTTACATCATTTGATGATGAAAATTTCCAAAAAGTATATGAAAAAAATATCAAGGAAAAAGCAGAACAATTTGCAAAAATGTCCTATGAGAATGGTTTAGATGGCGTGGTTTGTTCAGCCTTTGAGAGTAGGGCTATTAAAAGAGTAACCTCTGATGACTTTCTAACACTTTGTCCAGGCATACGCCCTTTTGGTGAAAATGCAGAGGATCAACAGCGTGTAGCCACACTTGAACTTGCATATCAAGAAAGTGTTGACTACCCTGTCATAGGTAGACCTATCTACACCAATGATAATCCACAAGCTAAAGTAAATCAAATATTAAAAGTGATTTCTACTTTTTAATCTCTTTTTTTTCTTTAGTCATTTGAATAGCATTGTCCATACCTTGCATCATAAGGTAGACACCTCCAGCAAAAAGTGCAAGTACAATAAGTGGTGCAAGCTTTTGAAGCATAAACTGTCCTTCAAGTTATTTTTTAAAATAATACTGTAAATCTCTTTTTTTAAGCTTTCATTTAAGGCAAATGGATTATAATCCCACTCACAAAACAACATGGACAAGTGGGAGAGTTGGCTGAATCCGCGCCCCTGCTAAGGGCGTGTAGTCTCACGATTACCGAGGGTTCGAATCCCTCCTTGTCCGCCACTTCATTTTAGTATACAATCTTCATTTAATTTTTTGATATATCTACATGAATTTATGTAGTTACAAATCTCTTTCACCTGACCTTCTGTCTCTACCTACAAATGTATCTGGAGTTTCTTCATATGACAACTGTCTAAAGTCATGAAATAAACTGACACCTGCCATTTGTTCGAACTCTTCAAACTCGTCATATTTGACGATAAAAGAAAGTTCAGTCACATGAACCATGTTATGGTTTTCAGGAGAGACTTCTTTTTGGAAGACAACATGAACAGAGAGAGGCTGTGCAGTAGTATAATCTTCAACTTCTTCACCGTAAAAGTATCTCGTAAACATTGGTTGAAGTTCCAATTCTTTAATTTGCTCTATTTTTTTCTTTTTTAGCTCTTGAACACGTTCTTTATCCGCATTGTCATATTCAGAACCAAAATATTTTCCAGTGATAATTTTCTTAAACGTTCTACCTGGTGCATCTGTCTTGTTTTTTTTAGTTTTTTTACCCAATAGATTATTTAATACGCCTGCCATTGAATCCCCTTTTTTTAAATATATTATACATTATTTATCTTTTCTTTAAACTATTATGACAATTTGACAGTTTTTTGTGAGAAAATGATATATTGTATTATACTTTTAGTATGTTTCTTCATATAGATATAGACAGTTTTTTTGCTTCAGCCGAACGTAGTGTGAACCCCAAACTTAAAGGTATTCCTATCTGTATAGGTAGTAGAAGTAATCTCGAGATATTTAACAAAAAACGTACCTATATAAAACTAATGCATGAAAATACAGGAGCATTTGTAACACCCGTATTTTACAGTGACCACAAGGTAAATGCTCATCGAAATAAGGAAAAAACCTTTGAGAGTTATTTTATAGATGAGATACATGGTCGTAAAAAAACACGAGGAATAGTGACCACAGCAAGTTATGAAGCAAGAGCATACGGTGTAAAAACAGCTATGCCTCTAGCAAAAGCACTACACCTCTGTCACAATATGACTGTGGTTCCTTCTAATTATCCACTGTATCATAAATTATCTCACCAAATACATGCATTTATATTAGCACATATTCCTCAAGTTGAACAATACAGTATAGATGAATTTTTTGCAGACCTTAGTGGATGGAAAAAAGATAATGAAGTATATGATTTTGCAAAAGAGTTACAGTCGAAAATATTAAATCATTTTGATATTCCTGTATCTATAGGAATTTCAAAGGCAAAATGGATTGCTAAACTTGCAACAGAATCTGCCAAACCCTATGGCGTTTTTGAAGTTAAAGATATAGAACAATATATTGAAAATATACCTATTCAAGATTTTCCGGGTATAGGTAAAAGCTTTCAAAAAAGGCTCGGTAAGCATTATATATCTACTTTAGGAGATGTAAAAAAACACAAGTCTCTTTTTTTGTCATGGAAAAAACCGGGTATTCAACTCTATAAACGTATTACTGGAACATGTGGTGAGGGTATCTGTATGAAAAGTGAAAGAAAATCCATAGGTATCAGTCGTACTTTTGATGCCCTACATGATGTCAATGAAATAAGACGTCGTATCATGATTATGGCACGACATATTTCTTATATGACTATGCTAATGAAAGTAAACCCTACAACATTTTATTTAAAAATTAATTATGAATATGGTGTAAAGAGTAAACAAAATATGACTGTTAATAAAATATTTTCAGAATATTTGTTTAAGAAAACCCTCTCTATCATGTATAAAACATTAGTGTTACATGGAAAAGGAGCCATTAAGCTTTCTCTGAATGTTTCAAACTTTACATCTCAACATAAAAAAACTCTCTCACTGATACACTTACACGAAGATATGAAACAAAATAGGTTGAGTAAAGTGATACATATACTCAGAGAACGCTTTGGACTTGACATCATTAAAACAGGTAATGAATTATGAAAGAAAAATAGTATATACTACCAATCTATGAACATAAATACTATAATAAATAAAATAAAAAGTCTACAGAATATTAATGAAACAACAGTAAAGTCATTTTATGCACTCTCTGTTAGAAATTTGATAGTGGTTTTTTTGTTAGCATTGGCCATCACTTTTGCACTATTTCCTATGTTAAAAATGAAAATTATAACTTGGTTTATCTTACTGGGTTCATTAATCATTTATAGAATCTATTGTGCCCATGAGTATAAGAAAAACCCTGGAAAATACTCTGTAATGTCATGGTATCAACGCTTTGTTTTATCTGCAATTCTCACTGCAATCATCTATTCATCGATTGGATTTCTACACATACATATGCTAGAGCCATATTATCAACTGTTTATTTTAAGTGTCATGGTTGGTCTTTCATCGGGAGCAGCTTTTGCACTTTCTGCTGATGTCCGTTTAAGTATTGTCTATTTAAGTATCTTAATACTCCCGCTTATTACAACACTCCTATTTCTGGTTGATATGCCTTTACATTTTTTATTGGCTTATTCTGTCTTTATTTATTATATCGCACAAACAATTATCATCAAATATATTCATCAACAAAAAAAAGAAGTTGAAGCACTTGAGACACAACACACACTCCTGCATAGTTTTTTTAAAAATGCACCTCTTGCTATCTTTACATTCAATAAAGACTTAAAAATTACGGACTGTAATGAGCAACTTACTGTACTATTTAATCACAAAGCGAATTCGATTATTGGTATGAGTTTGAACGATATCCCAGACAAACGTCCCATTAATGCATTGAAAGAGTCTTTAACAAAAGGTATCCAAATATATAAAGGTCCCTATGTATCCTTATCTGGAGAAAATTTTCAAATTGAAGCAAAAGCTTTTTCCTATGTCGATGGGCAGGATAATATAAAAGGTGGTATAGGTATAATAGAAGATAAAACCACCGAATATTTAGCTTTGCAAAAACTTGAACATATGGTTGAACATGATGTACTTACAGATTTGCTAAACCGTAGAGGTTTTACAAATTATATGGATGAAGTCATCCAAGATTCTAAACATAATGAATATTTTTCCATTCTTTTTTATTTGGATTTAAATCAATTCAAAGGTATTAATGATTCTCTAGGACATGCAGTGGGAGATGAAGTATTGATACATATTTCAAAACGTTTACGCAAAGTACTAGGCAAAGAATGTATGATTAGCAGACTAGGTGGAGATGAATTTATCATTATGGCAGCACATGTATCCAAGGATGAAGCTACAACAAAGCAGAAATCTGAGGAGTACTCTAATACCATTAAAAGTATTTTTTCAGAACCTTGTGTCATACGTGGTATGCATTTACACATACGTGCAAGTATTGGCATCGTTATCTTAAATCCTGGGTACAATGATACTGAAGAGATAATAAGACATGCTGACTTAACGATGTATCATGCAAAGAATGCAGTCAATCATACTTCTTACTATAATTCACTTTTAGATGAAAAACAAAAAGATCTTTTTATCTTACAACAAAATTTAGTATATGCAACAGATCACAATCAATTGAAATTATTTTTTCAACCTATCGTAAAAATGAAAAATGAAAAAATATTATCAGCAGAAGTTCTTTTAAGATGGGAACACCCAACACGAGGATTATTGACCCCAGAAATGTTTATTCCGCTTGCATTAAAAGCCGGATTGCTTTCCAAAATTACCTGGTGGCTTATAGATAGTGTTTGTCAACAAATTGCAACATGGAAAAAAGAAAATGTGTGGAATTTAGAATACATTTCTATTAATATCAATTCGGCACAGCTCATTGAAAATCATTTTGCAAAAGAATTTTTCAAAAACTTAAAAAAATATCAATTAAGTACAAATGATATTATGATTGAAATTACAGAGCGTTCACTTATCGATAATTTTTCAAATACACAGGGAATTATCAATGATTTAAGAAGTCACGGTGTCAGGTGTGCAATAGATGATTTTGGAATAGGTTACTCCTCATTATCATATTTGAAAAAACTTTCTTTTCATACACTCAAAATAGACAGAGAATTTATTAAAGATATTGGGAAAAGTCCAAAAGAATTGGTTTTGGTATCAACTATTTTGGAAATAGGACGTCAATTTGATTACAATATTGTTATTGAAGGCATTGAAAATGATCAGCAAAAACAAGCCCTGTTGGCACTTGATGATGAGTTAAATTATCAAGGATACTTCTACTCTAAACCAATCAGTGCTAATGAATTCAAAAGAAAGTTTATGCTTCCATAAAGTAAAAACTAGAATACAATCTGTCCGTCATGCTGCATACGTTTGATGATACCTTCAGCCATCTTATGCCCTTGATAAGCAGCTTTTCTACACCACTCTATAGACTTTTCTTTGTTTTCCTCGCAGCCTAAACCTGTGTCATAAAGAGCACCTAGGTTAAATTGAGCTTTAGCATTACCAGCTTGGGCAGCCTTAGAGAAAAGTATAAATGCTTTTTTATAGTCCTGAGGTACACCTCGTCCTTCTTTGAACATCGCACCAAGGTTGTTAAAAGCATCTATGTTTCCACGTTTGGCTGCTTCTTCATACCAAAAGGCTGCTTCAGATTCATTTTTCTCACAGCCTTCACCATTTTCTAACATAAGAGCCACTTCAAACTGTGCCACAGGTATCTCACGTGTAGCTGCTTCTAAGTAATACTCAAATGCTTTTTGCGTATCCTGTGCTACTACATGTCCATGAAAATAAAAGAATCCAAGGTAATAGTAAGCAGTAGGCTCTTTCTTAGCTTCTAGGGTTCTGTAGAGTTCTAAAGCTTTGTCATACTCTTTTGCCATCAGTGCTGTATAAGCAGTTTCTATTAGTTCTTTCATTAGACACCAAACCCTTCAAGTTCATTTGTTACTTTTTTCATTTTGTTGTTTGCATCTTCTAATGCTTGTTTGTTTTCAGCGATGACAGCTTCAGGAGCATTAGCTACAAACCTTTCATTGTTTAGCATCCCATTTAGTTTTGCTATCTCTTTTTCAAGCTTCTCTTTTTGACGCGTTAGCTTTGTGATGATAGGTGTCATGTCTATCTCACCTGTGGGTAAATAGACCTCTAAGTTGTCAGAGACATCCGTGATACTGTCTGCTACTTTTGCATCTACAAATTCAATGTCAAGTACTTTTGCAAGTTTTTCTATAAATGGTTTAGCCATATTTGTATCTATGTGAGCAGAGGCATCTAGCTTGATATAGGCTTTGTCTATCTTGGCGTTCCCCATGTCTATGATGACTTTCGCACGGCGAAGTGCAGTGATGGACTCTTCGATGATG
>Ga0256839_1004870_pt1 | contig 12800 bp, 17 predicted proteins | sample 354166metaG_FD_185968 | JGI IMG/M metagenome (GOLD analysis project Ga0256839, IMG submission 185968) | Hydrothermal vent microbial communities from Mid Atlantic Ridge, Atlantic Ocean - 354-166 | ecosystem: Environmental > Aquatic > Marine > Hydrothermal vents | place: Atlantic Ocean: Mid...
AGCAGGTAGCCGCGCACCAGCGAGACGCCGACGAAGGCGAGGCCGATGGACAGATGCTCCGCGAGCCCCGTCTCGATCCCGAACCACGGGAACACGACGATCTGCGTCGCGATGGCCAGAACGTAGCCAACGACGACATTCGTCGCGGCTTCGACCAGTGACATCGCGCGGCTCTGCCTCATTGCAGGCTCTCCAGAAACGCCGTCACGAACTCCGCCGCGAGCGGCGGCACGATCGCATTGCCGTAGCCCCGCAGGAGCCCCATTCGCCCGGGTATCCCATCAGCCAGCGGGAATGTTCCGGGCTCAACGGGCCGCCAGCGTCCATCCCGGCAGAGGAGCCAGTCCGGATCTCGCCAGACGCCGTCCGTCGGGCTGGGGCCGGTGGGGTTGGCGCCTTCGACCAGTCCACCAGCTTCACCGTCCTGCGGCTCGCATCGGTGTTGCCGGCCGCGTTGTAGCTTTGCGTCGCGGGCGAGCCTGCCATCGCCGTCGGCCACCCCGCGAGCCAGACCTGACGCCCCAGCAGCGCGTTGATCGGCACCGCCCGGCATTCCGATCCGTCCTTGTGATCCCGTGCCGAGGCCGTGGCCCATCCCGCCTGGCTCCAAGGCGATGGCGCCGAAGAACAGCCGCTGGCGGATGTGCGGCGCGCCGATGCCCGCAGCCGGCAGATCGGCCGCCGCGACGGCGTAAGATGCCGCTTCCAGCTCAGCCGCCAGAGCGTCGAACCACGCCCAGCCAGCCTTGCCTTCAGTCGCCGTTCGAGCCGCGCCGCCAACCTTTCCGAGCACCGCCCCGCTGGCGACCTGCTCGCCGAAGACAAGCTCCGGGCGGCAGGCTGCGACGAGCCGCAGGAAGGCGGGCGCGAGATGGCGGTCATCGTCCTGTCCCTTGCCTTGCCCGGCCTGGCTGAAGGGCTGGCAGGGCGGCGAGCCGGTCCAGACGGACAGATCCTCGGCCACGCCGGCCAGGCGCAACGCATGGGGCCAGCCGCCGATCCCGGCGAAGAAATGGCACTGCGCGAAGCCGCGAAGGTCGGCGGGCGCCACCTCGAGGATGGACCGCCCGTCCACCTCGCCTTCGGGCAGGAGGCCGTTTGCAATCAGTTCCCGCAGCCATGCGCAGGCCGCGGGATCGGCATCGTTGTAGTAGACGGCCATCAGGCTGCGGCATCGGCCCCTGTGGCGGCGGTCTCGCCCAGCCGTTCGGCTTTCACCTCAGCGAAGGTCCGGCCATCGCCATCGAGGATCGCGTCACGCCCCGTTTCGGCCTGCCAGCGTTCCACGGCGACATCGACATAAGCCGGGCTGATCTCCATCGCGAAGACGCGGCGGCCGTTGGCTTCGCCCGCAATGATCTGCGAGCCTGAACCCGAGAAGGGCTCGTAGCACAATCCGCCTCGGGCGACGTGCTGGCGCATCGGGATTCCGAAGGCGTCGAGCGGTTTCGGCGTCGAGTGGTCGGGGCGCTCGTCCTTCGCGAAGCCGGGCATCTCCCAGGTCGAGGGCAGCGTTTTCTCGGCCACCTTGGGCGGGCGTTTGCCCTTGATCCAGCCCATGAAGCAGGGCTCGTGCTTCCACAGGTAATGGGATCGGGTCAGCACGCCACGGTCTTTCACCCAGATGATCTGCTGGTGGACGAAGGCACCGGCGCGCTCCCAGCAAGCCTCGAGCATCGCCTGGCGGCGGGAGGCGTGCCAGCAATACCAGGCGGCGTCCTCGGTGATGGCCTCATCGATGGCCGCCTTGATGAAGCCGTCGTATAGCTCGGCGCCCTGGCTACTGTCGTCCCAGGTCACGCCGTAGGACTGCGACCAGTCCTTGTTGCGGGTCGGATGGTTGGAGCCGTCGTAGTCCACGAGATAGGGCGGGTCGGTCGCGAACAGCACCGCGCGCTCGCCATTCATCAGCCGGCGCACATCGACCGCATCGGTGGCGTCCCCGCAGAGCAAGCGGTGATCGCCCAGCCGCCACAGATCGCCCGGGCGCGAGGCCGGGTTGCGCGGCGGCTCGGGAATTGTCACGGTCGGACTGCTGTGCCCATTGGTTACTTCTTCGGGCGCAAAGGCCAGTAGGCGATCAAGCTCACCGTCGGAAAACCCAATCAGCGAGAGGTCGAATTCCTCGGCCAGCAGGCCCTTCAGTTCCTCCGACAAAACCGCCTCGTCCCATTCGCCCATTTCGGTGAGCTTGTTATCGGCGATCCGATAGGCGCGGCGTTGTTCTTCGCTGAGATGCCCCAGCACGATCACCGGGGCTTCCTTCAGCCCCAACTGCGCGGCGGCCAGCACCCGGCCATGCCCTGCGATCAGTTCGCCATCCTCGGCCACGAGGCAGGGCACTGTCCAGCCGAACTCGGCCATGCTGGCGGCGATCCGGGCAACCTGATCCGCCTCATGCATCTTGGCGTTCTGCGCATAGGGCTTCAGGCGGTCGAGCGGCCAGGTCTCGATCGCCACGGGGGCAAAGCTGAGGGTCATGTTCGGTGATCCGTGAGTGGTGGTGGATTCCGGCGGGGTGGATTCCAGGTGGATTTTCTGGACCCCGTGGGGTCCAGCACGGAAGCCAGCTGTTATACGCGGCTATCGCCTTGTTTCGTTGACTTTTCTTGCGCGCAGTGGCCGGGGTGGACTCCGGGTGGCTTCCCAAAAATCCGGCCCTGACGCTGGCGATGTTGCGCGCCACGCCCGCCAGCATACGAGAGCGGCCAGGAAGGACCCGTGATATCAATGGGTTAACAAGATGTGTGTCGTCGTATCCAATCGGCAAGACCCGGCTCGTCGAACTCCCCAGCGGCAAGCGCCATCATGGCCGTGTATTTTTCGTGTGCCGACGCAGTCAGCTCGGCACCGTTAAGCCGCAAGAACAAGCGCATCACGACCAGAGCCGTGCGCTTGTTTCCATCCACGAAGGGATGGTTGCGCGCAATGCCGAAACCATATGCCGCGGCCAGGCTGGCAAGGTCTGGAGTGGGATTCGCATAGACCAGCCTGTTTTTCGGTCGCTCCAGCGCCGATGCAAGTGCCCCTGCATCTCTGACACCTGCAGCTCCACCGTGTTCGGCCAGCTGACGCCGATGGATGGCTTCCACCACATCCGCGCGCACCCAAACGATTCGATCGGTCATTCAGCGAGCTTTTTCAGGACATCCCGGTCTTCGCGCATGATATCCTCGGCCATATCCATTTGTGCCGCGAACTCGGGATCATAGGGCGTCAACTCGATCCCGTTCGGGGTTTCCACGGCGTAGAGACGATCCCCCTTGCCAACGCGCAGCCTGGCCAGGAGGTCCTTGGGCAGAACGACCCCTACCGAATTGCCGATGCCGGTCAGTTTCAGGCTGGACATGATACGCTCTCCTTGCTCGCATCGTTATGATAAGCGTTATAACGAGCTACTTCAAGGCCGCCCCGCGCGCGCCTCTCCCGAGGATACCTGATTTCTACCCCGGAAGAGCCGTTTTTGTCCCGTAGAAAACTGTCCGCCGGACAATTTTTCATCGCGCGCGCAGGGCTACGCCCCACGAGCCATCTCAATCACCCTCCTTTTGGACAGATTTCGATTGAACCGCCGCCGGTTCAGCGTGAGCGCGATCACGCACAGCCCGTAGAGCCAGTGTTGATGCGCGGCGGAGCGTTGCAGGCCGACGGTCCAGCAGATTTCCTTCCAGCGCGTGCCATGGGCCTTCATCCAGACGATCTTGCCGTCGATGGGCTCGAGGCAGCTGGTCCATGTCAGGGTCTCCTCCATGCGACTGATCGCCTGGGGCGAGGGCAGCACGCGCATGGGCCTGGGCTCCTGCCCGACCTGGTCGGCAAAGCTGTGGTGGATCTCGGGCCATGTGCTGAAATACCCCTGCCGCCGGGCCTCGGGCATGCGTTTGAGCACAAAGGCTGCCTCGGCCAGGCGTTCTTCCACGAGGCTGGGTGTCCATCTGGTCATTGCGTTTCCCTCCCATCGTTTTGGGTCGGCCCGTACAGTCTTTCGCCCAGCTGGCGGACCAGTTCGCGTTCGGGCCAGGTCAGCCTTTCGTCATCGAGCGAGACCGCCAGCAGGCGTTGTTCGCGCCAGCCATCGCGCTTGACCTGTTCGGGATCGCGCCGCTTGCCGCCATAGCCTTTCGGATGCCACCTCATGCCATGCCTCCCCTGGTCTCGATCGCCCAGAGCAGGATCGCGATGGCATCGGCTTCGTTGTCGTCGGCGGGGCTGAATCCACGCGCCCGGGCGGCCTCGATCATCGCCTGCTTCGGTGCATTCCCCTTGCCGGTTGCGTGTTTCTTGATGGTGCCCACGGGCACGCCCTCGTAGGGCACACCGCGCAACTCGGCCCATGCGGTGAGCGTCGCCATCAGCCCGCCATAGACATGCGCCGCATCGGTGCCGGCGTGCCGACGGACCTCCTCGAACCAGATCGTCGCGATCGGCCCGGACAGCCGGTCGATCTCGGTCAGCCAGTTGGTAAAGCGCAGATAGCGCATGCCGCCGCCGTCAAAACGCCGGGGCTTGAAGCTGACCGTGCCGCTGGTGATCAGCCCTCGCTGGGAACGACCATCAGGCGCGCGCAACGCCCAGCCCGTGGTCGTACCAAGATCGAGCGCGAGGAGTGCGCCGGATGCGTTTGTGTGTTGCTGGTGAGTGGATGTGGTCATGCCGACCTCCTCTTCGATGCTGAGAGGCTGGGCGAGAGCACAGGGCCTGCGAGGGCCGCGCACCCGCCCCAACCCGGATCAAGGGGTCAGGTCTGGTCATGTCCGGCGCCAATTCTGGCACCCGGGGTTCCTTCAATGGCTTCAACCGCGCCTTTTGAAAAAAGTCTGGGCGCAAGCCATTGGAAAGGTGAGAATAAATGACTTTCTTCAATATTTCATTTCTTTCAATACATATGTGTATACCTCCCCCCTTCCCCCACACGCGCGAGGGTCTTTGCATGAAATATTGAAAGAAGTCCGAGGCGCAGAATTCTGCTTTCGTATCAACGGCTTGCCCGGAAACTTTTTTCAATTGAAGAAAGGGGGTGCGTGAAGGAAGCATCATTCGCCCCCTCATCGTAGTGCCCGGAACAGCATTGCCTTCCGCCCTCCTGTTTCCTGCTGGACCGTTGCAACATCGCCGCTCTCGACCAGCGTGACCAGGATCTCGTCCCGATCGCGGGCGCGGATCCATTGCGAGGCACGGGTGATCTCGGACTTGGTCATGCCCTTCGATCCTGCCCTGCGAATGATCTCGCGCAGGCGTTTGAGGTTGGCCTCGGTCTCGGTATCGGCAACGTGGCGATCGACCGCCTCGATGGTGCGCCGAGCGAAGTGGCGCACGAACGCAATGGCCCACTCGGTCTCCTCCAGCCCGATTTCGGGGGAAACCGGATCACGCCCCACCGCCAGGATCAGCGCCAGCTTTCGGGCGTTTTCGCCAATGCGGGCAAGGATTGCCGTAAAGGGCGTGCCGGCGGCAGCCCGCAGCTCGCGCGTGATCTCGACGCTCAATTGGCGAAAACACTCGGCCGCGGGCGCCGCCATCGGCACCGTCATCGGCGTCACGGCTGTCTCGGGGCCAGGCATGCGGCCTGCCAGATTGCCCCCGTTATTGCCGCCCGTGGCCACCTGTTTCAGCCCTGCGATCAAACCGCCGGGCGGCTGGCGGATCCCGGCATCGAGGTTCTCGTCCGGATAATCCTCGTCGCTCGGCAGGATCAGGAAACGGGCGAGCGATCCATCCATCACATGCGCCCCTTGCAACGCGCCCCAGAAATGCAGCGGCGTCGTGGTGCCATAGACGCACAGGCAGGGCTGGTTGATGTCGCGGCGTTCGTTCGACCCGTCCCGGTTGGCGTATTCCGCTCCAAGGAAGACCCCGCCCGCGGCGGTGTAGAGCTCGGTCATGTTGTCGAGGATCTCGGTGATATGACGCGGGCTACGCTTGCGGTCGGCAGCGGCCGACAGGAACATGCCGAATTCGTCGATCTGGAACAGGATCGCAGGCTGGCGGTAGAGCGCGGTCAGAAGCCCCGCGCCGGAGGCGATCTTGTTGCCGCCCAGATGATGAGCAAGACCGGCCTCGAAAAAGACCTCGTTGACGATCTCGCGGGCGTGGTTCTTGCCGGACCCGCTGTCGGCAATGCCGACCACATAGAGGTTCGAGCGCAGGTTGCTCGGGGTGCGATACCGCCGCCCCATCAGCGCCCCGATGGCGCAGAGACTGGCCCCCACGGCAAGCAGCGGCTGCGGGCGCCGGGCGGTGTCGATCATGTAGCGGGCGAGATCACCCACCAGCCCCTCGGGGATTGTCAGTTCAAACCGGGGCGCGGGGGTGGGTTCAACGGTCGCGACCGGCTGCGCGTCGAGCCGGGACAGCAGTGCCGCGGCCGGGTGTGTCGCATCGTCGGGAAGGCTGCCGTCGAGCAGAACACCGGGTTCAGGCCGCCACCCCTTCTCCATCGCAAGGTGATAGATCGTGCCCGCCCCGATCCGGTCGGGCCGGAAGCTCTCCCAGGCCTTTGCCGTGGTCGCGGGATCGTTCTTGGCGGCCTGTGCCGACCAGTCTGCAAAGACCGCCGCGCCCTTGTCGCCAAGCGCACCCTTGAGCGCCATGCCGATGCGCACCCAGCTGTCATAATCGAGCTCGGCATTGGGCAGCCAGGCAAGTGCCGCCCGGATCGCCGGCATTGTGCCTGCCTGTGCATGGGCGGAAACCGAGGCGCCATTCTGCCTGTCACTTGCGAGGCTCTTCGGGCGCAGTTCCGCCGGGATCAGCGCCAGCGCCTCATCGAGGAAAGCCGCAGCCATCTCGGCATCTATCGCGGGCAGGCTGTCGATGTCGAGATCCGCAAGCCCCTCCTCGGGCCAGGCGTAAGGCCGCCCGGTGTCGGGATGCTCGGCATAGGCCACGAATTGCTGACCCTTGCAGAGAATCTCGAGCGGCGCGCGACGAATGCCGGTAAAAGGCTCGCATGTGCGATAGACCAGCAGCCGCTTTGGCGCGCGGCCAATACGCAATGCCGGGGTGTCGCCCAGACGCTTGCGCGCCAGCTGCTCGATGCGCAGTGCAAGCTCGGCATTCTGCGCGATATCGATATCGACGGCCGCGACCGCCCCGCCAACAATGCCGATCCCGCAGCCGGGCCATGTCTCCCAGGTCGCGACCTCGACATCGGTCGTGGGGCGCGCGGCATGCCGGTTCCATTGGGGATAGTCCCACCACTTGCCGCGGATGAAACGCCCCGGCTTCTTGGTGCCGGGCGCGATCGGCAGGATTGCATAGCCATTGGCGACAAGGCTGGGCCCGAACCGCGCCATCCATGAAGCATCCGTCATCAGAAGGGCACCTCCGGTGTCATGCCATCGATGCGCGCGCGGTCTTTTGCCGCCAGCTCGCGCAGATGGTCGTAATACGCGGTGATGGCGATCTCGATGAAGCTGTCCCACTCGGCCCCGGTCAGCGTGACAAGATCGGTCTTCTGGATGCTTTCGAGATACGCCCCGCCAGCCTTGCCGGCTTCACGCATGGCGGCGCATTCATTGGGGGTCGGGTCGATCATGCCTTTCCTCCTGTGGCAGATGTCCTGGCAGGCGCGGCTGCAGAGATGCTTGCGGCTGGTGTCGCGGCGGGCATCGGAAAGCGGGAAACGCGCGTCGAACCACCCCCAACCGCGCGGTTGACGGTGGCAGACGGCACAGAGGCCGGGGTCGAACTCGGGCATGGGGCAAACCTGCAGGCGGTGATTTCGGTGAAGCGGCCCGCAGGGCGAACCGCGATCTCACTGGGGCGGCGCAGCTTGTCGGCGGCGGCCAGCGCCTCGGCGACACTGCGCGGAACAGGGGTGCCGGGGGCGCGTGCCTGCCACCATTGTTCGGCCTTGCGGCGGGGATAGCCCTCATGCTCGAAACACACCCACTCGGAATGCCATGAGAGCCCGCAGCGATAGGTGACCTTGAGCGACACGCGCCCACCGCGTTTCTGGTGGCGCTGATAGGTGACCTCACCCACGGCACACCATTGCGGCCTGCCCGTGGACAGCACCTCAAGGGTCGAGGGCTTTGGCGCGAGCTGCACTTTCGGACCCGGAAAGACATGACCGCAGTCGGGGCATTCGCGCAGTGCTGCCGGAAAGATGGCGCGGCATTCGGGGCAGACCTTGGTAGGCGGCGCGCCATTACCCGAGCCACCGGGGCGCCGGGGCCGCACCAGATCGATGGGCCCATGGCGCTGCACGTTGCCGGCAAAATCCAGCACGAGGCAGTTCTCCTTTCCCGAGCTGAGCCGCGTGCCCCTTCCGGCCATCTGCACATAGAGCCCCGGTGACTTGGTGGGCCGCAGCATGGCGATGAGATCGACGGCGGGGGCGTTGAAGCCGGTCGTCAGCACGCCCATCGAGGCCAGCGCCCGGATCTCGCCCTGCTTGAAGGCGGCAATGATCCGGTCACGCTCAACCTTTGGCGTGTTACCGAAGATCGTCTCGCAAGTGATGTCCCGCCGACGAAACTCTTCGGCAACATGAGAGGCATGATCGACGCCCGCACAGAAGGCGAGCCAGGATTTCCGGGCCACGCCCTGGGCGATGATCTCGGCCACGGCGGCGCGCGTGATGGCATCGTGATCGACGGCCCGCTCAAGATCGCGGGCAATGAACTCGCCGCCGCGCGTGCCCACCCCGCTGACATCGAGCCGTGTCTCGGGCTGCCTGGAAACCAGCGGGCAGAGATAACCCTGATCGATCAGATCGCGCACCGAGACCTCAAACGCGATATCGGTGAACAGCGCATTGTCGCCCTCATGCAGCATGCCGCTGCCGGTTCTGTATGGCGTTGCGGTCAACCCGATCACCTTCAGCGCCGGGTTGATGGCCTGCAGATCACCCAGGAAACGGCGATACATGGTGTTCGAGCTGTTCGGGATCAGATGCGCCTCGTCGATCAGCACCAGATCGGTGTGGCCGATCATCCGCGCCTTCGCATGGACCGACTGGATCCCGGCAAAGAGGATGCGGGCGCGGGCCTCGCGCCGCCCCAGCCCGGCCGACTAGATCCCTGTCGGCGCCCCCGGCCACAGCCCCAGCATCTCGGCATGGTTCTGGGCGATCAGCTCGCGCACATGGGTGACCACGAGGATGCGCTGGTCGGGCCAGGCCTCGAGCACGCCCTTGATGAAGGCGGCCATGACCAGGCTCTTGCCGCCGGCGGTCGGAATGACGACCAGCGGGTTGCCTTTCCTTTTCTCGAAATAGCCGTAGATCGCGGTGATCGCGGCCTGCTGGTAGGGGCGAAGTTTCAGCATGGCGCGGCCCTCCTTGGCTCGCGGGCGTCATTTCGCCAGGTGGAGCCGTCGCGCATGCGATAGGCGACGAAATCCTCACCCGCATCGATGACCTCGCCCGGCACCAGATCAGGGATGAACAGGTGGGCCGCACAGGCGCGGCGCTGATCGGTGTCATCAAGGACGCGGTCGTGGCGCGGACAGTGCCAGCCGCCCTGTTTTTCGCCGGTCGCGCTTCCGGACGAAGAACCGGTACCCACTTCTTCTGGAAGCGCTTCGACAGGCGTCGCATGCAGGCAGGACCGGCAGGTAACGGCCGCCGCCGCCTCGACATGGCACAGCCCGTGATGGGGGCACATCCGGCATTCGAACCATGCAGGGTCTTCGCTGATGCGCGCGGGCGGGTACTGGGCAAAGATGATGCGCCCAGCCTTTTCGAGCAGGCGCGCGCCTTCCTGCGCATCCGCGTGGATCCGCTCGATGTGCAGCGCGTCGGTGTCCTTGCAGACCGCCACATAAAGCGCCCGCGTGATGCCGGTCAGGTGCATGTAGACCTGCATCTGGGCGACGTGCTGGGGCTTGGAGGCTACCACACCACTCGCAACCAGCTGGTCGAAGCTCTTCCTGGAATGCGTCTTGAACTCGACCACGTGCCAGGTCTTTGGCGCCTCCAGCAGCCCGATCGCCACCGCGTCGAGCGAGCCGCCGAAATGCCCGCCATGGGCGCTGACGCGAAACTGCCGCCCGGTTTCCGGGTCGACATCCATCACGGTCGCGCCAGTTGCGCGCAGATTGCGCACAAGGCGGGCCTCTTCCAGCTGCCCGGTCTCGAACAGCCGCAGGATGCGGCCCGGATGGCGCGCGGGCGTTACCCAGCGGAAATCATACCAGAGAGCACGGGAGCAGGACTTGCCGATCAGCGAGGCGCCCAGATGCGCGCGAAACCCGTCGCCCTGGCGCGCCTCGTAGGATGCGTAGATCGCAGACAGTGTTGGTGTGGGCGGTGGGGGAAGCTCGGCCATCAGCGTGCCTCCTCATTCACGCGCGCCCGCGCCTGTTCCAGCACCTCGGCCCATGCGGCTGGCTCGCAACGTTCACGCAGAACGGCGATGATCGCATCCTTCAGGCGTTCGCGGCGGCGCCGGCCATTCTGGCGGGCGAGGATTTCGGCGCGCTCGCGGTTGAGGTGTCGCAGCGCCGTGCGCGCCCGGTGAAACCAGTCCGGGTCGATCGGCTTTCCGCGCCGCTGCCGCGCCAGATCGGCGGTCGCGATCTGGGTGCGGATGCCGGCGATGGCGTCCTCGATCTCGATCAGCCGGCGGCGGTCGTCCGGCATGGATGTGCTGTTCGCAGCCCGCGGGGCCGCGGCGGGTTCTCTGGTCATGGTCATTCTCTCGGTCGTGTGGTGGTCGCGCCGCCGCGCGGGAGAAATCGCGACGGCGCGCTCAGGGCATCAGCCCTTGCGGTTCCAGGGGGCTGTGGCCGGACGCGGGGGTGCGCTCGGGGCCGCTGCCGTGGACGGTGCAGCGGACTGCGCCGCCCTGGCCGGCTGCGCCGCTTGATCCGGCACGAGGTAGCGGATCGTGTTGCGCTCGCCATAGCCGTCCTTGGGCGGCTTGACCCCGGCCTGGATCGTCATCGGGATCAGGTGCAGTTCCTCGCTGTCGCTGACCTGCAGCTTGCCGGTTGCATGGCAGATTGCCGAAAGCGTGCGTTGCGCGATCTCGACGGTCGTGGGGTTGGGGTTCACGAGATTCAGCTGGTCGAAGACCTTGCGCCCCTGATGCGGCCCCTCCAGGATGTCGAGCATCAGCCACAGATACTGGCCCATGCCGTTGCGGGTCACGCGCATCTCGCTCTCGACGATCTGGGCGCGGTACTTGCCGGCGGGCAGCACCTCGTAGGCGGTGGCGGGGTCGATGCCGGTGGCATCAAAGGCGGTGTCAAAACGTGCCATCATTCATGTCCTTCTCATCTTGATCAATCGGCTTTCGGCATGGCCGCGATGAACTCCGACCACTCGAGCGGCAGGGTCTGCGGCAGGCCGTATCGGTTCTTGGCGAGGAAGGCCGGGCGTTCCTCGGTATGCATGACGCGCGCGCCCGAACTCAGCGCGCGGGTGACCTTCTTGTTGAAGCCGACGTCGGATTTGCTCACCGAGATCTGGTAGTTGGCGAACAGAACCACGTCGGAATGTTCCTGCAGCAGTGCGGATGCGCGGGCCTGCAGCTTGATCACATAGCGGTCATAGGGCTCGTGCTCGGGGCTGTCGAAACGCCTGATGTCGGTATGCGCGATCTGGATGACCGCCATGCCTTTGCGGGCGCGCAGGGCATTGAGCTTGTCGATGTATTCGCGCCAGACATTCAGCGCCTCGGCATAGCCCTTGCCGAAGCCCGGACTTTCGATCGACTGCCAGCCATTGCGCGTGCAGGTCTCGGCCCAGATCAGCGGCTCCAGCCAGTCGACGCTGTCCACGACGACCGTGGAATAGTCATGCTGCTCTTCCAGCAATGCATCGAGCGCCTCGACCACCTCCCGATAGCTCGCCGCCAGCGGGAAATGCGGCACCTGGAGCCTGCCGAGCCCGTCCTCGGTAAGGATGAACACCGGCCTCTCCGACGACGCGGCAAAGGTTGACTTGCCGATGCCAGCCACGCCGTGGATCAGGATGCGCGGCGGCTGAAGCGCGGTCGTGCTGCGCAGGGATGCAAGAGAAATGGCCATCAGCGCGCCTCCTCGTCCAGACTCAGGCGGAATTTCGGCTTGCCGGTGCGCACGGTGCGGGCGGGTTTGAGGCCCTTGCGCCAGGACTCGGGCAGCGCTGCATACTTGCGCTCGGACACCTTCAGCGTGGTGTCGATGAACTCGGACGGGTCCTCGCCTGCTGCGGCGATGTTGTCCCTGATCCGGGCAAGCATCGTTTGGTCCCAATCCACCCGTTTCGGCAGATCGGCGACAATCGTGACCGCGCCGTCGCGGAAACAAACGGTGCCTGTGTCCTTGCCCTCGGCCCGGCGCGCCTCATGCGCACGCTCGGCGTATTTCAGGGCGATGGCCCCGTCGAGCCACTCGGCAAGCGTTCTGGCCGCCCGCAGCCGCTCGGCCGCCTCATCTTGCAGCAGGGCCAGCTGTTCGGCCGGCAAGGCGGCAATGTCGCGGACCTGCATCCGGCGCAGATCGTCAAGGGTGGTGCGGTTGGAAATCGTCATCTGCACCCCCATCACGCCAGTCTTGCGCAGGGCTTGTCAGCGGTGCTGGCGCATTGACGCCGTTCCTCATAGGCCTCGATATCCTCGAGGCGGTACACGACCCGGCCGCCGATCTTGATGAAGGCGGGCCCCTCGCCCGTCCAGCGCCAGCGCTCGAGCGTGCGCGGGCTGACCTTCCAGCGTGCCGCCAGTTCGGTCTGGTTCAAATGCGTGACTGTCATCGTCATCTCCTTCGTGTTTGGCCCAATGCCTGCGAAGGAGAATGGGGGACGGTCAGGGAGGAGCCGGGGAGGAGAAAGGGAGGAATCCGGGGAGGAATTGAAATGGTAATAAAAA
>Ga0256839_1004871_pt1 | contig 12798 bp, 9 predicted proteins | sample 354166metaG_FD_185968 | JGI IMG/M metagenome (GOLD analysis project Ga0256839, IMG submission 185968) | Hydrothermal vent microbial communities from Mid Atlantic Ridge, Atlantic Ocean - 354-166 | ecosystem: Environmental > Aquatic > Marine > Hydrothermal vents | place: Atlantic Ocean: Mid...
AACGCTTCGAACCCGCAGGCATGACCACCAACCGGGACATCCCATTTGCCAAATCGCTCGTCGATTACATCTTCCGCTGGCTCGGCATGGAGTTCATCGACGGCTACCGTGAAGCCAACATGCCCGCCCGATCAAACCCAGAACCCAAAGATCAGGTCGATAAGCCAGACCCGATCGTTCGCCGGATCCCGATCACCGAGGTTCAGCCAAAAGCCATCGAAACCAAGCCAGAACGCCATGTGGTTGAAACAAAAATGACCGAAACCAAAATCACCACCCGAACCAGCGACGGCACCCAAATCGACGCCCGCAGCGCAACACTCTCAATGGCACTCGATGCGGCGGGCGATGCCCCACCTTGTGATGTCTGCGGCACCATCACCGTCCGGAGCGGGACTTGTTATAAATGTTTGAACTGTGGCGCCTCAATGGGGTGCAGCTAAATCAAGAAAGGAACGATTCACGACACGCGGCGGTCAGCACGACGAGTCGCATTTCAGAGTAAGGGATGGTCAGCAATCGAATGGAATGAACGCTGCGGGAGCCGGTCACGGAAAGATCGACTCCCGAAACCCCGGCAAACGATCGGCTCGCAAGAGCCACGGAGCAGTTGAAGCCGGATCAGAGCTGACGACCATCGGGTGGACTGCCCGCCGCGTGTCGTGAATCGCCCCCCAAAGTGAAACCCCCCAAAGTAAAGAGGGGTTTGGTGTAAGGGGAGGGTTGGTTTAAAAATCTTCTACGCTGAGACTTTGCGACCCTGCCTCCAGCAAAGTCTCAGTATCCACCCCCGGGCAAGCCCACCACAGCCCGGGGGTTCTTTGTGTACTGACTCAAGAATTGAACATGCCTGATACAATGAGTCAGTCATGATCGAATCATCACAAGAACAAAAACTTTCGATTCGCTGGAGCGTCGTCACGGTCATCACAGTCTTCACGGCCATCGGCGTACTGGGTTTCAAACTGCTCTGGATGATCGATGGCTATCGCTCGATGGTTAAATCGTGGACATACGACGCCCAGTACCTCGTGCATCCGCTGATGCGGATGGTGCTGGTCGTGATCGGTGTTCTTTTGGTGTACCGGATGGCTCGCCCAGATGATCGTGCATCAATGGGGCTCGCCGTTGGATGCCCCAACGCGATCAAGGGATTGGGGTTGGGGTTTGTGTGTACGCTCCCGATGCTGCTGCTCGGGTTGATGAGCGAGTCGTTCACGCCCACACGCTACGAAATTATGTACACCGCGATGATGCCGGGGATTACTGAAGAGATTTTCTACCGGGCATTTATGTTCGGGCTGCTCGTCCAGGTCGCTCGTTGCCCGATGTGGCCCACCGCGATCATCACTGGCTTGGTGTTCGGATTGGCCCATGTGGACATCACACCCGACCAAGGCCAAACGATTCTTGGGCAACTTGGGCCTTGGATTGCCATGATCGGGCTCGGAGGATTCATGTACGCCTGGCTCTACTGGGAATCAGGATGGAATCTCTGGGTGGTGATCGCGCTGCATATCGGGATGAACCTCTGGTGGGATATGTTTGATCTGACGATGACCCCATTGGGCGGCTGGGGGGCCACCATCGCTCGGATTCTGTCGGTTGGCTTGGCTGTTCTGTTTGTCTTTCATTTCAGGGTGTTGTCCGGCGGGCGGGGTTCTACCATCAAGCCGTGAATAAGAACACCACAACCGACAACACAACCGATTCCACAACATGGGCCTCACTTCTGGCCGGCTGGGTCCAGTTTGCCCAATCCGCCGTCGCCTTGCCCAAGGATGAAGAGGGCGACCGCTGGCGGGGCTCGATCGCCCCAGCCATCGGGCTCCATGCATTGTCCATGGCTCTCGCCGAACTTCATCGCCTTGATCCTGCCGAGCGAGCACTTGCAATGGACAAGGCCGAGATGGGCATCAAAGAACACGCCGGAGCGATCAATGCGGCGTGGGCCAGTGAACCCATGCCTGATTCGTTGATCGAACTCATTGAGGATGCTCAACTTGCGTGGGAAGATTCGCTTCATGAGGGCGTCGTCTGGCGGTGCAAATCCGATCGATTCATCACCCGTCACCCCGGCGAGATCGGGTTGGCGATGCGACAAGCCGGCTTCATGGGCGAGGTCTTTGTGGCCGCTCCGGGCATCGAAATGTTCAAAGACGCCCCGGTCGCTTGGTGTCGAGATCAATCAGGCGGCATGCCCGATGAACAGGTCGTTGAGTTTGTTGACGGGTTTCTTCAGACCTGCACGGGAAAAATTGAGCGTCCCGAAATCATGAGGCCGCTCCATCAGGTCTACCGCCAAATGGATTTCATGGCAGGCGGTCCAACCCATGATCTCGTAAGCCCCGTCACTGGCGATCTCCCCGCCGGTCAGCCGCTCTTGGTACCAGTCATCGTGGGGGGTGAAATCTGTTCCGTATCATTACCCCCCAAATCAGGCAGGCCCCTCGATCCACTCACCGTAAAATGGGCAACTGTGCAAGCCCAGGACGCTGAAAAGTAGAACCGGGCAAGCAAAGGTCTAGGATGCAAGTACGGATTTTCTGACAAGATTCAAAGGGAAAGGACCCCGTTCAATGGCAACCAAACGAGCAAAAATCTCCATCATCGGCGCAGGCAATGTCGGCGCGACCTGTGCCCACTGGGCCGCCCAAAAAGAACTCGGCGACATCGTTCTCCTCGATATTCCACGCGCCGATGCTCCAGATCAACACATGCCCAAGGGCAAGATGATCGACCTGGGCTGCTGCGCCCCCATCGAAGGGTTCGATTCCAAACTCACCGGCACCTTTGATTATGAAGACATTGCTGACTCCGATGTGGTCATCGTCACCGCAGGCATCCCCCGCAAGCCGGGCATGAGCCGGGATGATCTGATTGAAACCAATGTCAAGATCGTCAAGTCGGTTTCTGAGAACATCAAGAAGCATGCACCGGATTCGATCGTGATTCTCGTATCCAACCCACTCGATGCGATGGTCTACACCGCATGGAAAGCCACTGGCTTCCCCGCCAGCCGCATTGTTGGTCAGGCCGGGGCATTGGATTGTGCTCGCTACCGTGCGTTTATTGCTTGGGAACTTGGCGTGAGTGTTGAGGATGTCCAGGCCGTGCTTCTTGGCGGGCATGGCGACGACATGGTGCCCTTCCCACGGCTGACCAGCGTTCACGGCATACCCGTCACCGATCTGATGTCCCAAGACAAAATCGAAGCGTGCGTCCAGCGTGCCAAAGTCGGCGGTGGCGAGATCGTCAAACTCATGGGCACCAGCGCGTACTACGCCCCGGCATTGGGCACCATCCAGATGGCCGAGGCGATTATCAAAGACAAAAAGCGGATCATCCCATCGGCGGCCTACCTTGATGGACAGTTTGGTCACAAGGGCTTGTTCGTTGGTGTCCCAGCACTGCTGGGCAAGGATGGCGTCGAGAAGATCGTGGAGTTCAAACTCACCGACGAAGAACAAAAACTCTTCGATGAATCCGCATCGCATGTTGCGGATTTGGTCAAGATCGTCAAGGAACGCTTCCCTGAGCTTGCTTGATTACAGACAGATTGATCGATTGCATATAGACCAAGAATACAAGACCCGCTTTGTGCGGGTTTTTTATTCTTGGGAATCAAGGTCTGGAGTGTCTTCTGGGCGGGAGTGTTCGTACAGATCGCCGATGGCGTTGACATATTTCTTGCGCTGTTTTTCTTCATGAGCAACCCGCAAGTCTTCAGCGTTTTCACCGAGCGAAGTCAGCAATTGATAGCAATACGGTGCCGATCCGAGCCAACGCTTCCAGCGGGATCGGAACATCCAGAATCCGAGCGGACAGATCACACCCGCTGCGATAAAGAATGGTGTTGTGCGAATGGTTGCGGCGAGTGCCAGTGATCCGAGCGATACGGCAAGGACGATGAGGCCATAGACAAACTGGGCGCCTTCGCTCTTGAGTTGTTTTTTGACTGCATTGCGGTGGTCGGAAATACGGGAGATATCGGCTTCGGGATCATCTCCGAGAAGCCATGCGGCTCCGGGGTCGTCGGGGTCAAATTCGAGTTCCTCAGGAACTTCGGGTTCGGGGGGCCTCAGCGCAGCACGGAGCAGTTCCGGATCGGTGTCCGGCATCAGTTCCCGTCGTTTGGGATGTTCACGATCATTCATTCATTGGCCCCGCAAGCGATATTCGAGATGTATTTGACCCGTATTCTATATTCAAACGATCGGCTCAGGATCAATTTTGACTCCATTTTCTATAAAATCACAAGAACCCATACGGTTTCTTCGTAATAGAAGGACGGGGATTTCAGAAGGACGGGGATTTCATAGTTGTTTTGCTTTGAGTAGCCATCGGATGCTCAGGTTGTGAAAATGGTCAGTTGCATACATGAGATGGTCTGAGATGGTCAATGGATGATTCTGGATTTGAGGAAGTCTTGTGCCATTGGCTATACTGGGGGTGAACACATCAAGAACCGAATCTTCGGCCGATCCCTCTGGCCGAATCAGATGAAAAAGGAGTTTTTTCAATGCTCAAGAATCACCGCGTTGCCGTTCTGGTTTCTATGTCCTTTCTCGGGGCCCAATCGGGTGCTTTGGCCGCTGAACGGCTTTTGACCAGTGAAACTGGAACAGTTTCGACAGCCAACTCGACAGCCAGCTCGACAGCCAGCTCGACATCACCAATCGATCAGATCGCTGGACAACTCACAGGGACTTGGAAAACCACAGAACCCTACCAAACAACCCAAACCGATGACGGAAGTGCCCAAGAGGTCTTCATGCTCATGAGCGTTGCCCCGGTGATGATCGAGGGCATGGACAACACCATGTATGTGGAAAGCGCACTGTCCAACGCTCCTTGGTCGCCGTTTCGTCAGGCGGTTTTCCAGTTGTATGAGTACAAGGGCAAGGTTCGCCTTCGGACCTACACCATGGCGGTGAGTGATGACACCCTCGGAGTTTCTGCGGGGATGGTTGCCGCACCGGCTTATTTTGGGGGGGTGGAGAAGAAGCAGCTTATTGCGACCCTTGATGTGGAACTCGATGCCAATGGGTCTGGTTTTAGTGGCTCGACGCCTTATCCGTATCCAACGGGTGTGGGCGGAGCGGTTGAAATGACCAGTTCGGTGACTTTCGATGGGACAACACTGACGACGGCTGATCGTGGATACGACGCCAATGGAGCCGTGGTGTGGGGTGCGGGCCAAGACGCTTCGTATACCTTTGAGCGGGTTGAGCCCTATGCCGTTGCCAATGAGCGGGATGATGGATTGGTCATTATTGAGTACCCAGGTTCGGGTTCAGAGATGGTTGTGCAGGATGGCGACCAGATGCATGTGCATTATTCTGGGTATTTGGCTGATGGGATGATGTTTGATTCGAGTTATCCTCGGAATCAACCCTTTGTCTTTGCGTTTCCGCCTGGGGATCGAGCGATTGTTGGGTGGGGGATTGGGATGGAAGGGTTGTCTCTTGGTGCTCACCGCAAGTTGATTATTCCGGGTGATATGGGATATGGCCCCAATGGCAACCCGCGTGCGAAAATTCCTGGGGACGCCACATTGATCTTCAACATCAACTTGGTGCATATCGACCGTCCTGAGCCCGTTGAAGAGGCGGCAGACGATTCGGCGACTGAATCTGGACAACCTGTACAAGTGGATCCGCACGAAGGGCATGGGCATTCTACTGAGGATTGATTGACGATTCTGACACGGCGAATTTGACTCTGCTACGATGACTGTGTGCCGGGTGTCGTTCTGGCCAGTGAGAGGTTCATGCTCAAGCAACGCCACCAACTGTTTGTGACTCTGTTTGCGTGTGCCGACGCGGTATCTGTTGTTGGTGCGTGTGCGTTGGCGTGGTGGGTTCGCCGGGCGCAGTATGGAGTTTTTGAGGACAGCTTTGGGTCGTATCTCCGGGATTCGATGACGATTCTGGTCGTGCCGATTCTTGTGATTACGCTCTATACGCTTGGGCTGTACCGTCCTCGACGAGACCAGACGCTGCTTGGCGAAGTCGTGCAGGTGTTCAAAGCGTCGATCGTGGCGATGGTGGTTATCTTGACCTTGATCTGGATGACAGGTGGACATCGAGCCCCGGTGATGCAGACCGTCGGCCCGGTGATGCCCACGGCCATCTTCACCGAACCGTTTCGATATCAGATTCTTGTATTGACCTTGTTTTTACCTGCATTGTTGACCATTCAACGGCTTGGGCTTCGGTTGGTTCTTCGTGCAATGCGCCGTCGGGGACGCAACACACGACATGTGGCGGTCCTTGGAGTCGGGCGATTGGGACAGATCGCTGCGCGGACACTGGAACGCAATGCGTGGACCGGGCTTCGCGTTGCGTATTTCATCAGCCATCACGAACAGACGAACCGAACCGAGTGCATTGGCAAGTCGATTCTTGGTGGAACGCGAGAGCTTGAAGCGATTTTGGAGAAGCATCCGGTCGATGCGGTGTACTTGGCGTTGCCCAATGCGATGTCGCCTCAGTTGCCTCAGTTGCTTCAACGGCTTGAGCGGTTTGCCGTCGATGTTCGATTGATTCCCGATGTGCGTCTCAAGTATTTGCCTCAGTCGATGGCGGTCTCTGAACTTGAGGGGATGCCGATTTTGAGTTATCGAGAGAGCCCGCTTTCTGGGGTTGGTGGGGTGCTCAAGCGGGGGATTGATATTGTGGGGGCGTTGGTTGGGATTGTGGTGTTTTTGCCGGTATTTTTGATTGCTGGGGCGTGTGTCAAGTTGAGTTCCAAGGGGCCTGTGATCTTTCGGCAGAAGCGGGTGAGTTTGGCGGGCGATACTTTTTGGATCTACAAGTTCCGAACCATGGCCAATGGACCCGTCGTCGATGATGCGACTTGGACTGAACAGGATGACCCAAGGATCACCAAGATCGGTGGTTGGCTGCGGAAGACGAGTCTCGATGAGATTCCGCAGTTGTTCAATGTGTTGATTGGGGAGATGTCGCTGGTTGGGCCTCGTCCTGAGCGTCCTGAGTTGATCGATCAGTTCAGGGAGGATTGGCGCGGCTATATGATCCGTCAGCATGTCAAGGCGGGAATGACCGGGTGGGCACAGGTCAACGGGCTCCGAGGCAACACCAGTCTCCGCAAACGGCTTCAGTACGACCTGTTCTACATTCGGCATTGGTCAATACTGTTCGATCTGCGTATTTTGATGATGACCCTGACCAAGGGGTTTGTTCACAAAAACGCATACTAACGAAACCCAAATACGAAAGAAAAGTGATTGATTTTGTACCAATCTGGGCCCAAAGGGTTGCGAAGTTTGGATGAAATCAGTATAAATGGGGCAAGGGCATTGAGGCGATTCGTGTGGAATCGCCCAAATCATCCGTGTCGCTTCACAGAAAAATGCCGATTTGGGGGTCTCGTTCGGAACATTCCGGGCCAGGCCGCGAATAGAAGAGCAAGGACAACGACACACCGCGCCAGATGAGGCGTGCAAGAAACACCCAGGATTGACGATCGGCATGAACGCCGAACCCGTGAATCTGCGAACAGACGGAGGTCGTCGTGGTAAGACGAAACGCAACACAACACGCAACACAACACACAGCTCGGAAGAGTGCATTTACGCTGATTGAACTTTTGGTGGTGATTGCGATCATCGCGTTGTTGATCGGCATTCTCTTGCCCGCACTGGGTCAGGCCCGTCGATCAGCGATGAATGTCGTTGCCCAGGCCAACGCCCGCTCGCTCAACACGGGCGCGGCCAACTATGCCGGTGACTCCAAAGACGCCATCTTCAGTTTCACATGGCGCAAAGGCGAGGAGCATATCAACTTGGCCAATGGGAAATACAAATCCTCTCCAACAGACCAGCAAGCGGCGTCTCGACAAGCCCAGAATATTCTTCAACGGGCAACCGGGCGAATCAAAGGCAAGGGCAAAATATTGAGCCCAAATAGTCGTCTCGTGCATCGTCGGTATTCGCATCTCGTGCTTCTCGACTACCTGACTGATCGTCAGCCCGAGCCAATCGCGGCTTCCCCGTTCGATAAAAATCAGATTCGGTGGCAGGAAGAATTGCCAGCTACTACAGATGAATATATAGAATCTGGGGTTCCCTATGCTGCCAGTGGCAATTTAGAACCTGGATACGACACAGGCACATGGGGTCAAAATCAAATCAGACAACTTTGGCCGTTTGCTTCAAGCTACCAGATGGTTCCCGCTGCGTGGAATACCGATGGGATCAATGGGGCTCCAACTTATATACCTATTGATAGCACGCCGCACCTCTTTCAAGGTGGACAAGGGATTCCACTCGGTCGTCGGAAAATGACCCAGGTCGCTCACCCGTCTGGCAAGGTCATGATGTTTGAAGAGTTTGATCGGTTCTCTGATCCCAGCAACGGACTCTACTTCGCGTATCCTGAGGCCAAGGTCAATCTCGCGTTCTTCGATGGTTCAGTCCGTCAAGAAAACTCTGGAGATGCCAACCCCGGTTGGAATCCGGCTGCACCAAACACCCCGTGGCTTCAAAAATATGTACCACTTGATACCTTCCCACTTCCAAAGAATGGCTTGGGTGATCAGACACGCTACTGTACACGATTCCGCTGGACTCGCTATGGTCTTCAAGGCATCGACTACGGCGGCCAAGATGTTGGTACACGGAATGTCGAAGCCCTCCTCAATGTGGACTGTGTAGAACAGTAAAACGAAGACAAGATTCAAAACTTCCTCAAGGCCCCACCGTGTATCGGTGGGGCTTTTTTTTGATCGAGTCTCAGGGGGTTTGGGGGTGTGGTGTGTGGATCAGCGGCGTGGTGCCATCAGCAGCGTGGGTTGTGTGGGTGGTGTGTGAGTGGGATTGTTCAATGAAAAACGCCCGCCAGAGGATTTGGCGGGCGGTGCAGTTGAGTGAGGAATGCAAGTTCTTGATGGGCTGGGGCTGTTTTTTTTTGGAGGGGGTTTGGGGGGCTTATGGCCCTTGGCGTTTGTAGCGGCGGAGACGGGCGAGGTTGGTTTCGATCTCTTGTTCCCAGTATTCGACATCAATCGCGTCTTCGTATCCATCGACAATGGAAGGCATGGCCATGGACTCGGCTTGCCTCATGATGCGCTTGTACATGCCCAAGTTCTTCTTGAGACTCTGCATCGCAGCTCCGCGGATCGATATTCGGGTGGTGGAGTTGTAGTCATTGATATTGGACTGGAAGGAACTGAGGGTGGAGTCCAAGCGTTTCTGGAGGACTTTGGATTTCTTGTTGTCTCGCTTTGCGATGGTGTGCCCGATATCGCCTACCGAGTCCCATTTTTCAAATCCGCGAATTCTGGCGAACTCTTCGAGTGATTTGCCTTCGGTCATGGCATCGACGATGCCGTATTTGATGGCCTTTTTGGCGGTGAGCGTGAGGACTGAGTTTGGGCCATCGATGGTTTCGTAGTTGCTGGGGATGCCATGGGTGGTGTCTGAGAAGACCCATTCGTCGTTGTCGTCTTTGTAGGCATACACAGCGGCTTCTGAGAGGATCATGGCACGGACGAGGTAGCCGGAGTGTCCATTGGCATCGGCGGTGCTTTCGAGCTTGGCCGACATGATGGAGTTCATCTTGAGATCGACCTCGGCAGACCCTGTACTGTTGGTGGTGTACCCGACGGCACCCCCAAAGTCTGAGCCCGGAGCCATGGTGATGGTGTCACAGTTGAAAGCAGGCCAAATCGAGGCACTGATGGCCGATTCGATCAGCATGTGCATTTTGAGCTCGCCTCGGTATTCTTTCATAATGGCGACCATGTCATTGGCACACCAGAGGGCTCCGCCGCCTGAGTTGATGCGGAAGACGACATCGGTGACGCCATTTTCTGTAGCCCATTTGAGGGAGTTGGCGACGGTGAGGGGGTAGAGTTCTTTGCCGAAGGTGCCTTTGAGGGGCACTTCCATGAGGAGTTTGTACCCTTCTCGTTTGAGTGGGGTGGTGGTGTCGTCATTGTCATTGCCGATACCGCTGCTGATGGAGGGGGTTTTGGGTTTTTTGGGGGTGATGGAGGGGGTGTCGGTGGTTGAGGCGTTGACTGGGCCTCGGGTGGTGGATCGGACATCGCGTGCGCTGAGGGTCATGCGTGTTTTGATGCCATGGACGACGGTTTCGATGACGATTTCGCGTCGATTTTCGGAGATGATGGTGCCTTCGTAGGTGGTGCCGTCGCGGAGGACGACGGTATCGCTGAGTGCTGCACTGGAGAGCCACGCCAAGGTTGCTCCGGCTGCGATGGCAATGGTCATTGATTTACTGATTCTTCGCTTTGATTTCATATTGAGTCCTTTGCCATCATATTGTTCATTTCCTAACAACAGTGTACCAAACTTGTGTGCATTTGCCAAGACCCTATTTCGTGGAGTCTATTATTTATAGTGAAAACTATGGCGAAAAAAGCGTATCAAGTCATTGTGGTTGGGGGTGGGCATGCCGGGGTTGAGGCCGCGTGGGCGGCTGCGAATCGACTTGGTGTACCCAATTCCGTGGCTTTGGTTTCACTGGATGCCTCAAAAATCGGGGTAATGAGCTGTAATCCGGCCATTGGGGGACTTGCCAAGGGGCAACTGGTTCGTGAAATTGATGCCATGGGGGGTCTGATGGGGCTCGCAGCCGATGCGACGGGGATTCAGTTCAAACTGCTCAACACCTCCAAAGGGGCGGCGGTTCATGGACCCCGTTGTCAATCGGACAAGATCGCCTATACCAGAGCCGTCCAAGCGATGATTGGGGCCCGCTCAGAAATCGACATTGTCGAAGGGGGCGTTGAACGGCTGTTGACGACGAGCACCGAAGATGGCCTGTGCATTCAGGGTGTTGCCATTGCCACGCCTCAGGGGGAGCAGATCGAACTCATGGCTTCCGCTGTGATCTTGACCACAGGCACCTTCATGCGTGGGATCATGCACAGGGGCACAGAAACCACTCCAGGCGGCCGAGCGGGTGAAGAACCCGCCAATCCGATCTCAGCGGCGTTGACCGAACTGGGCTTTGAACTCGGACGGCTCAAGACCGGCACGCCGCCTCGGCTTGCACTTGAATCGATCGATTGGGATTCATTGCCCGTCCAAGAAGGCGATGAGTCGCCGATGCCTTTTTCGGAGCTTTCTCGGGAGGGATGGCGTGTTGGTGAGATTGGTTGCCATGCGTTTCCGTTGATCGAACAACTGTCTTGCCGGCAGACCCATACTGGGCCTGGGTCGCATGATGCGATTCGGGCGAATCTGGATCGGGCTCCGATTTTTACGGGGCAGATCGGATCGGCTGGGCCTCGGTATTGCCCGAGCATCGAGGACAAGGTGGTGCGGTTTGCCGAGCGTGAGCAGCATGGGGTGTATCTCGAACCCGAATCGCATGAAACCAACTGGGTGTATTGCAATGGCATTTCGACGAGTTTGCCTGAGGATGTGCAGGAGACGATTGTTCGTTCGATGCCTGGCTGTGAGCGGGCCGAGATTTTGATGTATGGGTATGCGGTTGAATACGACATGGTGCGTCCGCACCAGATGTATGTCACTGGGCAGAGTCGATCGGTGTCTGGATTCTTTCTTGCCGGTCAGATCAACGGGACCAGTGGGTATGAAGAGGCGGCCGCTCAGGGATTGGTCGCGGGAATCAACGCGGCGATGCATGCTCAAGGAGCGGGTGAGTTCTCATTGGATCGTTCGCAGGGCTACATCGGGGTGTTGATGGATGATTTGGTGACCAAGACGCCACGGGAGCCGTACCGGATGTTTACGAGCCGGGCGGAGTATCGACTGTTGCTTCGGTCGGACAATGCCCCGGATCGTTTGACACCACTGGCTGTAGAGTTGGGATTGTTGGATCATCACGGTCTTGGATTGCAGCGAAAAATGAATTTTGCTCGGCGTTCCAAGATCATCGAGCATGGACGACGGTTGATGGAAACGACTGTTGATGGAGAGAAAAAGGTTCACGATCGTGTACTCGAAGCGGCTTACAGCGTCGATGATCTTCGTCGAGCCATTGAGCCGGAGTTGGTTCAATTTATGGGCGAGGTGGATATTGGGATCTATTTGACTTTGCATGCTCACAGACGGTATGAGCCGTATGTCAAGAGGCAGGTGATCGAGATCCGCAGACACAGCGAGATGGAACACAAGCCGATCCCGGAATGGATCGACTACGACTCGATGGATGCGCTCCGCAATGAAGCCAGATCGGCATTGGGAAAATATCGTCCAACAACCTTCGGCCAAGCATCTCGGCTCGAAGGGCTGACTCCAGCGGATTTGACGCTGTTGAGCGTGCTGGTCAAGCGGGCTCAATTGGCAGAGCGGCAAAAAAACAGGACAGTCCAAGTGGATTGAGCCAGGTGGATTGAGCCAGGTGGATTGAGTTATCCGCCGAGCATGCGGAGTTCGTCGCGGAGGATGGCGGCAAGTTCGAAGTTTTCAGAGACGATTGCCGCTTCAAGCCGTTGTTTGAGTTCGGCTTTTTGGCTGACGGGGAGTTTAGGTACAAGCCCATCGCGCATTTCGCGAAGCATCTCGACTTCTCCGGCTTCATCAAACTGGTCTTCTTGCCCGGTTGATTCATAATAGAGTTTGAGGGCTTCGATCCCTTCGTCGATCGCATTAACCGCGGCTTTGTTTTCTTCGTATTTGAGCGCATGGCTCGCCAGGGCTCTGGCACGCATCATCATGACATATGGACGATGGCTCTCCATCGCGATTTGATCGTCTTCGTCGATGGCATAGTCACGGAAGAGATCAAGCACACGCAGATTCCGAGATGTGTCGCGTGCGACGCTCTCAAAATCTTCAAG
>Ga0256839_1004872_pt1 | contig 12792 bp, 8 predicted proteins | sample 354166metaG_FD_185968 | JGI IMG/M metagenome (GOLD analysis project Ga0256839, IMG submission 185968) | Hydrothermal vent microbial communities from Mid Atlantic Ridge, Atlantic Ocean - 354-166 | ecosystem: Environmental > Aquatic > Marine > Hydrothermal vents | place: Atlantic Ocean: Mid...
AGTCTGCTTCAGTAAAAAGATAGCAGGTAAGTAGTTGAAACCGCCCGGATGCGGTAGTGTCCGGGCGGTTTTTTTCATTTATGAGAGGTGATTTCGATGGCTCCACCCACCGATATGGCAGTCCAGCTAAACCGTTCAATGGATGCGTACGGTGTGTTACAGACAAACCACAAGACGGAGCAGAATGTATCACTTGAGCCGGATTTCATGCAACAGAAACCCGCGCAAGAGATAGATCAAAAACAACAACTAAAGGAGTTGGCCGCAGCTGTCGATGATATGAACAGACGGGCGAAGAATTTGCAGCGCAGTTTGCAGTTCAGTGTTGAGCAGGATCTCAATCTTACAGTAGTGAAGGTGATTAATCCCCAGACCGATGAAGTGGTCAGACAGATCCCGTCAGAAGAGTTTATTGCTATTGCCAGGGCATTTGAGGAGACGCGCAGCCTTCTGTTTGATGCCGAGGCGTAGCTTGAAGGAGACTGTTCACCACGAAGAATGCGAAGATGGAATTTCATCAGTTGTCAATACAGTTGAGTTGACGGGTGTGGATTCACCCCGGCGTTTTTGTGAAGTTCGCAAATTCAGCAACAGGACTGTTTATCAATTTCATACCAGGTTGTTGAAAAACGGAATTAAACGCATCGCATCCCAATAGCCAACTTTCGTGCTCTTCGTGAGCTTCGTGGTTGTGTTGAGTTACATCTGAACCAGAGAGAAACAGACCCATGGCAATAACACTATCAGGCGCCGGTTCCGGCCTGGATATAAAGTCACTGGTAAACCAGCTGGTGTCGGCTGAACGCAGCCCGGCCGAGAACCGTATAAACAAGCGAGAAAGTGAAATAAAAACCCTGTTGTCTGCCTTTGGCCGCCTGAAAGGATCCATGTCTTCTTTCAGTGATGCGCTGGATGATCTGAAAAATGCCAGCACGTTCAAAGACAGAACGGCGGCCTCCAGTGATGAAAATATTGCAACGGTAACCGCCAGTAATGGTGCTTCTGCGGCCTCCTATTCTCTCGATGTTACCAACATTGCCCAGGCTCACAAGCTGACGGCAGGTGGCGGCAACTACACTGGGCAGACCGGCACCATTACCTTGGAGATTGGCCAGTATGACAGCGGTGGGAACAGTTTTACTGCCAGCCAAACCGCGACACTTGTTATTGATGCCAGCAACAACACGGTACAGGGGATCCGGGATGCCATCAACGATGCCAATATTGGTATCAGCGCTTCCGTGATCAATGACGGTACTAATGACATTCTCAGTATTACGGCAGATGATACCGGTACCACCAACACCATAAGAATTACCACTTCAGGTGATTCTGACGGCAACGGTACGGACAATGCCGGCCTGTCGGCCTTTGCTTTTGATCCAACTTCAGCAGGCCCCAGCAATGCCGCTGAAATTTCACAGGCGACAGATGCAGAGTTCACTATCGACGGTATTGCCATTACCAGCTCATCCAATACTTTGACGACTACCGTCAGCGGCTTGACGGTGGAGCTGGTTTCCACCGGTGTGACTACGCTGGATGTGGACAAGGATATTGATGCCGCCAAAGCGAAAATCCAGTCGTTCGCGGATACCTACAATGAGTTGATTGGCACTATTCGTGATTTGACCAAATATGGAGGAGAGGCGGGAGGAAGTGGTCCGTTGTTGTCCGACTCCGCCGTATTCGGGATGGATATGCGTGTGCGCAGCATTATCGGCAGCACCAGCAGTAACGGTGGCGATTTCTCTACACTGATGGAGCTGGGATTTGCTTCTGACCCCGAGACCGGTCTTCTCAAGCTGGACACGGCAAAACTGGAAAATGCACTCAAGAGTGATTTTGATAATGTGGGCAATCTGATCAGCGACTACGCCAGCCGGCTGGATGACTACATCAACGTGCAGATGGGCAGCGACGGGATTCTCTCCTCCAGAACAGATGGTCTGGATAACCGTCTGGAAGACCTGGGTGAACAGCGAGATGCGCTTGAGTTGCGTATGGAGTCGGTGCGGGCACGCTATACCGCACAGTTCAGCCGTCTGGATGGTTTGATCGCCTCGCTCAACAGCACGGGAAGTTTTCTGGCTCAGCAACTGGCGGCGCTACCGGGAGCCAGAAGTTTGGGTGGTCAGTAACTGTTTCATTCGGAAGATGCCTGAATAGAAGCGTTTTTTCTGGCTCTTCGTGCTTAAAGGCTGCGCGGAGCGGCAGTGATCCCTATTATTGATGAGGTGAATTTGCTTATCCTGTTTTGTTGGCTGAACCAGAATAAACAGCAAAAACCGGATTAAAGCTTCTTCCCAACCAACCGATAAACGAAGTTATGAACAACAAATCCGCCATTCAGCAATATACCAGCTCGAGCCGGCAGGCCGATGCTGCCGCTGCCTCTCCTCACCGCCTGATCCAGATGCTGATGGAGGGCGCACTGGAAAAAATCGCTATCGCAAAAGGGCATATGGAGCGTAATGAGATTGCGGAAAAAGGCAAGTCTATCAGCTGGGCCATCGATATTCTGGAAGGGCTGCGCATGAGCCTTGACCAGGATGCGGGTGGCGAGCTGGCGGCCAATCTTGATTCGTTGTACGAATATATGAGTATCACTTTGCTGGAAGCGAACAAAGATAACAGTTTGGCAAAGCTGGATGAAACAAGCCGTTTGCTCAAAAGTATAAAATCAGCCTGGGATGCCATTGCAGATGACCCCGCTGTTCAGGCCATGGGCACAGGTGATACCACTATCATTTCTGCATCGGTACGATAGAAAAAAATGAACTCCTTGCGCCGGAGTCAGCTGCGACAACTGCTCGTCCTGACGGAAGGGATCCTGCAGGATGCCAAACAGAGAGAGTGGGAGAGCATGATGGAAAAAGAGCTGGCCCGGCGTGCACTGATGGAGGATTTTTTTCAGCAACAGAGTACCGAGCAGGAGGCGCCGCAGATAGAGGAGATCATTCGTCAGGTGATGTTGCTGGATAAAAAAATCATTGCCATGGCGGAAGCGGGCAAGCTGGATATTCTGAAAAAAATGCGCGATCTTTCTGCCGGACAGCAGGCGATTGATGCATACACAACCAATTCCTCTCCATAGTAAAAAAAAATCTGAACGAAAGCAATACCTCTCCTTTCCTGGCGCTTTTTTGCCGTTATTGTCCGATGAGTGGCCGGTGACCACTCAGGCTGATGTAACCTTTTGATCATAAACTAAAGAAACTCCTGCAACTGGCGATATTATCTATGTGGCCGCTGAAATGGCCAGTGTATTTGTTAGTGTTTTTTTAGGGTACAGAGGACAACGGAGATGAAAATATCAGGGAGAGAGCGATGGAGCTGCTCACTGTTTCCGGTTCTGCTGGTGTTGTTTTGCAGCGGCGCCCAGGCAAATGCCGGAAAAGGCATGACGCTGAAAGTCATGGTGGAGCAGGAAATTGTAGTTACCAATAAAAAAGGAAAAAAAGAGACTCGGCGTATCGCTGCCACGAAAATTGTGCCGGGTGATGAGGTGATCTACACCATCCATTATCTGAACAGCAGTGAAAAGCCTGCAGAGAACGTTTTCATCAGTATGCCGGTGGCGGAGCATACCCGCTATCGTAGCGGAAGCGCCAGAGGTGGCGGTACTGCTATCAGCTTCTCTGTTGACGGAGGCAAGCATTTTGGTGCGCCTGATGAACTCACCATAAAACTCGACAATGGCCGGAAGCGTTCCGCGGTTGCGGCTGATTACACCCATATCAAGTGGAAATTCAATGCGCCGGTTCCACCCGGTGCCAGCGGTGCGGTCAGTTATCGTGCTGTGTTGAAATGAGAGTGATCACCAGGGGGGATCATTGTGAAACATTCAATAAATATCAGCCGGGGGCTGATCGTGCTGGCCGGCCTGCTGATGGCCGGTGGCGTAATCACCGAAGCCTCGGCGGCAGGTACAGCTTCGGGAACCACTATCAGTAACAGTGCGACTGTTGGTTACCAGGTCGGCGGTGTTTCTCAGACAGCGGTCAATAGCAACACAGCCACGTTTGTTGTTGATACCAAGATCGATCTGACCGTGGCAACTACCGATGCTGCGGCAGTTATTGTTACGCCCGGGGCAACTGCACAGGTTCTTACCTTTACTGTTACCAATACCGGTAACGCCACCCAGGATTTCAATCTGAGTTCGATAGCGGTGAACGGTGGCGCGGCCGCGTTCGGTGGCACCGACAACTTCGATGCCACCGGAGTCAACGTCTATGTGGATAGCAACGGCAACGGCACCTACGACGCCGGAACCGACACCGCAACCAGTATCGACGACCTGGTGGCCGATGGGAGTGCAACGGTCTTCATCGTCGCCGACATCCCGACCGTCCAGGTCACTGGAGACATCGCCTCCTATCACCTGCTCGTCGAGGCGCGGGCGACCGACGGAAGTGCGCTGACCGAGACGACGGCTGCCGATACCGCGGGTAGCGTCGATATCGTGTTCGCCGACGGGCAGGGCAGCGACGCAACAAACGATGCCAGCCGCGATGCCAAACACTCCAGCCAGAGTGACTACGAGGTGCTTACTGCGGCGCTGACCGTCACCAAGAGCTCGGCGGTAATCAGCGACCCCTTCAACGGGACCACCAATCCGAAACGGATCCCCGGGGCGGTAGTGGAGTACACCATCCAGATCGATAACGCGGCTGGTGGTACGACGGCGGACAATGTCGTTGTTTCCGATGACCTGACCGCTGAAGCCGCCACCATTGCATTCAAGACCGACGGCTATGCTGCTGGCCAGGGCATCCAGGTAACCGCGCCCAATATCAACGGTGGTGTTGCCACAAACCTGACCAATGCCAGCGATACGGATCAGGGAGATTATGGCGCCACTGCAGCCAATACGGTGACGGTGAACGGTATTACGCTCAACGCCGGTCAATCAGCCACAGTGAAGTTCCAAGTCACCATTCAGTAATGATATGCGGGGGGGATGGTTAACGGAGTTGTGGCACGGCGCCGCCGACCTTCGGGCCGGCGGCGTTGCCGCTTTTTTTTGGACCATCTGTCTGACCACTCTGCTACCCAATGGCAGTCTGTTTGCCGCTCCCCCCGGCACTCCAGTTACAAATACCGCCCGAATTGACTATACGGTTTCCGGCGTTGGTGGCAAGGTTGGCTTCTCCAATACCGAGATATTTATTGTTGAGGGGTTCGGCGTCACCGACAGCGCCCGGCTGCAGGTCACCGCCGACAGCGCCACCCTGTTCGCCGGCGACCCGCTGAACCTCACCATCGAACTCGGCAACACCGGAGACAACCCCCTGACCGGCGCCAGCCTGATCCTCACCGCCCCGCCCGGTTCGATGCTCACCGTCGGCGCCGCACGGCTCACCGAGACCAGCCCCGGCATCTACACCCATCCGCTGGCGGATCTCCCCCCCTACCAGATGACCTCGCTGCAGCTGCGACTGATCCCGCCGGTCGATGCCGCCGCCAGCGCCGCACCGCTGCGTATCGACTACCGGGCCAACGGGGCCATCCTGGCTTCGGCAACGCTGCCGCTGCAGCTCGAGGCGCGCACCCCGGCGGAGCTGGAGCTGCTGCAGTACGCCCCGGCGAGCGGCGTGGCGCCGCTGGCAGTCAACCCCACCTCCTGGCGGCGGCCGGACGACAGCTACGCGCCCATTCCCGCCCCGCCGGTGCCGGCCGGTGGCGGGGCGCTGGTCACCGACGCCCCGCTGCCGCTGATCCCTGCCGACGCCTTCCAGCACAACCAGATCCTGTTCCTGCGTCTGGCGGATGCGGATCAGAACCGCGATGCCGCCGTGCAGGAGTATGTGGAGATCGAGCTGATGATCCCCGACAGCGGCGAGCAGGAGATCCTGCGCCTGCAGGAGACCGCTCCGGATAGCGGCGTGTTCAGCGGCTACGCCACCCTGGCCAAGAGTGCGGCCACCCCCCGCGATGGGGTGCTGAACATCGTCGCCGGCAAGCCGCTCCAGGCCAGCTACACCGACCGCACCAGCCTCACCGAGACGGTGGCGCTGGTGGACCCGTTCGGGCGGCTGTTCGACAGTAGCAGCGGCATCCTGCTGGATGGCTACACCGTCCACCTGATCGACGCCGCTACCGGCCAGCCGGCCACGGTCTATGGTGACGACGGCGTCAGCAGCTACCCGGCCACCCTGGTCACCGGCAGCGGCGCGACCGACAGCGGCGGCACCGAGTACGACTTCGGACCCGGCGAGTACCGCTTCCCGCTGGCGGCGCCCGGCAGCTACCGGCTGGTGGTGGTCCCCCCTCCGGAGGCCCGCTACCGCTGGCCCTCGGAGCAGCCCGACGAGCGGATGAGCGCGCTGCCCAACGGGCCGTTCACGCTGGATGTCGGCTCCCGGGGAGAGCCGTTCACCCTGCAGATCGGCCCGCCGCTGAATCTGGACATACCCCTCGACCCCATGGACACGCTGCTGTTCGTGCGCCGCAGCGCCACCAAGGAACAGGTCGCCCCCGGCGATCTGCTGCCGTTCCGGGTGGAGGTGGAGAACACCGTCGACGAGGCCATCAACGACACCCTGCTTACCGACCAGCTGCCCTCCGGCTTCCGCTACCGTCACGGTACCGCCCGCCTGGACGGCGCGCCGCTGGCCGACCCGCAGATCTCGGATGACGGCCGCCGGCTGACCTTCTCCCTCGGCGAGCTGCCCGCCCGGGCCAGCCACCGCATCAGCTATATCGCCACCGTGGGCAGCGCCCGCCCCGGTAAGGTGAGCAGCCACAGCCGGGCCAGCGGCAACGGTGGGGCGATCGTCTCCAACCGGTCCAGCGTCACCACCCGCATCACCGAGGAGCTGATGCGCAGCCGCGCCATCCTGATGGGGCGGGTGGTGGTCGAGACCCCCGACGACGGCAGCGAAGGATGGCAGGGCAAGGGGCTGGCCGGGATCCGCCTCTATCTGGAGGACGGCAGCTACGCCGTCACCGACGAGCAGGGGCAGTACCACTTCGCCGGGGTGACGCCGGGCAGCCGCGTGCTGCAGCTGGATCTCGACACCCTGCCGGCGCAGTACGAGGTGGTGCCGCTGGAGAACAATACCCGCTTCGCCGGCCGTCCCTGGTCCCGTTTCGTCGAGCTGCAGGGCGGCGCGCTGTGGCGGGCCGATTTCCATGTGGGACTCAAGCCGCGCGAGCAGGGCAGCGTCAGGCTGCAGCTGAGCAGCGACCGGGAGATCCGCGACGGAGTGGTGCAGTACCGCATCGAGCTGGGCGGAGAGGCGGCGGCGCTCAGTAATCTGCGCCTGCTGGTGATGCTGCCGGAGGGGGCCGGATACCTGCCGGGGAGCACGGAGGGGAGCGGTGTCGGGGAGCCAGAGGTGAGTGACGGCTCACTCACCTGGCGGCTGGCCGACACCCCGGCGCAGTGGCGGCGAACCTTCACCTTCCGGGCACGGATCGCCGATCTGCAACCGGGCAGGGCGGTGAGCACCCGGGCGATGCTGCTGTTCGACAGCGAACGGAAGAAGGGGCAGCGCAGCGCCATCGCCAAGCACTGGCTCACCCCGCCACGGCCGGTGGAGATCGCCCGCAAGCTGATCAAGTTCTCCCTGCGGCTCGGTTTCGACAGTCTCAGCACCGAGCTGGGCGCAGATGATCGGGCGATGCTGGACATCCTGATCGAACGGATGAGGAACAAGCACAACATCAGCCTCACCGTGGTGGGGCACAGTGACGACCGGCCCATCCGCAGCGCCGCGGGACGCAAGCGGTTCGGCGACAACTACCGCCTGTCACGGGAGCGGGCCGCCAGCGTGGCGCGCTACATCATCGACAAGCTGCAGATGAGCGATCTGCCGGTGAGCATCGTCGGCCGGGGGCCGGACAACCCGGTGGCCAGCAACGACACCCCGGCCGGCCGCGCCGCCAACCGCCGGGTGGATCTCTACATCCAGGCGGACGAGGTGATCGAGGCGATGCGGCTGGAGCAGCCGCAGACCGCCTCCGTGCTGGAGAGGATCACCGCCGCGCTCACCCCCTCCGGCGGCGCGGAACCACCGCCGGCGGAGCAGAGGCCGCTGTTCGACGAGGAGTGGCTGGAGAGCGCCGCTCCCGGCCTGGAGTGGCTGTCGCCCGCCGACGGTGAGCTGCCCGCCATCCCCAGCGTCGACATCGCCATCAAGCACGGCTTCCATGAACGGGTGGAGCTGTCGCTCAACGGTGAGCCGGTGCCGGAGGTCAACTTCGAGGGAACCCGCAAGAACCGGCGCGGCACCCTGGCGGTGAGCAGCTGGCGCGGGGTGGATCTGGCGGCGGAAGAGAACTGGTTCGAGGCGGTGATCCGCGACGCCGAGGGGCGCGAAACCGGCCGCCTGGCGCGCAACATCCACTTCTCCGGCCCGCCGGTGCGCGGAGAGCTGCTGCTGGCGCAATCGGTGCTGATCGCCGACGGGGTCACCACGCCGGTGATCACCCTCCGGCTGTTCGACCGGCAGGGTTACCCGATCCGTGAGGGGAGCCTCGGCGAATACCGCATCCGCGCCCCCTACCGGGCGGAACAGCGCGCCGACCTCCAGCGCGCCGTGCTGCCCGGCGCCCCCGCGCAGCGCCTCTACTACCGCGCCGGCAGGAACGGCGTGGTGAGCATCCGCCTGCAGCCCACCACCGAGACCGGCAAGGTGCGCATCGAGCTGCCCTTCGTGCGTGGCGAGCAGGGGGTGTTCGAGGCCAACCTGCGGCCCCGGCAGCGCGACTGGATCCTGGTGGGGATCGCCGAGGGGACCGTGGGTTACGACACCCTGCAGGGCAAGGGGGAGCCGCTCGAGAGCGGCCAGGGGGAGGATCTCTACAGTGAAGGGCGGGTCGCCTTCTTCGCCAAGGGGCGCATCAAGGGCGAGTGGCTGCTGACCATGGCCTACGACAGCGCCAGGCGGGGCTCCGCATCCCGCCTGTTCGGTACCATCGAGCCGGATGCCTACTACACCATCTACGGCGACGCCGGCAGACAGGGTTACGAGGCCGCCAGCCGCGAGAAGCTCTACCTGAAGCTGGAGCGGGACGAGTTCTATGCCCTGTTCGGTGATTTCGAGACCCGGCTCGACGACAGCGATCTCTCCCGCTACAACCGCAGCCTGACCGGCTTCAAGGCGCGCTACCACGATCGGGAGTACGACATCGTGCTGTTTGGCAGCGAATCCAGCCAGGCCCTGGTGCGCGACGAGATCCGCGGCCAGGGCAGCAGCGGTCCCTACCGGCTGTCGCGCAGCGACATCGTGCGCAACTCGGAGGAGATCACCATCGAGGTGCGGGACCGCTTCCGCACTGAACGGATCCTCGAACGGCGCACCCTGACCCGCTTCGTGGACTACGACATCGACTACCAGCGCGGCATCCTCAACCTGCGCGAGCCGGTGTTCAGCGTCGACGCCGCCCTCAACCATATCTTCATCATCGCCCGCTACGAATCGCAGGACCCCGATGACAGCACCCTCACCTGGGGCGGCCGGGCGGAGCTGCAGCTGGGCAGAAAGAGCTCGCTCGGCATCACCCATGTGGACGAGGGGGTGAGCGGCGGCGAGTCCCGGCTCAGCGGCGTCGATCTGGAGCACCGCTTCACCGAAAACACCCGTCTGCGCCTGGAGCTGGCCCAGACCCGCAAGCAGAACAATGGCGGCGGCAGCGACTCCGCCGCCTGGCTGGCCGAGTTCAAGCACCGCGCCGAGCGCTGGGGCGCCCGCGCCTGGCTGCGCCACAACGACGAAGGGTTCGGACTCGGCCAGCGCAACCGCGGCGAGAGCGGCAGCCGCAAGGTCGGGGCCGAAGGGAGCTACCGCGCCGGCAAGGGGATCACCCTGAAAGGCAAGGCCTACCGTGACAGCAACCTGGCCAGCGGAGCGGAGCGCGACCTGGCCGAGCTGCGCAGCGAACTGCAGAGAAACAGCACCACCCTCAAGCTGGGCGCACGCTCCGTGCGCGACAGGAAGGCGGATGGCGAGCAGCGCTCCTCCGACCAGATCCTCACCGGCATCGGCTACCGCACCCTGGGCAAGCGGCTCAACCTGCGCCTCGACAACGAACACACTCTGGGCAGCGCCCAGAGCATCGACTTCCCGGATCGCACCCGGCTCGGCGTGGACTATCTGGTGGCCACCGCCACCACCCTGTTCGCCGAGCAGGAGTGGACCGACGGTGCCCTGCGCGACGCCATCCACACCCGGCTGGGTGTGAAGTCCAGCCCCTGGAGCGGCTCCGAGGCGTTCACCACCCTCAAGCAGACCCGCCAGGACGGCGCCACCGCCACCACCGCCAACGTGGGGCTGCGCCAGAAATGGAAACTGAACGAGCGCTGGAGCATCGACGCCGGAGCGGAGCAGGCGCGGGTGATCAGCGGCAGCCAGGCCGAACCGTTCAATCCCAGGGTGCCCTTCGCCAACGGCGCCGCGGAGGATTTCAGCGCCGCCTCCCTCGGCCTCACCTACGCGGCGGACGAATGGCTGTGGAACGGGCGGATGGAGAAGCGCGACTCCGATCAGGAGGATCGCTGGACCCTCGCCACCTCCGCCCAGACCACCCTGCGCACCGACCTGAGCCTGCTCGCCTCCCTGCGCCTGCAGCAGAGCAGCGCCGCCTCCGGCCAGCAGAAGCGCAACGAAAAACTGCACCTGGCCCTGGCCTGGCGTCCCGGCGACCGCCGCTGGCTGCTGCTCAACCGCATGGAGCTGATCAACGAGCGCAACCGCGGCGACCTCGACAGCACCAGCCAGCGCATCATCAACAACCTCAACAGCCACTACCGCGCCACCGAGCGGCTGCAGCTGGGCCTCCAGTACGGCACCAAATACCTCATCGAAACCATCGACGGCGACCACTACCGCGGCCACGCCGACCTGCTGGGGCTGGAGAGCCGCTACGACATCACCCCTGACTGGGACATCGGCCTGCACGGCAGCCTGCTGCGAGTGCCCGATGCCGGCCAGCACGACTACGGCGCAGGCGCTTCAGTCGGGCATCTGTTCGCCGATAACATCTGGGTGAGCATGGGCTACAACTTCCGCGGCTTCTACGACGAGGACTTCTCCCGCAGCCGCTACACGATGCAGGGGCCGTTCATCCGATTCCGGATGAAGTTCGATCAGCAGACGGTGCGGGAGCTGGCGAAATGGGCGGGGCGATGAAAATAACAGGTTTTTTTTCTTTCCTGCGTTTACTGGTATTCATGATTCTATCGATAATCAGCTTCACTGCTGCCCCAGTGGTGTATGAGGGAACTGTAGGATCTACGAGCTATGCTCCAGGTGGTTATATATACTCTGTAACTTTCCCGGTATCAAGCGGTGTAACTGCCGGCAATAGCATCATAATAACTTTCGTTATAGGGACTTTGGGCGACGTTGTTTCCCCCTCCTGTAGTGATAGCAGTGGTACTAATAACTATTCTCTTGACGCTTCAGAAAATAGCAATACTACTCATCAAACCTTTATTTGTTCAGCGCATAATACTAATGCGCTCTCCACAGTCGATACAATCACTATTAATTTTGGAGCAGCGGTGAATGCCATTGATGTGGTGGCTACTGCGTACGAGTTTTCCGGTTTGGCAGCTAACCCTCTGGATCAAGCTGCCAGCAGTTCAGGAAGCGGTGTCAACCCATCATCAGGGAGCACTCCAAATACAACTCAATCAAACGAGTTGCTTATTGGTGCTATTGGTACATATGGAGATCCTGTTGGATTTACCCCGGGAAGTGGATATAGCTATCTAGGAGGGGAAAGCATTAGCGCTTGGTGGGTCAATACCATCTCTACTGAATACAGAGTAGTTTCTGCCGTGGGCAGCTATGTTGCAAACGGAACTTTGGCTTCTTCTGTAGGATGGTCTGCTGCTATAGCAACCTACAAGGCTGCTGTATCGACGACAAATATCACTATCTCCGGCACCCTCTACAGCGATGAAGGAAGCACCCCGGTGGTTTCCGCCGACCAGACTGTGCGCCTGCTGATAGATGGTGTCAGTGCAGGAACCAGTGTGACCAACGGCTCTGGATATTACTCCATTACTGCCTCCGTCGCTGCGGGTGATCCTTATATTCCACTGCTGGTCTATGTCGATGATGGGACTGTTGATGCTACTACCGTTACGGTGATGGATCCGGTATATGTTTCCTCCACCATTTCTGGTTTGGATCTCTATGCCGATCATCTCATTACTCGCCATGATGACGGTACCACACCGCTGGATACGGGTGATATGTATAATGCAAAGGGATCTTATACAGACACAGATATTCTCTACTCGATATCATGGCCAGACACGACAGTAACCGGTGCCAACTCTGAACTGTATGTTGCAAGTGGCCATAGCTTTACTCCCTTTGGCAACGTAACCACCCCCCACATGAAGATCAATGGCACTTTGATCGCCGGTAGCAACACCTTCACAGTCAGCGGCAACTGGGACCACGCCAATGGCACATTTAGCTATGATACCAGCACAGTCAATTTTACTGGCAGCGGTACCGTCAGCGCCGGCACCGGCGCCTGGTGGGACAAGCTTTTCTACAATGTCACAGCAGCCGCGGCGGGTCAGACCACGACGATACTGGCCGGGCAGGGTATCGCTATAGACAATAATCTTGTTCTGGGCTCTGGCATATTGGCTGGTGGCGATGTGGTGCTCAACAAGACCATCGGGACACCGCTGATCACGAGCGCAACGCTCAACAACAGGGATTTCATGTATAGCGCCCAAACCAGCGGCATCGTCTATATAGCCGCTGCCGACTATCCGGGAGAGTTGCGTGTTGCCGGCCAAATCGCCGGCATGAT
>Ga0256839_1004873_pt1 | contig 12783 bp, 10 predicted proteins | sample 354166metaG_FD_185968 | JGI IMG/M metagenome (GOLD analysis project Ga0256839, IMG submission 185968) | Hydrothermal vent microbial communities from Mid Atlantic Ridge, Atlantic Ocean - 354-166 | ecosystem: Environmental > Aquatic > Marine > Hydrothermal vents | place: Atlantic Ocean: Mid...
GTGGGTGGTTGAAGAGCCCCTCCCCCTGACCCCCTCCCCAGTGGGGAGGGGGGAACCTGATAAAAAACCGTTTCGCTTGTAGTTGTACCGTCATGCCACACTTCGCCCGGCCGAGCCAGAAAATTTTGCTCCCCCTTGAGGGGGAGCTGGCCGGAGGACTGAGGGGGTGTCTGTTGGGAGCAGCGTTGCGGTGAAGGCAAAGCGGTTAGCCTAAATCGGGCGTTGGTGGTTGAAGGGCCCCTCCCTCTGTCCCCCTCCCCAAAGGGGAGGGGGAGTCAAGGAAAAACGCTTTGCCTGGTCTCTGGCACAGGCGCCGGGAGTCGGCTTGCCGTGGAGTCCCAAAAATTCTGCTCCCCCTGCTTTCTTCCGGAGAGAGACAGAGACGTGGTAGACAGCCTGTTGTCTGGTCTTTGGCGGCTTTGCTGGTCGGAGCGTATGTGCCTGCCGAGCCACTCAGATCGTGGGAGGAGTCTTCCCTATCGGCAACCCCATCAAGCAACCACTTACCGGTGCTGCATGGCTGGCTTCAGGAGCGTTGACGCTGACGCCGAACCGCTTCGGGTGTAGCCTTTTCAGAAGAGTCTGGCATCTCTGGCTCTGGTCGAGGTGGCTCCAGTTCGTTCGAGAGCTCGCTCAGCAGTGCAGCGGGCGACGCAAACACGTCCTCAATCTCAGCCACTGCTGCCTCTGTCTCTTCCACCTCGCTGAGCAGCGTGTCGAGCTGGAAGGTGATTTCTTCAGGATTGCGAAGCGTCAGCGATTGCTCATGGATATAGCGGATCACATCGTCAATGGTGTCGAGCTGTGCTTCAATGATTTCCAGATTTTCCCCGACCTTTTTGATGCGAGCAAGTCGCTGCTCCAGGATGCGACGACGCCGTTCCTTGATGGCACGCACACGCGGCGTGTCGTCCGCCATATCTTTCTGCAAGGCCCGCAAGGCCTCGACCAGCTCATCCTCTGAAGTCTGCGCCAGGTAAAATTCGTACCGTTCCTTCTGATAGAGCAGGTTCAGATAAGCGCGAAGCAGCTCACTGATTTTCTGGAGATGGCTTTCGAGCAGTCCCTGCGAAGCATAGCTGAGCTTCTGGTAGTTGGCGCGTATTTGTTTTTCCAGATTGCGCAGGCGTACGTAGCGGCGCTGACTGTTTCGGCTCAACAGTTGAAAAAGTTCTTTTTGCGAAGGGGGACGGGCATGTTCGGCTGCTCGACGGGCGCGCACTGCCCGACGAAATCGTTCCTGACGGGGGAGGATTCCCAGGTAGAGCAGCTCCAGAGCTGTCGTAAAGAGGAGTACGGCATCAAACAGCCAGTCGGGACTGTCCGTAAAGCTGATACCCAGGGCCGTAACCAGTGCAGCGATCAGGAACGTGAGATTCCAGGGATGCAGAAAGGCTTCGCGCGTGTAGTTGATCGGTCGGTCGTTCATGCCCGGGGTTTCCATCACGATTTGGAAGGTCGGAGCCGTCCCAGCGTCTTCTCCGGGGGTGCCCCTCTCGGGACAGACGAACGGGCCGTTCCCGAGGTTTCGTCCTGGAGCTGGCGCAAGAGCTCCTGGGCTCGGCGGCGGGTTTGCGCGGCATCGAGCATCTCGTCGGAAGGCGGCCTCTGCCCTTCAAGCGCCAGCTCCAAGCGGGCTTCCTGGTAGGCCGTCTCCAGCGCCAGGCGTTCCAGCGCTTTGTCCGAGGCTGTCAGCGTCTCCTCGGTCTGGCGCTCCAGGCGAGCCAGCGCCTCGTCGATAGCCCGTCGCTGCCGGAGCAGCCGCACTGCCTCCTTCAACCGACGGAGCGCACGCAGGTGCTCCTTTTCTGCTTCTTTGAGCCGTTGATAATCTTCCGGGTGCATGTTAGCGCGCACGCTGGCGGCCTATGGTTTTTGTTTTCTCTGTTTCACGGGTCTGCTCGGGCGCTTCCTGCTCGCCTTCACGGGCCGGAGCTTCCAGCGCCGGCTTCTGTTCAGGTTCCAGCAGGCCCATTTCCAGCTTGAACTGGCGCACCAGCTCGGCTGCGCGAAGCGCTTCGGCGTCTGCCTCAATTTTCAGGGCATCGGCATCGACACTGTCGAGCGCCAGTTCCAGGCGGGCTTCGCTCCGGGCGGTCTCTTCACGCAGACGCTGAATCATTTCCTCATGCGTCTGATCCAGCCCGGCGACTTCAAACTGTTCCAGCGCATCGGCCACTTTAGCCTGCCATTTGGCCCGCTCGTGCGCCCGGAGCGCCTCCTTCGCCTCCTGGATTTTACGCTCTTTTTCCCGAAGGAACGCCTGCTTTACCTGCAGTGCTTTTTCGTAGGCAGCTTCCGCATACTGCAGTTGCTCTCTGGTACGAGCCAGCGTCTCCTTCGTTTTCTGGAGCTGGATGGCGTACTGCTGCGCGATGTCGTCGCGGCCGGCCTGGATGGCTGCCTTGATGCGGGCTACCAGGCGTTCCATTTCCTGCTCGTTGCGCCGCACCTCTTTCTGGAGCAGCAATACGTTCGCTTTCACCGTGGCGATGTTCTCGTTCATCTTCGGGATCTGATCGTTCAGCTCCCGAATGTTCTGCTCCAGAATCAGACGCGGGTCTTCCAGCGCAGAAATGGCGCCTCCAAAGACCGAACGAATCCACCGTTTAAATCGGGCCCAGAGCGACATGGCAGGGGCAGTCTGGTGATGAAAATTTTGTTTCTTCCTGTTTTACCCCGTGAACGGGGCCGGGTGCCCGCTGCGCACAGCGAGCACCCGGCGGGTTCTATTCAGAAAGCGAGGCCAGCAGGTTGCCTTCCGTGTCAATCAGATACACAGGCCCAAGGCCAAGCTGGCGAATCTCCTCTTCAATACGACTGCGGTCGCCCACCACGACCCACACGAGCCGATCCGGATGCAGCATTTCGCGGGCGGCTGCGTTGACGTCCTCCAGCGTGAGGGCGCGTACCGCTTCTGGATAGGTCCGCCAGTAGTCCAGCGGCCACCCGAACTGCACCACATAGCTCAGGTCATTGAGGATGGCGTTGGCGGTCTCCCAGCGGCCGGGCAGCCGGAGCGTCAGATTGCGCTGGGCTTTGTCCAGTTCTTCTGGCGTGATAGGTTTCTGGCCGCTGACAATCCCGTCCAGTTCCTTTTTGATCTCCAGCATGGCGGGCGCCGTCTTGTCGGTTTGCACCGGCGCATAGACGATAAACGGCCGCGGTCCCCGGGCGCTCATCAACAGCGTTCGGGCTCCATACGACCAGCCTTTGTCCTCGCGCAGGTTCATGTTGATGCGTGAGGTAAAGGCCCCTCCCAGCACCCGGTTCATGACTTTGATGGCCAGCTCGCGCGGATTGGCTTCGGGCGGCGCCACATGTCCGGCAAAGATAATGGACTGCTCCGATCCGGGCCGGTCGATCAGATAGACCACGGACCGATCTTTGTGCGGCACGGGCTGAATGTTCTTCTGGGGCACCTCGCCGGGTTTCCAGTCGGCAAAGAGCCGTTCCAGCCGGGGCAGCAGTTCATCCATGGTAATCGCCCCTACCACGATAAGCGTGGCATGGTTGGGCTTGAACCAGGTCTGGTGGAAACGCACCAGGTCGTCGCGGGTGATCTGCTGCACAGACGCTGGCGTGCCCGAGCCCGTAAGCGGCAATCCATAGGCATGGTCTTCGCCATAGAGCAGGCGTGGGAAGACACGAAGGGCCATCTGTACGGGCGTCACCTGCTCTCGCTGAATAGCGATGAGCTGCTGCTGTTTGAGGCGTTGAAAGTCGGCCTCTGGAAAAGCCGGGTTCAGGACGACATCGGCAAAGAGCTCCAGCGAGGGGTCCAATTTGTCCCGGAGGGCCGAGAAATAGACCGTGGACACATCCAGGGCAGAGCCGGTACCCAACCGAGCGCCCAGGCGATCCAGCTCGTCGCTGATCTCCAGCGCGGTCCGGCTGGTGGTGCCTTCGTCCAGCATGTTCATGGCGAGCGTGGCCGTGCCCGGCCGGGCGAACTGGTCGGCCGCATAGCCGGCATCCAAGATCAGTTGAAAGTTGACCACCGGCACGGCGTAGCGTTCGACCAGCAGCACTTTCAGGCCGTTCGACAGCGTGGCCTGCTGGACCTCGGGGAAAGCCACCGCTGGCGGCGTGCCAACGGCCGGCAGGCGCGAACGGTCCACATCTTCTCCGGTTGCCTGGAGCTGCGGATAGGGGTGCACTTCCAGCACAAACACGCCGTCGCTCAGCCACTTACGGGCGGCTTCCAGCACCTGCGCGGGCGTGGCCTGTTGCATGCGCCGCAGCGTTACTTTGTACAGACCGGGATCCCCTCCAAAGACTTCGTACTGCGCCAGGATGTCGCTCTTGCCACCAAAGCCCCCGATGCGCTCCACGCCGCGCACGAAGCTGGCAATGAAGTCTGCCTTCACCCGCTCCAGTTCTTCAGCCGTGGGGCCTGCTTCCAGAAAGCGGGTCAGCTCTTCATCGACTGCCTGCTCCACCTGCGCCAGCGGCACGCCCGGCTTGGCCGTGGCGATAATCATGAACTGGCTCCCAATCTCACCGGTAAACACAAACGCATTGACGCTGGTGGCAATCTGATCGGTATAGACGAGGCGGCGGTACAGGCGCGAGGTCTTTCCACTGGCAAGCACATCGGCAGCCAGCTCCAGATAATCCCGTTCCGGATGGCCCCATTCCGGCACGTTCCACACTTTGTAGATCCGGGCCTGCGGCACGCGGTCTTCCACCCGCAGGCGCTGCTCGCCGGACCGCTTGGCCACCCAGGCTTTGGGCTTGGCCAGCGGCGGCCCGGGCGGGATGGACCCGAAGTACTTCTTCACCTTTTCCAGGGCGGTCTGCGGATCAATGTCGCCGGCAATCACGATAGTCGCATTGTTCGGGCCGTAATAGGTTTTGAACCACTGGTGGACATCTTCGAGCGTGGCCGCTTCCAGATCTTCCATATAGCCGATCACCGGCCACGAGTAAGGATGGCCTTCCGGATAGGTGTGCTCGGCGATGAGGTTAAAGACCTTACCGTACGGCTGATTTTCCCGCTGACGCTTTTCGTTCTGGACCACGCCGCGCTGCTCGTCAAGCTTTGCCTGATCGATAGCGCCGAGCAGGTGACCCATGCGGTCCGACTCCAGCCAGAGCACCAGATCAAGGGCGTTGACCGGCACCGTCTGGAAATAGTTCGTGCGATCACGGCTCGTGGTGCCGTTCAGGTCGGTCGCGCCTACGCGTTCCAGCGCCTGGAACCAGTCGTCGTTAAAATGCTCCGAGCCGTTGAACATCAGGTGCTCGAACAGATGTGCAAAGCCCGTGCGGCCGGGCTTTTCGTTCTTCGAGCCGACATGATACCAGATGTTCACGGCCACGATGGGCGCCTTGTGGTCCGGGCTGACGATGAGCGTCAGCCCGTTGTCGAGCACGAACTTCTCATAGGGAATTTCCACAGGCAGCGCCGAGGTGTCCGCGCTCGTCTGCCCAAAGGCCGGCAGCGCCCAGAGTAGCAGGAAAAGGCCGGCCGAGAGGCGTCGAAGCAGCTTCATAGCAGTCTCCGTCTGGTTTTGTTGAGCATTTTCTTTACGAAAGGACCGAGGGAGCGGTTACGCCTGCTGGCAAAGTGCCCCATGCTTAAAGATAGAACAATTTGAGCTCAGAGCAATCGTTCCAGTTCTTCAAGCAAGCGTTCCTGTTCTTCGGGGGACAACCGGTCCGCTTCGATCTCAGCAGGGACCGTCATGACTGGCCTGGTCCCTGGCAGCAGGCGACGCAGCACCCAGGCAAAAACGCTGGTGGCCAGCACCGACCATAACAGCGCGCGTAGCAGGCGATTCATCGGCTTATGGGTTCAGGTTTACAGAACAACACCGCTTTGGTATGCCCAACGCCGGGATCCGAAGGGAGTTCGTTGTTTTAAAACGACGGCGTCCTCATCCTGAGCACCCGGAGCAACGGTTACACATGGACAGCCCTCTGGTCCATACCATCCTGACCGAAGCCGAAGCGCGTAGGCGCGCAGCGGCGCATGAAGCGCGACTGCGTCCGGTGCTCGATTCGTACCTGGCTGCCCGCCGCCGCGGCGTGAAGCAGCCGGTGATGGATTTTCTGTTCGAATACTACACGTTTCGGCCGAGCCGACTGTTGCGATGGCGTCCCGGCCTGGGCATCGCCGTGCAGGGCGCCGAGGCCCGACGGTGGTTGCGCGAACCTGGGTTTGTCGAAACGCCCGATGGGGTTGTCGTCGATCCCTCTCGCTTTCCGACGCACCGTATTCCATCGCTGCGCTGGGTGGTAACTTTGCTGGAGCGGACGGCCATGCGCCGCCCGCACTTTGGCTGCTTTGGCCTGCATGAATGGGCCATGGTCTATCGCACCGAGCGCCCTCGTCATGCACACGTGCCGTTGCGCATGACGCCCGACGCCCTGGCGCGCTTCGTCGAATCCCATCCGATCACCTGCACGCATTTCGATGCGTTTCGTTTCTTTACCGAAGCCGCCCGGCCTCTGAACCGCTTTCAACCCACCCGTGAAACCATCCATGAACTGGAACAGCCCGGCTGCCTGCATGCCAACATGGACCTCTACCGCTGGGCCTACAAGTTCTACCCCTGGGTAGGCAGCGATCTGATCGCCGACGCCTTCCTGCTGGCCTGCCGCATCCGCACGCTCGACATGCAGGCCAGCCCCTACGACCTGCGCGCTTATGGCCTGGAGCCCATTCCCGTCGAAACGCCCGAAGGACGCCGCCGCTACCGAGAGCTGCAAGCGCAATTTTACCGCGAAGCGCAACCCATCCGGCAGCGGCTGCTCCAGACCCTCCGCACCCTTCTTGAACTTGCCGTTACAAACGCATCGGAGCGCGCTGAACGGGTTGCATAAATGGCGGCGCGATTGCAAACTGACGGGCGCATCCGTTGTGTTCCATCTAAACCTACAAGACCCATGACCATGGAATACCGGCATCTGGGCCGTTCCGGACTGAAAGTGTCGGCGCTCTCCTATGGCGCCTGGGTAACGTTCGGGGATCAGATCGACGAAGGCCTGGCCGAAGCGTGCATGCATGCGGCCTACGAGGCGGGCGTGAATTTCTTTGACAACGCCGAGGTCTATGCCCATGGCAAGGCCGAAATCATGATGGGCAACATCCTGAAGCGCTCCGGCTGGAAGCGCTCGGACCTGGTCATTTCCACGAAAATCTTCTGGGGCGGCACCGGACCAAACGACGTGGGCCTGTCGCGCAAGCATATAATCGAAGGCACGAAAGCCGCGCTGGAGCGGCTGCAGCTTGACTACGTGGACCTGATCTTCTGCCACCGGCCCGATCCGGAAACCCCCATCGAAGAAACGGTCTGGGCCATGAACTACGTGCTTGACCAGGGCTGGGCCTTCTACTGGGGCACGAGCGAGTGGAGCGCCGAACAGCTCCGCCATGCCTACGAGTTTGCCCGGCGCGAGCACCTGATTCCTCCCACCATGGAGCAGCCCCAGTACAACATGTTTCACCGCGTGCGCGTTGAGCGCGAATATGCACCGCTCTACCGCGATTACGGGCTGGGTCTGACCACCTGGAGCCCCCTGGCCAGTGGCATTCTGACCGGCAAGTACAACGACGGCATCCCTTCAGGCAGCCGTATGAGTCTGCCCGGCTACGAATGGCTGCGCAAGCGGCTGGAAAGCGAAGAAGGCCGGCGCCAGATCGAAAAAGTGCGGCAGCTCATGCCGATCGCCGAAGAACTGGGCTGTACGATGGCCCAACTGGCAATCGCCTGGTGTCTGAAAAATCCGAACGTGAGCACCGTCATTACAGGGGCCTCTCGCCCCGAGCAGGTTCAGGAAAACATGCAAGCGCTGGAGGTGGCCCAACGCCTGACGCCCGAAGTCATGGCCCGCATTGAAGCCATCCTCGACAACCGACCCGAGCCCGAAATCAACTGGCGCGAGCAGTAAACCATGCACCTCCCCGGCCGTGTCTCCTGCTTCAGACACGGCCTTTTTTTAATCATCACTACGGATTATGCAAAGTTTCTGAAAGAACCGAAACAGATCCTGCCAAGCAGGTAGCCAGCGTCGGAGACGGGCACCCACTAAGAAGGGACATTAATCCCCCAACCCACGTCTCCCAAGCTGCAGCGGTAAACCGTAGAGTCACTCTAACGGTTGCCCCAAGCGAAGCCAATCAAAAAACGGGCACCCTGCAGGATGCCCGTCCTGTTATCCAACCGATTAGCTCAACGAAGCTCTTCTTCCTCGGTGCGTTCCTGGGAGGCGTCGCGGTAGTAGATCTCGTCCTGCAGGAACTCTTCCACAGCGATCTCGGTGGGCTCCGGCTTTAATTCGTACTCAATGGAAATGCGACGTTGCTCTTCCTGATGCCGAGGATCGTCAAAGTCCGGCCCCAGGCCTTCAAAGTAGGAAAGCTTTTCGTCGAGCTCCTGCTTCATCTGAGTGGCAATCTGGCGGGCACGCTTCGAAAGGATCGCCACCGTCTCGTAAAGGTTGCCCGTTTTGGCGGCCAGGGCGTTAATGTCGAGGGTCTTCAGAGCCATCGCTGAACAATAAGTCGGATTCGCACACGCTCCTTACTCACACGGAGCCTCCTAAATGCCGTTCTTTATGGAAGGTTCCGCTATCCACCCAGCATGCCGACCACACCTGCCCGAATCATGGCCACGGCAATGGCCGCCAGAAACAGGCTGGCGACTTTTGCAATAGCCCGTACGGCCACCGGCCCCAGTTTGCGAATCACCCACGGCCCTGCGGCAAAGGCCAGCGTCACCAGCAACAGATTGGCCACCAGCGCCACAAGCGTGGGCAGATAGCCATAGGTCTGCTGCGCTACCAGAATCGTGGTGATCGCCGCCGGTCCGATGATCAGTGGAATGCCCAGCGGTACCACGCCCACGTCGGCCGCATCGGCCCCATCGCGGGGATCGCGCCGACGATAGTCCGCAAACACCAGGTCCGTGATGCTCAGTACGAGCAGAATCAAACCACCCCCTACCCGCAGGTCGTTTACTGTGATGCCCAGCGTCCGGAAAATGAGCTGGCCGGCAAACAGGATGAGCACAGCCACCACGAAGGCTGTCACCACGGCCCGCACGAGCAGGCGACGCCGATCGGCGGCCGAAAGCCCCTCGGTCAAGGCAATGAAAAACGGCAGAATGCCGGGCAGATTGATCGCCACAAACAGAGGCAGAAAGGTTTCTAAATAGGCGTCCATGTTCGATTTCAATGGATAGTTGGCAGCGATCAAAGCGTGGCAATCTGCTTCGTTCCGTATGATTTGCAATGCTTTTGCAAAAAAGCTACCGGAACGAAGCCCGACGGCTGCTGTTGGATCGTGTCTGAACCTTTTGACTGAAACGCGTGGTCGGGCCTGGCAGCGGTATGCAAGACTGCATCGTCATCCGGGGCGCACGGGAGCATAACCTGAAAAACATTGACCTGGACCTCCCCCGGGAACAGCTGGTAGTCATTACCGGCCTCTCGGGATCGGGCAAGTCGAGCCTGGCCTTCGACACGATCTACGCCGAAGGGCAGCGGCGTTACCTGGAAAGCCTCTCGGCCTATGCTCGGCAGTTTCTGGGCATGCTGGAGCGACCCGACGTGGACTTCATCGACGGCCTTTCCCCGGTCATTGCCATCGAGCAGAAGACCGTCAGCCAGAATCCGCGCTCGACCGTCGGCACCGTCACCGAAGTGTACGACTTTCTCCGACTGCTCTACGCCCGCGTTGCAACGGCCTATTCGCACATCTCGGGCCGGCCCATGCGCCGCCAGACCGACGACGAAATCATCAACCACATTCTAAGCTTTCCCGAAGGCACCCGGCTGCTGATCCTGACGCCGGTGGTACGAGGCCGCAAAGGACACTACCGCGAGCTGTTCGAGCAGATTGCCCGTCAGGGTTTCACGCGCGTGCGCATCGACGGCGAGCTGCGCGAGATCACGCCGGGCATGAAGCTGGACCGCTACAAAACACACGACATCGAAGTGGTGGTGGACCGCCTGGTCGTACGGCCCGACCTCCGGCCCCGGGTGCACGACTCGGTCCAGATCGCGCTGGGCATGGGCGGCGGCGTGCTCATTGCGCACGAGCTCCATCCCGACGGGACCGGCACCGATCACGTCTTCAGCCGTCACCTCTACTGCCCGGAAGATGGCGTCTCCTACGACGATCCCTCACCCAACACTTTTTCGTTCAACTCTCCTTATGGCGCCTGCCCGGCCTGCAATGGCCTGGGCACCCGGCTGGAAATCGATCCGGCCCTCGTCATTCCAGATCCTGCGAAATCCATCAATGAAGGAGGCCTGGCGCCGCTGGGCAAACCCCGCGACGGTTGGATCTTCAGCCAGCTCCGCGCCGTGGCCGCCGCCTATGGCTTCGACTTCGATACGCCACTGGGGAAGCTGACCGACAGGCAGCGACGCGTGCTGCTCGAAGGCGCCGGCAACCGCGAATTTGAAATCGAATACCGCTACAAAGACCGCACGCTGCGCTACCGCCATCGCTTTGGCGGGCTGTTCGAATACCTGCATCACATGCGCGAGCATGCGGGATCTGTTTCGCAGCGCCGCTGGGCCGAATCGTTCATGCGCGAGATGACCTGCCGTGCCTGCGGCGGCGCCCGCCTCAAACCCGAAAGTCTGGCCTTCCGCATCGCCGGAAAGAACATCGCCGAACTGGCCCGCATGGACCTGGTCTCGCTGCGGCGCTTCCTATCAACCGTACAGTTCGATGGCCAGAAGGCGCTGATTGCCCGCCCGATCCTCAAAGAAATCCTGGAACGCCTCGGCTTTCTGATCGACGTGGGCGTGGGGTATCTGACGCTGGACCGTCCGGCCCGCACCCTCTCGGGCGGCGAAAGCCAGCGCATCCGACTGGCAGCCCAGCTTGGCGCGCAACTGACCGGCGTACTCTACGTGCTCGACGAGCCTTCCATCGGCCTGCACCCTCGCGACCATCACCGGCTCATCGAGGCGCTCAAGCTGCTGCGCGACCTGGGCAACTCGATCCTGGTCGTCGAGCACGACCGCGAAATGATCGAAGCGGCCGACTACGTGATCGACCTGGGACCGGGCGCAGGCGAACAGGGTGGCTATGTCGTGGCCGCAGGCCCCCCCGACCGCCTGGAAGCCCGGAACGGCTACCCCAGCCTGACGGCCGCCTACCTGAAAGGGGAACGCTACATCCCCGTCCCTCGCAAGCGACACAGTGGCAACGGCCACCGACTGGTGCTCTACGGCGCCCGCGGCCACAACCTGAAAGGCGACCCGCTGGTGCTCCCACTGGGCACGTTCATCTGCGTGACGGGCGTCTCGGGCTCGGGCAAATCAAGCCTGATCAACCAGACGCTGTACCCGATCCTGGCCCGCCACTTTCACAACGCCCGCCTGGTACCGCTACCCTACGACCGCATCGAAGGTCTGGAACACCTGGACAAAGTGATCGACATCGACCAGAAGCCTATCGGCCGCACCCCCCGCTCGAATCCCGCCACCTATACCGGCCTGTTCAGCTACATCCGCGACCTGTTCGCCCGGCTTCCGGAAGCTCAGCTTCGCGGCTACAAACCCGGCCGCTTCTCCTTCAACGTAAAAGGCGGCCGCTGTGAGACCTGCAAGGGCGCCGGCGTCGTGAAACTGGAAATGAACTTCCTGCCGGACGTTCACGTGACCTGCGAGACCTGCAAAGGCCGACGCTACAACACCGAGACGCTGGAAGTACGCTACCGGGGCCAGAGCATTGCCGACGTGCTGGAAATGACTGTGGACGAAGCGCTGGCCTTCTTCGAGCACCTGCCGCGCGTTGCCCGCAAGCTGCGCACGCTGCAGGCCGTCGGTCTCGGCTATATCCGACTGGGCCAGCCGGCCACCACGCTCTCCGGGGGCGAAGCCCAGCGCATCAAGCTGGCCCGCGAGCTGTCCCGTCCCGGCACCGGCAACACGCTCTACATCCTGGATGAGCCCACCACGGGCCTGCACTTCGAGGACATCCGGCACCTGCTGGCCGTGCTCCGGGCGCTCGTGCGCAAGGGCAATACGGTGCTGGTGATCGAACACAACCTCGACGTGATCAAAACGGCCGATCACGTGATCGAGCTGGGCCCCGAAGGGGGCGATGCCGGCGGCTACATTCTGTTTGCCGGCACGCCCGAGGAACTGGCCCAGCAGGATACGCACACCGGCCGCTTTCTGCGTAAAGAACTGGCCCGTGCAGCGGCCCTCACCGACGGCATCGACGAAGAGCTCATCGACCTCGATCAGCTCACCACCGACGACGAAACAGCCAAAGAAATCGAAGACGAACTGCTCGACGAAGAGGAAAACTGAAAGCCCTCTTTCCCATCATCCTGGAAAATTCCAGGCCGCTTCCTCCCAAAGCAAAGAAAAAAGGCGTCGATGACCTACCTATATGGCCGGCCATCGACGCCTTTGAATTTATTCTTATTTCCTTTATTCTATTTCAGCAAGAAAATAATGATAATTTCCATATTGAAAATGGTAAGTGACTGATCGATTCGATAATCGTTCAATCATATTTGCAGCGTTTTCTAAACTATCAACGCGAATAGACCTTTTTGAATTAAGATTAAGATGATATTCCGGTGCATTGATCTTTAACCGCCATGCACCGGATCGCCTGTAAGCGACTCCGATCAGGTCAAGCGGTTTCCACCGGCTGGTGGTGCGCAGAGGGCCCGGGAAGCTGTCTGCGTACTTGCTCATGCTCTGCAGGGTTTGGTTAAGGGGTAGACCAACGGTATAGCTACCAACCCTTGATCAGGAGTATCAGGATATGCGCTATAGCTATAACGATATTGAGATATG